>ERZ795062.1298-NODE-1298-length-17970-cov-51.038180_pt1 | contig 17970 bp, 15 predicted proteins | sample MGYA00375146_ERZ795062 | MGnify/ENA primary metagenome ERZ795062 (study PRJEB30191, sample SAMN05720281) | activated sludge metagenome | isolation source: Anaerobic digester | place: USA | collected 2015-07-16 ... | reverse complement strand
GCCGACATGATGGCCTTCAGCCTGCCGGGGGATGTCTCTCCGCCCTTCCTGGAGTGAGGCCCGCCCACCAGCGCGGCGAAGCCCACGAGCACTTCCGGATGCCGCAGGGCCAGGTGCCAGCCTATGCCTGCGCCATGGGACTGCCCGGTGTAGAAGAATTTCTTTATCCCTTTGCTCTGCGCAAAGGCATAAACGTCGTCGGCCCAGATGTTGTACCACTCGCCGCCCAGGTCCTCGAAAACATGCGTGGATTTCCCGTAGCCCCTTATCTGTATCGTGAAAACGTGGAAGCCTTCATCGGCAAGATCCATGGGCCATCCCTTCTCATCAGGGTCGAAGCCCATCTGCGCCGACAACACATATTTCTCCCCTGAGCCGTATTCTCTGTAATACAGATTCACGCCGTTGACTTCCTGGTACATACGACCACGCTCCTGATGATATGGACTGATAAACCCGGCCTCGTGCCGGCCGCATCTTTATTTCGTATTTGGGTAGCTTCAGATTTGCTCAATCGGTTGAGCAAATTGTACCACAATAAAGGCAGGATGTAAATACCGGAACCTGTACTGCAAATTACAGAAAAGCCTTACAGAAAAAGCCGTGCCCTCAACAGGCACGGCTTTATATCTCAATGTACCGCAGATAACATTATGCGGCTTACTCGAGGCAGCCGTTGGCGACCGCCCTCACACGCAGATGATGATATTCTTCCATGTTGGGCAGCATCTGGTGCATGTATACGATCGAGAACCTCTCCGAAGGATCGATGGAGACGTAGGTGCCCAGCGCTCCGGTCCAGCCGAATTCTCCCACCGAGCCGTTGGAATGCCCTTCGGCGATGTCCATCATCGTCCTGACGCCAAGGCCATAGCCATACCCCGCCAGGTACGAATTCCTGAAGTCCCTGAGCTGCTCTTCGTTCAGGTGGTTGGCCCGCATCAGGTCTATGGTCTTTCTCCCGATGATCCTCTGGCCGTTGTAGACTCCGCCGTTGGCAAGCATCTGCGAGAATTTCAGGTAGTCCCTTACGGTGGAATAAAGCCCTGCGCCACCCATCTCGTAGATCGCGTCAGGCTTGTGGAATTCATCCAGGAACCCGGGTATCTTCTTGTATTCACCTTTTTCGTCCTTGTTGTAAACCGAGATCATACGCTTTTCGATGTCGTCCTTGTACCGGTAGCCTGTATCCTTCATGCCGAGCGGATCGAATATTTCCTCCTGCAGGAACTGGCCGACCGTCTTTCCGGAAACCACCTGGATGAGCGCAGCAACGATATCATGCCCGTACCCGTACAGCCAACGGGTCCCGGGTTCGAATGCGATCGGTACGCTGCCCATCGCGCGCACTTCGGTCACGATGTCGTATTTCCCGTGCTTCTTCACCAGTTCGGCCTTGACCTTCTCCATCTCTTTCGCCGTCGGGAAATTGCCGAAATTGTACGGCATGCCGCACGCCATCGTGAATGCGTGCTTTATCAGAATGGGATTTTTGGCCTTCCGTATTTCAACGTTCCCGTTGGGATGGTTAACGTAAACGTGGGTGTCGCGGTATTCGGGGAAGTACTCATACAGGGGCTCGTTCAGCAGGAACTTGCCTCTTTCGTAAAGCATCAGGCCCGCTGTGCAGATGATCACCTTCGTCATCGAAAAGAGGCGGAAAACCGTGTCTTCGGTCACCGGTCTCTTCTCCTCGATGTCGGCGTACCCGAAATAGCCCTCGTACAGGATCTTGCCGTCTTTGGCGACAGCACAGCCGCAGCCGGGCGGCCCATTCTTCACGAACTGTTCCAGCAGCCTTGAAAGGTCGTCGAATTTTGCCATACTCTTACCTCCTTAAAGTATTGTCAGTTCCGGTCATGTCTCTTTGTTCTGTTCCTGCATGTACAAACGGGATTGCATCGTCCTGCTGTATGAAACTGTATTTTTCATCTTTCAGTCACTTTGTAAGACGGATGACATTCCACGAAAGCTTTTTGGCGACGCAGGACACTTTGCCGTTCTCCATCTTCGTTCCAGTATTCGTCACAGGCTTTATCACGTCCGGGTTTTCATAGCTGTTGCCTTTCTCCAGGTCATCCGTGTACATCTCGATATGCTCCGCCAGCTTGTATCCCTCAAATCCCCTGGCGTCCAGGTCGATCTCTATGTCATCCTCCGCGGAACGGTTGATGATGAATATGTCCACCTCGTCCCGGTCTTCATGATGGACGGCGGCGCACTCGATCGCCTGCACATTTTCGTAGGCGTAGCACTGGCATGACCCGTTGAGGGCGAACTGCTCAGTGTTGAAGGTAGGGCCGTCAACCACAGGCAGCAGCGACATTCCTTCACGGGCCAGCCTGTTCATCTGGTAGTACGGGTAATATGCAGCGTTCTTCCAGACGTGCTTGCCGTCGAAGGCGATGGCGAAACGCAGGCCGCCGGTCATGCACGCGATCTTGACGCGGTCCGCGTAGCGTATGAATGTCATGAGTATCGAGGCCAGACCCAATGCCTCGAGCATCTGGTACGATTTGAACTTCCATTTCCTTTCCACAGGGTTTTCCGGGTCTATCACGGCGAACTTGTTTTCACGCGGCATAAACTGGTGGTAATCCTTCGTCACGTCCTGCCAGCCTCTCCGGCCGAACAGCACTTCTCCCTGCCTCCCGAAGTGGACGCCGTACTCGTCGAAGGAAATATACATCTTCTTGGGAGTGCGGATCTTCGTCTGGATATAGTCGCAGGTCGCGATGGTCGTCCTTATATAGTCCTCGAACACCGACGAAGCGTTGAGCAGGTTCGCGATATCGCCCTCGGGTGCCGTGTGGTAATGGTGCAGCGAGACGTAATCGACGGATTCATAGCACTGCTCCAGCGCCGCCATCTCCCATTCGGGGAAATGCTTGTGGTGGTCGGAAGTTCCGGCGAAAACGGTCTCAGCCGTATTGTCTATCCACTTGATCACCTTCGATATTTCATGGGTCCTGATGCCAAAGCCGACGGGATCCTTCTCCCACGAACCGATCTGCCAGTGGCCGTCCATTTCATTGCCCAGGTACCAGGTCCTGATCGGGAACGGCTCGGGATGGCCGTATTTCTTCCTCAGGTCGGACCAGTAAGTACCGCCCTCGTACCTGGAATACTCGACCAGGTGGGCCGCGTCGTTTATGTCGCCTGTCCCGAGGTTGATGGTATACATCGGCTCCGTGTTGGCGCGCATCGCCCATTCGATGTACTCGTCATGGCCGACGATATTCGGCTCGATCTTGAACCACGCCAGGTCGAGTGCGACCCTGCGGTTTTCACGGGGTCCTATCGATCCCTTCCAGTCCCATCCGGATACGAAGTTGCCTCCCGGCAGGCGGATAGCGGGCAGGTCGAACTCCCTTACCGCGTCGATGACGTCCCGCCTGAAGCCAAGGTCGTCAGCGGTCGGATGCTTCGGGTTGTAAATGCCGCCATATACGGTGTTCCCTATCGATTCGAGGAACGCACCGAACAGGCGCTTTTCGACCTTGCCTATCTTGTAATCGGGATGTACTGTGACTTTGGCTTTCTTCAACATATCCTGCCTCCTCTTGTGTAAATCGTTTTTCCTTAATATAATCATAGCTCAGTCTGCATCAAAACAATAGAGGTTTTTTGAAATTTTAATGCGATGGTTTTTGTTGTCAGAGGGCCTTGCTGTTACTCAGAAAGCGCAGGATCATGATAGAACTGTCAATAACTCGATTTTTCCGGCTTCTCCAGGAATCAGACAGCGGGAAATCGTAACGGTCAGGTTTTCTGGGCAGCTCCCACAGCCCATCCTCGTTCCGCTGGCTTAAAATCCACTCGACGTATCTTTCCCTGTATTTCTTCCATCCCCTGAACTGCGAGACCAGCGCCAGGGCGCGCACCCAGTGGCAGAAATCCCTGCTGTCCCTCCTTCTTGTCCCGATCGGCACGAAGTCCGACAGGCCACAGTTGTAGACGTAATAAACCTGGTCTATATGGTTCATGCAGTGATCCACCAGGGCTTCATCCACGGCATCGCTGATAAAGCCCGCCCTGTCCGTCGGCGCCAGCAACAAAAGGTTGTAATATCCGAACGCAGGTATGGTGCTCCTGGTGATGAACCCGAAATGTTCATGCTGAGCCCTGCTTTCCGCTTCCCTGTCATAATACCCCTTCGCAAAAGCGATTTCAGCGAAATCCGCCCAGCGGCGCCTGTGCAGGACAAGAGCCCCGTTGTCCGGATCTATCAGCGAAAGTGTGGCGGCACTTACGAGGGGGACAAACATTTCCGGCCACCAACGGATATTGTCCTGTTTTTCGAACTGGTCCCAGCTTTCCTCATTGTCCAGCACCTTTAGTATGTATTCTGCCGCCTTTTTCAGGCAGGGGTGCTCCCTGTCCAGTCCAAGCGAAAGACACCGTCGTATCAGAGCCTCCGAACGACCATGGAAAGGCTGCCAGAACCATCTCTCGTTCTGCTCGTTTTCAATGGCCTTAACGAACGGGTGACTGCACACCCTGTCGTATGCGTCCTGGTATTCCCGGCTGTCCGGGCTGATTTTCCTGAACTCCTTCAGCAGTATGAATCGGGGGATCGGATCCGGCTTCATGTCCAGGAGTTTGTCAACGATAATGTTCAGATCGATCATGGTTTTCTCTCCGCCTGGCAAAAGTATGCTGCGGCATGCTTCAGCTTTTTCGCAGTTCCTCTTTTATTTTCGCAAATGGGCTTATCTCTTCCTCCTGCCCTTCGCCAGCCGGCCTGTCCCTGCCTTCCCGTTTGCCGGGAACCTGGCCGTCCCTGCCTGTCTGTCCGCCGGAAACCAAGCTGCTTTTGCCTGTCCGCTTGCCTGAAGGCTCCCCATCCACCTTGCCTGCCCTCTTGCCTGCGGCCGGACTGTCACCGCCCGGTTCCCCGTCGGCTACTGCCGTGGACCTGCCGATCGACGCGGCGATACCGGCAACTATCGACGCCAGGTAAGCAATGACTGTAATAAAAATCGGCGCATAAAATGCAATATGATCATAAGCCGTTTGGATTGTTTCAGAATAGTCGGTCAGCACTGTTTCGGCAAAATTGATCACTTCATCGGCGTAGTACGCGAAAATACCGAAGTTGACAACAAGGCTTACAAAAACCAGTATCGTGGCCAGAATGGGACCCGAACGCACTTTCACGAACGTCAGCCCGACTGATGCCAGGAGCAGGACAAATGCGGCAATGCCAAGAAACGACGGCTCCAGCAGATTGGCACTGTCCATCTGCCCAAGTCCGTCCGGACCGATCTTGCCGGCAATGGTCTCATCGCGAAGGGCATCGCGGATTTCCGTCCCCTTGAACCTTACGCCTGACCAGCCCTTACCGAACATTATATTGTATCCCGAAAAAGACAGCCCGCTGCCGTCAGGCAGGTCTATGCTGAACCACGGGAAAACGTAGCAAGCCAGGATGACCAGAAGCGATATCCGCAGTGCGGTCCTCCTTTTCCTGTTTTCCATCTCTCGTTTGACCTTCATGGTACGTCCGGTTTTCATGGTGCGTCGCCCCTGTCTTTTGTGGTTGCGCCTTGTCCTGCTTCTTCCGTTTTGGCACGGAGCAGGCAGACAAATATGATAATTCGGCATTGTTTCGCATAATCCTTTTTTAGCATTCTGGGATGCGCAGCAGGTAACCCGCCGGGCAAACGCACCAGGTAATCACATCAGGCAAATATATCGGCCGAACACCCGCCGCAGGATCATTGCGCATCGGACAAACAGCATTCCGGACATAATATAAAACTGGTATAATTTTAATTGAAAGTACGATACAACTATCGGTGTACGGGAGGTTTACCTGATGTCTTGCTACTATATCATCGGTGTCCGGATGGACAACAGGATCGATAACGCGGTGAAGTTCCAGGAAGCGCTCACCAGGAACGGGTGCAAAATAAAGGCGCGCCTTGGATTGCATGAAGTGAGCGAAGATGCATGCTCGAACGACGGGATCATAATACTTCAGCCCTATGGCAGCAAGGAAGACGTTGAGGCTCTCGCGGAAGAACTCAACAGCCTTGAAGGCGTGACGGCAAAGTACATCGACCTGAATTGAACACCAGGCATACTGCCGCCTTGAATTTCACCCCGCCGCCTTGAAATTGTAGATGGGCTTTATGATTTCAATGATCTCGACAGTATCCCGGATGTTGCCTATTATCTCGTCCATCGGTTTATAAGCGAGGGCGCACTCATCCAGCGTCGAGCGGTTCACGGTCGTGGAATAGATGCCTTCCATCGTCTTTTCGTACTCTTCGAGGGAAATCGACCTCTTTGCTTCGCGCCTGCTCATGATCCTGCCGGCTCCGTGGGGCGCCGAGAAATTCCAGTCCGCATTCCCCTTCCCGATGCATATCAGGCTGCCGTCGCGCATGTTGATCGGGATGAGCACCCTTTCGCCCTTCCGGGCTGAAATGGCGCCCTTCCTCAGGATCATCGAATCCAGGTCGATGTAATTGTGGATAGTGGTGAACCGGTCCCTTGCAGTCAGGCCCATGCGCGTCATGATCTCGTCGACGATCGCCCTGCGGTTCATCGCCGCATATTTCTGGATGATCCTCATGTCGTTGAGGTAATCGTGATAGCTTTCCCCCTGGACATAGGCAAGCTGTTTGCTTATGCTTACCCTGCCCTTCAGTTCCTTCCAGGCCCGGTCCTGGTAATACTCGGCCACCTGTTTGCCCAGGTGTCTGCTCCCTGAATGCACCACCAGGTACAGGTCGCCGGATCCGTTCCTGTCCACCTCGATAAAATGGTTGCCGCCGCCAAGGGTTCCTACGCTCAGCAGCGCGCGGCCCATGTCGACATGCTTTTTGCAGGCCAGCTTTTCAAGTTCGGCTTTCCTCACATAGGGATGCTCTTTGTTCCGGATATCAAACCCGGCAGGGATATGGTTATATATGACCCTGTCCAGCTTTTCCAGGTCGATCTCCCTTTCATGCAGCAGGACTGTCTCCATGCCGCAGCCGATGTCCACACCCACCAGGTTTGGCACGACCTTGTCATTGATCGTCATCGTAGTTCCGATGGTGCACCCGGCGCCGGCATGCGCGTCAGGCATGATCCGGATCCTGCTGCCTTTCGTGAACTCCTGGTCACACAGTTCCGTGATCTGCTCTATAGCCGAACTGTCGATATTGTCGGTGAATACTTTTGCAGTGTTGTATTTGCCCCTGATCTCGAACATTTTCCATCAACCCGGATCTGAACGCTTTCATGTTAATGTTACCCGCAAAACGACGCGTCCAAATCCACAATATATCATCAGTGTGTCATTTCGCCAGTCTACTGCCACTCGCAGGTTGCCGGCGGCTTGCTGGTGACATCGTACAGGACGAACTCGATCTCGCTGAATCCGGATTCTATTTTCTTCGCCAGTTCGCGGATCACTTCCCTGCTTTCATCCTTTCCGATGAACGCAGGCCTGCCTGTCATGGCATACCACCCTGACGGCAAGCCCGGGCCCCGGGAACGGCTGCCTCGACGCGATCGATTCGTCGATGCCCAGCATCCTGGCAACCTGCCTTACCTCGTCCTTGTGCCAGTCCCAGTTGGTCTCCACTACGAGGCCTTTCTCCCTGGCCTTCCGGATAATCTCCACGTCGTTGTGATGGGTCTTTATTTTATGAGCATAACTGCTCACGTCGGGGTTCCCGCTTTCGATCAGGTCAGGCCTCAGCGTCCCCTGGGCAATGAACGTCTTGTTGAAGTCGAGGTTCAGCCGTTCCGCCGCCCGCTTCAGTACCTTGATGAAGATCTCGCCGATCAGGTTCCTTTTTTCTTCAGGGTCGATCAATGTTGTCAGGGGCCCGATCTCACGCCCGTTTACCGTTACTGTGCTGTTGAAGAAAACGTCCTCGGCGTTTTCCCTTAACAGGTGCTTCAGGCCAAGCTCCCTGAGGTTCTCGCATATGATGTCGCTTTCGTTTTTCCGCATCAGCCCATGGTCGATATGGATGGCATACACATTTTCAGGATCCAGCGCCTTCAACAGCAGGGCGGCGCTTACGGCGGAATCCACGCCTCCGCTCACCAGTACCAAGACTTTCCCGTTCCCGACCTTTCCCCGGATCTGCTCGATCGCGGTATTTATCCTGTCTTCCAGGGCATATACATCCCTGAAGCCGCATATCTTCCTCAGGAAATTCTCCAGCATCGTTTTTCCGTTTTCAGTCAGGTCGACCTCGGGATGGAACTGGACTCCATAGATTTTCAGGTCCTCATTATATATCGCCGCTATCACGTTTCCCGACCTTGCAGCCACGTTGAAGCCCGGCGCCAGTTTCTCAACCGAATCCCCGTGGCTCATCAGTACGGTTTGGATGCTGCCCTCGATGCCGTCGAACAACGGACATCCCTTTTTGGTCTCGATCCGGCTCTCTCCGTATTCCTTCCTGACGCCCGGCGACACCGTCCCGCCGAAATTTATGTCAACTTCATTAAGTTAAACCGAAACGCCTGCTTCCCCGGTCGTCCCCCCATCGGTAGTTCTCAGCTGCTTCTTCGCTTTCCTGGCTGCGAAATATGCACGGGCAAGCTGCCTGAGACCTTTGATGAAATGGCCGTTCACGATAACCAGCAAAGCCCGCGCCATGTCCATGGTGATGATGCCGCCGCTCAGTTTCGCAAGGCCCCTGAACGGCATGTGGTAGACACACAGTATGTCAAGGTCCGGTTTTCCGCTCGCTATGCTCCTGTACTTAACGCGCGTCAGCACCCGGTATGCCAGCCGGGCCAGGCGGGATTTCGCGTAGTACATCTGGCACAGCGCATCATTCATGCCAAGCGGCCTTTTCGTATCCCATGCTGATTCCGGGACAGGATGTCCCAGAAGCGTTTCGAACTCTGCCTGCGATACGTTTTCAACGTGGCCCGAGTAATAGGACGGGATGGCCGCGGGATCATACGGGCATGGCGCGTCTGTCCCCTTTATCCCGATCGTCCCGGTGAGGCGGATGTCCCGCACATTCGGACCTGCCATTACTTTATACATCGCGCTTTCTGTCTCCCAACGGCCTGTCTTCACGTTGAAGTACCTGAAAGCCTTGTCATCGAGGGGGATAGTGACGGTCCTGTTTTCGCCGGGCTCAAGATACACTTTTGCAAAGCCCTTGAGTTCCTTTGCCGGCCTGAACACTTTCCCGTCCGGGCAGCCGATATAGACCTGGACCACTTCGGCCCCTGCCATTTCGCCGGTGTTTTTCAGAGTCAACGAGACTTGCTGCTCAGTTACGGCAAGATCGCTGTATTCAAAAGTCGTGTAGCTCAGCCCGAACCCGAAGGGAAAGAGGACTTCCCTGCCGACGGTCTCGAAGTAGCGATAGCCTACGTACAAGCCTTCGCGGTATTCGGCACTATACTGCAGGCCTGGATAGTAAGCGCTGACCGGCATGTCCTCGTAGCGCAGCGGGATGGTCTCAGCCAGCCTGCCGGACGGATTGACCTGCCCGGTGATGACTTTCAGCAAGGCCGCCGCGGCTGCCTGTCCTCCCAGGCCGCCCCAAACAAGGGCCGCGCAGTCATCGATCCAAGGCATTTCCACCGGGCTTCCCGCCGACAGTATAATCACTATATTCTTGTTGACATCAGCCAGTTCATGCAGCAATGCGACCTGGTTATCCGGCAAACGCATGTGCTCGCGGTCCATGCCTTCGGTTTCGAAGATTTCCGGCAGTCCCATGTACAGGAGCACGACTTCCGCCCGTTTTACCAGTTCCACGGCCTCGTTCTCCAACCTTGCGTCCCGCTTGCCGTTCCTCCGGAACCCCGGGGCATAGCCGATAAGCTCAAGTTCGAACCTGCCTATGACATCCAGTGTGCTTTCCAGCCGGGTTGGATTGACCAGGCTGCTGCCGGCCCCCTGGAAACGCGGATCAGCGGCAAAATCGCCGACGACTGCGACCCTGGCGCCTTTTTTTAGCGGCAGGATCCGTGATTCATTCTTGAGCAGCACAATGGTCTGTTCGGCAGCTTTTTCCGCCATCTCATGGTGATAATCTATATCAAAGGTCGTGATCATGTGATCGCCGGAAAAACGGTCCGGCCTGGAATGACTGTCTTTTGCCGGATGATGGATGTGCCCGGATCGTTGATCATTTTCGGGCAACTGGTTATTTCCAGGAATACGATCGCATCCGGGCATCCGTAAAGAAAAAACAAGGTCCAGCAGTTCGTCCACCCGCTGGTCGATGAGTTCCTCGGAAATGCGTCCCTCTCTCACAGCCTGCTCCAGCTGCCGTTCGCTGTCCCCGTATGTACCCGGCATCTCCAGGTGACTCCCGGCTCTTACGCCTTCAACGTGATCGTTGGAGCCTCCCCAGTCGCTCATCACCACGCCGGTGAAGCCCCACTCCCCGGCCAGTATATCCCGAAGCAGGTGTTCGTTTTCATTGGCGTATGCCCCGTTGACCTTGTTGTACGAAGTCATGATAGCTTTTGGTCTGCCTTCTTTTACAGCGATTTCGAAGTTAGTGAGATAGATTTCGCGAAGGGTCCTTTCATCGACCACGCTGTCACAATTCATGCGGTTCAGTTCCTGGCTGTTGGCAGCAAAATGCTTCGCACATGCGGCAATGCCGTTGCCCTGTATGCCCCTGATGAATCCCGCCGCAAGTTTTCCCGAGAGGTAAGGGTCCTCGGAGAAATACTCGAAATTGCGTCCGCAGATCGGGCTGCGCTTGATGTTCAGGCCGGGGCCGAGGACCACGTCCACTCCCTGTGATACGGCCTCCTTCCCCAGCAAACCGCCGACCTTTTCGCACAGTTCCGGGTCCCAACTGCACGCAAGGGCTGAAGCCGTCGGCCAGCACGTGGCAGGCAGGGATTCATTCATCCCGAGATGATCGCCTTCATCGATCTGCTTCCTGACGCCGGTGGGACCGTCTGCAAGGAATAGAGACCTGATACCGAGCCTTTCGACAGGCTTCGTGCTCCACATGTTCCTTCCGGAAAGCAGTCCGCATTTTTCTGACAGCGTCATCTGTTCTACAATGTGTTTGTGTTTCAGTCCTGTGTTCATGTTATCCATACATGCCCTTCCGTATCAGATTGTTTTGATGTATTTCCATAATCCTCATTACGGTTTCATCGACAGACAAGCCAGTGTTATCGATAGGTTCAGCAATTTCAATTTCTAAATTGCATTGCTTACAGGCCGGCAACACAGGAGATAATGCAAAATCCTGTTTTCGCAGGTTCATGTTATAGATGTCGACTAAAGATTTGTCAAGTTCGCCGCAGGCCGGGCAAATAATGCGAGTACTGTCTGTCACGGTATTGCCTCGCATTCCGTATTATTTCTTCACTCTGTTGCCTGCCAGGAATCCTGTTATCTACCGGTATCTTCACCCTGTTATTTATCGGGATCACGGTTCCATTTTATCGAACATTTGTTCATATGTCAAATATCTTAGAGCCGCCCCTTGCTGTGTGCAAAAGCCAGGTAACCGTTGAACGTATGGCCAACAGCAACAGCGGGTTGCTTTATAATTTTCCGGTGCTCTGATACACTTTTTCTGAAAGGCTGATGTAGAAAATGGTAATGAAGGACGTTCTCCGCAAACTGGCTTCGGAATAGGCTCATGGAACTCGAATGTTGGCAAAAGTGATCGGGATGAAGATCATGTTGTCAATCGCGTCGCTCAAAAAGGATCATGTACATCGTACTATATATCTGCCTCCTAAAAGCAACAACAGTTTTGTCGGCATGCCATCCGCATATTGCTTTACATTTCAACTGTCACCTGTCTCGGCCAGGCCGGATACTGCCATGACTTTACGGGCATCAAGCACTAACAGCTTTCGCAGTAAAGCAAGCATGGCCCCACGTTTCCCTTGCTTCAGGACTGATAAATCGATCAAAACAGGCAGTTTACGTGCTGCTGACAAATGTTCTCTTCTAATTATACATTAAAGACTCAATTTTAGAAATTACAGGGTGTAATCCAGCAGCTGTCACGATGAAGCACCGCGGTCCGCCTGCCTTCCAGGCCATGATGCTTCACGCTGCAGGTATGGATATCCGGTTAATCGCAGGGGCAATATTGCTGTCCGTACTGCCGGACCATTGCCGTACCTTTATGGTAAAAGCGCAAAAACTGTAGTAATATATAAAAAAGCAGCTTTTGTTTGGCAAGTATCTGAAAATTACTGCCCGGTGAATATAGTTATGTTCATAGGTATTTTGCAGATAGAGCTTTTTATCGGGGAAGCCCAATCGCTCAAGGACAAGAGACGTGTCGTCAGGAGCCTTGTCGAAAAGGTCAGGAACAGGTTCAATGTTGCCGTGGCTGAAACCGGCAGGCTCGATTCCTGGAACTACTGCGGGTTAGGCTTTGCATTCGTCTCAAATGAGGCCGGCCACCTGGACAGCATGATGAACTCTGTAGTCAACTTCATTGAAAGCCAGGGCTCCTGCGAAGTCACGGATATCAGTACCGAGATCATACCTTATGAATAATGAACGGGTTAATAATGAACAGGAATCATACCTTATCATTCCAAGTCATGCTTTTTGTTGGCCGGAAAGACCAGGGATCCGGGATCGTCAGCCGTTTCCGAACCGTTCACCCTTTATCCTCTCAAACACTTTCTTATCGCCAATCTGCGGGACTTCCATGGGATAAGCCCCGGTGAAGCAGGCCAGGCCCAGCCCCATCTCCTTGTGGAAATGCGTCTGGACGCCGTCGGTGGTGGCAATCCCGGCGCTTTCCTGCCCCTGCTCAAAAAGCATCCAGTAATACAGAGCAGCGCACGAGATAAGTGCAGTTTCTGGTTCGTTTTCATTATGGCCGAACGAGTAATTTACACACAAATTAGGACTTGACCACCTGACAAAACAGGGGAACAGCAAATGTTGCGAAAACGTACTGACCAGATAAGCCGGCAGAGCGCTTTGAGCCACAATAAAAGAGATAGTCATGCGACTATCTCCTTCCCATTGTGGAGCCCTCAACCAGGGTCGAACTGGTGACCTCATCCTTACCATGGATGCGCTCTGCCTGCTGAGCTATGAGGGCATGTATAAAATCGTGAGCCGCAGGCGGTGCCCGCCATTACAGCTAAAAACCCGCCTGCAAAATCAATGGAGCGGGTGATGGGAATCGAACCCACGCAGTCAGCTTGGGAAGCTGATATTCTACCATTGAATTACACCCGCATATTTATCCCGACGGGCGAGAACTATTATAGCACATTGCCGGTTAACCTGTCTAGTGGGTATAACCTGAATTTTTTTCCGAATCTACGGTTTTTCCTCCGCGAGGTGCTTTTCCAGCTTGCGCTTCACGCGCTGCAGCGCGTTGTCGATGGACTTGACATGCCTGTTCAGTTCCTGCGCTATCTCCTGGTAAGACCTGCCCTGCAGGTACCTGGACAGGACTTCCCACTCCAGGTTGCTCAGTATCTCGTTCATCTTGAGCTCTATCCCGGCGAACTCCTCCCTGTTGATCATCATCTCCTCGGGGTCGCTTACGTTTTCCTCGTTTATGATGTCCATCAGGGTCCTGTCGGATTCTTCGTCGAATATAGGCTTGTTCAGCGATATGTACGAATTCAGCGGTATGTGTTTCTGCCTGGTGGCCGTTTTTATGGCCGTAATGATCTGGCGCGTTATGCACAGTTCTGCAAATGCCCTGAACGATGAGAGCTTGTCCCCCCTGAAATCCCTGATCGCCTTGTAAAGCCCTATCATACCTTCCTGTATGATGTCCTCCCTGTCGGCGCCGATCAGGAAATACGTCCTGGCCTTGGCACGGACAAATTTTTTATATTTGTTTATCAGAAGTTCGAGGGCTGCGTCATTGCCTTCTTTCGCTTCCCTGATGAGTTCCTCATCGACAGCGGAATTGTAGGATGGATGTGTCCTGGCCTGAGCATTCTGCTTCAATGATATGTCCCCCTCGTAAGTAATGCAATACATTGTATAAAGAGGCAGAATTTTGCTGGAAATTCATCTTTCCTCATTATACGTTAACGCGGGCTTTTATGTCAAGTGAGCGCTGCCCGTAAAGCTTTTATCCCGGCGCTTTTCGGCAACCCTGACCAATGAGCGTGAGGTATTCCTATTTTACATTATTGGGAAATATTTCTATCAGCATTTCCTTCATATATATTTATCGGCAACTGCCTTGCGATTTTTATCCTTTATTTACCCATCCTGCAAAACTATCGCATTTATTTGCTCAGCCTGTTCCTTTCCTCCCGCTGGCGGACTATCTCGTACAGCACGACAGCACCCGCGACCGCAGCATTGAGCGATGATATCTCTCCTGCCATCGGTATACTGACGGTAAAATCACAGGCTTCCCTTACGAGCCTGCTCATGCCTTCACCCTCGCTGCCTATAACCAGTGCGATGCCGCCGGTGAGGTCATGGTCGAAATAGGGCCTGTCGGCCGCCGCATCGGTTCCAACCACCCATATGTTCTGCTTTTTGAGGTATTCTATCGTCTGCACCAGGTTGGTGACCCGCGCGACAGGCACATATTCTATCGCCCCTGCCGACGCTTTCGATACGGCGGAAGTCAGTCCGATCGCCCGGCGTTTGGGTATGATCACGCCATGGACGCCGGCGGCGTTGGATGTCCTCAGTATGGACCCGAGATTGTTTGGATCGGTGATCTCGTCCAGGATAACGATGAATGGCGGCCGCCCACTGTCGGCTGCCGCTTTGAGTATGTCGTCCACGCTTACATAGTCTTTGGCGGCGGCAAACGCGATTATGCCCTGGTGCGCCCTGGTCTCCGACATCGCATCGAGCCTGGACCTGTCGACTTCCTGTATGACGATATGCTTCTGCTTCGCCAGTGCGATTATGTGCTTTATGGAACCTTCCTTTTCGCCTTTTGAGACAAGGATCCTGTTGATGCTGCGGCCCGACCTCAGTGCCTCGAGTACAGGATTCCTGCCCTCGAGCCTGTCAAGGTTCTCATCGGCCTGCAATTCCCGGACCTTATCGTCGGCCTGCCTTGCAGCATGCTGCCTGGCTTTCTTTACAACCGGTTTTTTGTCTTTTCTCAGGACAGGTTTTTTATCCTTTTTTGCCGTTTTCCCTTTCTGGACTGATGTTTTTTCTTTCTTCAAAGGTGCCATATCCAGCTGCCTTTCTTTATATTCTCGATCATTCGTCAGACATCCGCTGCGGTCCCGGACATTCGTACCGTTGTATCCCCGGTCCGCTTCCGATTATTTTTGCCCTGTCTTATTATTGCTCAGCCGCGAAACAATAATCGTGAACCGCGGCTGTCATGCCTCTCCGCTTCCGCCGGCTCCACTCTGCTCCACCGCTGTCCGCAGCACTTCCAGGAGCCTTTTGAAATCCTGCTTGATGTAAAGGTATCCCAGGAGGGTCTCAAATCCCGTGGCATACCTGTAATCCGATACATCGGCGTTCTTCGGCGCCGTTCCGGATTTCGCGTTCCTCCCCCTCCTTACTACGTCCTGTTCGGCAGGGTCGAGTTTTTCCAGCAGCTTATGGATGATGTCGGACTGGGCCTTGGCTTTGACAAAGGCCACCGACTGCATGTGCAGCTTGTGTACCGGCGCATTGCCCCTGCTCAGCAGCAGGGTGCGTATATAAAGCTCATATACGGCGTCCCCGACGAACGCCAGTGCCAGCGGAGAATAAGAATTGATGTCGCCGGGCCTGACGGGCAGTTCCCGGCAGATTTTTTCGAAAATCTCTTCGTTCATTGATGTTTCCTCTGTATTTGATTATAGCATAAGTCCGGTTGCCGCCGGTCCGCCCGGGCAACTATTCCGCCGTATCTTCGTCTACGTAGACCAGTACCGGGTTCCTGGCGGCCCTGACCTCGTCCAGCCTTGACGTATAAGCCCTGTGCGGGGCGGTCCTGACCTTTTCGGGGTCCCTTTCGGCTTCATCCGCTATGCTTATCAGCGTGTCGGCGAAAAGATCCAGCGTTTCGAGGCTTTCCGTCTCGGTCGGCTCGATCATCAGCGCCTCGCTTACGATGAGGGGGAAGTATACCGTCGGCGGATGGAAGCCGTAATCCAGCAGCATCTTTGCTATATCGAGGGTACGGACCCCCGTCTCCTTATGCCTGCCGTACGACAGGACGAATTCGTGCATGCAGGTCCGGTCATAGGGCAGGTCGAAATGGCCTTTCAGCCTGTGCATCAGGTAATTGGCGTTGAGCACGGCGTTTTCGGCAACTTTCCTGAGTCCGTCGGGTCCCATCGTCCTGATGTAGGCATAGGCCCTGAGTATCACGCCGAAGTTGCCATAGAAGGACCTCACACGGCCTATCGACAGCGGACGGTCGTAATCGAGCCTGTATTGCTTCCCGTCGTACTCGGCAAGCGGCACAGGCAGGAACGGTTCGAGTTCCTTTTTGACGCCCACCGGGCCGGAGCCTGGCCCGCCGCCTCCATGGGGCGTGCTGAAAGTCTTGTGGAGGTTGAGATGCACGACGTCGAAGCCCATGTCCCCGGGCCTGCAGACACCGATTATGGCGTTGGCGTTGGCGCCGTCGTAATACAGCAGTCCCCCGGCGTCATGCACTATATCGGCGATCTCCTTTATATTCTCATCGAACAGCCCCAGCGTGTTCGGGTTCGTGAGCATAAGTCCTGCCGTATCGGGACCAACGGCGGCTTTCAGTTCTTCCAGGTCTACTCCGCCGCGTTCGTCCGATTTCACCTCGATTATCTCAAAACCTGCCATGGCTGCCGATGCCGGGTTCGTTCCATGGGCGGAGTCAGGGACTATTATCTTGTTGCGGCCCGTATCGCCCCTGTGGGCATGGTACGCCCTGATGACCAGGAGGCCTGCCAGTTCCCCATGGGCCCCCGCTGCCGGCTGCAGTGAGAAGCGGTCCATTCCGGTGATTTCCGAAAGCATCCTGTCCATCTCGTATAATATCCGGATGCATCCCTGGGCAGTTTCGTCGTCCTGTAGCGGATGGACCGCCCTGAAGCCGTCCATGCCCGCTATGTCTTCATTGACCTTGGGGTTGTATTTCATCGTACACGAACCCAGCGGGTAAAACCCGGTGTCGACGCCGTGGTTCATGCGGGACAGTTCCGTGAAATGCCTTATCACGTCTGTTTCGCTGACTTCAGGCAGTTCGGCGTCCTTCTTCCTCCTGTACTTTTCCGGGATGAGAACGTCGCTCCCGCAGGTCTCCACGTCGCACCGGGGAAGACTGTAAGCTGTCCTGCCGGGTTTGCTCATTTCAAATATCAGTTTCGCCATTAGCGTCCACCTCCCGCTGCCGCTTCGACAAACGCGTCGATTTCCTGCCTGGTGCGCTTTTCCGTCACGGCTACGAGCCAGCAATTCTTCATTTCCGGATAATATCGCTCCAGCGCAAGGCCGCCGATCATTCCCCTGTCGCGCAGCCTCCTGTTGATGGTTTCCACCGGTTCGTCCACGGACCTTACGGCAAACTCCCTGAAGAACGGCGCATCGCAGACCTTTTCGAACCTGCCGGTCGCCAGCAGTTTGCTGTAAGCATAATGGGATTTGCTGAGGCAAAGTTCCGCCACCTGCTTCAGTCCCTGTTTGCCCATCACCGAAAGATAAACTGTCGCAGCAAGAGCGTTCAGCGCCTGGTTCGAGCAGATGTTGGAGACCGCCTTCTCCCTCCTGATATGCTGCTCACGTGCCTGCAGCGTAAGCACGAAGCCTCTCCTGCCTTCACTGTCGGCGGTCTGGCCGACTATCCTCCCGGGCATTTTCCTGACCAGTTTTTGCTTTGCTGCCAGAAAACCGAAGTGGGGACCGCCGTAATTGAGCGGGTTCCCGAGAGGCTGCCCTTCCCCGGCAGCGATATCGGCTCCGTATTCTCCGGGAGGCTGCAATATCGCAAGGGATACCGGATCCACACATGCAACCGTCAATGCGCCATATTCATGGGCAAGTGCAGTCGCCGATTCCATGTCTTCAATTACGCCAAAGAAGTTGGGGCTTTGCATGATCACTGCAGCCAC
>ERZ795062.1292-NODE-1292-length-18023-cov-8.267086_pt1 | contig 18023 bp, 13 predicted proteins | sample MGYA00375146_ERZ795062 | MGnify/ENA primary metagenome ERZ795062 (study PRJEB30191, sample SAMN05720281) | activated sludge metagenome | isolation source: Anaerobic digester | place: USA | collected 2015-07-16 ... | reverse complement strand
ATGGCTGATATGAGCGCATTCCTAAAAAAGCAATCCGCCGCCCTCGCTGAATACGACGAGCAGCTTATCCGACGGCTGATCGAAAAAGTCAGCATCTATGAGGATAAATTTATTGTGGAATTCAAGTCCGGCGTGACGGTGGATGTAAATAAATAAGCTAAAAATAAACAAGGCACCCTACGTTGTATAATTCTTGTAGAGTGCCTTGCCGTTTTTTTCACTTACGGCCTCATTGTAACTTTATCATAACGCCTTGTCAGAAGGCGGCAAAGAATAGCGTCTGCCATCAACGCAACACCCGACCAGAAAAACCATGTATTCACACCTACGACCTCAACAACCGGACCTGCAACAAGCAGACCTATCGGCATAGCAAGAGTCATGGCAGTCATCAAGAGGGAAAACACCTTGCCCATCATTTCAGGTGCAATGCTTTCTTGAACATAGGCCATAACTGGAACATTCATAAATGTACCGGAGGCACCCAAGAAGAAACAGCATACAACAAAAATCCAGAAACCACTTATTGGAAGCGCCCCACTAATTAGTGTAGTCAGTCCCATTAAGCCAATAGCTAAGGATGCCATGAAAAATCTCCTTTTCATGCCGCCCCACACACCGATAACCAAAGATGAAAGAAGCAATCCGCCTGCAAATACAAATTCCACAATGCCATTGTGCCATGCTTCGCCCATAAAGTGGCTACGTACCAGCAGAGGAAACAAAGAACCTAAGGGCATGTAAAGTATGGTCATCAGCAGCATGGGGAAAAACACAGCCATTAAAGGCTTATTTGCTTTCATTGAGATAAAACCCTGCTTCATGTCAGACAATAGATTCATCTTTTCACTGGCTTGCGGAATATCCGGAATTATAATTAACAAAAGGCAAACTATCGCAAAAGCAGCCCCCAGTATATCCACAACCATAATGGCATAAATAGGCATAAATACCATGAGTGCAGCACCCAGCACAGGCCCCATCATGTTAGATACAGATTGAATCATGTTACCCCAACCGCCTGCTTTGGTCAACATGTCGGTAGGCACAAACATTGGTATAGCCGCTTGCATAGCCGGGCCATGAAAGGTATTGCCCAATCCGCGTATAAATAAAACAATGTAGATAAACCAAATAGGCGGTGTCTGTAAAAGTAAAAAAGCTGCGCCAAGAATGATGCTGGATACGGCTACTAAGCCGTCAGCTGCAATCATTACCGAGCGACGATTGTATCTATCGATCCATACACCGGCAAATGGTCCGATTAACATATTGGGGAGAAAAGCAACAACGGATGCAATCGTCAGTGTGATTGCGGATTCAGTCTGGATGGTAAGCCACCAGATAATGGCAAACTGCACTGCGGCAGAACCCAATATTGAAAAAGCTTGTCCTGCATATATTATAGCAAATTGTTTTTTCCAGTTTATTATTTTGTTCATTTTTAAGAAATCTCCTTTTATAAAATCAGTTTATGCAACATTACAAGCTGCACATTTACAAAAACATAATTTTATAAGGAAGATTTGGAATCTTATTTTCCTTATAGACTATGTTTTTAAACACAACAAATAAACTCCTAAGAGTTCGTGCTTAAAAACATATATTACATGAATACTATCCACATAGGTCATTGCCTCACTTCCTGTTTTTAATTTTATTGCATAAAAGCGTACTGGTAAGGTTTGCTACTTCCTGCTCAACTTCTCACCCATTTTTTTGCCGATGTAAAAAACATACCCATAATGCTGCTTGTGCTTTTCATATAAATCAACCTCATACTTCATACTGTGGACATAGTCCTCTACGGTTTTATCTTCCGGATATTTTATCAAAAGCTCTTTTTCTGTTGCCTGACGTGGGATAAAATAATTTTGAATCCAACATTCCTCTGGTAATGTAAATGCTGCAACAAAACTATACCCCGATTTTTGCATTGATTCGATATTGCTTTCTATCGAATACAAACCACTACCTGCATCAATCCAGAACTTCTCTATTTCGGCAGGCTTTTCTGTGGTAAGCCACGAGGGACTGGTTACGGCTATATATCCATCTGTTTTGAGAAAGCCATTCCAGAGCTAAGTGTTTTTTCAAACCCTAAGCTGTCTATCATTCCCTCAGACCAGATAAGGTCGAACCCATCTTTTTCAAAAGGGAGTTTTAGGGCGTCGCCGACAATACCTTGCACTCTGTCGGAAAAATTATGTTTCTTGGAAGCATCGTTAAAAATGTTTATAAAATCAGCTACCATATCTACGCCTGTAATATGACCACCAGTATTCTTTGCAAGTATCATCGTTTGACCGCCTGTACCGCAGCCGATATCTGCTATCTTTGAATTGCTGTCAAGGTTCATTATGAAACTTAGGGCTTTTAGCGTCATTTCAGCACTTCCTGGGCCTTGCCTTTCTAAGTCGAGATGGCTTTCGATTAATAATTCGAATTCTGTTATTGTTTTATTTTTCATCGTATATCTCCTTTAGCTCTTTTTCCAGCAAATTCACCGCAATTTCAAAAGCGACGATTCGTCTTTTTGCAAGTGTAACCTGCGATTTATATCTATCAGGATTTTCCTTTGACTCAAGTGTTTTAAGTGTTTCTGTTAGCTTGTGAATGGTTGAATCAATCTGCCGTTTGGCTTCGAACAGTTCTTCTTTCGAGTACACGCTCATTTTATCTCCTTTATTTTTTCAAGGTCGGCACTACACAAAGCCTCAAGGTTATCAAAAATCTTTTTAGCAGGCCATTCCCACCACTTTAATTCCAGCAGATAGCCAATGAGTTCATCCTCAAACCTTTTCTTAATAATTCTGATAGGATTGCCACCTGCAATATGATAAGCCGGTATATCTTTTGTAACTACTGAATTGGCAGCAACAATTGCTCCATCACCAATATGCACGCCGGGCATTACAGTGACATTTTGACCTATCCACACATCATTGCCAACAACAGTATCTCCTTTGAAAGGTAAATCCCCAAGTGTCGGAGTGGCCTTTTCCCAACCATGTCCCATGATATTAAATGGATAAGTAGTGACGCTGCACATTCTATGATTCGCACCGTTCATTATAAACTCGATACCTTTTGCTATAGCGCAGAATTTCCCAATGATGAGCTTATCACCTAAAAATTCATAGTGATGTGTAACGCGCTCCTCAAACCGTACCGGCCCATTGATATCATCATAATAGGTGTAATCACCGACGATAATATTTGGGCGTGTGATTACATTTTTAATATAGCATACGCTTTTTATTTTTTCATTCGGATAAATAGAATTTGGATCTGGTCCATATTGCATATATAATTCTCCTTATAGTTTCGGTCGTTCCTATGTAAATAGTCAGTCTCGGAGCCGACATTCAACCTGGCATAAAACCTCGACAATAGTAGAAAGTAATTTTAAATAGGCAGCCTTACTTTTTCTTGCGTTTAGGCTCAAAGACAAATTAAAATTTGTCAGTTATTTATATTCATTAGGAATAGGAATATTAAACCTCTCGCACAAAAGTCTTACATCATGAACATCATTTTCATCATACTCATATCCCAGGTGAAATAAAACTTGATTCTTAGCATCTATACACTTTACCACTTTATCTCCTATTTTCCCGATACCACTAAACACTTCTGGAGGATAAGCTTCTCCTTCAAAAACAAGGTATCCCTGTTCATCGAATTCAAATATATGAAGATCGATTATCCTACCTTTAGCGTCCTTCCAAACCGTGTGATCTGTAGTGGTATATGCTTCGATAACTTCAGAAAAGCCTTTTTCTTTTATTATTTCAAGAAATTTTTTGCTATTGCTTTTTTCCACAAACAAATCAATATCGTTGTGGACCCTTGTTTCCTCACCTAAGAGAGCATCAACTCCCCAGCCGCCATCTAACCAAATGGCAATCTCATTTTCTTCGGCATAAAAAATTATCTCAATGGCATCTTTTTCATTTACCATGCAACCCCTCCGTTCAAATTTAAATCTTTCGCTTCAATAAACACATTTTTAGTCAACATCAAACCTGACCACACAACCTCAAAAACCCCCGAAAAAACATCTAACCTGACCACTCATGACCCCTGACATCTAACTCGACCACTCGCAGGGCTATGACATCTAACCTGACCACTTGACTATCAAAACAGCCCCTTTGGACTTGTTTCCACGAAGCGATATTTTCATGTTTTTCGTTCAATGGGTTTTACGCCCATGTGTGCTGAAAGCCTTGATATTTAAGGCTTTTTCACACACTCACTCTTTCGCCCTTGACATCAATACTACCGTCTCAACGTGCACTGTTCTCGAGAACTGATCCACAGGTGTATACTTCATCAGTTTATATCCACCATCTACTAGCATTCTCAGATCTCTGGCAAGAGTCGATGGATTACAGCTCACATAGACTATTTTCTCTGGTGACATAGCGATCATCGTATCGATACAGGCTGCATCCAGACCTTTTCTCGGAGGATCTACTACGATGACATCCGGAGTTCTGGCTTCTTCTGCCACTGATTTCTCATTGTTGTCTATAGCTTCTGCTGCCGTATTTTCATTACTGCTGTATATATCTGTTTTGATATTTTTCCTATCGCTTCCGTCAACATCATCTCCGGAAAATGACTCCAACAGCTTTTCTCCGCCTTCACCATAGAACTCAGGCAATATTTCCTCTGCTTTTCCGGTGATAAACCGCGCATTCTCAATACCGTTTATCCTGGCATTTTCAGCGGCATCCTTAACTGCACGATCTACGACCTCTACTCCATAGACCATTTTAGCATGGCGCGCCATGAATAATGATATCGTGCCGATTCCGCAGTATAGATCCCAAACTGTTTCTTTTCCGGTGAGACCAGCATATGAAAGAGCTCTATTATATAGTTTCTCTGTCTGAATAGGATTAACCTGGTAAAAAGACTGAGGCGATATCTTAAACTGTATCTCTCCAATAGTATCCATAATAGAATCAGAACCCCATATAGTTCTATTTGATTCGCCCAGTATCACGTTATCTCTACGTTTATTGACATTAATCGTTATAGAACTGATCTCAGGATATGCCATCGTTAACCTCTGACATAGATATTCCTCCTGCGGTAGCCTGTCCTTGGTGGCGATCAGACATATCATTAATTCGCCGGAATTCCTGCCATATCTGGTGAGAATATGCCTGATAAGTCCTTTTCCTGTATTTTCGTCATATGGTACGATATGGAATTCCTCCATATATTTCCTGATGATCTCTGTAACCCCTTTATTCTGAGGTGCCAGGAGCATACAGTCTTCCGTTGGAACGATTCTGTGGGAGCGACCTGCGTAGAATCCGGTTACGATCTTTCTGTTGCCCTTATTTTCAATTTTCCTATTATTGGAATAAGAAACACTTCTAGACGCAGAATAATCCCTATTTTCTTCCTTTATGGCCTCATATCCTACCGGGAACTGAGCCTTGTTTCTATATCTATATGGAAAATCCATGCCTATCGGTTCTTCCATAACAGCATCTATTTCCTCTGGAGAAAACCCGCCTAGCCTGATAAGATCCTGCCTTACCTTGCCAGCCTTCCACTTTAACTCACTGGAATATTTCAAATGCTGTAGCTGACAGCCTCCGCACTTTTCGGCAATAGGACACTCTGGTTCTATCCTGTCTCTGGATGGTTCTATAATCTCGATAATTCTGGCGTATCCAATAGAGCTTGTAATCTTGGTGATCCCTGCCTTAATCGTATCACCGGGAAGGGCTCTGGGAACAAAAAAGGCCATTCCTTTAAAATGGCCTATTCCTTCTCCGTGTATTCCTATGTCTTCTATATTGATAATTATTTCATCATTTTTTTCCATTTTTTACTCCGATGATTTTTCAGATCCTACCATTTGGTTTTCTCAGGTGAAGTGGCTCTTACATTAGAATCCAGGAATCTGTTGAATCCTATCCATCCGTGAGAATCCGGAGAACCGCCTTCTATTGCCTCTCTGAATGTCTCGAGCTTGGCATCTAGGTTATCCGCATGGCTAAGAGCTACAGCCTCTATAAGAGCAGGAACCTTGGGAGATCCGAACTCCAACTGACCATGATGAGACAGTATACAATGAATAAGTTCATTTTTCTTTTTCTCAGGAAAATCAGGAATATCCTTGATATGTTCTGTTATCATCTGTGTTCCTATTATGATATGTCCTACCAGCTGACCCTCATCTGTATATGAGTTTTCAGGAAAATCAGAAAGCTCTTTTACTTTTCCGATATCGTGACAAATAGCTGCTGTCACCAAGAGATCTCTGTCCATATTACCGTAGTGCTTAGCGAAATAGTCACAAAGTGAAGCCACAGAAAGTGTATGCTCCAGTAATCCTCCGGCAAAACCATGATGAACGCTTTTTGCAGCGGAATGCATTACAAATCTCTTTTTAAAATCAGGATCATTTACAAAGAAACTATCTAGAAGAGCCTTGAAATAAGGATTTTTGACGGATTCTATCAATTTCAGTAATTTTTCATACATCTTATCCATATCGAATCTAGAAACCGGAACGAAGTCAGCAGGATTATATGTTCCTTCCTCAGCCTTCTGTATTTTATTTATCTTATACTGGGGTGAACCATTATATATAGTTACCTCACCAGAAGTAACCACATAATCCAGATCCTCTACCTCACGAATACCCTGATCTGAGGGACTCCATATCTTGCCGTCCAGTGATCCTGTCTTATCCACAAGCTCCACATTCATATATGACTTACCATTCTTAGATGTAGCGCTGGTTATTTTCTTACATAGGAAAATGTTGTTCTGAAGACGCATTCCCTCAGACAGTTCATTAATATACATCAATTGCTCCGTTCTAATTATTAATTTTTTTATCTGTATCATGATACATTGAAATATGAGATTCCACAACCCGAACTTATTGCTATTAAACTTTCAAATGTTGAATTCTAATTTATTTATGCTTGTACTTTCATGTTCTTTTTCTTCCACTGATGGAACAGAGCAAGAGCAAATGCACCTCCGGCGGCTTCGCCAAAAACTTCAGCACTGGTAAGTCCATATACTCCGAATAACCCATTTAATATAAACATGAAAGGTATGTAAAATACAATCTGTCTCACAATAGAATGAATAAGTGTTCCCTTACCATAGCCTACTGCCTGCATCGTAAACGAAGTACTGTAATTGAGGAACTGGAATGGTGATGCCAAGCATCTGATCCTAAGAAATAATCCCGCATAAACAATTGTCATTGTAGCTGCACTGACTGCAGCACTGCTTCCAACATCAGTATTTAAAAATATACGACATATCCACGGTGAGAGTAGTTCAAACATTATAAGAGTAAAACTGCAGATTATCAATCCATTCTTTCGTGCAGACTTGACCACGGCATCCATTCTCTTATGATCGCCTGAAGCATAATTATATGCAACTATCGGGAGCATTCCCTGACATATTCCTATATTAATGGCATTAGGCAGTCTCTCTGCTTTCATTACGATTCCGATAGCTGCCAACTGCATATCACCATGATATGACATAAGTGCTATCAGGAAAACATTGGCAAGGTCAAAAAGTGCATTTAAAAGCGAGGATGGAACGCCTACGGCGAAAACACTCTTCACATCTCGCTTTTTCATGATGGGAATATCGGCAGGATTAATACTTATAACCGACTTCTTGGACAATCTCAGCATGACTATTATTAGGTATATACAAGAAACGACATTTGCTAATAGTGTAGCTACTGCAGCACCTGTAACCTCCATTCCCTTAGGAAGGATCACAAACATGAATATAGGGTCAAGTATCATATTTAATACTCCACCTATGCTAAGGCCTATACTGGCTTGATTGGCATATCCACTGTTTCTTAGCAGATGCGCTGACGCTCCTGACAAGATCACCGGAATATCTCCTAAAATAACCACATAGAGTACATACTGTCTAGCATATTCTATTGTATCAGGAGACGCCCCTAAAATATTAAGAATAGGATTCATAAAAATAGCAATAACAGCTGAATACAAAATTGCTATAGCAATAGCGCCATAAAACGAAAATGCACATACACCTCGTGCTCTTTTTAGCTCACCCTTCCCTGCCAGACGAGCCATCAGGCTTCCTCCGCCTATCCCAAATAGATTGGCAAGAGCTACTGTCATCATAAATATAGTATATGCTACGGTTACTCCTGCCGTTTTGTATGCATCTCCTGTCTGTCCTATAAATATAGTATCTACCATGTTATAGACCAGATTGATAAGCTGACTGATTATTGTTGGGATTGCCATTGTCATAAGTGCTTTATTGACGGGAACTGATTCAAACAATTCTTTTCTAGATATTTGTTCTTTCATTGCTGCTTCTTTTCTACTAAGATTTTCTTACTTTAGCAATTATAGAACTAATTTTAAATTAGGTCAAAAAAACGTTGACATAATTGTATCGCTGTGTTAGTGTATTAATTGCTTAATACAGAAGTACAGTAATGAGATGCATATCGTTATGATACTTCATTAATAATTTAATAGGAGGAAGCAAATATGCCTTGGACTTTTGAAAATGGCATTCCGATCTATCGTCAGTTGACTAGAAGGATAATGGTTTTGATAGCTTCCGGATCTTACAAACCCGGAGACAAGCTCCCATCAGTAAGAGATTTGGCTATTGAAGCCGGTGTTAATCCCAACACCATGCAACGAGCATATTCCGAGCTAGAGCAATCAGGTGTTATATACACTGAAAGAACCAGCGGGCGATATGTAACGGATGATCTAAAAAAACTTACTGCGCTCCGAATTGATCTTTCTACGGAAGAAATATCAAGATTGTATTCTGAGCTCGAGAAACTGGGACTAAGCGATGACGAAATCAGAAAAGCAGTAATCGACTACAAGAGAAATTAATACTAAATAGTAAACGAAAGGAACAGATATGAACAGATTAAGTTGTACTAATCTTACTAAGAGATATGGCCGTCTCACCGCTCTAAACGGTATCACTCTAGAGCTTCAGCCAGGCAAGATCATAGGTCTCTTAGGCCCGAATGGTAGTGGCAAAACCACATTCATCAAACTTTTTAATGGACTGTTACAGCCCACAGCAGGAGAACTTCTAATCGACGGAATGCCCATAGGACCTGATACCAAGGCCGAGGTTGCATACCTTCCTGATAATGATTTTCTACCTGAATATATGACCATTAAGGGATTCTTGGACTATTATGAAGATTTCTTTAAGGACTTTGACAGAAAAAGAGCCGAGAAACTATTAGAACCACTTGGGCTTCCCCTTAGTCAGAAGATCAAGACCTGTTCTAAAGGAACCAAGGAAAAGATTAGACTGATAGTTACACTTTCCCGTCGTGCCAAGGTATATTTTTTGGATGAACCTATCGCCGGTGTAGATCCTGCTGCAAGAGAGTATATTTTAAAAACATTGGTAGAAAATTATGCTGAGGATGCTGTTGTTATACTTTCTACACATCTTATCAGCGATGTAGAACCGATTCTTGACGATGTTTTATTTATAAAAAATGGAAATATCGTGCTTCATGAAGAGACAGATTCTATTCGTGAAAGAACCGGTAAGAGTGTGGATGAATTATTTAGGGAGGAATTCAGATGTTGATCAAAATCTTCAAATATGACTTTTTAGAATCAGGTAGAAAACTATTACCCGGGATACTCGCTATGCTTCTGCTTTCATTGGCACAGGGTATCGTCCTGGCTTATAACCTCGTCAAGAAGAATGCTGTAAACGGATCGCTTCAGATCATATTCGGAATCCTTATTGTAGTTGTAACTGCTTTTATCATAGGTATAATAATCGCTGCAATGATCATCCAGATCACCCAGTATAACAGTACGATCTACGGAGCAAGAGGCCATCTCACCAATGTACTTCCTGTCAACACTTCTTCAATGCTTGGAGGCAAGCTGTTAAGCGCTTCTCTGTGGGTTCTCATCAGTATCATGGTTTCCGGAATTGCAATTGCCATAATCTTCGGATGCTTATTTTTAAACCTTGGTGCACATGACCAGGAAGGTGCTAGACAAATCTTTTCTCAATTACTGAAGCAGGCAAGAGAATATGGATTCTTCCAGCTGTTTGCACAGGCTGTATTGGGTACAGTGATCGGTATTGTTGAACTAGTTATTACTCTTTATCTCTGCGTATCATTAGGTCAGCTCGTTAGCAAGATGAAGGTCTTAGTAGGAATCATAGCATTCTTCGTAATATCATTTATAGAATCCAAGATCGATTCACTTCTTCAGGTCCAGAATTCTTTCGACAAATACCATGGTCTCGTTGAAAAGCACCAGGATGTCAGTGTCGTTATCAATAACGGATGGAGTGGTATAATCGTATCTCTCGCTTTCGCTGTTATCTTCTTCTTCATAACAAGATGGCTCCTAAGCAGGACTCTTAACCTGGAATAAAGTACGAAGTTGTACTTATATTTACTATATGAATGAATTGTTGTTATGAAGATTGTAATATGCAATTTATGATCAATTGAAATAGTTTTTAAAAAAGAAATTGCCCCTTTGATATATTTAAATCTCGATGTAAGCTGGTAAAAATATTACTGAATACAGTTATTTTTATAGCAAACAAAGATGAAATGAAAAATATCAAAGGGGCAATTTTAATATCATTAATTACATATCACTAATTCTATATCACTAACAACTTGCCATTAATAAAATTCGGCAATCGTTACTCCGGCATCACCCTCGCCAAACGCTGCAGGATGATGGTTTTTAACATATGCGTTTCCATCCAGATAATGCTGTACCGCAGTCCTTAATGCTCCTGTGCCCTTGCCATGGACGATCCTTACTTCCTTGAGATGAGACAGATATGCATCATCAATATACTTATCAAGCTTAGAAATAGCTTCATCCGATGTCATTCCTAAGAGCTTGATCTCAGTTGATATCGACATAGCCTTTCCAAATGATGCCATGCTAGGATTCGATGATTTTTCTGTAGAGACAGCCTCTCTTTTCTTTTTTCTAAAAGAATCTGCAGTAGATGTCTCCGGAACCATTTCAATATCCGTCAGCTTTACTTTGGTAGTCATTATTCCCATGGTGACCTGGAGCTCACCTCTTTTATCCGGAAGGGTATGGACTGTTCCTGTCACATTCATAGATATGACTTTGACCTTATCCCCGATTTTTATATCTTTAGCCTTGACCGTGCCATTTGGCGACGGAACCAGTTTCGTAACCAAAGTAGTTTTGGACTGGGCATCACTTAGTTTCTTACCAATTCCTGTTCTCATCTGCTCCATTTTCTGCATGTCAGGACTATCTGTTTTCATCTTACGGAAGGTCTTGATGGTCTGATCAGCTTCATCCTTGGCTTCCTTCAATATACGGGCAGCATCCTGATGAGCCTCGGCCAACAGATTGGACTTTTGAATCTCCAGGCTCTTCTTCTCCTTCATGATCTCAGCCCTAAGAGATTCAATAGATTCATTTTCACGCCTGATCTTGTCCTCAACTCTCTCCATAGCGAGTCGCTTTTCCTCCAGATCAGAGATCATATCCTCAAATGACTGGTCTTCCTGAGCGATTCTATCTTTTGCATCACTTATGATATCATCGCTTAGACCCAATTTCTTTGAAATAGAAAAAGCGTTACTCTTACCTGGGATACCGATCAACAGCCTATATGTAGGACTAAGCGTCTCGATTGAGAATTCACATGATGCGTTCTCTACCCCATCAGTGGAAATAGCATAGACCTTGAGCTCACTGTAATGAGTAGTTGCCAGCGTTCTGATTCCCTCTCTGTGAAGCTCATTCAGAATAGATGTTGCAATGGCTGCTCCCTCTACAGGGTCAGTTCCGGCACAAAGCTCGTCAAACATTACCAGTGACTGATTGCCGCTTTGCTCTACAGAGTGAAGGATCTTTACAATATTTGTCATATGTCCCGAGAATGTACTCAAGGACTGCTCTATACTCTGCTCATCACCTATATCTGCATATATATTGTGAAAAACTGCCATTTCACTTCTGTCGCCGGCCGGAATATGAAGCCCAGCCTGAGCCATAAGTGTTAGAAGACCTACAGTTTTAAGTGTTACTGTTTTGCCTCCAGTATTTGGCCCTGTTATTATCAGCTGGTTAAAATCTATTCCGAGGTTGATATCTATAGGAACGACCTTTTCCTGATCTAGTAGTGGATGTCTGGCTTTTTTTAGATTGATCCGTCCCTCAGCATTTAAAATAGGAGCTACTGCATTCATATTGATTGCCAGGTTGCCCTTGGCAAAAATAAAATCAAGCTCCGACAGCATTCTATAGTCGGTATCGATTTCTGTAATATGCTCTGCTGCCTCACTGCTTAACTCATATAGAAACCTTTCGATTTCTTTTTTCTCTTTTATCTCCAATTCTTTCAATTCATTATTAAGCTTAACTGCAGAAATCGGCTCAATAAAAAGTGTCTGACCGCTGGAGGACTGATCGTGAACTATTCCAGGTACCTGAGATTTATATTCAGATTTGACAGGTATGCAATATCTTCCATCTCTTTCTGTAACAATAGAGTCCTGAAGAAAATCTTTTACTTTTCCCGTCAGGAGTCTGTTCATCTCAGAACGTATCTTCTCATTGAATCCACTCATCTCACGACGTATAGACCTGAGAAGCGGTGTAGCATCATCTGCGATCTCGTCAGCTGATAGTATAGTGCTCTGTATCCTTACCTTTAGGTCTTTAACCGGTGAAAGTGAATCGAAATAATCAGTAAGAGAATCTCCGGATTTTTTTTCATCTTCCTCGCCATTATAGCCTCTGGAACCTTTGGCCTGATCTTCATATCTGATCGCCGTTCCTGCCACTGATAAAATCCCTGCAATCGCCAGGAGTTCTGAAGGATTGAGCGATCCGCCGATATCCAGTCTCTGTCTGAATAGTGCCACATCTGTTATACCTGAAAAGGATATGTTACCGAATCTAAATAAACGGCTAACGGCATCCTCGGTCTCCTGCTGCCTCACTTTGATCTTGTCTATGTCTGTGATCGGAGTAAGATTTTCACAATATTTTCTTCCCTGAGCCGAACCTGCAAGTTCAGTTAATCGGGCTATGATCTTATCAAATTCCAGTGTCTTATATACTTTCTTATTCATAATTCTTTTCTCTTGTTATTTCCTTATTATTATTTAATTTTTCACTTCTACATCTTTATTTTCATGCTATTTTTATATGATATTATTTCCCACAAATTCACACTTTGTTATTATAGCAAAATGGAGCTTGTGTTGAAACAAGCTCCATTAATTATCTTGAGTAAAACTATTTTTTCTTCCTGCTCAAAAGAAATGCACCTATTATAGATGTTGCAGGTACCGTAAAGAATATTCCTAGAGATCCTGCAATAGACCTGATCATTTCCACAGCAACAAAATCTGTATTTACCAGCTGAGTAAAGGACACTCCGTAGGAGAAGATCACCACCATCATATTAAATGAACTTCCTACATAGGCCAGTACCAGTGTATTGGCCATAGTTCCCATAGCATCTCTTCCTATTGACATTCCTGATTTCGCCAGCTGAGCAAAGGTTCTCTCTGGATTAAGGGTATGGATCTCACTAAGAGCTGATGATATTGTCATAGATACATCCATTACTGCTCCCATGGCTGCTATAAGTATTCCACTTACAAACATACCTCTCATGTGCAGATCGAATGTGGATTTTGCCAGCATCAGAGCCTCTGCCTCATTAGTCTGAAATGTAGAGATTCCTGCTACCTTGGCTGACGCCCATCCGAAAAATGCTGCAATGATTACACCTGCAAAGCATCCAAGAGCTGCTGTAATGGTTTTCGGTTGCCATCCACCTATCATGTAATAGCATACCGCACTGGTCAATAATACCAGGATACAGGTGACCGAAACCGTGTCAAATCCCTTTAGTGATAAGGGAAGTAATATAAAGAATATTGAAACTATTGTAAATGCCAATCCTGCAAATGCACTTAATCCCTGCTTACCACCAATAATTACCAGAACGAGAAAGAACAGAATGATCATTCCATAGAAAAAAGGAATTCTATTATAGTTATAAACTGATACCTGATATTTATTTAGACCTGTGGTATCGATTCTTACACTGAGTGTATCCCCCTTTTTCACATCTACATTATAGAGAGCACTGTAGTAATTCTTAATGGTTGTCACGTCGCCCTTATATCGTCCGGTGAGGATCTCGACTTCAAGCATTGTACTGCCCTTTTTGATATTCTCAAGTTTCTTATCCACCTGAATATCATCCTTGGTCCGGTTTAGAACCTTAGCAGTCTCATATTCTGTTCCTGATGTTTTTGTAATCGTGTAATGAGGTCTATCTTGATTGGCAAAGTACAGAACCGATATATATGCTGCCACAGCGAGAATAAGCACAATTACTTTTACAGGCGTGATCTTTATCTTGATATCACCTTTTATCCTGTCTAATATTGATTTCTTTTTCGATGCATTATTTTTTTTTATCTTTTTACTCATTGTTTTCTAACCACTTTATTATTGATCAAATAATTATGAAATAAGACCACATGATATGAAACGGCTCATTATTCATAAAAAAGGGGGTCCCTGCGAAACCCCCTTAGTTAACGTTCTGTTGCTATATAGACTTTAGCATTTCACCTGATTACTGTCTATCAGCTTTTTTACTGAGATATATCTTTTTTCCCTCATAACCTGCTGCAAAGAGAAGGGCTGCCATAAGTATAACTACCCATCCACCTGTGTTGTCAGGCTGTGTTCCCGTCTTCGGAGCTGTCTTTGTAAAATCAGAAGAAAGCTCTGAGTCTGTAACCACATAGTCTGAGCAATGCGTCATAGTAAATGATACCATTCCTGCAACCATAGTATCTGTATCGATCAACTGGAATGAATCGGTAGCCGGGTTGTAATAATACAGATATAATTTCTGACCATTATTGAATCCTGATGTACTTACATCCAGTGTCACCTCGGCTTCTCCGGGAAGTTGTCCCTCATAACCAAAATGTACAGAATATGTCTTGACGCTGGTCGGTAGTCCCTTGAGTCGCTTGCTTACTGCCTCGATTTTGCTTCCTAGAACCACATTGGCATTAAAGTCTCCCATCATATCTATTAATTCCTTATTAAGCTTGGAATACTTGAACTTAAATGTTACCTTGCCATCATTGGATGTAATCTTGACATCCTGTCCATTAAGGTAAGCAGCCAAAAATACTGACTTACTTACGACTCCATTGGCAGGTGTCTGAATAACTACTGGCTCTGAAGATGCTTTTACGATCTCATCACAATCTTTAACTCTGAATACAGGTACAGAAACATCACTGTTTCCCTCCGGATGCATATAGAGAATTCCTGCTGCTGTGAATCTCTCCCCAACCTTAACAATGCTGGAAAGCGTATTTTTGCCTGTGGTTCCTGACTTGATATAACCATCGACAAATATTGCAGCTTCTACTCCTGTATCATCCGTAAGCCAGAACTCTTCTAGCTCTCCGCTGTCACTTAGCTTGACTCTTGTTACTTTTCCTGTGGTTTTAAGATAAGAACCGCCATTTATTGCATAGTTCATTGCATCCTTGGTGGAAACTTCCTTTGGTGCATAGACCTTGGTATTGTCATCAATCTTTTTCACAGAAATAACTCTAAGCTCTGTATCTCCCTGATACTGATCCCAGGTTCCGACTACTCTTAGATGAGTACCAACCTTCATACCTGCTTCCGCATAAGGGAAAATATCGATTCCGGCTGTATCATCCTGTAGATAAATAGTATCAAAGAATGTTGTATCTGTATTGGTTGTTCCTGATGTTACATATCCCTCTACTGCAAATATATCTCCGGGCTGGCCCTTACGAGCCTGAGCAATAGTAGATGTAGGAACTTCCTTTTCAAATTTTGAGATGATATTCTCAATTATATTTTTATTGGCATATGGAAGTGAATCATTGTTATCCATCTCTGCCTTGACTTCAAAGTCAGACATGAACACACCGCCTGCGGCGAAAATATGTCCGCCGGCCTTGGTAGCCTGTTCAGCCATAAATACTACATTGCCTTTATCAACCAGTACAGGCTGACCAGCAACTGAATTGCCACTTGCGTCCTTGCAGTCCTTGGATAATGTGGTATCAAATCCCTTAACCAGCCATGTTGCATCACCAACAACATCATTGGCCTTGGCATTTGTAATATCTACAGAACATCCTGAATACTGACTGTACTTCTGACCTTTTTCAGGCTGAACTCCCTTCAAGAACTCTGAATTCATGTTGAATTCCGTCGGATACAATCTATACTGCTGTCCGCCGTTGTTGACGTCATCCCATACTTCATCACTGTTTATCTTCATTGTAGAGCCAATTGCATTCAGGAGCTTATTCATCTCTGTTGCTGTCTGAGAATCTTTTGTATCCTGATAATCAGCAATACCACACACGATAACAGAACCGCCCTTAGCAACATAGTTTTTAACTAATGCTAAAAAGTCATCGCTAAAATGTGAAGGTGTATAGTTGATCTCCTTACCGCCATCACCCTTTGCCTGACCTGTCTTTTTAGCAGGAGCCGAAATAACCAGCAATGAGCAATCACTAAGTGTATCCGCCGTGATGTTATCAGCTATTGTTACTTCTATATTCTTATTTCCGGCAATAGTAGTGAAATTATTCATACTATCTGCATAATACCCTGCTACATAGTCATTGAAATGTGAACCATCTACTACTACCTTGGATACAAGTCTCTGATCTGTATAAGTGATATATAAAACGTCGGAATATACCTTGGAGACTCCATTAAATGTGGCATTGGCCTTAACATCTATTTTGACCTTGCCGGCCTTATCCGGGGTATAGTTCCATTTATAAGATCCTGTACTATTGGCAGCTATCTCTTTGATACCTGCAGTTGACAACTGATCTCCAGTTATTGTACCTACAGTTTTGCCTTGAATGGAAAATGTAATATCATTCAGCGTTAATGGCTGAGATTCATTGTTATAAAAATCAACATTTACATCAGCTGATTTACCTGCTACAGGAAGAGTCGTATCTGTATATGTCTTGTTGATACCACATGCTTCTACTTTTCCTGACCATACAGGAGCTGTAACTGCAATGTTGCCATCCTTCTCTGTTACTTTTAGGTAATAGAATGAATAGTTATTAGGAATAGAGAATTCTACCGTTGCAGAATTTGTAGTGATCTCTTTATGAGCTGCTACTATTCCTCCGTTAACAATAACCTGAACATTTCCGATTACATCGGATGCATCAGGATCATTAATTACTGCCTTGATGTTGGCCGTGCTTCCGACTTCATCCTTCGTGAGTATACTTCCCATCAGGTAATCGTTAAGAGTGTACTTGATACTAAGGTTATTATCCTCGGTGGCATAGATTCTGTAATTTCTCATTGCATCATATACTGAATCTTCTGTATTTGTTTTTGAAACCATTACAGTACGAGCTGTATTGGCATCTCCCCATCTACCCTTGTGGTTATCCTGATTATTTGTTGGTGCCACATGCCAGCCCTTGTCAAGAGCTCTCTGATAATATTCATATGAAGGGAAATATCCGGAACTACCTATTGTTCCCTCTCCATTGCCAACCTCGATCATAGTGATCAGGTTATCACGTTCCTGCGAATAATATGCAAAATCCTGAAAATCACCAAAGGTTGTTCCCGGATGGTTGAATTGGCTGATGGAATCCGGTACTTTTGCCAACGATGTATAATAATTATTTAGTGCTGTTCCGTATGTTTTATAAGCATCCTGCGTGCGACTCTGGAATCCCGGAGTATCAAACGTATTCATATGTCCGAGACCATTTGACCATGTCATCTCATATCCGTACAGACAGGTAAAATCGGATGTGGAATACTGTTTAGCGAGAGCATGTCCCTTGGTCCACTCCTGATCAGCACTTTTATCTACGTTCTTTGTAATATCAGAAGCATCCGCATTATCCA
>ERZ795062.1284-NODE-1284-length-18088-cov-16.106139_pt1 | contig 18088 bp, 14 predicted proteins | sample MGYA00375146_ERZ795062 | MGnify/ENA primary metagenome ERZ795062 (study PRJEB30191, sample SAMN05720281) | activated sludge metagenome | isolation source: Anaerobic digester | place: USA | collected 2015-07-16 ... | reverse complement strand
ACCCGTCCTGCAGCACACTCACCCTCGATGGACGCACCATTCGGCTGGTGCGGGGCCAGTTCTGGTTCGACCGCCAGTGGGGCTACATCTCCGGTGTCTCGCGCTCCAAAGTCATGCGCGCCGCCTCGTTCAGCAAGGACCCCAACCCCGCAGGCTGGGACTGGTTCATGGCCCAGTTCCTCGGTGACCGCCAGATCACCGTGTTCGCCCCGCACGCCAGCGAGCGCTCGCAGTACTACGAGCAGACGGGGCCGGAGCCGCCCGGGACGATGATCGTGCGCGTGGGCGGCACCTACATGGACGCCGACCGCGGTCAGGCCCTCACCTGGGGAACACTGCGGATCACCGACTGGATCAAGGCCGTCAACTCTCCCAACCCGCAGCGCTACGCGGTCACCAACACCTGGTACCCCAACCGGTGGGAGTTCGAGTTCGACGACGTCGTGCCAGAAGACATCAGACGCGTGACGATGACCCCGATCGTCCAGGTCGCGCAGGTGGGCTTCTTCGCCAACGGCGCCCAGTACGCCGAGGGCGCGGTGATCCTGACCGACCCCGATGGCAACGACATCGGGCGCGGCTTTGCGGAGTCGGTTGCCTATGCCGACACCCGCGACACCGTGCACCGGATTGCTGGGCTCCCGGACAGCCAGGCCCACATCGATTCGCTGTCCCATCGAACGATCCCCAAGTCGCTGGCGGTGCTCAACACCGCCTACGTGCTCGCGCATCAGGCCGAACTCGCTGAGGTAGTCAGCCAATCGGTCGGGCTCGAGTTCTTCACCCAGCCGCAACCGAAACCTGAGTAGTCCTCGACGCCTACTCGTCTGCCATGTGGCGATGGCTGGGTCGGACCCCAGGCGGGCTGCCACGGTCGCCGCTCAGTGTCGCCTGATAGTAGCCGGGCGGGGTGTCGCGGCGGTGGTGCACGGCAACCATGTGCGCACCAAGGCCTACCGTCGCCGCATCTGTGGCTGCGAACCGCACTTCGCCCGCTCGCTTGCGCCATTCTGGGTGCTGCCAACCAGTCCACGGAGCCGACCATGACCCAAAATTCGACCGGGGGTGCTCGCGCCCGCCAATTCGGAAGAATCGCGGTGGTAGCCACGGTGGGTTTGTGGCCACCGTTGATCGTCGGCCGACTCATCCTGGGGCCACCCGCGATCACGATGCTGCTCTTCGGCACTCTGGTCGGCTTCTTGAACACCGCCGCCGCTGGGAGACGGCTGGGAACGGCCGCCACCATCGCCTTCGTCCTCGTCGCTCCCGTGGCCCTCGTGGCAGGGCAGGACCCGGTTGCCGGCACCTGCCTGATGGCGCTCGGGTGCCTGGCCGTCGGTACCAGCGCCTACTGGCAGCGGTTCAGCGCGTTCAATGTCGGACTGGCCGGGACTCTGTTCATCGTGGCCTCCCCCGCCGCCACGACCGACCTCCTGGATGGCGGCCCTGCGCAGTCGGAATACCTGCTGGCGGTCCTGTTTGGCACCCTGCTCTGCGGGCTGTGGCCGGTGGCGATACTCCCGCTGCTGCACTTCGTAAAGGACATCCCTGCGCAGGCACACCATGAGAAGGCCGAGACGCTTCGCTACCTCGTGACGATGACGGTCCTCGTGTCTGCGACGACTTTCTACGCGCTGGCCTTCGCGAGGGACTCGAATGGCCTGTGGCTGCCGCTGACCCTGCTCATGGTGTTGCAGATCGCGCCGGACACGACGCGGCACCGGGCTTTCCAGCGGGTCTACGGCACCATCGCCGGAGCGCTCACATCAGCCGTAGTGGCGACCGTGTTCCACGGCACTTGGGTGATCGCTCTGGTCGCCGTCATCGCCTTCCTGGGCGTACTCGCCACCGTGGGCCATCAGCCGTACAGCTACTACGCGTTCTTCCTGACCGTCCTGGTCCTTTTGGGTGTCTCGGCCACCGAACCGCCATTGGAGGCGAGCATGCAACGCATCATCTACACGGTGATCGGCTGCGCTCTCGCCTTGACCGCCTACCTGATTGAGCGACCGTTCATCGCCGATCACACGCCGCCGGAATAGTCTGTCTCCCTCGACAGCTCTACTCCCCGGGGATGGGCAGCCGACCTCACCGGTTCTGGCAGAACGGCCGGACCCGGGAACCGGTGGCCGACATGGGAGCAACAGTCGAAATCCGGTCGGGCTCGACATCATCCACGAGATGGCTTACGACCAGCCAGGACCGGCGCAAGGCCTCATGCAACGTCATCTGAGCACTCACTTTCAAACCACCCCTCATTTCGTCCCTCTACCAGAGTATCGGCATCGGAAATCGTCGCCTGAAGAGGTCCTTCCCACTGATTCCGTCGCGCCTTCGACGTCAGCCATCTCCTGCCATGGCTGAGATGAGCCTGCTGCCTCGTCGACGGACAGCCGTGCATTCCTCGCCCCGTTGTGGGCGAGCGCCGACGCGCCCGTCAGTCCGGGCACTTCCCCCGGTCGCTTCGTGCGTCTGTGAAACGGTGGTACTGTGAAACTGTGAAGAATCTGACCGTGGCCGTTCCCGATGAGGTGTACCGCTTGGCGCGTGTCCGGGCGGCTGAGTCAGGGACCTCAGTAAGCGCCCTGGTCACCGCCTACTTGAAATCCCTCGCAAGCGGTTCGGCCGAGTTCGATCGCAAAGCTCAACTCCAACGAGATGTCCTCGCGGACGTCACCGAGTTTCGCGCCGGTGATCGGCTGAGTCGAGAGGAGGTCCACGACCGTGCCGTTCGTTGACACGAACGTTGTGTTGTACGCGGTCTCTACCCATCCATCCGAGGTGTCGAAGGCGCAGATCGCTCGCACACTCCTCGAGTCTGCGGACATCTGTTTATCCACTCAGGTGCTGCAAGAGTTCTACGTACAAGCCACCCGCCAATCTCGGCCCGATGCCCTCTCGCGTGATCAGGCCGCGGCGCTCGTCGAGGCCCTCACCAGGTTCTCCGTCCAAGACGTGACTGTCTCGATCGTGCGCGCAGCCATTCACACGATGAGCCGGTTCAACCTGTCGTACTGGGATGCCGCCATCATCGAGGCAGCCCGTGAGCTGGGCTGCGCGCAATTGCTCTCCGAGGACCTCTCGCACGGACAGGACTACAACGGGGTCACGGTCGTGAATCCGTTCCTGTAGGCGCAGCACCAACTCGAGTTCCAGCCTCGGCGTCAGCAGTCCATTGGGATATCGACGCGGATTTACAATGCGTCAGTGCCGACTGCGAAGCCGAGCGTGCGGCATCTGGTGCGCGCGCGACCTCGCCGATCTTCGGTACACCGAGCCACTGACCGTCGAGGATCTCGCGAAGGTCGAGCACATGTCTCGGGCCCACTTCTCCCGCGAGTACAAGAAGGCGTTCGGTGAGTCGCCGTACTCGTATCTGCTCACGCGCCGCCTGGAACGCGCGGCGACACTGCTGCGCAGCACCGACTGGTCGGTCGCAGACATTTGCATAACTCCTACCGGGTGGCTCAAGGCACAGCGATCGCCTGAGCCTTTGGACCGCGCGGCGAAGGTCTCGACATCGGCCGATGTGGTAGGCGCCCACGTGGCAGCATCAGTCGACCTTCGCCAGAAGAGCCCTAGTTCGCTCGTGGTCCGGGGCATCCGACACGGGCGATCCAGGAACACCAGCGCGTCGGCGGACGTGAATCATGGCAATCGTGATCTCCACAGCGCCGTCACGTGCGGTCCAGATTGAACCGATGTACGTCAAGCCGATTCCTGGAGCCACGCCGCGCAATGCCTCGCGGCCGATCCGCGGGTCAGAGCCAACGAGGTCGGCGCGCCTGCCGTACCCGCCTTCGGTCAGAACTCTGAAGCGGCAACCCCCCAGTCGTCGCATCGCTACCTGGGCCCTGCAAACCTTCCACGGCCCGACCCACGCTTCCCCAGGTCACCAACGCCAGCGCCAACTCCTCCTCCTCCATCTCGTTCACTGCGGCCAGCCCGCGATCCTCCAACTCGTCGCGCAGCCGCAATCGTGTCCGCCATTTGGGTGGTGTCGGCGGGTACGCCAGGTGCGCTAATCCCGGCCCGGTGAGCATCGCCACCGGTGGGGCAACTCCGGAGTCTGACCACTTCACCAGCTCGATCCCGGCCAGGACAGAACTGATCGCCCAGTGCGCGGCGAAAGCCTCGACGTCGGCGAGGTCGTAGGGGCTGGCGATGAGGCGCAGCGCGAGCGAGTCGTTGATCCCGGTGCGTAGCCACTGGGCGCGTAGCGTCGGGTCGGCGCGGTCGGACGTGCCGTAGGTCCAGGCCAGATAGGTGATGGAGTGAGGCTCCAGCGGCACCGAACGCATCGTGTCACGGATCCACTCCAGGCTCGGATTGCGGGCCATCACGCCGAGGTAGAACTTCGCCGGCAGCGGGTCGTCGGCGTCGACCTCCAGGCTGATCCGGTCAACCTCGTCGGGGTGCATCCCGCAGTCCCACATAGTGCTCCACGGCTCGCCGGGCATCTCCGGGACCGGCTGCGGGGCGATCCCGCGGCACAGCGCCGACACCTGCCACGCGTTGGCGCCATGGGTCAGCGCCACGTGTTTGGGGTCCCGGGCGTGGGCCGCCGCGTCCTGCGGGGTTTGGTACCCGCGCCGGGGACAACACTTAGCCTTCTTCACGGCGTGCCACGACGCCCGGGAGTGATTGGCTCTGATCGGACGACCCGCGAGGCGCTGCTCGAGGGTGTACCACTCGAGCACCGCCGGGGCGGCATCCGCCAACTCCAGACAGGACAGGTAGCCGCCCAGTGCGGCCAGAATCCGTTCCTGTTCCAGATCATGGCCGGTGTCGATGCGGCCGTCCGGGTATAGCGTGACCGGGTGCCGCTTCGAGCCCTTGGTGCTATTGCGGCTGGTCCGGCACGCCACGTTGACCGTCACTGGTCCGGGTAGGTCAGGCATCGGGTACCACCTCCACCCGCTGCACCCACGCCGGCGTGACCGGCAGCAGGTCGCGCTGCCTGCCCAACACACCCACGATCACCGGCACCGGGGCGGGCACCGACGGCCATGGGGTGAACCCGTCCGTGAGCACGATCACTGTCTGCGGCGCCGGGCGGCAGGCCAGTGCCCCCGTGATACCTGCTCCCATGTCTGTGCCGCCACCACCGGCCAGTCGCACCTCGCGCACGTCGCGGACCGGCTGCACGGCGTGCACCGCAGCGTCCACCGCCAGCACTGTCACGCTGCTGTCCGGCACGGCCAACGACGCCAACACCGCCTTCACCTCCCCCAGCGCCTGCGCCAGCAGCCCGTCATCGATGCTGCCCGAGGTGTCGATCACCACCGCCACCGCCGGCACTGGACGGCGCAACGCGGGCACGATGGCCTTGCCCACCGCGTGCTGACGGCGGGAGATCTTCGAATACGTGTAGTCGACCTGACCCTGACCCCAACCAACCCCGCGGCGGACGGCCGCGTGCAGCACCTGCTGCCAGGGCACCACCGGATCCAGGATGTGCCGGACCCACCGCCCCCACTCCCCGGCCACATTGCCGTACTCGCGGCAGTGCTCCCGGAACTCAATCGCCACCATCTTGCGGATCCCCTCAGCGCCCTGCGTCGACAGTCCGGGCATCTGCTCGTCAGCAGGCGGCAGGTCGTAATCGCGGGCCATCCCGTCACAGCCACTCCCACACGTCTGGTCCGGGTCCAGTCCCAATGGCGACTTCGTCACCGGCAAGGCCCGCAACAGCCGAAAGTACTCCTCCGCCGAACGGTTCGGATCCTGATACACCTGCCGCGGCTGGGGCAGGCCGACGTCGAAGGGCAACACCTCCGAGACCGTAAGATCCGTGGCCAGCTTCCACCGGTCCCGACCCGCCGCGTCCACACCGCAGTCCAGGGCCCTGCCCGCATGGTCGGCCAACAGGTGCCACACCTGATGAGCGACCTCCCCGGCCAGCACCTGCACATCCGTGGCCACCGCCCACAACGGGTTCACATACAGCCGCCAATAGACATCAGCGGACATCCGCGCCACCCGCTCCGTCGGCACTGTCACCAGCGCGTAAACCGCGGTCGACAGGTAGGGCAAATCCCCGGCCGACTGCGAGACCAGCCACAACTTCGCCGCGGCCATCCGCTGCTCCACATCACGGTCGATCACAGCAGACCAGCCAGTTGCAGCGCCGGAGCGAACACCGTCAACCCCGCTGGTAGGTCCGCCCCCGCCGGCCGCCGCCCAGGACGCAACAACGCCCGCACCACCGGCACCGCCGAGTCCAGACTCGAATGCCCCGCTGCCCCGACACACACCCCCATGGCCGCGGTCCACCGTTGCGGACTCGGATCAGACGTGTAAGCGGCCAACACCCCCTGCAGAGCCACATGCACCCGGTCGGGGCGCAAACCCTTCAGCCCATCTCCCATCGGGTCGGCGAGCAGCTCCTCCGGATCCGGAAGATCCAACGCCGACCGCCACGTCAGGAACTCATGCCCCACCGGCGCCCCCACCGCCCCGTACACAAGTAGCCGACGCACCTCCTCGCCCGCCCCGGCGTACCCGGCGATCGCCAGCAGTTGCGCCGCGTAGTCCCACGTCCGCGGCGTGGGGAAGGCCCGGCCCCGGCCAGCGGCATCCTTCGGAATCGAGGAGAGCTGCCCACCCCGGGTACGCAGGAAACCCGCAACAAGACCGCGTTCAGCCATCGCCAATCTGTCGAAGGTGGACGGTCGCTCCGGCACCGGCAGCACCGGCCAATCCCCGGTCACGATCGACTCCGTGTACACATCCAGCGGCAACGACCACTCCAGATGCACAAACCGGTTCGCCGTCGGCGCGGCCAACTCCCACCCCGAAGCGGCCACATCCGCCGGGTTCGCCGCCGCTCCGAACGACACCCGCTGCGGCAACTGCAACGCCCCCACCTGAGCATGGGTCAACGGCCGCAATGCCGCCGCCTGCACCGCGGGCGAAGCCGTCGTCCACTCATCAAAGAAGACAATCGACGGCTTCGGCTCCTCCGAAACCCGCACCGCCCACCCCGGCGGCGCCAACGTCACCCGATCCCCGTGCACCACCGGCAGCCCCGCAAAATCCGAGGGCTCATAGTGCGAACAGATCAACGTTTCCACATGCCAACCGCTGCCCGTCGCCGACTCAATCACCGCCGTCTTCCCCGCCCCCGGATCACCCCACAACAGGAACGGAATCCGCGCGGTGATGCACACCCCCACCGCCTGCAGCACTGCCTCATACGACTGCCGATCCCTGGCCATAACTTCCCCTTCCGTCAAGTGCCGAGTGAAACACGCACCTACGACAAGTGGGGTTGGTCGTTGTCGACGATCGAAGCCGGGCACTGGCGATCATCTGGGGTCAGCTCTGAACAAGGGCACGACAAATCACACCGTGTCGCCTGCGCAACATCCCCCATGCTGACGCCCCCGCCGCCGACCTGAGGAAAAGGCGCCTGTTAACGCCCTGCCGTCGCCTGGGAGTTAACAAGGCGCAGCCAAACGATCCGTGGAGCTGACCTCCGCTGCCGGCTTCTTGTCATTTTCGCCGTAACCATCGGGCTGCCATTCGCTCCGCTCAGCCCAGCGCGGGCCTTACCGCAGGACCTTGTGATCAGCCAGGTCTACGCAGAAGGCGGTGAACCAGGCTCGTTCTTCCAGAGCGATTTCCCGGAACTGTTCAACCGAGGCCACTCCAGCGTCTGCCTCAACCATTGCGATCTAGTGCGGGTATCGCCGTGACGTCCACTGTGACCGGCAAGGCCAAAGAGGGTAAGACCCGCTACTTCATGCTGATCAAAGGCAGCCAGGAGGAGCTGTCCATCCGCACCTTCGGTCACAAAGGCTGGCGGTTGGTGATCACTCAGTCAGCGACTGGCATCGGCTACATCCCATTCAGCCAGCGGATCTTCTACGTGGACGGCAGGCGGCTCTGAACGTCCTACGGGACCCATGTCATGCAACGTTCACTCGAACGTATTCCGAATTTGCGCCACACCCTGTCTCTCGCCAGCTCGCAGTGGGATACTTGACAGCGAAGGTGAGGGTCAATGAGCGAGATAGACATGACCACGCGGCACGAGGGCCACACCCCCGCGACCGCACCGGAGAGCCCACAGGCGGCCAGTGACATCGCGGCAGCGCCCGCCGACGCTCCCCCACCCACGCAGCGCCCGCCCTATCCGGGCCTCCCGGCGGTGATTCACGGCAACGGAGCGATCGCTCATGTCATGCGGCATGTGTGCGGCGGCGTCATCGGCTACCCCATCACCCCGTCCACCGAGATCTCGGAACTGTTCGAGGCCGCCCGCTCCGAAGGCGGCGTCAACGTGTGGGGCAAGCACCCCTTCTTCTTCGAACCCGAAGGGGAGCACTCCGCGCAGAGCGGTGCGCTCGGAGCAGCGCTCACCGGCGGGCAGTTCATCTCCAACGCCTCGTCGAGCCAGGGCATCCTCTACGCGATGGAGTCGCACTATGTGACCGTCGGTAAGAAGACGGGCGGCTTCGTGCTGCAGGTCGCGGCCCGCGTGGTGTCCAAGCACTCCCTCAACGTGATGGCCGGCCACGACGACGTCTACGCGCTGCTGTCGGCCGGCTACACGATCCTGTTCGGATCGAACCCGCAGGAGGCCGCCGATCTCGCGGCGATTTCCTACCGGACCTCAGCACTCTCGCTCATCCCGGTCGCCAATGCCATGGATGGGTTTTCCACCAGCCACATGATCAGCGAGGCGTTGTTACCCGAACCCGAACTGCTGCGCGACTACCTCGGTGACCCCGCCGGGCGGATTGCGAGCCCCACTGTCGCCCAGGACATCCTGTTCGGTGCCAAAGGCCGAGTCGTCGCCTTGAACCAGTACCTCGACCGCCACCGCGATGACTTCCGACCGGCAGATCTCGCAGCTCTGAAAGCACACATCGACGACATGGCCGCACAGGTGGAGGCCGACAATGACGGCGACCTGATCGAGACGACTCTGCGTTTTGTCCCTGACGAGCTGCACGGCCAGTGGCTGCGCCAATGGCGTAACGCTTTCCAGAAGGGGACCCGGCAACTCGTGCCTGCCTTGGTCGACGTGAACACTCCGGGGCTGACGGGCGCTGTTCAGAACCAGCCCGACTTCCAGGCCGGAGCGGTCGACCACCGCACCCACTTCGCCAGCGCAGTCCCAGCATTGACCCGCCGGGCCATGGCCGAATACGCGACGCTGACCGGCCGGGCCTACTCCCCCGTCATGGCCTACGACTGCGACGACGCCGACTACATCATGATCGGGCTGGGCTCGATCACCGACGATGTCCGGGCGGTCCTACCCGTCTTACGGGCACGCGGGATGAAAGTCGGCGTCGTGAGCGTGAAGCTCCTGCAGCCGTTCCCCGAAGCGGAGCTCATCGAGGCTATCGCGGGCGCCAAGGCAATCACGGTGCTCGAGCGTTCCGACCAGACCGCCCTGACCGCTCTTGTGACCCAGGCGCTGTTCCGGGCCGGAGCCAACGCCGTCGAGCCGCGCCACGAGGGCATCCCCGCCCTCGCCACGCAGCCCCGCCTCACGACGGCGATCTTCGGGCTAGGCGGGCACGACGTCCAGCCCCGCCACATCATTGCCGCGTTCGAGCAGATGACCACCGCTGACAGCGCCCCCCTGATCTACCTGGGCTCGCAGTTCTTCACCCAGACCTCATCCGCGCAGTTGGCCGACGTACAGGCTCGCCTGCGGGTCGCCTATCCGGAGACCGAACTCATGGCCTTGGAGACCGGCCCCAACCCCGTTCTCCTGCCCGAGTCCGCGATCCGGATCCGCTTCCATTCCGTGGGTGGGTACGGCACCATCGCGACCGGCAAACTGCTGACCGACATCCTCGCCGGCGTCCTGCAGATGCACTCCAAATCCGCACCCAAATACGGCTCGGAGAAGAGCGGTGCGCCGACCAACTACTACATCACGCTGAGCCCGGAACCCGTGCTGATCACCAACGCCGAACTCGAAGACGTCGAGATCGTGGTGTCGCCTGACCATCGTGCGTTCATCCACGCGAATCCGCTCAAGGGCCTGGTGGAAGGCGGCACCTTCATCCTGCAGTCCGACCTGTCGCCGGAGGACGTCTGGCGAGAGTTACCACGGCACGCCCGGCGCACCATCCGCGACCGCCAGATCCGCTTCCTGGTCGTGGACGCATTCAAGGTGGCCAAGCGGCACGCCCCGACCGCGGAGCTGGAAACCCGCATGATGGGCATCGCGTTCATCGGAGCAGTCGTCGGTCACGTTGAGCAGATCGCCGGCGGCGCGTCCGAGGACGCCATCGCCGAGAAGGTCCGCGCGCAGATCCTCAAGAAGTTCGGCAGCAAGGGTGACGCCGTCGTCGAGGGCAACATGGAGGTCATCCGGGAGGGGATGGAAGCCACCGAGGTCGTCGACTACGACACCCCACTGTTCCTGGCGATCGACGAGGCCCCGCCGGTGACTCTGCGGCGTCCCGGGACCGCCTCCACGCAGATGTGCGCCACAGCCGCGAGTACCGCCGGCCTGTTCGACCCGTCCTACTACGAGGATGCCACCGCCCGCCCGTTCCGGGAGGGCACGATCGGCGAGGCGCCAGTGCTGCCGGGGGCCGGGCTGTTCATGCCCGCGGGCACAGCAGCATCCAAGGACAAGGGGTTGTTCCGCCGGACGGTGCCCCACTTCGACTTCTCCACGTGCACCGGATGCATGGAGTGCGCCCTGGCGTGCCCGGACGCCGCGATCCCCAACACGATCCATGAGATCCACGATCTGATCCTGACCGGGATCAAGGAGATCGACGTCACCGAGGCGCAGCGGGATGCGCTGCGGGTCCACGTGTACACCCTCGCAGAGGGCGTGCGGGAGTCCTACCGGAAGGATAAGACCCCCCGCGCGTTCGCCGACATCGTCGCCGAGGTCGCGACTGGGATCGATGACGGGCAACCCACTCTGCGGCGCAACATCGAGCGACTGGTGACGAAGCTGGCCACCTACCCGGTGGCCCGCACCCGGCCCTTCTTCGACGCGATGGAAAGCAGTGTCCCCGGCACCGGCGGGTTGTTCGCCGCCACGATCGACCCCTGGAAATGCACTGGCTGTCTGGAGTGCATCGACGTGTGCGGGCCGGGTTCGTTGACCCCCACCGAGGAGGACACCGACGTGCTCCTCGGGCTGCAGGACACGTTCGAGTTCATGACCGAACTGCCGAACACCCCTGCTCGCTTCCTCGAGGACTCAGCGACCCCGGGCGGAGACCTCAAACGACTCATGCTGGACCGGGACAACTTCTACGCCACGACCGGGGGCCATGGCGCCTGCCGAGGCTGCGGTGAGGTCACGGCGATCCGCCTGGTGATGGCCGCGAGTCATGCACTGGCCGACGACCGGCGGCGTGCCCACCTGCGCGACCTCGATGACCTCGTGGACCGCCTGCAGGCAAAGCTTGCGACCCTCACCGAGGAGCCCGCACGCCATCAGCGCGTGCAGGCAGCTCTGAACACTCTGCAGCGCAGGCTCTACCTCTATGAGGGCGGTCCGACCGGTAACGGTCCCGCTCCGGTGGTGGTCGCCAACGCCACCGGGTGCAGCAGCGTCTACGCCTCGACCATGCCCTACAACTCCTACAGTGATCCGTGGGTGAACAGCCTGTTCCAGGACAGTTCCCCGCTGGCCAAGGGGATCTTCGAGGGCATCGCCGCGCAGCTCACCGAGGATGTCCGCGCCTTGCGCATCGCAGCCCTCGAACTCGACGACGCCTACGACGAGGCCCGCGACGAGCGTGCGCTGCGGATCCTGTCCTGGGAGAAGTTCACCCCTGCTGAACTCGCGCTGCTGCCCACCATCATGAGCATCGGCGGCGACGGCGCGAGCTACGACATCGGCTTCGGTGCGATGTCGCGGGTACTGGCCAGCGACACTCCGCTGAAGATGCTGGTCCTGGACTCGGGGGCCTACTCCAACACCGGCGGCCAAGCCTCCACGTCGAGCTTCACCGGGCAGGACTCCGATCTCTCACGGTTCGGTGGTTCGCACACCGGCAAGCATGAGGCGCGCAAGGAACTGGCCCTCATCGCCTCCTTCCACCCGCATGTGTATGCGTGCTCGACGAGCACGGCGTTCCACGGCCACTTCCTCGAGACGACCCTTGAGTACCTGGGCTACGACAAGGCGCCGGCCGTCATGAACGTCTACACCCCCTGCGGCTCCGAACACGGAATTCCCGAATCGTCGTCCAACGCCCGGGCCCGGCTCGCCGTCGAGAGTCGCATGCATCCGCTGTTCGTGCATGACCCGCGCCGCGGCACCACCATGCACGACTGGTTCTCGATCGACGGCAACCCGGACGCGCAGTCGGCATGGACCACCAAGACGCTGGAGTATCTCGACGACTCCGGTGCCGTGCAGTTGCTGACCACACCCTTGACCCCGGCGGAGTTCGCGCTCGGTGAGGTGCGGTTCAAGAAGCAGTTCCGTATCCTGCGGTCCGAGGAGCAGGCACTGGCCACCCCGATCGACGAGTACGTGGAACTGTCGGCGGAGCAACGCGCCCAGCACGTGCCGTTCGTCTACGCGACCGATGAACAGCGGCACCTGATCAAGGTCGCTTGCTCGCACAAGATCGTTGCTCTGGTCGATGATCGGCGCCGGTACTGGCAGACATTGCAGTACCTGTCCGGGGTACACGAGGCGCAACTCACGGCATTGCACCGCGCGGACATCGAAGACCTCCAGACGCGATTCGACGAGGCCGCAGCGGCGCGCGAGACCTCCTTGGATGACATCGCGCGAGCCATGTCTGAGTTGGCGACTTCTAGCAGAGCCCCAGCAGGAGCGGCGATGCCGGTCATGTCCTCTGCCGCGCCCACGGCGGCGGCACCCGTCGCTGCGCCGGATGCGGCGGCGCACGGTCCGATCTGGCTCGACACCGCCGACGAGGCGCTGTGCAACGACTGCGGCACGTGTTACCAGGAACTCCCCCAGTTCTTCGCGAAGACCACGGTGGTCATCGACGGCGAGGCCCGCGTGATCGCGCGCATGATCCCGGGGGCAGCGCAGACGGTGGAAGTGACCCCCGACATCGCCAAACGGATCGATCGGGTGCGAGCCAACTGCGATGCGGAGATCATCCGATGACCGCCGAGCTCGACTATCAAGTTGAGTTGCTGCGCAGACGACTGGTCAGCGACCCGCGCGCCTTCCGTGAGGTGTTCATCTCCGAGGGGATGCAGGCCGTGGCCTGGGAGTTCCAGCAGCCCGAGTTGGGCGCGGAGTTCACCGATCGCATGTGGTCCATGCTGGTGCGCGGCGACGATGCGAGCACCCTGCTGATGCGGTTCGTGTGGAACCTTCCCCTGTCAGGCAAGCGCAAATTCATCCGCGCCTTGGACGCACATCTGTCCCAGCGCTACCCGATGTTCGAGGGCCTGTCGCAAGGCTGGCCCGCGCACAGTTGCATCGAGCCTTACGTGCGCGACGCCGACCAGCGCGCTGAGGACTTCGGCCTGGTGAACCAGGGTTTCCTGGGATACCTGGAGCTGGGATACACCCAGCAAGAGGTCGACCTGATCGTGTGGCTCGAGGTGCTGCGCGACAAGCAGTGCGAGGAGAAGCCCTGCGAGCTCGGGGTCTTCCTGGCCGAGTGCCGTGAACCCACCGGCGGCTGCCCGGTGGCCATCCACATTCCGCAGGTGATCGAGTTGATCGGCACGGGTCGGTTCCAAGAAGCGCTGGAGCTGCTGGAATCCAGCAATCCGCTGCCGGACGTGACGGGTCGGGTCTGCCCGCAGGAGCTGCAGTGTCAGGGGGTGTGTATCCAGAAGAAGCCGATCGCAATCGGCCAGCTCGAGTGGTACCTGCCCGAACGCGAGAAACGGATCGATCCACAGGGCACCGCCCGACGTTTGGCACGGGTCCGCGATCCGTGGGAGCGGGCGACGCACCCGCCGGTGGCCATCATCGGGTCGGGTCCATCAGGCCTCATCAACGCCTATCTGCTGGCTGCCCAGGGCTTCCCGGTGACGGTCTTCGAGGCATTCCACGCCCTCGGCGGGGTGCTGCGGTACGGCATCCCCGAGTTCCGCCTGCCCAATGAGCTGATCGACGACGTCGTGGCGAAGATCCGGATGCTCGGCGGGCGGTTCGTGATGAACTTCGTGGTCGGCAAGACGGCGACCCTGCAGGACCTGCGCGATGCCGGCTTCGCCCGGATCTTCGTGGGCACCGGGGCAGGGCTGCCGCGGTTCATGAACGTTCCCGGCGAACACCTGCTCAACGTGATGTCGGCCAATGAGTTCCTGACCCGGGTCAACCTCATGCAGGGGCTGCGGGCCGACTTCGAAACCCCGCTGCCCGAGACCGACGGCAAGGAGATCCTGGTCATCGGGGGCGGCAACACCGCGATGGATGCCGCCCGCACCGCGCGGCGACTGGGCGGCCACGTGACGATCGTGTACCGACGCACCCAGGCGGAGATGCCCGCGCGGGTGGAGGAGCAGCACCACGCCCTGGAGGAGGGCATCGTGTTCGAGGAGTTGCGCTCACCGATCGAGTTCATCGGCAATGACCGCGGCTTCGTGGCCGCCGCGACCCTCGACCAGATGGAACTCGGCGAGCCTGATGAGTCCGGGCGCCGTCGCCCTGTGTCCACCGGGCGCACGGAAACGAAGCGCGCGGATCTGGTCATCATGGCCCTGGGCAACGCATCGAATCCGATCATCAAGGATTCCGAGCCGCGGCTGGAGACCTCAAAGTGGGGCACGATCAATTTGGCGCATGAGGGCTCTCAGGAGACCACGCTGGACGGCGTCTACACCGGCGGCGACGCCGCACGCGGCGGCTCCACCGCAATTCTGGCGGCAGGCGACGGTCAGTCCGCCGCCCGCGAGATCCTGGCCATCGACGATCTGACACCCGAGGTGATCTCCGATTCCGTGCAGCGAGCGCGCGACTACACCGACCTGGCCAACACAGAGGCCACCATCGTGGCCCGCACGGAACTCAGCGACGGCATCGTCGAGTTCACGGTGCGCGCGCCGTTGATTGCCCGCTCGGCCCAAGCCGGGCAGTTCGTGCGGATGCTGCCCGCCCCCGACGGTGAGCTCATTCCGCTCACCCTGGCGGACTGGGATGGCGCCAAGGGCACGATCTGCCTCGTCGTGCAGGGGGTGGGAACCAGCAGCATTGAGATCAACCGGATGGGCGTCGGCGACGTCTTCACGGGAGTCGCAGGACCGCTGGGGCGGCCCAGCGAGATCACCCGCCATGACCAGGGAACCGTGGTCTTTACCGCTGGCGGCCTCGGCCTGCCGCCGGTGTACCCGATCATGCGGGCACATCTACTGGCCGGCAACCATGTGACGCTGATCAGCGGTTTCCGCAGCGCGGACCTGATGTTCTGGACCGGTCCGGGCGAGCGGATCGAGACCCTGCGCGCGGAGTTCAGCGATCAGCTCGACGTCGTGTACACGACCAACGATGGATCGTTTGGCACTCCTGGCTTCGTGACGGGCCCCCTGGAGGAGTTGTTGCAGCAGAAGCGGGTTGCCGAGGTCGTCACCATCGGGCCGCCGATGATGATGCGTGCGGTCAGTGACCTCAGCCTGCGCTACGAGACGCCCTGCGTGGCCAGCCTGAACTCGATCATGGTGGATGCCACCGGCATGTGTGGAGCGTGCATGGTGCCGGTCGTCATCGAGGGCAAAGCCGTGCGCAAGCACGCGTGCATCGACGGGCCCGAGATCAACTCCCACATCATCGAGTGGGACAAGTTTCTACCCCGCTTCAACCAGTTCAGCGCGCAGGAGAAAGCCAGTCGCGTCCGGCATGGTTTGGCCTGAAACTCGCCCGTGCTAAGTTGTGGATCTTGCTGTACGACGAAGGCGGTCCCTGCCAGTGAAGCGACTCTGCGCACTCGCCGCGGCGATCGTGGTCATGGTGATGGCTTTGACGGCGGTGCCCGCAGTGGCCGCACCGATCCCGGCACCTCCCGGAGTCCCGGATGCCGGCCACGCGCTGTCCGCAATACATAAGAAGCGCTGCGCCAAAAGGCACCGTAAGAACAAGCGCGCGTGCAAGCGTCGATCGACCCCTGTCGCCGCCCCATCGACCCACTGGGTGGGCGATCTCGATGGCAATGGAACGCTCGAAGTCACGTTCGACACCAATCGCGACGGCATTCACGAGAGTGTGTTCTACGACTTCAACCAGGACGGGTACTACGAGGTCTTCTACACCAGCGGAGCCAGCGGAACGGCTGCGGCGTTCGATACCAATCGCGACACCTACTACGAGTACATCCACTTGGACTCGGCATCCGACGGCTGGTGGGACATCTCCTACTACGACGGCAACGCCGACGGCTGGTACGACGCGATGGGGTTCGACCTGAATCCCATCGACAACATCATGGACTCCTGGTACTCACTGCAGCAGCCAGTCACCGCGAGCGTCTCCCCGCTCGTCTCGGAGAACGTCGTCACCATGAACCTCATCAGGACGCAGGACCCTTGGGCGCAGCGGGACCCATGGGGCACCTGGGCGGGGAATGCTGCCAACGATCCGCTCTACTGACGGGCTACCCCTCCACATCTGGTTGGAGAACCGGCGAACGAGCGCAATTCCAACCACAGACACGCCGACATTCGGTCATATCGGACACGGAACGCGGCGTGTCCCTGCGCATTTGGTTGATCTTGTTCGGGTGCCAACCAGATGTGGCGACAGAACTGCGGTTACCCGGGTAGAGGAGCCGCATGAGTGAGACATCTCCCAGCTACAGCGCACCGATGCACGACGCCGACGACCTGCAGTCCGTCGAGGAGCAGTTCGACACCGAACCCGCTGGGACTGTCCCCGTCGACGACGCGGACTGACCAGCGTTTCCCCTCCGGGCGGTAGCCTCAACGGTGTGCTCCCCCATGTGACCGCGACGCGTTATGTGACGCCGTTACGGGAGGGCGGGTCACTACCCGGGTTGATGGAGGCCGACGACCTCGGCACCTACGTCGTCAAGTTCCACGCCGCCGGGCAGGGTCGCAAGGCGCTCGTGGCCGAGGTGATCGCTGGTCGCATTGCCCGTGGCTTGGGTTTGCGGGTGCCCGATCTTGTGACCGTTGAGGTCGACGCCGTGCTGGCCAACGGCGAGCCGGATCAGGAAGTGCAGGATCTCCTGCGACGAAGTGCGGGGCTGAACCTCGGGATCGACTTCCTGCCGGGCGCCCTCGACTTCGATCCGGTGGCCTTCCCTCTCGATGCGCAAGAGGCAGGCCGGGTCCTCTGGTTCGACGCGCTGGTCGCGAATATGGACAGGTCGAGACGAAACCCCAATCTGCTCCAGTGGCAGCAGCTGTGGCTGATCGACCACGGCGCCACCCTGACGTTCCATCATCGATGGGAGACCGCCACGGTCAGCGACACCCGTCCCTACGACGCCACGGACCACATCCTGCTGGCAAGCAAACCAGACGTGCTCGGTGCCAATGATGAGTTCGGCAGTGCAGTGACACGTGAGCTCGTGGAAGATGCGGTGAGCGACGTGCCGGAGCTGTGGCTCGCCGAGGAGCCAGGATTCAGGGACGTCGAAGCCGTCCGGGCCGCTTACGCTGAACGACTGCTGGCGCGCTTCGCCGCACGCGAACTGTGGTTGCCAGCCCTTTTGGAGGCCGTCGCCCGGCCACCGGCCCCGCGCCGCGCGCAGGGACGACCTGATTGGCTCGGTGGCAGCAGTGGCTGAGACCCGGGTCCCGTTCGAGTACGCGATCCTGCGGGTCGTGCCTCGCGTCGAGCGCGGTGAGTCGATGAATGCCGGCGTGCTGCTGTACTGCCGCGCCTTGGACTTTCTCGGATCCCGCATCCTGCTGGATCGGCAACGCCTGGCCGCCCTGGATCCGGCCTCGGACGCCGACCAGATCGAACGGGCGCTGGCCGCAGCGGCCGACTGCACCCCACAGCAGGACGACGACATCGGCAAGCGATTCCGGTGGCTGACCGCGCCACGCAGCACGGTTGTCCAGCCAGGCCCCATCCACACCGGCCTGACTCACGACCCCGACGCCGACCTCGCTCGGTTGCTGGCAGTGTTGGTGGAGCCTCCCCGCTCGCGCTGAGGGCCACCCCCCGGACATTTCTACA
>ERZ795062.1282-NODE-1282-length-18113-cov-5.596412_pt1 | contig 18113 bp, 16 predicted proteins | sample MGYA00375146_ERZ795062 | MGnify/ENA primary metagenome ERZ795062 (study PRJEB30191, sample SAMN05720281) | activated sludge metagenome | isolation source: Anaerobic digester | place: USA | collected 2015-07-16 ... | reverse complement strand
AGAATCTGGCCGAGAAATACGGTATCGGGAGGGAAGAGGCGGACAGTTTCGCCGCCCGCAGTCAGCAGAATGCCGCGGCGGCAACCGAATCCGGAAAGTTCGCCGACGAGATCGTTCCCGTGGAGGTTCCGGTGCGCCGCGGCGATCCGGTCGTTCTCGACCGCGACGAGGGAATCCGCCCGGAGACCACCGAGCAGACCTTGGCCGGTCTGCGTCCGCTCATTCCCTGCGGCACCGTCACAGCGGGCAATTCGGCTCAGCAGAACGATGCCGCCGCGGCCTGCCTGGTGGTGGCCGAGGACCACCTCGACAGACTCGGCCTCACCCCGCTCGCCTGGTTCGAGGGCTGGGCCGCGGTGGGCTGCGAGCCCGCGACGATGGGGATCGGCCCAGTCGGGGCGGTCGACAAGTTGTTCCGCCGCACCGGCATCGGCTTCGACGATCTCACACTGATCGAAATCAACGAGGCCTTCGCGGTGCAGGTGCTCGCGGTGTTGCGCGAGTGGGGTCTGCCGCCGGACGAACTGGTAGACCGGCTGAACGTCAACGGGTCCGGCATCTCGCTGGGCCATCCGATCGGCGCCACCGGCGGCCGGATACTGGCCACGATGCTGCGTGAACTCGATCGCCGGGGCGGCGGCCTGGCCCTGGAGACGATGTGCGTGGGCGGCGGCCAGGGCATCGCCGCACTCTTCCGGGGGGCATCGGCATGACCAATGCGATTCTCGCGTACGCGAGCTATCTGCCGTCGTGGCGGGTCGACCCCGCGGGCCGGGGGACGGCCCGGCGGATCGTCGCCTCGTTCGACGAGGATGCGATCACGATGTCGGTGGCCGCCGCCCGGTCGCTCCGTGCTGCCGAATCGGCGCGGTCGCTCGTGTTGGCGACGAGTTCACCGGCGTACCTGGACAAGACCAATGCGACGACGGTCCACGCGGCGCTCGGTCTGGACCGCCGGATCCCGGCATCGGATGCGATCGGGACGGCTCGCTCGACGCTCGCGGCGGTACGGGCCGCGGTTGCCGGGCAGGGGGCGCTGATCGTCGCGGCCGACGTGCGCACCGGTCGCCCCGGGTCCGCGGACGAGCGGACCGGGACCGATGCGGCGGCGGCGGTGCTCATCGGCGCTGCGACGCCGGAGCAGCCGGCGATCGCCGAGGTGTTGGCGACGGTGTCGCTCACCGAAGAATTCCTCGACAGGTGGCGCTCACCCGCCGAGCCGTCGGCATCGAGTTGGGAGGAGCGGTTCGGCTACGAACAGTACGCGCCGCTGGTCCGGGAGGCGGCCACCGCCGCACTCGACGCCGCGGGCGTTGCCCAGGCCGATCATGTGGTTCTCACCGGTTCCAACAGTGCCATCACCAAGAGGGCGTCGACCCTGGTCAAGGGCGTTCTTTCCACAGGTGGATCGCCTGTCGGTTTCGCCGGGGCGGTCGATCCGCTGCTGGGCCTGGCCGCGGTACTCGACGAGGCCGGCCCCGCGGAGACGATTCTGCTGATCTCGGCGGCCGATGGCGTCGACGCCACCGTGTTGCGTACCACCACCGCGCTTTCCGCGCACCGGCAGCCCGAACCTGTTGCCGCCGCCGCGGCGGCCGACGGGCGTATGGTGCCCTATCCCACCTATCTGTCGTGGCGGGGACTTCTCGACATGGAGCCGCCGCGCCGGCCCGAACCGGACCGCCCCGCAGGTCCGCCGTCGGCTCGCGCGGCCGGCTGGAAGTTCGCACTCACCGGAAATCGCTGCAGCGCATGCGGATTCTTGCACGTGCCGCCGATGCGCGTGTGCCGGGCGTGCGGGGTTGCCGATCAGAGTGAACCGGTATCGGTACGTGACCGCGGCGGGCGGATCGCGACGTTCACCGTCGACCGGCTCGCGTATTCGCCGTCACCGCCGGTCGTGGACGTGGTGGTCGACTTCGACGGCGGTGGCCGCGCCACCTTCGAGGTCGCCGATGCCGCTCCGGAGGCGCTGGGCGTGGGCGGCGAGGTCACGATGGTGTTCCGTCGCCTGTTCACCGCGGGCGGAGTGCACAACTATTTCTGGAAAGCACGCCAGGTGCCGGCGGCCGCCGACACGTCCGGTGAGGAGAACTGATGGGCAGCAAGGGAATCGCCGACAAGGTCGCGATCGTCGCGATGGGCTGCACGCAGTTCGGTGAACTCTGGGACCAGTCCCAGGAAGACATGATCATCACCGCGGTCGATGAAGCGCTCGGCCGGGCCCGGCTCGCCCGCGACGACATCGATGCCTTCTGGCTGGGCACGCTCGGCTCGGCGCAATCGGGGCTTCTCCTGTCCCGGGCGCTGGGTACCGACTACAAGCCGGTCACCCGCGTGGAGAACTATTGCGCCACCGGATCGGAGTCCTTCCGCAACGCCTGCTACGCCGTTGCTTCGGGCGCATACGACCGGGTCATGGCGGTCGGTGTGGAAAAGCTCAAGGATTCGGGCTTCGCGGGTCTGCTGCGCGGCGATCCACCCGGCGACGGCACCGCCCCGGAACTGTCGGTCACCGCACCGGCCGCGTTCTCCCTGCTCGACCCGGCATATTGCGCCAAGTACGGCGTGGACGCCGGGCAGATGCGGGAGGCGATGACCCACGTCGCCTGGAAGAACCACGTCAACGGCGCACGGAACCCGAAGGCGCAGTTCCGTTCGGAGGTATCCAAGGAGAAGATCACCGGTGCGCCCAAGGTGGCCGGCCGGCTCGGCGTCTTCGACTGCTCCGGGGTGTCCGACGGCGCGGCGTGCGCGATCATCGTGCGCGCCGAGGACGCCTACGACTACACCGATCGGCCCGTCTTCGTCAAAGGGCTTGCACTGGCGGCGGGTCCGGCGCGCGGCTCGGTCGATCCCGGCTACGACTTCACCACCTTTCCCGAGGTGGAGCGATCGGCGCAGGACGCCTACGAGCAGGCCGGGATCGCCGATCCACGAGCCGAGATCTCGCTGGCCGAGGTACACGACTGTTTCACTCCCACCGAACTCGTGCTCATGGAGGATCTGGGGTTCTGCAACCGCGGGCAGGCGTGGAAGGAATCGTTGTCGGGGGCCTTCGACGCGGACGGCCGGCTGCCGGTCAATATCGACGGCGGGCTGAAATCATTCGGGCATCCGGTCGGCGCCAGCGGGCTGCGGATGCTGTACGAGGCATGGCTGCAACTACGTGGCGAGGCCGGTCCACGGCAACTCGACGATCCACGAACGGCGTTGACCCACAACCTCGGTGGCAGGCCCGGCGCCTGTGTGTCGTTCGTGGCGGTCGTCGGTTCGCAACTCTCCGGTTCGGCAACCCGATGAGGGGCGCCCAGGCAGCGGACCGGGTCAGCACCGCGCAGACCCTGTACTCCGCATTGGCGCACGGCGATGCCGAGACGGTCCGCGGTCTGCTCGACACGGAATTCGTCGGCGAGACCGCGCCGGGCCTGCCGCTCGGGCTCGGCGGCACCTATCGCGGCCGCGACGACATGATCGGCAATTTCTGGTGGCGGCTGGGCCGGACGTTCCGGGCCCGCGCGGAGGCCGACAGTTTCGACCTTCTGGACGGCAACCGCCTTCACGTGAGCGGCACCTATCGCGGGCGGTGCAGGCCGACCGGACGTGAACTGAACGCGGCGTTCGTCCACGTGCTGACGTTCTCCGACTCCGGAACCATCACCGGACTGCGGCAGTTGACGGACACCGCGCTCTGGCGTGAGGCATTCGCCGGCGGCGAGGTCGGCACCTTCCCGGGGTATTCGATGCCGACGATCGCCGAACTCGAAACGATCGACTATTCGGTGGACCGGGGTGTGGCCCAGGTGATCCTGGATCGACCCGAACAACGCAACGGGATCAACCTGCGGCTCGCCGAGGAGACGCTGGTGGTGGCCCGCGCCATCGAGGCCGATCCGCGGGTGCGCGCGGTGTTCATCGCGGGCAACGGTCCCGCGCTGTCGGTGGGCGGGGACCTCGACTATTTCCGGACGGTGCAACCCGGCACGATAGGTGCCCTGACGTCGGGAATGACCGAACCATTCCACGAGGGCTTCCGCATCCTCGACCGACTCGACGTACCGATCGTCACCGCGGCCCACGGATCGGTGGCCGGCGGCGGCCTGGGATTCGTCTACGCCGCGGACATCGCGATCGCCGCGACGAACACGATCTTCTGCACGGCGTTCAGCGCGATCGGGATGTCCGGAGACGGCGGCGGAACATGGCACCTGCCACGTCTGATCGGCCCGGCCAGGGCACGCCGGATGTATCTGACGAACCTGCGAGTGGATGCGGCACTGGCCGAGCAGTGGGGGCTGGTGGCCGAGGTCGTCGGCGACGACGAACTGCGCGATCACGCCCTGACCACAGCGCGAAAACTCGCCTCCGGCCCGACTCTGGGTTTCGCGGCACAGCGCAGGCTCTTTCGGGACAGTCCCGGCAGCAGTCTGTCGGACCAACTGCGCGCCGAGACCGACGCCCTCGCGGTGGTGGGCAGAACCAGGGACGCACAGCACGCGATCGAGGCATTCATTGACAAAGAAGTACCGATCTTTGAAGGAAGATAGCAGCCCATGACCGGTTTGATACACGACAGCGACGACCACCGGGCGATCCGGGAGAGCACCCGTGCCATCGCGAAGAAGTACGGGCCGCAGTACTTCCTGGAACGCGGCTGTTCGGGCGGCGATATCGATGAACTGTGGCAGGATCTCGGCGCCGCGGGCCTGCTCGGTGTTCACCTTCCCGAGGAGTACGGCGGCGGAGGCGGGGGAATGGCCGAAGCCGTGGTCATCGTCGAAGAGCTTGCGGCCGAGGGCCTGCCACTGCTGATCTGGGTGATCTCCCCGGCGATCTGCGGCTCGATCATCGCCGCACACGGCAGTGAGCAGATGAAGCGGAACTGGCTGCCGTCTCTGGCGGACGGTACTCGCAAGATGGCGTTCGGCCTGACTGAACCGGACGCGGGATCGAACAGCCACAACGTGAAGTCGACCGCCCGCCGCGATGGTGACGGTTGGCTGATCTCCGGCCAGAAGTACTACATCTCGGCGATCGATCAGGCCGACGCGGTCCTGCTCATCGCCCGCGACGGCGACCTGTCGACCGATGAGAAGAAGAAGCTGTCGATCTTTGTGATCCCCACCGACTCACCGGGCCTGACCATCCAGCAGATCCCCACGTCGATCGTCTCGCCCGATAAGCAATTCACGGTGTTTCTCGACGAGGTGCGCGTCGGACCGGAGGCATTGGTGGGGGAGGCCGGAAGCGGCCTGCACCAGGTGTTCGCCGGCCTCAATCCCGAACGCGTCCTGGTCGGTGCGCTGTGTGGCGGCATCGGTCGCTACGCGATCGCCAAGGCCACCGACTACGCGCGCAACCGCAAGGTCTGGTCCACCCCGATCGGTACGCACCAGGGTGTTTCGCATCCCGTGGCCGAAGCACACATCAATGTGGAGGTGGCCCGGCTCGCGACGCGGTTGTCGGCGGAACTGTCCGACAGCGACTCGCCGGGCGTCGGTGAGGCCGCCAACATCGCGAAGTTCGCCGCGTCCGAGGCCGCGCTGAAGGCCCTCGACCAGGCGATTCAGGTGCACGGCGGCAACGGACTGTCGCACGAGTACGGACTGTCCGAGCTCTGGTTTGTCACCCGGCTGATGCGGACCGCGCCGGTGAGCCGCGAGATGGTCCTCAATTTTGTGGCACAGACCTCGCTGGGTCTGCCGCGTTCGTACTGAACCTCTTTCGCCGGCGGACTGCGAAAGATACGGAAGGACAATGAGTATGACAGTCAATGACTACGATGTGATCGTCATCGGGGCCGGCGCGGGAGGTCTGTTCACCGCCGCCAGGCTCGCCCATCGGGGTTATCGGACTCTGGTGGTCGAGCGGCTGGACAAGGTGGGCGGCCGCGCCTCCACCACAGACGTGGACGGCTTCAAGGTGAACGACGGTGCGATCGTCATCGAGGTCGGCGGCATCACCGAGCAGACCTTCGACGAGGTGGGTGCCACGTTCGACATCCGTGAACCACAGCCCCCTATCCTGTACCGGATCGCCGGCAAGGACGTCGACGTCACCCGGGGAGGGTGGGGCCTGCTGCTGGGCAAGTTGACCCGGCAGGGTGCCAAGCTCGCCAAGGGCATCGGTGCCGCCCGCCATGACTCGGGGTTGCCCGAGGACGAGTTGTCCACCGCGGACTGGGTGCGTAAGTACACCAAGAACGAAGGGGTACACGGCATCTTCCGCAACATGTGCGCCTCGGTGTTCGCGGTGGGCTCCGAGGAGCTGCCGGCGCGGGTGTTTCTCACCTACTTCACCCGCAAGAGCGCGTTCAAACGCTTCGGCTTTCATCCGGAGGGGACGATCGGCGTGTGGCGGGCGCTGGCCGAGGCGTTCATCGGGCACGGCGGTGTGCTCGAACTGTCCACCGAGGTGACCCGGATCAACGTCGCCGACGGAGCGGTCACCGGGGTGACGCTGGTGCGTGACGGCGACGAGCGAACCGTCACCGCACCGGTCGTGGTCAGCGATATCGGACCGTTCGCGACCGTCGGCCTGGCCGGCGAAGACGCCTTCGACGAGGACTACGTGAGTCTGGTCAACAAGCGCAACCGCCCGTGCGCGATGCTCACGATCAACTTCGCCGCCCAGGAGCCACTGCTCGAAGCCCCCGGTATGCTCAGCTTCTCCAGCAGCCGCCGGCTGGCCTACATCGCGAACTTCACCGAGACCTGTCCGGAGATGGCGCCCGCCGGCTGGCACCTGTATGTCGGGACCTCGGTGCCCGAACCGGCCATCGGCGATTTCGACGAGGCGGCCGAGATCGAGCTGTTGCGTGCGGATCTGCGCGAGACGATTCCCGGATTCGATGACAAGGCACGGATTCTGAGCACCGTCATCACCCGAGACGGGTGGCCGCCGCAGCGTGCCGTGGCCGGATTCGACCTGCCGCACACCACCGACATCACCGGTCTGTGGAACGTCGGTGACGCGGTGAAGGAATACGCCAACGGCGGTACCACGGCATGTGCGGAAACCGCGAAACTGGTGGTCGATGAGATCGTCGGACAATTCCCGAAGTAGTGGAACACATTCGGCATAATCTTGTAATCTAACATCAAATCGAATGACTCGGGGTGGTGTCGCCGACGGGGGCGCGGCGTATTCGCCGGCGACACCCCTCCCGGGCCGCGACAACTCGTGGGAGCCATGATGACACTGATTTCACCGCAATCGGATCTGCGGGCGGATCTGCGGGCACCGGAGACGAATCTCGACGCGGCCCGCATCCGTAACGACTACCGGCTCCTGCGGACGGCGTTGCTCCTGGTCGGCTGTTACGTCTTCTTCGGCCTTCTCGGCTTTGCCGTCTTCGCCGGATTCTGGCCACCGCCCGGCCCGGACATGAGCGCGGCCGAGATTCACTCCTACTTCGTCGAACACCAGACCGGCCTCACCATCGGAATGGTCATGATGGCATTCGCCGCTCCCTTCTACGCACCGTGGAGCGTCGCGATCTCGCGCGTCATCAGCAGGATGGAGAGCCCGATCGGCGGGCTGGCCCAGATCCAGCTGATCGGTGGCGTGCTGACCGCGGTGGTGACCCTGGTGCCCGCGACGATCTGGCTGACGGCCGCGCTCCGCGCCGACGAGTACTCCGCCGAGATCGTGCAGTTGTTCTACCACTTCGGCTGGACGTTCTTCGACACCACCTACGTGTGCTCGGTACTGCAATGCGTCGCGATCGGAGTGGCCATACTCTGCGACCGCCGGATGCGTCCGCTGCTGCCGAAGTGGTTTGCCTGGTGCAGCTTCCTCACCGCTGCCTGCTACGTCCCGCTCAGCCTGATGCCGTTCTTTCGCACCGGGCCGTTCGCGTGGAACGGGATCGTCAGCTTCTGGGTCGTCTTCGTGGAGTTCTTCGTCTTCACGGCGATGGCCACGTTCTTGTGCCTGCACGCGCTCAGGCGCCTGGAAGCAGAAGATCTGCTCGCGGTATCGGACCGATGACGAGCATCGACACCCGACCCCCGCCGACAAGCAGCCGTACCCCCCGGCGGATGCCCGGCATCGAAGGGTTCTGGGTGTTCATCGCCGGTGATATGGCGATATTCACGCTGATGTTCCTGGCATTCGCCGTCACGCGCCGGGACGACGTGCCAGGATTCGAAGCAGCCCGTGCGACCCTGGATATCGACCGGGGAGGTATCAACACCCTTGTGCTGCTCACGAGTTCGGCATGCGTGGCGTCGGCGCTCAAGTGGCTTCGAGCGGGTGAACAACACATCGCGGCCAGGTGGACGGCCTGGGGGATCGTCGGTGGCCTGGTGTTCATCGCGCTCAAGAGCACCGAGTACGTTACGGGATTCCGAGACGGCCATACCCCCGCCGCGAGTGAGTTCTATGTCTACTATCTGGCCATCACGGGTATTCACCTGATCCACGTCATCGCCGGATGCATTGTGCTCGGCACCTTCTGGGTGCGTATGCGTCGCTCACCCATGCCGGGTGTCACCGGTTTCGAGACCGCGGCCTGCTATTGGCACCTGGTGGACCTGTTGTGGTTGCTCATCTTCCCGCTCATCTACCTGATCAGGTGACCACAATGAACCAGCCGCGATCGAACCTCGGCACGGAGAACCGCGCCACGAAATATCCGGCGGGGCAGAACCGGGCAGCGCGCCAGAGCTCCCGTGGGGTGTGCGAAGACACGCTCCGACGAGTGCTCGGGGTCAGGCCGATCGGCGTGACCTGGGGTCTGCTGGTGGCTGCCACGGTGGTGACGACCTGGATACTGACAATGCACTCGATCGACCATCGGTGGGCGGCGTTCGCCATGCTGGCGGTGGCCGCGTGGAAGGTCTGGCTCGTATTGTCGGACTTCATGGAACTGCGTGATGCCCCGCCAGCGGGCCGGCTGCTGTTCGGTGGGTGGGCGGTGGCACTCCCGGTGGTGCTGGCGGTCCTCGTCTGGCACTGACCGCCGGGCGAGATCTCCCAGGCCCGTCAGGAAAATGAATCTACGATAGAAACTTGGCCCGCGCAAGGTGTCCGGCGATCCGCGTGTGGGATGCGTCCGGTGCGCAGGCGGGCCGGGTGTGTGGCCGCGGGTCGGCCGAACCCCGGCACCGTAGATCCTTGCCGAATCCAGATTTGAAAATGCCTGGACATAACTCCGGTTGTCGCCTAGCCTGAGAGGCAGATCACACGGAGTCACGGCTCGTCTGCGGTCTTGACTATAAGTCAGCTTACGCTAGGCTGTGATCCGGCTCATACGGACACATACGGGGCCTGATGGCCCGCGGGTGGCTCTTCGATTCAGTTTTGAATCGAATTTATATTCTAATCGGAGGATGGACATGGGATTCAAGGACTCGGCCGAGGTTGTCAAGTACATCGGCGGCATCTTCGAGACGGCGTTCGAGGACGCCGAGATCGGCCCCAAGCTGGTCGACAGCGGTCTGGTCTTCGCATTCGACTTCACCGAGCCCGCGGCGGTCGTGGTGGTCGACGCGGTGAACAAGCAGGTCTATGACGCCTTCGAGGGCAATCCCGAACCGATGGCGACGATGAAGATGCCCGCCGAGACGGGCAACGCCTATTGGCAGGGCAAGGTGAATCTTCCGCTGGCGATGGCCAAGAAGAAGATCGGCGTCGAGGGCAACGTCGCGAGCCTGCTCAAGCTGGCGCCGCTGGGCAAGAAGCTGTTCCCGGTCTACGTCAACAATCTCAAGTCCGACGGGCGTGAGGACCTGCTGGTCTGAGTGCCCCGCCGGCCCACGCCGTCTATGCGTGGGCCGTTGTTCGGCCCGCACCACCACCCGCGCTTCGTGGAGCGCGTCACCGCCACCCACTATCTGAGGAGAACAAGCGACATGTTTCCGGGAGTACACGCCGCGTCGAATCCGGACCATCCGGCGATCATCATGGCCGGCAGTGGCCGCGTGACCACATACGGCGAACTGGAGGAGCGTTCGGCGGCGCTGGCCGGTGCTCTGCACGACCGTGGCCTGCGCAAGGGCGATGTGATAGCCGTGCTGAGCGAGAACGCGGCCGAGGTCATGGAGATCTTTTGGGCGGCCATGCGTTCGGGCCTGTACATCACCGCCGTCAACTGGCACCTGCAGCCGGCCGAGGTCGCCTACATCGTCAATGACAGCGACGCCAAAGTGCTGTTCGCATCGGCCGGGCAGGCAGAGCTGGCCCGGCAGGTCACGGCCGGGTGCGACAACCCGGACCTGTTGTCGGTCGCCTTCGCCGGATCGATCGAGGGCTTCGGTTCTTACGACGAATTGCTATCCTCCACGACGCGACTGGCGGAGATTCCGCGTGGTTCGGAGATGCTGTACTCGTCGGGCACCACCGGCCGGCCGAAGGGGATCAAGCCGACGCTCCTGCCGATCCAGGTCGATCAGCCCGGAGATCCGATCACCGGTCTGGTCCAGCACGTGTTCAAGGTCGGGGCGGCCGATGTTTATCTGTCGCCCGCGCCGATGTACCATGCGGCACCGCTCAAGTGGGGCGGGGCGGTGCACGCGCTCGGCGGAACAGTGGTTGTTCTGGAGAAGTTCGACGCGGAGGCCGCGCTGGCGGCGATCGACAGGTACAAGGTCACCATCGCCCAGTTCGTTCCGACTATGTTCGTCCGGTTGCTACAACTGCCCGACGAGGTCCGGGACCGCTACGATGTGTCCTCGCTGAGGATCGCCGTCCACGCGGCCGCCCCCTGCCCACCCGAGGTGAAGCAGGCGATGATCGATTGGTGGGGACCGATTCTGGTCGAGTACTACAGCGCGACCGAGCAGCACGGCACCACCATCATCACCAGCCAGGAATGGCTGACCAAGCGCGGGTCGGTGGGGAAGTCGGCGCTGGGGCCGGTACACATCTGCGACGACGACGGCAACGTCCTTCCGGTCGGCGAAGTGGGCCAGGTCTACTTCGAGCGGGAACGCCGGACATTCTCCTATCACAAGGATCCGGACAAGACGAAGGCCGCCGAACACCCCGACCACGAGAACTGGACTACGGTGGGCGATCTCGGGTATGTCGACGAGGACGGCTATCTGTTCCTCACCGACCGCAAGGCGTTCATGATCATCTCGGGCGGGGTCAACATCTATCCGCAGGAGATCGAGAACGCGCTGACCCTGCATCCCAAGATCTTCGACGTCGCGGTGATCGGGGTCCCTGACCCCGAATACGGGCAGCAGGTCAAAGCGGTGGTGCAACTGCGTGAGGGACATCAGGCGTCCGAGTCGCTCGCCGCGGAGATCATCGACTACGCGCGATCGAAGATCGCACACTTCAAGGCTCCCAGATCGGTCGATTTCGTGGACGAACTGCCGCGGTTGGCGACCGGAAAGCTCGTCAAACGCGAGATCGAGAAGAAGTATCTGGCAGCCGCACACTGACGGGAGTAGGAACAATGTCTGAATTCACTGATAAGCGCTACGTCGTCACCGGAGCGGCCTCCGGAATCGGCGCGGCGGTAGCACAGCGTCTGCTCGCCGACGGCGCGCAGGTATACACCCTGGACCGCAACGTCCCGACGTTCGAGGCGACCGCTCACGTCGAGGTCGATCTGGCGAATCCCAACAGCATCGACGCCGCTCTGGAGCAACTTGAGGGCAGTTTCGACGGATTGCTCAACGTCGCGGGTATTCCCGGAACGGCACCGTCCGAACTGGTCTTCGCGGTCAACTCGCTGGCCGTGCGGCATCTGGCCGAGGCGTTCTTCGAGCGCCTCAATCCGGGCGGGTCGATCACGGTGGTGTCCTCGACCGCGGGCTTCGGCTGGCCCGCCCGGCTCGATGCGATCAGGGACCTGCTGGCCACCGACACCTTCGAGGAAGGTCTGGCGTGGTTCAAGGCCAACCCGCAGGAGGGCAATACCTACAACTTCTCCAAAGAGGTGACCACCGTGTACACGCAGTCGATGGGACTCGCGCTGGCACAGTTGGGATTTCGGATCAACTCGGTACTTCCGGGACCGGTGGAGACGCCGATCCTGGCCGACTTCGAGGAATCGATGGGCAAGGAGACCCTCGACGGGGTGAAGGATCTTCTCGGGCGGCACGCGACGCCCGACGATATCGCGGACGCCCTGCTCTTCCTGGCCTCCGACGCGGCCCGGTGGATCAACGGCCACGCGCTCGTCGTCGACGGCGGTATTACCGGAGCGGTCGTCACCGGCGTGGTTCCGGCACCCGAAATCTGACCGACATCTCACGGAAGAGAAAAGACCTATGACCGAAGCAGTGCAAAACACCGCGGATGTGATCGTGGTCGGTGCCGGCCACAACGGATTGGTCTCGGCCGCCTATCTCGCGCAGGCCGGACTCGATGTCCTGGTGGTCGAGGCATCGCCCACCATCGGCGGTATGACCTCGACCAATCCGTTCGAACCGGAGGCGCCCGGGTACATCATCAACGAGGCGTCGATGCAGGCCTCGCTGTTCCGGACCACGACCATCGACAAGGACCTCGGTCTGTCATCGAAATTCGGTCTGCGCCAGACGGTTATCGATCCGGCACATGTGCAGCTGAACTATGACGGCACCTCGTTGGCCCTGTGGCGTGATCCCACGCGGACCGCGGACGAACTGCGCTACTTCTCGCCGGCCGACGCCGAGGCGCTGATCGATCTGTACCGGGTCATCGATGCCGCGGTGGAGATCGGTCTGCCGCTGATGCAGACCAGCCCGGTCTCGCCCGATATCAAGGCGGTTCTGAAGGCGGCCAAGGGAATGGCCAAGAACCGCAAGGAACTCATCGCCATCGGCCGGTGGATGGCATCCTCGCAGGCCGAGGCCATCGAGGACAGTTTTGAAAGCGACGCGATCCGTGCGCCCCTGACCATCGCGCTCCCGTTCATGCCGTTCGACGCCGATCTGTCGGGCTGGTCGTTGATCTATCTCGGGGTGCTCAGCAAGTACGGCGTGTCGATGTTCCACGGTGGCACGGGGGCGTTCCCGGCGGCGCTGGCCAAGAGCATCGCCGCCAATCGTGGGCGGATCAGGACGTCCGCACCGGTGGAGTCGTTGGTGGTGACCAACGGCCGGGTGACCGGTGTCCGGTTGCAGGGCGGGGAGGAACTGTACGCCAGGCGCGCGGTACTGACGGCGTGCAGCCCGAAGACCACCCTGACGCGGTTGCTGCCGGAGGGGACCCTGCCGCGGGTCCTGCAGAACAAGGCCGACAAGATTCCCACCCGCCGGCGCGGAATCGCCGACTACAAGCTGAATGTCGCGCTCAGTGGCAAGATCACGATGGAAAAGCACGAGAAGTGGCGTGGCGACGGCATCGACCTGCGACTTGGCTGCAACAGCTTCAACACCTATCAGGAAAGCCTGGATGCGGCCAAAGCCAGTATCAGGGGCGAAGTGCCCGAGCATATTCCGGGTCTGGGTCACGCGACTACATCGTTCGACCAGGGATTCGCCCCCGAAGGCTGCGACATCTTCTGGTTCTGGGCGGGTATCACCCCGTCCGATCCCCGGGTCGGCTGGGATGAGGCGAAGAAGCAGATCACCGAGCGGGTGATCAAGGATGCCTCGCACTACTACCAGGGAATCGAATCCCTGGAGGTCGCCCGGCGTGATCTGGCACTGCCCGACATCGAGGAACGGTTCTGGGCGATCGACGGCAGCGTGTATCACGTGGACCCGGTGATCTCTCGTTTCGGTCCGCTCAAGCCCGCGGAGAAGTTCGCCGGCTACCACACCCCGGTTCCGGGTCTGTACCTCACCGGTGCGGGCACCCATCCGGTCGCGGGCATCTCCGGTATGCCCGGCCAGAACGCGGCGAGGGTCATGCTCAAGGACTTCCGCAAGCAGGACAACGGAGGCCTGACCGACCGGGTGAAGGCGGCCGCGGCCACCGAGAACATCCTGAGTGCTCGTTTCGACAAGGCGAATTCCGCGAAATAACCGCCCGCGCATCGGCGGCGTGCTACGTTCCGGCGTGAACGTCAGCACGCCGCCGTAGGCCGGCAGTTTTGAATCAAATCTCAATTAATATTGTCTCAGGGCGCCGCCTCGACCGTCGTTCCGGGAATCAGATCGGAGAGGGAGGAATGTAGGGTCTCAATCCCGTCGACGCGCGGCTGGAAGCGATGGCAGGCCACGCTGCCCTGGACGCGCCGGCGCCGATGTTCGCAGGTGCCGGTCCGGCCATGGACCGGGCGATGGAGGGGGTCGTCACATGGGTGACCACGGTACCGAGAAATTCGCTGGCGACCATCGGGCGAGCCGCCCAATTGGCTGTCCAGGTGATCTGGTACGCGATCACCGGTATCGCACGAATGCGCATACCTGTGGTGGAAACCCTTGAGCAGGCATGGTTCCTGCTGACGGTCACCGCCCTGCCCGCCGTGCTCATCGCACTGCCCTTCGGCACCGAGATCTCCATCCAGGTCGGCGCCGTGGTCAATCAGGTCGGCGCCAAATCGCTGGCCGGCGCGGCCAGCGGCATCGGGGTCATCTCCCAGGGCGCGCCGATCGCGGCGGGCCTGCTCATGGGCGGCGCGGCGGCATCGGCCATCGCGGCCGACCTCGGCGCCCGCTCCATCCGTGAAGAGATCGACGCGATGCGGGTGATGGGTGTCAATCCCGTTCAGCGCCTGGTGCTGCCGCGGTTGCTGGCGATCCTGCTCATCGCTCCTATTCTCTGTGTGGTGATCGTGGCCTCGGCCGTGGCCGCGGGCTTTTCACTGGCGGTGTCGATCAACGGGGTCATCCCGGGAAGCTTCTGGCAGTCATTCGGCGCGTTCGCCACGACCACCGACTTCTACTTCGCGATTCTCAAGACGATGTTGTTCGGGATGGAGGTCGTGATCATCGCCAGCCTGCGCGGACTGGAAGCCAAGGGCGGGCCACGGGGCGTGGCCGACGCGGTGAACGCATCGGTGGTGCTGGGCTTTATCGCCGTGTTCATCACCAACCTGCTCACCACGCAGATCCAATCGATGTTCTTTCCGAGCGCGGTCGGGTGATCTGAGATGGCACAGCCGAGCACACGTACGGCAGATCACGCGGTCACCCGCGTCGGTCGATGGTTGTCCACCAGTGTCTTCGCCATCGGCGAGGGCATAGGCCGGTGGATCCTGTTCACGGTCCAGACCATCGTGCACCTGCCGTACACGTTGCGTCACTATCGCAAGCAGACCACCAAGACCATGAACAGCATGGCCTGGGGGCGCGGATCGATCATCGTCGACGGCGGCGTCATCCCGCTCCTGATCATCCTCGGTATCGCCATCGGTGTGGCCGTCGCGATCGAGGCCTACAACACACTCAATCTCATCGGATTCGGTCCGCTCACCGGTGTGATCGGAGCGTTCCTCAACATCCGTGAGATGGGTCCGATCATGACCGGCATCGGTTTCGCGGCCCAGGTCGGCTGCCGGATGACCGCCGAGATCGGTTCGATGCGGATCGCCGAGGAGATCGACGCCACCGAAACCCTGGGCATCAGGTCCATCCCGTTCGTGGTGGGCACCCGCCTGGTCGGTGGCATGCTCTGCGTCATCCCCGGCTACCTGCTGAGTCTGGCGATCGGCTTCCTCACGGCCAGCACGTTTGTCAAGTATGTACAAGGTGCGCCCGAAGGTACTTACGATCACTATTTCAGTCAGTTTCTCGACCCGGTTGAAGTGTTCTATTCGCTGGTCAAAGCGGTGACATTCTGTGCGGTGATCACCATTATCCATTGCTACTACGGGTTTTTCGCCTCCGGCGGGCCCGAAGGGGTGGGCCGTGCGTGTGGGCGGGCCATCCGGGCGAGTCTGGTCATGACCATCGTGATGAATCTTGTGATGACGATCCTGCTGTGGGGTCTGCATCCGGATCTGGTTTTCAAGGGGTAGACGATGGTCTCAGGATTTCTGGTCGGTTCCGACCATGCGCGCCGGGCGACGATGCGAAAGACCGGGCTGATCGGGGTGATCGTCGCGATTGCCGTGGCGCTGCTGTTCGCCTTCGTGATTCCCGCGATCACCCCGAAGAACAAGGATCTGATGACGGTGGACATCAACACCGCGGCCGTGGGGTCGGGCGTCGAACACGGTACCGAGGTGATGCTGCGGGGTGCGGCCGTGGGCCGGGTCAGTCATCTCAAGGTCAACGAGGACGGCAGCTCCCGCGTCACCGTCGAACTGAGCAAACGTCTGGTCGAGGGAATGGGCGAGGACTTCGCGGTGGACTTCCGGCCGAAGAACTACTTCGGGATCACCGGGATCACCATCACCGACCCGGGAAGCGGCCGGGCCGCGCCGCTGCGGGACGGGGCACGGGTGGAGCGCCGGGACGCGGCCGACTACTCGATGGCGACGATGATCGAGCGGGGTTCGGATGTGGCCAACGGCACGCTGGTGGATGAGACGATCACGGTGATCGAACGAATGCTGTCCTACAGCAAGGCGTTCGAGCCGCTGATGCACACCGGTGTGGTGTTCGCCGACGTGGTGGCCAAGACGCAGGCGCACACCCCGGCCTATCTGCTCGACCGATACAACGACATAGTCACCGCGCTGCCACCGTTCGCCGACGGGGCGCTCGCGGGCCTGACGTCCTTCTACGACAGCGACATCCGGCTCTCGGGCGACACGGTGCAGAACAACTTCACCAACACAATGCAGGCGATCTCGGACAACTTCTTCTCCATGGTGGGCAGGTTGCTCAAATCCAACGAGGCAAACCTGCTGCCCTGGGTGAACATCATCAAGGAGGTAGGCACGGTGCTGCCGGCGATCGGGGAGGGGACAGTGACCACCACGACCGTGCGGGATCTGATGACCCGGCTCAACGGGGCATTCGGCCCCGGCCGTGACGGAGGCAGGAATCTCAAGGTCAACCTGGCCATCGAGCAGCTGCCATCGTTCGCCGGGCCGGTCATCGGCCTGCCGATCAAGGCGGGTCGCTGATGGGCGGGCAACTGGCGGGAAGCATCCGCGTCATCCGGCCGCTGTGGAAGCTGATCGTCGCCGCGCTGGCCGCCCTCGTCCTGTACTTCGTGATCGCCAACGGGATCACCGCCCCGTACAGCGGCTCGACCCGCGAGTACAGTGCCGACTTCACCGATGCCACCGGGTTGCGGCCCAACGCCGACGTCCGTATCCGCGGCGTCAAGGTCGGCAAGGTCACCGGAGTCGAACTACAACAGACCGATGACAACTCGGCGGTGGCCAAGGTCGAGTTCACCGTGAACCAGGATCACTCGCTGACCACCGAGTCCAAGGCCGCCGTGCGCTACGCCAACCTCTCCGGCGTCCGGTACCTCGACGTGACCGGCGCCGACGGTCGCGGCGAGCGGGTGCGGCACCTGCCCACGGCGAACACGGTGTCCTCGTTCGATGTCACCGAACTGTTCAACGGCCTGCAACCGGTTCTGCAGACACTGAGCCCGGAGGAGATCAACGACTTCTCCAACAACGCGCTGACGGTGCTGCAAGGGGACGGAAGTGGGTTGGCCCCGCTGCTCAAGAGCGTCGACGAACTGAGCCGATACACCGCGAACCGTGAGAAGACGATCTCCACCCTCGTCGGCAACATGGCGCGGATCTCGGACAGTCTGGGCGGAACCTCGCCGCAGATCCTGCAGTTCCTCAAGGAGATCGAGGTGCCGATCGATTCGGTGCTGACCGTGCTCGACGAGTTCCGCAAGGCCGACAAGTACGGTCCGCCCCTGATGACGGTGCTCAACCAGCTGATGGCCGCGATCGGATTGCAGACCACCACCGATCTGGATCAGGAACTGGCCCGGGCATTCCCCGATATCAACAACATGTGGAAGTCGATGGACCTGTTCCCGAGCGTCGTGGAGAGCATGCAATTGCCGGCGATCGCGTCGGAGAAGACCAACAAATGTTCCAAAGGAGAACTGCCCTTGCCCGAGCTAGGCCAGATTCTGGTGAACGGCAGTGGGGCGGTCGTATGTCGCGCATGAGAAGGTTCCAGGAGCGTCTGACGAACAACGATCTGCTCGCCGGAGCGCTGGTGGTGGCGGTGATCGCTATCGTCGTCGCGGGGGTGTCGTACTTCTACCTGGCCCCGCCCGGCCGCCAGAGCGTCACATTCACCACCCGCGACGCGGCCGCGGTCACCGGCGGAGAAGACGTGCGGGTCGCCGGT
>ERZ795062.1281-NODE-1281-length-18129-cov-6.681531_pt1 | contig 18129 bp, 17 predicted proteins | sample MGYA00375146_ERZ795062 | MGnify/ENA primary metagenome ERZ795062 (study PRJEB30191, sample SAMN05720281) | activated sludge metagenome | isolation source: Anaerobic digester | place: USA | collected 2015-07-16 ... | reverse complement strand
CGAGATCTACACAAGGCTCTACACTCTTTCCCTACACGACGCTCTTCCGATCCAGCGCGCCAGGTACACGGATCTCAACTTTGCGCTGACCAAGCGCGGCAGTTTTGGCCCCGGCGCCCCCAACTCGTTGACCCTGTTCACGCTGGCGATGCTCAATGCCACGCCTATGGAGACGGTGGTCGACTTCCTACCGACGTTGCTTTCGCACAACCTCTACGAGTCGTTGAAGGTGCTCGACGACGTTCCGGTCTGGATCATCGTGGGCGACGACGATGTGCTCACGCCGGTCAAACACACGACCAAACTCATGGACCTGCTGCCGCACGCCAAGCACGTGATCCTGCCGGACACGGGCCACATGATCCAGCTGGAGCGCAACGAGGAAGTCACCGAGGGGATCCGGCGCCTTGCCTTCGGTTGAGCTCGAGGTGGAGTCCGCCGAGGCAATGGTCGAGCTCGGACGGCTGCTGGGAAGGCGCCTGGTCGCCGGCGATGTCGTGCTGCTGCACGGGGAACTGGGAGCGGGCAAGACGACGTTGATGCGCGGCGTAGGGGAGGGTCTCGGAGTGCGCGGCCCGATCACCAGTCCCACGTTCGTCATCGCCCGCCGGCACCCGTCGCTGGTCGGTGGTCCGGATCTCGTCCACGCCGATGCGTACCGGCTGAGCAGTGCGCACGAGTTCGACGATCTGGACCTCGAAGCGCCCGACGCCGTGGTCTGCGTCGAGTGGGGCCGGGACCGTGCCGAGAGTCTGGCGCGAACCCGCCTGGAGATCGACATCACGCCGGACGGTGACACGCGACGGGTGGTAGTGCAGGGCGTGGGCCGGGAGGTGCCGCTGTGATCCTCGCGATGGACACGGCCACGGGCTTCTGCACTGCGGCGTGTGGGCAGCGCAGCGCCGGGATCGAGGCGCCCCGGGGTCATGCCGAGCACCTTGCTGGTTTGATCCGCGAGGTTGCCCCGGATCTTTCGGTGGTGACGGGCATCGTGGTCGGCGTTGGCCCCGGTCCCTACACGGGGTTGCGGGTCGGTGTCGTGACCGCGCTGACCATGGCCGAGGCGTTGCAGGTGCCGCTGGCCGGCGTGTGTTCGTTGGACGGGCTGGGGCATCGGCTCGGCGACGGCGTGGTCGTGACTGATGCCCGGCGCCGCGAGGTATTCGCCGCGCGCTATAGCGACGGGGTTCGGGTGGAGGGGCCTGTGGTCATCCCCCCCGTGGAGGTCGGGCAGCGGTGGCCGGGAATGCGCGTGCTCGGCCCCTACCCGGGTCTGGGGGAGCTTGCACAGGTGGATGCTGCCGATCTGTTGCAGGTTCCGGCGGAGTTGCCCGTTGCGCCCTGGTATCTGCGCGAGCCGGATGCGAGGCCGCAGTGAGCGGGGTTTTGTCGCATTGTTGGCGCGACACGCCGAAGTTTTCAGCAACAACGCAACAAAACGCGGCGCCATGATTCGGCCGATGCAGTGGTGGGATATCGAGCAGGTCGCGGCCATCGACCTCGAGGTGTTCGGTGCAACTGCCTGGCCGGTCGAGTCGTTCTGGTCCGAACTCGCCCGTGATGACCGGTACTACGTGGTGGCCGACGATGTGCAGGGGTACGCCGGGTTGTGGCTCTCGCTGCCCGATGCGGATGTGCAGACCATTGCGGTGGCACCCTCCGCGCAAGGCCACGGCCTGGGCGCGCAACTGCTCGAGCACGTGATGCAGCACGCCCGCGAACAGAGTTGCCGGCGGCTGCACCTTGAGGTCAAGGCCGGCAACCCGGCTATCCATCTCTACGAGAAGTTCGGCTTCACGACCGTCCGGGTGCGGCAGCGCTACTACCCGGACTTCACCGATGCTGTGGTCATGGCGGTGGCACTGTGAGCCCGTTGGTGCTGGGGATCGAGTCGTCGTGCGACGAGACTGGCGTCGGCATCGTCTCCGGGACCACGTTGCTCGTCGACGCCGTGGCCAGCAGTGTTCCGGAACAGGTACGGTTCGGCGGAGTTGTTCCCGAGATCGCCAGCCGTGCGCACGTGGTCGCGATGGTCCCGACGCTGCAGCGCGCTTGCGCAACGGCCGGGGTGTCGTTGCGCGACGTCGACGCCATCGCGGTCACCGCCGGTCCGGGTCTGGCGGGTGCCTTGGTAGTCGGAGTTGCCGCCGCAAAGGCCCTGGCCCTGGCGCTGGACAAGCCGCTCTACGGGGTCAACCACCTGGCCGCCCACGTCGCGGTCGACCAGTTGCAGCATGGTCCGCTGCCGGATGGGTGCGTCGCGCTGCTGGCCTCCGGTGGTCATTCGTCGATCCTGCGAGTTGGGGACGTGACCTCAGACGTGGAACCGCTCGGATCGACGATCGACGACGCTGCTGGGGAGGCCTTCGACAAGGTCGCCCGGATGTTGGGCCTGGGGTTCCCGGGCGGGCCAGCGATCGATCTCGCCGCGCGTGAGGGTGCGGTCTCGATCAAGTTCCCGCGCGGGCTGACCGGGCCCCGCGATGCGCCGTACGACTACTCGTTCTCGGGCTTGAAGACCGCGGTCAAGCGCTGGCTTGCGGCGAACCCGGGCGCGAGCGTCCCGGACGTCGCGGCCTCCTTTCAGGAAGCCGTGGCCGACGTCCTCAGCGCCAAGGCTGTGGCCGCGGCGCGCGACCATGGCGCGGACACGCTGGTCCTCGGTGGCGGGGTTGCCGCCAACAGCCGCCTGCGGGTGCTGACCGGAGAACGCTGCGAGGCCGCGGGTCTACGGCTACGCGTGCCGCGGCCAGGATTGTGCACCGACAACGGGGCGATGGTGGCGGCGCTGGGCGCCGAGATGGTGGCCCGCGGCCGGCCGGCGTCGGACTGGCTGCTGGGGGCAGATTCCTCGCTGCCAGTGGACCAGCCGCTGGTTTGAGCCTGACCGCGCCAAACCCTCGGCGCAATCCATCATGGGCGCTTCTCGGAATCAGAGACTGAGTTGGCTCGCAGCGGGGGCGCTGGCGCTGGGAGTTCTCACCGGCGGGCCTGTCGCGGCGGACACCACCTGGGGCCCGACGGGACGGTGACGCTGCGGGCCTCGTGCTCTCTGAAGGGCAAGAAGAAGAAGCTGTGCCACCTCAAGACCAGCTCGACGCGAGTCGCGGCCAAACCCTCCTGCACCAAGGGCGTCAAGATCACTGTCACGATCACGGCGAGCAAGGCCGGCGCGAACCCCACGACCTGGCGTAAGACCTGGAAGGTCAAGGGTAAGAAGCCGATCCGGTGTGAGGCCGGCTAGGCTCACGTGGCGTCCGTCAGCGGACTGTGGCTGTGCAGCCCGTTCCAAGGCCGTTGGAGAACGCGCCGTTGAAGAACTTGTACAGTGCCGAACCCTTGAACCGGCCCTTGCCGTTGTCCGCGATCTGACCAGGTGCCCAGAAGTGCGTGGCTGGGGACTTCCGGGTCTGGGCGAACAGGTCCAGCGTCACGCTGGCCGTGCTGCACATGGCGGCCAGTGAGTCGTAGTACTGCCGCGAGAGGCAGTCCGCGCCGAGTGGCACCGAACGCCCGGCGTGCTGGCAGTACACGGTGTTGTCCGCCATCCCCTGCGCGATGAGCACATCGCCCGATGGCAGTTTGGTGAAGGGATTGATCCCATCGGGACCCGGTTGGTTGTAGGCCAACCAGGTGCACCACGAGGTCAGCGCGGGGTCACTCGCCGGATTCAAACAGGTCGCGTCCAACTGCCCTTGCCAGGTGCCGCCTGGACCAGTCGGCCCACCCCACACCGGCTGCACGAAGAACGCGTTTTGCGCCGGATTGCCGTACTTGATGACCCGGGCGAGGGACTCGGCAGTCAGGCATCCCGCGGTGATCGCGGTGGCGGTCTGCATGCCCTCGGCGGTGAGCACCTGGTCGAGTCGCGGGGCCGGAACGCTGGTCGGGTATCCGGGGAAGCGGGCGGTGTTGCTCAGGGTGCCGGACGCCGGGTACTGGGCCCAGGCGCTGGTGACCAGCGAGAACAGCAGCGGCCCGACCGCACCGACACCTTGACCGCCGGCGGTACTGGCCGGCATATGCATCTCGAGGTCGCCGAGGTGGCGGCCGATCAGGTCCGGCGGTGTTGTTGCCGTCGCCACGAAGCTGGTCGCCGGGGCGACCGCGGCCACACCGACCGGCGCGAAACTGGGGTCCCGCGCGGACTTGGTCGCGCTCAGGTAGTCCTTGGCGATCTGCGCCGCCCACAGCGCAGCATGACCACCTTGCGAATGCCCCCAGGTGGCCAACTTCCAGGTCTTGTAGGCGCTGCCCAGCCGCTTAGCCAATTGGGTTGCGGCGCGGGCGCTGTCCAGCACCGCGGCACCAGCGGGAACGCCGAGGGCGTAGTGCTGCTGGGCGTTCGCTGGTTGACCGAGCCCGGCGTAGTAGTCGGTCGCCGCCACCATGCGGCCCTGGTTGATCAGGGTCTGTAGGACGCCGAACTTCGCCTCGCCATCGACGGCGTTCTTGCCGGTTCCGTAAGCGATCGCGCCGATGCCACCGGACATGGGACCGAGGAACGTCGTGTTCGGGTCGTTCGACGGCTGGCACGACTGATGCATGCCGATCGTGCCGTGGGCCCAGGCGACCACTTCGTTCGTGCGCTGCCTCTTCTTGCTGGGAATGGCGACCAGGCCGCATACCGCCTCGACGTTGTTCTCGTTCAGCCCGGCGCTGGTGTAGAGAATGCGGTACACGTCCGCTCCCGCGAGCAACTTCTCCGGCACGTTCAGCTTGTTCGCTTTCAGCAAGCGTCCCGGGCGCTTGCCCTGCACGTTGGGTACCTTCGTGCACGGCGCTGCACCGCGATTGACCTTTGCCGCACGAGCCGCGGGTGTCGCACCTGCCGGCGCTGCGAGCAGACCCATCGCGAGAAGTCCAGCAGTGACTGACGCTGCGACGAGTTCCCGCATTCCCATGCCTCACCACGGTAATCGCCGTATCGATGTGGCGGTGCGCGATGCATGTCACGCAAAGTCAGCAATTAGGCGCATGTGCCGGAAATGTCCCACACAGCCGGTGACGAGGTCAGTCAGATAGCGGTTCATACTCAGTAGTTCGGGGGTGCTGCTTATTGACAGCGGCCACGGGAAACTGCCCGTAGACGGTCATGAAGTTGCCCGCTGGCGGTCATGAGAACTGCCCGGTGGTGGCCATGGGATCTGCACGACACATGTTTCGTTGACCTGGAGCCTGCTGGTTTTGGGTCCCCTCCTCGGGTCGGCTGGACGTTGCGAAGCGTTCGAGCCCCCGAGGAGGGAACAAGTGAAGTCTGCCGAGGAGATCATGGAAATTCTGGAAGCGTACGACCTGACGGGGTCGTTTCGAGATGCCGCGGAGTTGGCGGGGTGCTCGCATCACACGGTGGCCGGGTATGTGGCCCGCCGGGATGCGGGGCTGGTCGGCCGCCCGCGGGTGGCACGGCCGATGCTGATCGACGCGTTTGTGCCGCAGGTGGAGGCCTGGGTGCAGCAGTCGGAGGGCAAGATCCGCGCCGACGTGGTGCACGACAAGCTGCTCGGGTTGGGGTTTGCGGGTTCGCGGCGCACGACCCGGCGGGCGGTCGCGTCGGTGAAGGCGGCCTACCGGTCCGGGCGGGTGCGGGTGCACCGGCCGTGGGTCACCGAGCCGGGCCTGTGGTTGCAGTACGACTTCGGTGACGGCCCGGTCATCGACGGGGTCAAAACGGTGTTGTTCTGCGCGTGGCTTGCCTGGTCACGGTTTCGGGTGGTGCTGCCGCTGCGGGACAAGACCCTGCCGAGTGTGTTCGCCGCCCTGGACGTCACCCTGCGCCGCCTCGGCGGCGCGCCGACGTATGTGCTGACCGACAACGAGAAGACCGTCACCGTCGAGCACGTCGCCGGAATCCCGGTGCGTAACCGGGCGATGCTGGCGTTCGCCGGGCACTACTCGGTGAGCATCAAGACGTGCCTGCCCGCCGACCCGGCCAGCAAGGGCGGCAGTGAGAGCACGGTGAAGCTGGCCAAGGCCGACCTGGTTCCCACGGGCGCGAACCTGCTCGAGGAGTACGAGTCGTTCGCGGCGCTGGAGGCGGCCTGCGCCTCGTTCTGCGAGCAGATCAACGCCCGGGTGCACCGGGTCACGCGCAGGGCACCGGTGGACATGCTGGCGCAGGAGCGGCAACGCCTGCACCGGCTGCCCGACGTGGCGTTCACCGCCGGGTACGGCCTCACCAGGCGGGTGCCGGCCACCACCCCGATGGTCAGTTTCGAGTCCGGGCAGTACTCGGTGCCCCACCAGCTGCTCGGCGCCACGGTCTGGGTGCGGGTGCACGGGGCCGGCGACGGTGAGCAGGTCGTGATCACCCACCTCGGGGACCACGGGCCGGTGGAGGTCGCCCGGCACCTGCGCGCGGCCCCGGGCAGCCCCCGGGTCGACGACACGCATTTCCCGCCCGCACCCGAAGGCGCGCTGGACCGCACGCCACGCCCACGTGACACCGCGGAGCTGGCGTTCCTGGCGATCGGACCTGGCGCGGGTCTGTGGCTGACCGAGGCTGCCGAGGCCGGCACCACCCGGATCCGGGTCAAGATGGCCCAGGCGGTGGAACTGGCCGGGCTGTTCGGCACCGGCGAGGTCGACGCCGCGCTCGGTCACGCCGCGGTGCACGGCCGGTTCGCCGAGACCGATCTGGCCTCGATCCTGGACCACCGCGCCACCCGGCCGGCGTCCGGGACCCGGCAGGCAGGTGAGCAGGCCAGCCTCACCCAGGGCACCACCGCCTGGGCCGCGCTGGGCCAGCACCAGCCGGAAGGAGGCCGGTCATGATCAGCACCAGCGTCTCTGAGATCGGTGGGCAGCCGGCCTCGCCGCTGCCCTCCGAGCTGGCCGGGCTGTTGCACCGGATGCGGCTGCCCCACATGCGCAAAGCCGCCCCGGAAGTGCTCGCGACCGCGAAGGCCCAACGCTGGGACCCCGCCGAGGTCCTGAAGGTGCTGCTGGCCGAAGAGGTGGCCGGCCGGGAACGCTCCGCGCTGGCCACCCGACGGGCCGCGGCCGGGTTCCCCACCGGCAAAACCTTCGACGCCTGGAACCCCGACGCCAGCTCGATCCCGGCCCCGACCCAGCAGGCCCTGCGCACCCTGGAATGGGTGCACCGCCGCGAGAACCTGGTGGTCTGCGGGCCGTCGGGAACCGGCAAGACGTTCCTGCTCGAAGCCCTCGGGCAGCAGGCCGTCGAGGCCGGCCTGCGCGTGGCCTGGCTACGCCTGGAAGACCTCGGCGTGCTGCTACGCCGGCACCGCGCCGACGACACCGTCGCCAAAGCCATCACCCGACTACTCAAAGCCGAGCTCGTGGTCGTGGATGACATCGGGCTACTCCCGGTGGCCACCGACGCCGCCGAAGGCCTCTACCGCCTCGTCGACGCCGCCTACGAGAAACGCTCGGTCGCTATCTCGTCGAACCTGCACCCCTCCGGCTTCGACGAGCTGATGCCCAAAACGCTGGCCACCGCCACCGTCGACCGGCTACTACACCACGCCCACGTCTGCCAGACCAGCGGCGACAGCGTCCGCCTCACCCAAGCCCTCGCAGGCCAGGGGGTGAGCCCCCTGCCCTAACCGACCCGACCGTGATGGCCCCACCGTGCAGAACCCATGGCCATCACCGGGCAAAACTCGTGACCGCCACCGGGCAGGCTTCCTGTCCGCCACCGGGCAGAAACCAATGTCCCTTGACACTTATCACCCGATCAGCGTATTTTTCGCTGCAGGTCCGGGCCCGGACCGCGTTCCATGGGAGCCGATATGGGAACTCGATCACGATGGCTGGCGGGCGCTGCAGCCATATCCCTCACACTCGCAACACTGATCGGTGGTTCCCCCGCAACCGCCGCCGAACGCCCGGACAGTCTGGGCAAGGACTTCTGGATCACCTTCCCGCAGAACTACGTACAGACGCCGCAGTTGACGCTGTTCATCAGTTCGCCCTCCCCCACCAGCGGCGAGGTTTCGATCCCCGGGCTCGCTTTCTCACAGCCGTTCACCACCACCAACGGCGCCGTGACCAGCGTGAGTATCCCGCCGGAGGCGCAGCTCAACCAGGGCAATAGCGGTGACAAGCAGAATTTGGGCATCCACGTCACGTCCGCCGCTGAGGTGAGTGTCTACGGACTCAACCGCATCCAATTCACGACGGATGCGTTCCTCGCGCTGCCCACCGATGTCCTTCGCTCCGAGTATCTTGTGCTCGGCTGGCAGGGACCCGGGGGTGGGAGTAACGGCCCCTCCGAATTGGCGATCCTGGCCACACAGGACGGCACCAGCGTCTCCTACACGCCATCGGCAAACACCACCTCGGGAGTCACCGCGGGTTCCACGCAGACCGTGACGCTGAACAAGGGTGAAGCCCTGCCGGTCTCGTCCAACGCCGGTGATCTCAGTGGAACCGCGGTGAGCAGCAGCGCGCCAGTCTCGGTGTACGGCGGACACAACTGCGCGAACATCCCCACCAACTCGACGTCCTACTGCGACCACGTCGTCGAACAGATCCCACCGACTGGGACCTGGGGCCAGAGTTTCCTGACGGCGCCGCTGAAGACCCGCAAGAACGGTGACACGTTCCGGGTGCTCGCCTCCGCGGACGACACCAAGGTTTCGGTGAACGGCACCGAGGTCGCGACGCTCAACCGCGGTCAGTTCCACCAGCAGATCATCGACGGATCGTCAGTGGTCAGCGCGACGAAGCCAGTGCTGCTCGCGCAGTACTCCAATGGCACGACGTACGACGGAGTGACCAGTGACCCGTTCATGATGTTGGTGACGCCTGCTGAGCAGTTCCTCAGCCAGTACACGTTCGCCACGCCGGCAACCGGGTTCCGCGCCAACTTCGTCAACGTGGTCACGCCCACGACCGAAGTGGGCAACGTGACGCTGGACGGTGCGGCCGTTCCGGGTGGCGAGTTCACGCCGATCCCGGGGACGTCGTTCTCCAGCGCGCAGTTGGATCTGACGGCCGGCAGTCACACGATGTCGTCGCCCAACGGCTTCGGCATCTACGTCTACGGCTTCGACCAGGACGACTCCTACGGGTACCCGGGCGGCGCGGCGTTTGCGGCGATCAATGACCTCACGGCCTTGAGCATCACACCGCCTTCGCAGCAGGTGGTCGTGGGCAACCAGGCGTGTGTCACGACGACTGCGACCGACAAGAACGGGCAACCGCTGGCTGGCATCAACGTGAATCTGGCGTTGTCCGGGGTCAACTCCTCCAGCACCACCGGACTGACAGACGCCAACGGGCAGACGCCGTTCTGCTACACGAGCACTGCCAAAGGCACCGACACCATCACAAGCAGTTTCGGGCAGCTGTCCGCCTCTGCGACGGTGCAATGGGTGCAGAAGGGCAAGGCGAAGCCGGCCAAGCGCAAGAAGCTGCCGATCCACGCCAAGAAGGTCAAAGGTCAGCCGGTGAGCCTCGGTGCCCGAGACAGCGTTGTGCTGGTCAAGAGCGTCAAGACGAACAAGCACGGCAAGGTGTCGGTGCGGGCGTTCTGCACCGCGGCCGGCACGGGTGCGGCTGGTGAGGTCAGGTTCTGCCGGACGTCGGTATCCGACAACGGCAAGGTCACGGTCCACACGACTGGATTCCAGACGGTCAAGGTGACAGTCATCGCCCGGGCCACGCCGAAGAAGGGGCAGCGCGATAGCTGGCGGCCCAACAGTTGGCGCAAGTCCTGGAAGGTCAAGCCGTAGGAACGCCGACCCAGGCTCGGGCCACCCTGTGCGGCCCGAGCCTGGCGGCGGCCACGATGCCCTCCTGACCCTGCGGCAGGCCGACATCAGGTGGTCGGTTGAATCCCCGGCTCCAGACGGTGACCCGCTCCAGGCCGTGCGACCGGCACGCAGCACGGGCCTGCTTGAGCGGGACTTCGTCGAGGATTTGCATCCCCCGGCCCAACCATCCGGCCGGCTGCTGGTTGCTGGTGACGAAGGCCAGTTGCGGGTCGATCAGGGTTCCCGCGCACTCCTGCGCGGCGTTGCTGACCAGCCCGGCGCGCACGATCGCCGGATCCGGGTCGAGCAGGTAGTCCAGTGCCTGGCCACTGTCGACGGCCGCAGCCGGTCCGGTGAGCTCGTGCCAAACGCTGTGGTGCAGCACACTCGCCCGACGGTCGACCTGAGCCCGCGGCGGCATCCAGATGGTGGCGTCCACCAGGCTGCGGGCGATGGAACTGCAATGCCATTCGGCGCCCTCGGGTACGCCCCGGAAGCCCGGTGCCACGCGTGCGATCGCGGCGTGGGCACGCACCCAGGACCACGGGGGTGACCACTGTTTTGGGTCGCGCACCCGCAGCGGCCGGCCTGTGACGTCCTGGTGGGCACGCCGGCGGGCCGGATCCACGTAGATGGGCAGGTCGGGCAGTTCGGCTGTGGTGATGTCGCCGATCCGCACGTCGACGCCGTTGGCCCGCGCTACGGCCGCCGTCTGCGGATCGCGCTCGAACGCGGTCACGCGCAGGCCCGCTTGTGCGAAGGCCCAGGCATCCAGCCCGATCCCACAGCCCGCGTCGACGACGGCCGCATCGGTCTGGGCCAAGCGAGTCGCCCGCCGTTTCGCGACCGCCAGCGGTGTCGCTTGCTGGATGCCGTCGGCGGTGACCAATCGCAGCGGAAAGCCAGCGGGTTTGTGTCGAGCCTGCGTGAGGGCGGCTGCCACCTGGTCGGCGGACAGATCGGGGAACTGTGCGCGAGCCCGCAGCGGGTCAACGCCGCGCAGCGCCTCAATGGTGGCTTGGCCTGCTGGGCTCGCCAGCCAGTCAATCTCGCCTTCGTTCATCGCCGCCTCGTCGGTTCTCGTCAACCTCTCACCGCCGAAGTGTGCCACCGCTCGCGCGACCACTGGGGAATGCTCGCCCCCGGCGTCGGCGTTGGGGAGTTTCGTGGAGACCGCCGAACAGCTCAAGAAGTACCTGGATCTCGGCTTCGACGTCGCCGGTGTCGATCTTCCCGACGGTGACGGCGTCCTCGTCCTGCCGGGGCTGCCGTTCGACCAGATCATCGTGCGGCTGACCCTGCCCGGGGCTAAGGCGACCGGCATCTTCGATCGCAACTTCGAGGATCCGGCCAGGTACCACCCCGTCGACGAGGACGTGCCCCGCGACCGGCCGTACCTGATCAGCGGGTTCGAGTCCGGCACTGAATACCTGAACGTCCCACCGCGGAATGCGGTGCCGGCGATCCGCGACCGGGGCCGGCTGCCGGTCACGATCGAGGAGGGACTCGCAGCCTTCATTGCCGACCCCGAGGTCTTGCAACGCAACGCGTGCTTCTCGCTGGCCGGGTCAACCCGTGGCGACAAGCGCGTGCCGGCGTTGTGGATCAGCGGTAAGGCACCCAAGCTTGGCTGGTGCTTCGCCGGGGCGCCGCACACGTGGCTGGGGACCGCCAGTGTTGCGGCGCGATCCTAGGGATTAGCACTCTCTTGACGACAGTGCTAATCCCGATTATGTTCAGAGTTAGCACTCACCCGCTGGGAGTGCTAACCGGCTACAAGCAGTCTGTGGGACCGCGACGCTCGCAGCAGCCAAGGCCAGTGAAGCACTTGTCAACGAATACCCAACAAAGGGGAGGTAGACCGTGTCGGTCGCCATCAAGCCGCTCGAGGACCGCATCCTCGTGCAGCCGCTGGACGCAGAGCAGACCACGGCCTCTGGCCTGGTCATCCCGGACACGGCCAAGGAGAAGCCGCAGGAGGGCAAGGTCCTCGCGGTGGGTCCGGGCCGGTTCGACGAGGACGGCGAGAAGCGCATCCCGATGGACATCGCCGTCGGGGACGTCGTCGTGTACTCCAAGTACGGAGGCACCGAGATCAAGTTCGAGGGTGAGGACTACCTCATCCTGTCGGCCCGCGACGTGCTGGCCGTCGTCGAGAAGTAGTCCCAAACCGCGACAGGCCCTCGGACCCCCGGCCGGGGTGCCGGGGGCCTTTCGCGTGATGAGAAAAGGAAACCAATGGCCAAAATCGTGGAATTCGACTCCGATGCCCGCAAGGCGCTGGAGCGGGGGGTCAACACCCTCGCCGACGCCGTGCGCGTGACCATCGGTCCCAAGGGGCGCAACGTCGTGCTCGACAAGTCGTGGGGCGCTCCCACCATCACCAACGACGGCGTGACCATCGCCCGTGAGATCGAGGTGACCGACCCGTACGAGAACCTCGGCGTGCAGCTGGTCAAAGAGGTCGCCACCAAGACCAACGACGTCGCCGGCGACGGCACCACCACCGCAACCGTGCTCGCGCAGGCGATGGTCTCCGAAGGCATCCGGCTCGTGGTCGCCGGTGCTTCCCCGATGGGCGTCAAGCGCGGCATCGACAAGGCCACTGCGCAGGTGTCTGCGTTCCTGGCCGACGCTGCCCGGCCCGTCGAGGGCACCGAGGAGACCGCGCAGGTCGCCACCATCAGCGCCCAGTCCCCGGAGATCGGTCAGCTGATCGCCGACGCGTTCGACAAGGTCGGCGCCGACGGTGTGATCACCGTGGAGGAAGCGTCCACCACCGAGCTGTCCATGGACTTCACCGAGGGCATGCAGTTCGACAAGGGCTACATCTCGCCCTACTTCGTCACCGACACCGAGCGCATGGAAGCCGTGCTGGACGACCCCTACCTGCTGCTTGTGCAGGGCAAGGTCGGAGCGCTGGCCGAGTTCCTGCCGCTACTGGAGAAGGTCGTGCAGACCGGCAAGCCGCTGGTGGTTGTCGCCGAGGACGTCGAAGGCGAGGCACTGTCCGCGCTGGTCGTCAACAAGATCCGCGGCACGTTCGCTTCTGCCGCTGTCAAGGCACCGGCCTTCGGCGACCGCCGCAAGGCGATGCTGCAGGACATGGCGATCCTGACCGGCGGTCAGGTGGTCAGCGCCGAACTGGGGATGAAGCTCGACCAGGTCGACCTCGACGTGCTGGGTAGCGCCCACCGCGTCGTGATCACCAAGGACGACACCACGATCGTGGACGGCAAGGGTTCGGACACCGACATCGCCGCGCGCATCGAGCAGTTGAAGTCCGAAATCGACGCGACCGACTCCGACTGGGACCGCGAGAAGCTCAAGGAGCGGCTGGCGAAGCTGGTCGGTGGGGTCTGCGTGATCCAGGTCGGCGCTTACACCGAGGTAGAGCTCAAGGAGAAGAAGCACCGCGTCGAGGATGCTGTCGCAGCCACCCGCGCGGCACTGGAAGAGGGCATCGTCGCCGGTGGCGGCACGGTCCTGATCCACGCCGGGCAGGCGCTGGACGACTCGGCCGCCGAAGACGACGACGAGCGGGCCGGCTTCCGGATCGTGCGGCAGGCGCTGACATCACCGCTGTACTGGATCGCGAAGAACGCCGGCGAGTCCGGCGACGTCGTGGCCAGCAAGGTTGCCGACCTGCCCCTGGGCCAGGGGTACGACGCGGCCAGCGGTGAGTACGGCGACCTGATCGGCGCCGGGGTCATCGACCCGGTCAAGGTGACCCGGTCCGCCGTCGAGCACGCTGGTTCCATCGCGGCGATGTTGCTGACCACCGAGGCGCTGGTTGTCGAGAAGCCCGAGGAGGAGGCCGAGGACCACGACCACGGTCACGGTCACAGCCACCACCACGGTCACACGCACTAGTTCAGACACGAAAGGGCGCCGGATCCCACGTGGGTCCGGCGCCCTTTCTTTGCTTGGCAACGCAAACCGGGCCGGTATGGAGGCTGTTGCGGTCAGCCGGGCACTGTCGGGGTTCTGGTCATGATGCGGTCATGCAGTGGCGGGAGAATGACCAGAACCCCACCGCAGCGCGGCCGATACATCGCGCTTCGATTACTGGGCGCCTGTTGGTGGCGAGGGGCCACCGGACCGCCGGCTCGACAGCAGAGCGAAGGCCCCGGATGGTGGGTCCGGGGCCTTCGTGGGTCGCGCGGGGGAGGGTCCGACACGACCGTGGGTGGATGTCTAAACGGCGATGTCGAGTTTGCGTTGCTGGTACAGCTCGGCGAGTTCGTCCTCGCCCAGGCCGCCCCAGATCCCGTAGGGCTCACGCACGGCCACCGCGTGGTCGAGGCACGCCTGCCGCACCGGGCACTGCGCGCAGATCGCCTTGGCGCGGTTCGTGCGTACCACCCGGGCGGCGCCGCGCTCGCCCTCGGGGTGGAAGAAGACCGCGGACTGCTCGCCGCGGCAGGCCGCGTGCATCTGCCAGTCCCAGTGGTCGGTGTTGGTTCCGGGAAGCCGGGAGAGCTCTGCCATGTTCATCCCTTACGTCGGTTTCTGCCACCGTAATAACGTTTCAAAACCGTGTCAAGAGGTCGTCTGAACGACTTTGTTCAGTCATCAACATCCAATGCACAAGACGTGAACATCAATGCCGGTTTTGTGTAAGCGCTGCGTGAAAATGTGCGGGGGCAGTCCACACACGCGAGACTCGACGGGTGACCAAGTCGTCGGTGGCCCTCTCAGCGGGCGCGGTTGCCCGGCAACTGGGCATCTCGCCAGCCACGTTGCGCACCTGGGCTCACCGTTACGGCATCGAGCCGTCAGCCCGCAGTGAGGGCGCCCACCGCCGCTACACACCCGCCGACATCGATCGGCTGGTTGCCATGCAGCGTCTGGTGCGCTCCGGAGTGCCCGTGGCGCAGGCGGCCGCGGAGGTCCGCAACGCCACGATCACCCCGGTCGAGCACCAGGACCGGGGGGCAGCGTCCGTCGGGCCCGCACGCGTTCGCGCGATGTGGGAGGCCGCCTGCGCGTTGGACGGGCAGCGCTGCGCGGCGATGGTCGCCGAGACGGTGCGGGCGCACGGTGCCCTGGTCGCCTGGCAAGACCTGATCCGGCCCGTGCTGCAGCGGGCGGGCGAGCAGTGGGAGTGCCATCAGATCGGGGTGGAGGTGGAACACCTGCTGTCCGACGCGATCACCGCGGGCCTGGTCACCGATGCCCCAGTGCGCAGGGACGGGGTGCTCCTGGCCGCCACCGCCGAAGAGCAACACGTCCTGCCGCTGCACGCGTTACGGACCGCCTTGGCCGAGTGCGGGATCGGGGTGGAGTTGCTGACTGCCAGGACCCCGCGCAAGGCGCTGGGCGATGCGGTGCGCCGGTTACACCCAGCGGTGGTCGTGCTGTGGGCGCAGTTACCGGAGAACGCGGACCCGCAGGGTTTCGTGGAGTTGCCCGGGCTGCGCCCGAAACCCGCGCTGGCGGTGGCGGGCCCAGCCTGGGACACCAGCGCCCCCTGGCCGCACCTGCACGACCTCGGACAGGCCGTCAACTTCGTCCGCAGCCACGTCTGAGTAGGTATCGCACCACTCGTCCGTGCCCGGCGACTACGCCATCTCCGCCCGTACTGTGGAGCCATGGCCATGCATCCGGGACTGGAACAAGCCCAATGGGCGGTGTTCCACGGACCGATCGCGGAAGCCGTGCCATTGCTCGAGGGCCTGACCTCTCTGGACGACCATGCGCAGGTCTACGCGCGGTGGTTGCATGGGGTCGCGCTCGGCGCCTGTGGGCGTTACGGGGAGGCACTGGAACTGGTCGAGCTGATCCCGCAGGGCACGCCCGAGTTCTCGATGGCCCGGTCGCTGCGCGGCAGCCTGCTGCGCCAGATCGGGGTGCACGACCTCGCGCTGCTCGCCGACCGGCAAGCCATGTCAGCTGCCGCCACTCCGGGTGCGGCCATCGAGGCCTTGACCGGGCTTTCGGCTGACGCCGTCGGCCTGCAGGATGCGGCTTCGGCTGCTTCGACTCTGGCCCAAGCCGGGTCACTTCTGGAACGCGTAAGTGCAGATCCGGTCACGGCCCCCACCTGGTGGCGGCACCGCGTGCGGGTGGAGTGGGTGCGTTGCGAGGTCGCATTGCTGCAAGAGCAGGCAGGCGAAGCGGCCGACCATGCGGCGCTGGCACTGGCTGCCGCTGAAGCTGCCACCGCGCCGCGGCACGTGGCCAAGAGTCTGCTGTTCACCGGCGTGACGCAGATCGAGTCCGGGGACCCGGCTGCGGCGTTGCCGACGTTGCGTCGTGCCGTGATGCTCAGTTCCTCGATGGGGTTCCAGGCCGTGGCCTGGCCCACCCACGCGGTGCTTGCGGCGCTGTTGCAGGCCAGCGACCCGAAGGCTGCCCAGGAACATGCCAAGCAGGCCAGCACCATCACCGCGCAACTGCGGCGCGGGTTGAGCGGGCAGCTGGCCGCCCGCTGGGACGAGCGCGCCGACATCCGGGCGCTGCACCAGGCGGCCTCCGCGACTGGGCAATCCTGACCCACCCTGACCCCGTTCAAGGCCAACCAGAAGTACGCCGATAGGGGGAATGTCAGCAACAAGCATGTGAGAGGCAGGATCGTGACCACCGTGCTCATCGTGGATGACGCCCCAGCGGTGCGGGACGGCCTGCGGCGCATTGTCCGCGGGCTGCCGGATGTGGACGCGGTCAGCATGGCAAGCAGTGGCGAGGAGGCGCTCGCCCGGTACTCCGTGGAGCGCCCCGATCTGGTGCTGCTCGATGTGAGAATGCCCGGGATGAGCGGTCTGGAATGCGCCCGCCGGCTGCTGCACAGCGACCCCGGCGTACGCATCGTGATGCTCACGGCCAACGACGACCCGCAGACCGTGGCGACCGCAGTCGCCAACGGTGCCGCCGGCTACATCAGCAAGGACGCCAACCGGCTCGAGATGGGTCTGGCGATCCACCATGTGGGGGCCGGGGACCGTCCACACCTGACCACCACCATGGAGTACCGGCTGTCCGAGCGGGAGACCCAGGTGCTGGACGGCATGTCGCGGGGCTTGTCCAACGGCGAGATCGGCCGGGAGCTCTACCTGTCCGAGGACACCATCAAGACCCACGCCCGGCGGCTGTTCCGCAAGCTCAACGCCGCGGATCGCGCGCAGGCGGTGGCCGTGGGACTGCGGGCCGGTCTCATCACGTGAAGCGCGGAATCGAAAGTGCATTGCGGCCAGGGTCTTTGCAGTGACGTAACGTTGTTGCATGGAGTCCGCCACCACTGACCCATTCGCACCGTTCGGCCTGACTTTCGACGACGTCCTGCTCGTGCCAGCCGCCTCCGACGTGGTTCCCAGCGAGGTTGACACGTCGACTCCCGTCACCCGCAATCTGCGCCTGCGCGTGCCGCTTCTGAGCAGTGCCATGGACACCGTCACCGAGGCCCGGATGGCTGTGGCCATGGCCCGGATCGGCGGCGTCGGGGTGCTGCACCGCAACACCTCCATCGAGGACCAGGCGCTGCAGGTCGACATGGTCAAGCGCTCCGAGGCAGGCATGGTCAGCAATCCCGTCACCTGCGGGCCGGACGACACGCTGGCCGAAGTCGACGCGATGTGCCGTCGGTATCGCATCTCAGGGCTGCCGGTGGTAGACGCCGCGGGCCGGCTGCTGGGCATTGTGACGAACCGCGACATGCGCTTCGAGGAGGACCGCTCAGTTCCGGTGCACCGGATCATGACGCCGGCGCCGCTGGTGACCGGACACCTCGGGATCGCACCGGAAGATGCGCTGGCCCTGCTTCGCCAGCACAAGATCGAGAAACTGCCGCTGGTCGACGACGACAACCGGGTCCGTGGCCTGATCACCGTCAAGGACTTCCTCAAGAGCGAGGCGTACCCGGAGGCCACCAAGGACCACGCCGGCCGGCTGGTCGTGGGCGCCGCCGTCGGAGTCGGGGATGACTCGTACAAGCGGGCCATGACGCTGGTCGATGCGGGCGTGGACTTCGTGGTTGTGGACACCGCGCACGGACACAGCCGGGCTGTGGTCGAGATGGTGGCCCGGCTGAAGCGCGAGACCGAGATCGACGTGGTCGGCGGCAACATCGCGACTGCAGAAGCCGCAGCCGCGCTTGCCGACGCCGGCGCGGATGCGGTCAAGGTCGGGGTCGGGCCCGGTTCGATCTGCACCACTCGCGTGGTCGCCGGAGTGGGCGTTCCGCAGATCACGGCCATCCACGAGGTGTCGAAGGTGGCGCGTGCTCGCGGTGTGCCGGTCATTGCCGATGGTGGGCTGCAGTACAGCGGGGACATCGCCAAGGCGCTGGTCGCCGGTGCCGACAGCGTGATGCTGGGCTCGTTGCTGGCCGGCTGCGAGGAGTCACCCGGCGATGTCGTCTTCGTCAACGGCAAGCAGTTCAAGCAGTACCGCGGCATGGGTTCGCTGG
>ERZ795062.1279-NODE-1279-length-18152-cov-7.323258_pt1 | contig 18152 bp, 17 predicted proteins | sample MGYA00375146_ERZ795062 | MGnify/ENA primary metagenome ERZ795062 (study PRJEB30191, sample SAMN05720281) | activated sludge metagenome | isolation source: Anaerobic digester | place: USA | collected 2015-07-16 ... | reverse complement strand
AAGCCAAGCGCTCCAAACCATAGGTCACTTCAGCAGTAACAGGACCTGTCGCCAAGCCACCGACCTGTTGGAAGTAGGTAAACTGGGTGATTTCCATACCATCCAACCAGACTTCCCAGCCCAGACCAGCTGAACCTGTTGATGGATTTTCCCAGTTGTCTTCAACGAAGCGAATGTCATGTTCCAAAGGGTTAATCCCCAAACGCTCCAGAGACTCCAAGTAGAGCTCTTGGATATTAGACGGAGATGGTTTCATGACCACTTGGAATTGGTGGTGCTGATACAAACGGTTTGGGTTTTCCCCGTAACGACCATCCGCAGGACGGCGAGATGGCTCCACATAGGCCGCGTTCCAAGGCTCAGGGCCAATGGCCCGCAAGAAAGTGTAAGGGCTCATGGTACCCGCCCCTTTTTCCGTATCATAAGCCTGCATGAGCAAACAGCCCTGCTCATTCCAAAATTGTTGTAAGGTCAGGATGATTTCCTGAAATGTAAGTTTTTTTGCCATAAGTTACTCCTGTTTCTTTTTAAATTTCTTTTTCTAATAATTCTTCCTGCACAAACCAGTTGAGTAGCGAAATGCTTTGGTCTGACTGCGCCCATTTATGATAGGTTTCAAAAAGTGCTTGGACCGAACCTACTTTCTCTACTAACTGGTCAATGGTGAGAAAACTTCGCCAGTACTCGTAAAAAATACTCGCGTAATCTCCTTCGTAAGTGGATTTTCCAAAAGCATCCAAGGAATGCCAGCCGTGTTTTTCTTGAAAGAGGTCAACCAAGAGCTGATTACAGAACCGCTCTTGAGCAAACTCTTCTTCTGTCAAAAAATACTGTCTGCTGATGTACTCGACCATGCCCTCTTCAAACCAGATGTTTGCATCATAGTCCGCAAAGTCATCCAGAAAAAGGTCTGACCAATGCGCCAGCTCATGACCGATAATTTGCAACAGATGATTTTCCGACAAACCTTTGTAGTGAGCACTCAATGTCTGCAAGTCTGGGCTGTTCTCGTAGCTATCTAGTTGATGCTGGTAAATCTTTTTCCAAACTGCTAAGTCTGGTATCATGACCATGCGGATGTCATTAGTGTAGGCTGGTACGGGACTTTGGCCAAGTAAATTTCTTGCGGCTTCTTCATTCGACCAGATAAGAGCTTGGGGCAAATCACGAACTTGATATTCTTTCCTTAAGAACTGGATATAGTCATGCCATTTTGCCTCATATTTTGTGACAAACTGCTGATAGTTTAACAGTTGTTCTTGACTATCTACTAGATAAAAGTTCTTCATCTCCTCCCTCTCATCTCTGGCAAAACAGAAAAAGAACCACATTCTCCTCCCCTGTCCACAGACATAGGGGCGTTGAGAACGCGGTTCCACCCTAATTTATTACTTCATTTGTATGTGATTTGAACCAGAAAGCGCCAATCTTGACATGTCTTCCACCTGACTCTCACTATCTCAGGCTCGCTTGGGGTGTCTCTGTCAGACCCTCTTTCCTGACAAGTATTATAGCAGAAAGTCCCTTCCCTGTCTAGTTTTTCTATTTTTCCTGAGCAAATGCAGCAAAATCTCCCCAATATTCAGAAAATAGTTGACATTTGATGTTTATCTGGTACAATAAGAGCAATCAGAAAGTAGCATGGATTTGTTTTCAGGGAGCCTGTGGACATTGTGAACAGGTAGCAGATTGGTGTGAACATTGGGCTGATGATAATCGATTGAATTGGAAGCAATAGAAATTCAGGTAGGCACCCCTTATCGTGCGACTCCTTGTTAGAGGAGAATGAGTGAATGGCAGAATCATCTGTCCATTAACTGAGGTGGCACCGCGTTTGTAATCAACGTCCTCACACAGAGTTTTTTCTGTGTGAGTTTTTTTGTACCCTGCTTTCATTTCTTTTGGGAATAGAGGAAGTGTTTTACCCTTCCGGGCGGCAACCCTTATCCTGCACCCCATTGGTTGATGGGGAGAGAGATGGTGACTGGCTTTATAGTCCTCAGTCATCAATCGAGGTGGCACCGTGTTAACTTGCAGTTAACGCCCTCGCACAGGTTTTTTCTGTGCGGGGGCGTGTTTTTTTATAAAGAGAGGAAAGAAGATGAGAAAGATTTTAGCAGCCGATACCCTGACCCCGATTTTGGCCTATATGCGGATTCAGGGCCAGCACAAGGTGATACTGGAGTCCATCCCCCGTGACAAGGAGAATGCCCGTTTTTCCATCGTGGCCTATAATCCTGTCTTTGAAATCAAGTTTGAAAATGGTCTCTTGACCAATAATGGCCAGCCCATCCAGCAGGACCCCCTGGACTATCTCCAGAGTTTGACCCAGAAAAAGGTGACTAGCGACCTGCCCTTTGCGGGTGGTGCCATCGGCTTTGTGGCCTATGACCTGATCGGTCTCTACGAGGACATCGGCCAGATTCCCCTCGACCCCATCGGAACACCGGACCTCCACTTCTTCATCTATGAATCCTTCGTCATCTTTGACCACAAGAAGGAGAGGGTCTATGTGGTGGAGGAAAATCTCTACAGCCATCGTTCCAACGATGCGGTTCGCCAGGCTCTAGGTCAGGTCGTGACAGACTTGCAGACCCAGGCTCCCAACGAGTTTACCCCCCAGGATTTGCAGGCCCTGCAGTTCAAACACCATCTTGAGAAGGAAAGTTTTGAGCAAATGGTGACTAGGGCCAAGGAGCTGATCCGTCAAGGAGACATGTTCCAGTGCGTGCTCAGCCAGCGATTTTCCAGTGATTTCAAGGGCGATCCCCTGGACTACTACCGCAACCTGCGGGTGACCAATCCCTCCAACTACCTCTACTTCTATGATTTTGGGGACTACCAAATCATCGGGGCTTCACCAGAAAGTCTGGTCTCTGTCAAGCAAGGCCAGGTGGTGACCAACCCCATCGCCGGTACCAGGCCGCGGGGGAAAACGGAGGCTGAGGATGCAGCTCTGGCCCAGGATTTACTGACAGATGCCAAGGAGGTGGCCGAACACCGCATGCTGGTTGATTTGGGCCGAAATGACATCGGCCGAATCGCTCAGATTGGCAGTGTCCAGGTCAGCAAGTACATGGAGGTTGAGTATTTCCGCTACGTCATGCACTTGACCAGTCTGGTGGAGGGACGACTCCTTCCTCAGCTGACTGCCCTGGATGCCCTCAAGGCAACCCTGCCAGCAGGCACTGTCTCAGGGGCTCCCAAGATACGGGCCATGCAGCGGATTTACCAACTGGAAAAGGAAAAGCGGGGCATTTATGCAGGGGCCATTGGCTACCTGTCGGCCTCTGGTGATATGGACTTTGCCATTGCCATCCGGACCATGATCATCAAAAATGCCAAGGCCTATGTCCAGGCTGGGGCCGGAATCGTCTATGATTCTATCCCTGAAAATGAATATTTCGAAACCCTGAACAAGGCCAAAGCCATGACCAGAATAGGAGACAGCAGATGATATTACTGATTGACAATTATGATTCCTTTACCTATAACCTGGCCCAGTATCTAGGCAGTTTTACCCCTGTCCAGGTCCTCCGTAATGATGCAGAAAGCCTCTATGAAGCGGCGGAAAACGCAGACGGCCTCGTCTTTTCACCTGGTCCTGGCTGGCCAGCGGAGGCCGGTCTCATGGAGGCCCTTATCCGTGATTTTGCGGGGAAAAAGCCTATTTTAGGGATTTGCCTAGGCCACCAGGCCATCGCAGAAGTCTTTGGGGGCAAACTGGGCCTGGCCAAAACAGTCATGCATGGCAAGCAGAGCAGGATTTCCCTCCAACAGCCTTCTCCCATTTTTGATGGAATCGATAGTGGCGTTCCCATCATGCGCTACCATTCCATTGTGGTGGAGGAGTTGCCCCCAGCCTTTGACAGCACGGCTATCACGATGGACGACAAAGAAATCATGGCCATCCAGCATCAGGAGCTCCCCATCTTTGGCCTCCAATTCCATCCCGAATCCATCGGTTCCCCAGATGGCCTCAAGATGGTGGAAAACTTTGTAAGATTGGTCCAGAAGAAAAGTGAGGACAGGTAGATGAAAGAAATCTTTGCACGATTGGCTGCAGGCCAGGATTTGACAGAAGAAGAAATGGCTGCGGTGGTTGAAAAAATTGCCACAGGCCAGGTCAGCCAGGCCCAGGTAGCCGCCTTTCTCCTCGGCCTTAAAATCAAGGGAGAGAGCCCAGCAGAATTGACAGGTTTGGCCAAGGTCATGCAGGCCAAGGCCCTGGAAATCCCGACCCAGGTCCGTGATGCCATGGACAACTGTGGAACGGGAGGCGACCAATCCAATAGTTTTAATATTTCCACCACGTCGGCCTTCGTTCTGGCTGCGGGCGGCATCCAGATGGCCAAGCATGGCAATCGCTCCATCTCCTCCAAGTCGGGTTCGGCCGATGTCTTGGAAGTCTTGGGGATCAACCTGGACATGAAACCAGCGGACTTGGGCCAGGTCTTTGACCAGACGGGCATGGTCTTCCTCTTTGCCAAGAACCTCCACCCTGCCATGAAGTATATCATGCCGGCCCGCCTGGAATTGGGGGTGCCCACCATCATGAATCTGACCGGCCCCCTCATCAATCCAGTCCCGCTCAAGACCCAGCTATTGGGGACCAGCCGGCCTGACCTCCTAGAAATGACCGCCCAAACCCTCCGCAATATGGGAAGGGAGCGGGCTGTGGTCATCACAGGTCCAAACCAGATGGACGAAGCTGCTCTCCATGGCCGCAACCAGCTGGCCCTCTTGGAGAAGGGCCGCATTTCCCTTCATCATTTCGAGGCCCAGGACTTGGGCTTGACCGCTTACGGCTTAAATGACATCCGTGGTGGAGATGCCCAGTACAATGCCCAGATTTTAGAAGCTGTCCTCCAAAATCAGCCTGGCCCTTACTTGGAAACGGTGGTCCTGAACGCAGGCCTGGGCTTCTTTGCCAATGGAAAAGTCGACCGAATCGAGGATGGCATCCGCTTGGCCAGAGAGGTCATCGCATCCGGCGCTGCCCTTCAAAAACTAAGAGATTTACAGGAGGCCCAACATGGCTAAGGCATTTTTACCAAAGATTTTAGAACAAAAGGCCCTCGAAGTGGCCCAGATGCCCCTGGAGGACATCCAGCCCCTGCGTCAGACCTATCGCCTCTATGACTTTTTACAGGCCCATCCAGACAGGCTGCAGATTATCGCTGAGGTCAAAAAGGCCAGTCCCAGCATGGGCGACATCAATCTTGAAGTGGACATTCTCCAGCAGGCCAAGACTTACGAAGCCAATGGGGCGGCCATGATTTCAGTCCTGACAGACCAGGTCTATTTCAAGGGCCATCTGGATGACTTGAGAGCCATTTCCAATCAAGTGGCCATTCCGACCCTCAACAAGGATTTTATCATCGATGAAAAGCAGATTATTCGGGCCCGAAATGCTGGGGCAAGCGTCATCCTGCTCATTGTGGCGGCCTTACCAGAAGAACGTCTGAAAGAACTTTATGATTACGCGACGGAGCTGGGCTTGGAGGTCCTAGTGGAGACCCATAACCGGGAAGAACTGGAGATTGCCCACCGGATTGGGGCAAGGATCATCGGGGTCAACAACCGCAACTTGACTACCTTTGAAGTGGACCTGCAAACCAGTCTGGACCTGGCAGAATATTTTCAACAGGGACCAGTCTACATTTCCGAATCCGCCATCTTTAGCGGCCAGGATGCCCAGGCAGTGGCCCCTCATTTTCAGGGGATTCTAGTCGGAACTGCCCTGATGCAGGCTGAGAATGTCGCAGAAAAAATCAAGGAGTTGCAGATTGACAAGGGTTAAAATATGCGGTCTTTCGACCGAGGAAGCCGTCGCCAGGGCTGTTGCGGAAGGGGCAGACTTCATCGGCTTTGTCTTTGCCAAAAGTAAGCGTCAGGTGACCTTGGAGAAGGCCCGTGACTTGGCCAAGGCCATCCCAGCATCCGTCAAAACAGTCGGTGTCTTTGTCAGCCCCAGTCTGGAGGAAGTCCAGCAGGCCATTGAGACTGTCCCCCTGGATCTGGTCCAGATACACGGTCCATTTGCAGAAGAAGACTTTTCCTCTCTGTCTGTTCCCAGTATCCGGGCCATACAGGTGCATTCGGACCTGACGGATTTACAGACCAAAGCCGACTACCTTCTCTTTGACGCCCCTCTGGCCGGAAGCGGCCAGACCTTCGACTGGCAGACCTTAGATACCAGCCAGCTGACCAAGCCCTTCTTCATCGCAGGGGGGCTTCACGCCCAGAATGTAGCCCAGGCCATTGCCCAGTTCCAGCCCTATGCAGTGGATGTCTCCAGTGGAGTTGAGACAGATGGGCAGAAGGATGTGGACAAGATTTCTCAATTTATAAAAGGAGCAAAAAATGACATACCAGCAACCAGATAGCAAGGGATTCTACGGCAGATTTGGGGGACAATTCGTCCCAGAAACCCTGATGACCGCTGTTCTCGAATTGGACCAGGCCTACCGCCAGGCCAAGAAAGACCCAGCATTCCAAGCTGAATTAGCTGACTTGTTGAAAGACTATGTCGGCCGCGAGACCCCCCTCTACTTTGCTAAGCGCCTGACCGACCACATTGGCGGTGCTAAGATTTACCTCAAGCGGGAGGACCTCAACCACACCGGCGCCCACAAGATCAACAATGCCCTGGGCCAGGTCTTGCTGGCCAAGCGGATGGGCAAGAAAAAAATCATAGCGGAAACGGGAGCCGGCCAGCACGGAGTGGCCACAGCCACTGCTGCTGCCCTCTTTGACATGGACTGCACCATTTACATGGGAGAAGAAGATGTCAAACGCCAAAGCCTCAATGTCTTCCGGATGGAATTGTTGGGAGCCAAGGTCCAGCCAGTCACCGACGGTTCCCGCGTCCTCAAAGACGCGGTCAACGCGGCCCTCCGCAGCTGGGTCGCCAATATCGAAGACACCCACTACATCATGGGCTCTGCCCTGGGACCTGCTCCCTTCCCTGAAATCGTTCGTGATTTCCAGTCCGTCATCGGTCAGGAAGCCAAGAAACAGTATGCAGACCTGACTGGCGACCAGCTGCCGGATGCGGTCTTGGCCTGTGTGGGCGGAGGCTCCAATGCCATCGGCCTCTTTTACCCCTTTGTCAATGACCAGACTGTGGCCATGTATGGAGCGGAAGCGGCTGGCCTTGGCTTGGACACAGACCAGCATGCTGCCACCTTTGCCAAGGGACGGCCGGGTATCCTACACGGAGCCCTTATGGATGTCCTCCAGGATGAACACGGCCAGATTATGGAGGCCTTCTCCATCTCAGCTGGCCTGGATTACCCAGGTATCGGCCCTGAGCACTCCTATTTTAGGGAAATAGGTCGGGCCAGCTACCATGCCATCACCGATGAGGAAGCCCTGGACGCCTTCCGCCTCCTCTCCCGCCTAGAAGGCATCATTCCAGCCCTAGAATCCAGCCACGCCATTGCCTTGACCCAAAAGATTGCAAAGGATTTGGGACCGGACAAGTCCATCATCGTCTGCCTCTCAGGCCGCGGTGACAAGGATGTCAATCAAGTCAAGGAACGCTTTGAAAGAGAGGGGAACTAACGCATGACCAAGACCTTAACCCAGCACCTACAAGCCATCATCGCCCAAAAGAAGGGGATATTTGTCCCCTACATCATGGCAGGAGACCACCCACAAGGCCTGGATGGCCTGCCTGAGACCATTTCCCTTTTGGAAAAAAGCGGGGCTTCCGCTATCGAAGTCGGCATCCCCTGGTCAGACCCCGTGGCAGACGGACCCGTCATCGAGTTGGCAGGGCAACGTAGCCTGGCCCGCGGTGTCACCCTGACCCAGATCATCGCCAAATTGCAGGGCCTGGAAACCCAGATTCCCCTGGTTATCATGACCTACCTCAACCCCATCTTTCAATACGGAATAGAGGAATTTGTTACTGATCTTGCTAAAACACCTGTCAAGGGCCTCATCATTCCAGACTTGCCTCAGGAACACAGTGACCTGATCCAGACCCACTTGGAGGACAGGGATGTGGCCCTCATTCCCCTGGTCAGTTTAACCACAGGCCTGGAGCGGCAAAAGCAATTGGTAGATGGAGCCCAAGGTTTCATCTATGCCGTAGCCATCAATGGAGTTACTGGAAGGTCCAATGACTACCGAGACAATCTGGATGACCACCTGGCTCGCCTGCGGGACCTAGCTGCCATCCCCGTCCTAACAGGCTTTGGTGTCTCCACAAAGAAAGACATCATCCGCTTCAACCAGGTCTCAGACGGGGTCATTGTCGGCACCAAGATTGTCCGCGACCTCCATGAAGGCCGCCAGCAAGATGTCCAGGATTTTGTAGCCTTCGGAGCCAAGTTAGAGAAATAAAAAAGGGAACCAGTTTTCTTGCTGGTTCGCCTTTTCATTTTCTAAAAGGAGATCTTATCAGGATCATAGGCCCCTGTCACTCCTTCTATAGCCGTAATGGCGGCTATATCTTCCTCAGACAGGCGGATATCTTGAAAGTCTAAGTTTTCCCTAATACGGCTTGGGGTGACTGATTTTGGCAGGGGGAGGAAACCTTGAGCCCAGGACCAGGCCAGAGCGATTTGAGCTACGGTTTTTCCGTATTTTTCGGCTAGAGCGAGCAGGGTGGGGTGACTAAACAACTCCCCACGCCCCAAGGGACTCCAGGCTTCTAGCACAATCCCCTTGTCCTTACAGTAATCAATAATCTCCGTCTGGTAAACTCCAGGCGCGAGACGCAGCTGATTGACAGCAGGGATTATCTTGGCAGTTTTTAAGAGCTCCTCCAAGTGATGAACCAGGAAATTGCTGACACCGATGGTCCGAATCAGTCCTGCTTCCACCATTTCCTCCATGGCCCGCCAAGAATCAGCATTGGCAGCCTGCCAGCGGTCCCGTAGCTGGACAGGATTGGGCCAATGAATCAGGTATAGGTCCAGATAATCCAATTGCAGACGGTCTAAAGAGTCCTGGAGGGCAGCCTTGGCTTCCTCATAGCCATGGGCGTCATTCCAAAGTTTGGTCGTGATAAAGAGTTCCTCTCGAGGGATGCCCGAATCCTGGATAGCCCGCCCAATGCTCTCCTCATTACCATAAAAAGTTGCCGTATCAATATGCCGATAGCCAGCCTCCAAGGCTGACAAGACCGCCTGATAAACCTCTTCGCCATCCTTTGACAAGTAGGTCCCAAAACCAAGCGCTGGAATAGTCAAGCCATTGTTCATCTGATAAGTTTTCATCTCATTCTCCTCCATTCTTTTTGTATATAGTGTATTGAGAAAGGAATAGGACAAGGCAAGTTGATGTAGATAGAACTGGAGTTCATCAAAGAGACTTAACGATGTCCTAACCTTTATTCAGTTCACAATAGTATAACAAAAACCAGGCATTTCTGCTTGGTTTTCCGTTATTTGCTAGCGATGGCTGAGTTTGCGGGTCAAGAGATCCCCTAGAAGCTGGATACTAAAGATAATCAACAAAATCAGAAGGGTAGCTGTCCAGGTCACATCATGGTTAAAACGGTTATAACCGTAAGAAATGGCGACATTCCCGATACCACCACCACCGATGGCGCCTGCCATGGCAGTTTCCCCGACAAGGGAAATCAGGGTAACAGTGGAAACCCGAATCAGGTCTGGCAGACCCTCGCTCAGATAAACCTTGATCAGGTCAAAGGTGGTCGCCCCAGAAGCCTGGGCTGCCTCGATGACCCCACGGTCTAGCTCAGACAGGACCACCTGAACCTGGCGAGTAAAGAAGGCAAAGGTTGCGACAGACAGAGGAACAATGGCCGCTGTCGGTCCTAAGTTGGTTTTGAGCAGGAAGTAGGTCACCGGTGCTAAAATAAAGAGCAAAATGATAAAGGGAATGGCCCGGAAGACTGAAGTCACCTTATCTAAGATTTGGAAAATAAACTTATTTTCCAAAACTCCTCCAGGAGCTGTTAATACTAGGAATAGACCCGTCAAAAGACCGATCAGACCACCAATCAGAAAAGCCCAAATGGTCATATAAAGGGTTGTGTAGGTGGCCATGAACCAGCCATCTTCTCCCCAAAGTCCGATCTTATAAACGTTGGGTAAATAGGTTTGAATCAAATCACTCATCTAGGCACCTCTCTTCAATACAGTTAATGCAACACCAGCTTCCAGAATGGCTTGCTGGGCTGCCTCTAGGGCATCAAGTTGGCCGGATAGGACGACGACCAATTCACCCACTGGGGTATTATCCAAAATTTCAATGTTGCCATACAAGATGTTGGCCGTCACTTCAAAGCGCTTGTAAATCTCATTAAGAATGGGTTCGTCAGTGGCATGACCGGCATACTTAAGCTGCACCAGCAGGGCGTTGCTGGCCAAGTCTTCTACGATGTCTTGTTTTTCAATCTTGACCAGGGCCTCATCAATCCCCGTTGCTGTTCGGATAAACTCCTGGGTCAGGGCTTGTTTAGGGTGGGAGAAAATCTCCAAGACAGAACCTTCTTCAATCAAGGCTCCATTTTGCATGACCGCCACTCGGTTACAGATATCCTTGACAATCTGCATCTCATGGGTAATCATGACCACGGTCAAGCCCAGTTTGCGGTTGAGCTCCTGCAAAAGAGCCAAAATCTGCTTGGTCGTTTTTGGGTCCAAGGCAGAGGTGGATTCGTCTGAAATCAAAATTTCAGGGTCGTTGGCCAGAGCACGCGCTATGGCCACCCGCTGTTTTTGACCGCCTGAAAGCTGGGCAGGATAGTTATCCGCTCGGTCAGACAGACCGACCAAATCCAGCAATTCTTCCACTTTTTTGGCCCGCTCGATCTTGCTCAAATCAGAATGGCGCAGAGCAAAGGCAACATTTTGACGGGCTGTTTTTTGGGCCATAAGGTTAAAATGCTGAAAAATCATGCCGATCTTTTGCCGTTTCTGCCGAAGCTCGGCTGGGCTGAGTTGAACCTCTTGATTAGCAAAGGTCACCTGGCCACCGATGGTGATGGTCCCAGCAGTTGGGATTTGCAGGAGGTTGATGACCCGGACCAGGGTTGATTTCCCTGCTCCTGAATAACCAACAATCCCGTAAATATCCCCTTTGTTGATGCTGACAGATACATCCTTGACAGCCTCAATCACCTTTTTCTTCTGGTGAAAGGTGATGTCGATATGGTCTAGTTGAATAATGGTTTCACTCATAACTTCTAATTAACTCCTCAATCATATTTATGTGGGTCAGATAATCTGCAATCTTGACATTCTCATCGCCCCCATGGTCTCTACTGTTGGGGTTCCCAATGCCAAAGGCCGCAATCGGAACCTCCAAGGCTTCAAAAACCTGGTGCATGGGCCCGGTCCCGGCTGTGGTTGGAAGAACTGCCACCCCCTCTGGGGAAAACTGGCCAGCAATGTCAATAACTTTCAGAATAGAGGCTACAGTCATGTCGCTCCGATAGCCCTCTTCTCCCAAGGTATAGGTCAACTGAATCTGGTCAAAACCGTTTCGTATCAACTGGTCCTGAATCTGTTGAAATACCTTACGAGGCTTCATACCGGGTACCAGACGCACCTCTAACTTGGCACTGGCTTCTGCCGGTAAGATAGTCTTGACCCCCTGCCCCTGGTAACCAGTTTGTACACCTTGAATATTGATGGATGGCTCAAAAAAGAGATTTTTGAGTAAGGCATCCTGGTCCTGTGTCAGAAAGGGAAGTTTCAGGTCATAAACTTTTTTCAGGTGTTGTTCATCCACAAGCGCATACTGTCTGACCAGGTCCATTTCCCTTTCAGTGGGTTCTAGGACATCATCATAGATCCCGTCTACTAGGATTTTTCCTCTGCCATCGCGTATGCTGGACAAGGCGTTGATAAGATACCAGCTACTGCTATTGATTGTGCCACCAAACTTAGAATGAATATCCACATCTGCACTTTTGACCTTGGCATCAAAGGTCAGGATACCCTTAGTGCCTCCTGAAATTTCCATCTGTTGTTGTTGATTGAAAATTCCCTGTTCCCAAACCAGAAGGTCTGCGCCAACTAATGCTGACCTGTGTTTGGCCAGATATTTTTCCAAATCAACAGAGGCTGATTCCTCTGCTCCTTCGATGATAAAAATGATATTGACAGGTAGTTCACCATGAGCTCTGCGGTATTTCTCAATAGCAGTCAAACGGGCAGTGATATGTCCCTTATCATCGTCAACACCGCGGCCATACATATAGCCGTCTCGGATGTCCAACTGGAAGGGAGGGCTAGTCCAAGGCTGGTCTTCATCGGCAGGCTGCACATCGTAGTGATTGTAAAAAATCAAGGTCTTCGCATCTGCTTTTACACTGGCAAAGGTAGCCATAACAAAAGGAGCTGTATAGGATTCATCCAAGATGACCTGGGCACCAGCATTCTGCAAGACCTCCTTGAGATAGCTAGCTGTTTCAGTCAGACCCGTCTGCTGGGCAAAGATGCTTCTCTTAGCAATCAGCTCTTTCAAAACAGACAGGTAGTGTCCCACAATTCCATCCTGTTCAACGATTTCCAGCTGTTTCATACTTTTCTCCCCCAAAACACAAATACGGCGTGCTTACACACGCCCATATTTGCCTCTATGTGAATACATTCATCTCGCTACTGAGATTAGTTGGTAGAAGGCGCGCCTTCCCATGCAGGCACATCAACACCATTTGAAGAGTCACTGAGAATTTTAGCCACTTCATCTGTTTGGTAAGACTTAATCAAAATCTTGATAGCATCAGCCTTGTCTGATTTTTCCCAATCTTTTTGAGCCGCAATCACGTTTACCCATTGTTTAGATTCAGCATTGATTTCTTCTTTGAAGAGAACAGTTGCGTAGTCTACGCCTGCATCAACAGCATAGTTATTGTTGATGATAGCTGCATCTACTGATGTACGAGTAGAAGCGGTTTGGCTGGCATCCAATTCTTTGATGTCCAATTTTTTAGGATTTTCCGAGATGTTGACCTTGGTTGCCAATTCTTCACCAGATACATCCAGTTTGATCAAACCTGCAGTTTGAAGAAGGTAGAGGGCACGGCTTTCATTTGTTGCATCATTAGGTACAGAGATGACTGCTCCATCTGGCAATTCAGAGATGTCAGTGTATTTTGCCTTATCACCATCCAGACCAGAGAAGATACGCAGTGGGCTGATGAGCGTGTCTGCTGCAGCAACCAAGTCCCCCTTGTTTTCTGTATTCCAGTTATTGAGGAAGTTGTAGTGTTGGAAAGCATTAACATCAATTTCACCATTGGCCAAGGCCTTGTTTGGTTGCGAGTAATCAGTGAATTCTACAAACTCCAAAGTGAGTCCTTCCTTCTTAGCATTTTCGCTCACCTTATCCCAAAGTTGCTCAGTCGCATCTGTTTGTGTCATAATCCCAACTTTGAGTGTGTTCTTGTCCTCTTTGCTATCGCCGCCTGATGATGGGGCACAAGCAGCCAAGGCTGCAACTGACAGAGCAGCTACCGCTGCAAAACCAAATACTTTTTTAAAGTTCATAAGATAAATCTCCATTTCCTAGGTCAACACGAGGTTGACCTATATTTAACTGTACCTATCTTATCATAAGAAGCTTCAAATGACTAGTAGAGATTTTTTAAGAGCCCCTTTAAAAATTTTTATGTCCTTTTTGTAATCGATATAGTCTTTAGCTATATCCATGTGAGAATGGGAATCAGTTGCTCTATACCCAAATATTCCCATGTCAGGACCCTATGGGAAAAAATCCTGATTGATATGTTTTTGCAAGGAAATAGCTAGTCCCAAGCACACTTAGAACATGAATCACGACTCATTCAATAAAACATCTAAAATATTTTACAGTGCTTTTTGAATGTTTCATCAACTTCCTCCAAGACTTTTGATAAGATATCCTGTTAGAACTTTCCAATGGGCTGATTCCTAGCCTGTCTGGGGCTCTATTATAGACTTTCGCCATTGGACCGAGTCCTCTGAATTTTCCATTTTTTGGAGAATGTTTTTCATCTTCTACCTGTCCACCTAGCTATAAACTATATCTTCGTCCTCCAAAACCAGCAATCTTTCATGATTTTATATAGTCTTTAACTATATCTATCTCTAATTTTTTTCAATTATACAAGCTGTTCTTTTTCTGTTAGTATACTGTCAAATCATTTTTTTGGAGGATTCATATGTCTACAACCATCATCGGCTTCCCTCGTATCGGCGAGCACCGCGAATTGAAATTTATCACTGAAAAATACTTCCGTCAGGAAATCGCTCAAGAAGAGCTCTTGGCTACAGCCAAAGACCTGCGGGCTAAGCACTGGAAGATTGTCAAAGAGGCTGGTATCACGGAGATTCCAAGCAACGACTTCTCTCATTATGACAATGTTTTGGACGCGGCTGTCCTCTTCAACATTGTTCCCCAATCTGTTCAAGCCTTGGACTTGACCGACCTTGAAAAATACTTTGCCCTGGCGCGTGGTTACCAAGGGGAAAAAGGTGATGTCCGTGCAAGACCCATGAAAAAATGGTTCAACACCAACTACCACTATATCGCTCCAGCTATCGAAAAAGATACCACCATCCAGCTGGCTGGCCACAAAATTTTCGATGAATTCCAAGAAGCAAAAGACCTGGGAATCATCACTCGTCCTGTCTTGGTCGGGCCCTTCACCCTCCTTCAGCTGACCGAGTTTGAAGATGGGGTGACTGCAGCAGATGTTGCCGCTAGCCTGGTCGCAGCCTATGGACAAGTCTTTGCCAAATTGGCAGAGCTTGGTGCTGAGAAAATCCAGTTGGATGAGCCTAGCCTGGTTAAGGATTTGACCGCAGAAGAAAAATCCCTCTTCCTAAACATCTATCAAACACTCTTGGCAGATAAAAAAGGCCTGCAAGTCCTCATCCAGACCTACTTTGGCGATGTTCGAGATATTTACACAGAATTGACCAAGCTTCCTGTTGATGCCATTGGTCTTGACTTTGTTGAAGGCAAGGAAACAGCAGCTCTTGTGGCAGCCGGCTTCCCAGCTGATAAAACCCTCTATGCAGGGATTGTCAATGGTAAAAACATCTGGCGCAACCATTATGAGAAGAGCCTGGCTATCCTAGATGCCATTCCAGCCCAAAACCTGGTCTTGACCACCTCTTGCTCCCTCCTTCATGTGCCATTTACCACAGCCAATGAAGAATTTGAGCCAGCCATCCTCAACCACTTTGCCTTTGCTGTTGAAAAATTGAGCGAATTGCGTGATTTGGATGCCATCCGCAAGGGGCAAGGCGATGCGGCCCTGGTAGCCAACAAGGCCCTCTTTGCCCTCGATCGTGTTGGTCAAGATTCAGCTTTGGCAGACCGCCTGGCAGGATTGACAGATGCAGACTATACACGCTTACCTGCCTTTGCTGAACGAGAAGCCATCCAACGCGAAAAACTCCAGTTACCGCTCTTGCCAACAACCACCATCGGTTCCTTCCCACAAACCAAGGATGTCCGCAGCAAGCGTCTAGCCTTCCGCCGTGGTGAAATCACAGAAGCAGAATACGATGCCTTTGTGGAAGCCCGTACCGATGAATGGATCAACTGGCAGGAAGAAGTGGACTTTGATGTCCTCGTTCACGGTGAATTTGAGCGCAACGACATGGTCGAATACTTCGGTCAAAACCTGTCTGGCTACCTCTTTAGTAAGAACGGCTGGGTCCAATCTTATGGTATGCGTGGGGTGAAACCACCAATCTTCTGGGGTGATGTTACTCGTCTAAACCCCATTACTGTCAAGTGGTCTAGCTATGCGCAAAGCCGCACAAACAAACCAGTCAAAGGCATGTTGACAGGCCCTGTCACTATCCTCAACTGGTCCTTCCCTCGTGAAGACATTACCATCAAGGAATCTACCCTCCAAATCGCCCTGGCCATCAAGGAAGAGGTCCTTGACCTGGAAGCAGCGGGTATCAAGATTATTCAAATTGACGAAGCAGCCCTGCGTGAAAAATTGCCACTGCGCCGCAGCGACTGGTACAGCGAATACCTGGATTGGGCTATTCCAGCCTTCCGCCTGGTGCACTCAACCGTTGCCCCAGATACGCAAATCCACACCCACATGTGTTACAGCGAATTTACCGATATCATCCCAGCCATCGACAATATGGATGCGGACGTTATCTCCTTTGAAGCCAGCCGTTCCAACCTGATTATCCTGGATGAACTCAAGGCTCAAAACTTCCAAACTCAGGTAGGTCCTGGTGTCTATGACATCCACTCACCTCGGGTCCCTGCCGTTGAGGAAATTGCCCACACCATCCAAGCCATCTTGGCAAAGGTACCAAAAGAAAAGGTGTGGATCAACCCAGACTGCGGTCTGAAAACACGTGGTGAATCCGAAACCAAAGCCAGCCTTATCCACTTGACACAAGCAGCTAAGGCGGCCAGAAAGGAACTTTAAGATATATGACAGGTCAAGCTTCCAGCCTCTCCTTTGAAATTTTTCCTCCAAAACCAGAAGTAGGCAATACAAAAATACTCCAAGCCCTCCAGGAGATGCAGGACTTGGCCCCTCATTTTATCAGTGTGACGTGCAGCAACAGCAGCCTCAATGTGGAAGAATCTACCGTGCGCTTGGCTGACTACATCCACAACCAACTCCAAATCCCCTCGATTGCCCACCTGCCGGCTGCCTATCTGACCAGAGACAAGGTCCGCTACATCCTCAAGGCCCTGAATGACATTGGGGTCGAGCGGATTTTGGCCCTGCGCGGGGATCACATCGAAGGCCTTCCACCCGAGGAAGACTTCCGCTATGCGACGGATTTGATTTCCTTTATCAAGGAAGAAGCTCCACATGTTGACATCATTGGAGCCTGCTACCCAGAAGTTCACCCAGAGTCTCCCAATGCCTTGAGCGATATAAAAAATCTCAAGAAAAAGGTGGATGCTGGTTGCTCCACCCTGGTCACCCAGCTCTTCTTTGACAACGAAGTCTTCTATGATTTTCAGGAAAAATGCTCCCTAGCAGACATCGAGGTCCCCATCATTGCGGGTATTATGCCCATTATCAACCGCAATCAGGCCCTCCGTCTTCTGAAAACCTGTGAAAATATCCGCCTGCCAAGAAAGTTCAAAGCTATTCTAGAAAAATACGAACACGACCCAGAATCCCTCCGAGCAGCAGGTCTGGCCTATGCGGTGGATCAAATTGTTGACTTGGTGACCAATGATGTAGCTGGTGTTCACCTCTACACCATGAACAATGCGGCCACCGCTCGCCACATCCACCAAGCCACCCATGCCCTCTTTAAGCACTAAGCAAACAGATAGAAAAAGGTTCAAACTCAGTCGGTTTGAACCTTTTTCTGTTAATTATTTCGTTTACAAGGTCTGTACCAGATAATCAAAGAGTTTCTGGTTATGGCTGCAATTTTTAGCTAGAAATTCTGGGTGCCATTGGATGCCCAAGATAGACTGCTGACCTCGACTTTCATAGGCCTCAATGGTGCCATCACGGGGATCGTGAGCAGTGGCTACCAGACCCGGTGCCAGATCCTTGATAGATTGGCGGTGGAGGGAGTTGATCTGGGTACCTGCTTGAAAGAGCTGGCTAACCCGGCTATTGGGACGGATTTCCAGAGAATGAGATGTCCCACTGACATCCTCCTGCCAATGGCCTTGGATGGATTGGTGGAGACTGCCACCCAGAGCCACATTGAGCAACTGCATGCCTCGGCAGACCGCAAATATCGGTTTCTTTTGGCGCAGGGCCTCCTTGATCAGGGCCAGTTCAAACTGGTCTCTGGCCAGGGAATAATCATCGCTGTCGATTTCCTTTTCTTGACCATAAAAACGTGGGTCCACATGTTGGCCGCCAGACAGGATGAGCTTATCGACCATATCCACATAGTCCTTGGCTAGTTCAGGTTTGCCGATCGGAATGACGATGGGCAGACCACCCGCCTGCTTGACCCCTTCAGAAAGGTCCTGGGCCACAGCCACGTATTTGATGCCAGACATAGCAGGCATTTCCTTTTCATTTCCAGTAATTCCAACAACGACCTTGGCCATATCTGCACCATCCTTTCCAAAGTTTTTTTCTATCTTAACATGCCCCCTTCTTTCTGTCTAATATATAAAATTTAAGAGGGGATAAAGATTTTTAAAGGAAAAACGGCTCTATAATTTCTGTAGTGGGTAAATCCACCATGGAAATTATGGAGCCT
>ERZ795062.1277-NODE-1277-length-18155-cov-4.833481_pt1 | contig 18155 bp, 18 predicted proteins | sample MGYA00375146_ERZ795062 | MGnify/ENA primary metagenome ERZ795062 (study PRJEB30191, sample SAMN05720281) | activated sludge metagenome | isolation source: Anaerobic digester | place: USA | collected 2015-07-16 ... | reverse complement strand
CCCACTCAGGCGATGCCGCCAGCTGGTGGCTACCCGCCCGCTGGCGGATACGGCGCGGCTGCCGCAGCCGGTGGCTACGAAGCGTCCGCCGGTTACCCGCCGGGCGGATACCCTCCAAGTGCGGGCGGTCCAGGGGGTCCGGGTGACCCATATGGCGATGAACCGAAGAAGTCGATCACCGGGTGGGTAATCGGGGGAATCGTCCTGGCGGCCCTGCTTGGATTGGTCGGCGGAGCCGTGTGGGCAGCAAATGCCAACAAGGCCCCAACTCCAACACCCACAACCACTTCGTCGAGCGCGTCACCCACGACATCGAGTGCGTCACCAACCCGAACGACGCCGACGCCGACACCCACCAAGACCACGCCCACGCCTACTCCAACCAAGACGACAGCAACTCCTACGGCTCCTGCAACGACGAAGCCACCTGTCGTCAATCAGGGGACAACCGCGACTCCAACAAAGGCCGGGCCGCCAATCGGCGAGGCTCAGCCGTAACGGATCGAACGGCGGGTGGTGCTAAGTGCAGAATCGCTACTTCAACAGGGCCGCAATCGCAACTAGGGCAACTAGTCCAAACAGCACGATCAGCGTCACAAGCCGACGCGTTCGGGGATCCACGCCCGTAACCCTACGCCCGCCGCTAACCTGAGCCTGTGACCAGTAACGATGCGGTTGTTAACGAGGCCGTCGCGAATACCAAACCGCTCGATGTTGATGGGGTGAATGCAGCAATCGCCGGAACGGTCCTGTTTGCGATCGGGTTCGTCGTCCTGTTGTTCATGCGTCCCCAATTAGCGGAACAAGGTGCAAGTTGGTGGCTGTGGGTGTGCGCTGCTGGTGCAGTCATGGGTCTGGTAGCCATCGGATACACAACACGACGCCGCGCGGCCTACCGGGCTGCGGGCCGCACTACCCGGTAGGGGATGATTGCGCCCGTGACTGAATCCGCCGCGCTCGTGGTCGACCCGCAGCTCGCCGCTGCCGTTGAGGTTGCCCGCCAGGTATTGGCCGAGGACGTCCCCAACGACGCCATCGGTGATCACTTAGAGGTCGTAGCCGAAGGCGAACTAATCGCCACTCACTTGTTCGCATGCCTGAATCCCGGCTATATCGGCTGGCGCTGGGCCGTGAACGTCACGCGCGTTCCCGATAGTGACGTTGTCACCGTCAATGAAACCGTGCTTCTGCCTGGGAATGGCTCGCTGCTTTCACCGCAGTGGCTCCCGTGGGATGAGCGAGTCGAAGCTGGTGACTTGGGCGTCGGCGACGTTCTGCCAACCGCTCCGGATGACGTTCGACTGGTACCTGGCTATACCGGCGTCGATCAAGACGACACCGAGGACGACGATCTCGCTCCCGTGATGTGGGAGCTAGGCCTCGGAAGGGTACGCGTGCTGTCGGCCGACGGCCGTGACGAAGCTGCGACTCGCTGGGCCGACGGCGACAACGGGCCCAACTCCCCCATTGCCAAGGCAGCTTCGGAGCAATGCTCAACGTGCGGCTTCTTAGTCATCATGACGGGCCCACTTGGACGCGCGTTTGGGCTGTGCGCAAATGAGTTCTCACCTTCCGACGGCAAAGTTGTGTCACTTGACCACGGCTGCGGCGCACACAGTGAGGCAGAGCCTGAACCACTTCCAGTTGTTGTCGTTGACCTGGTGGTGGATGACCTGTCGCCTGACGGACTCGACACGACGGAACTTTCTGACGATGAGCTCGACGCGACCGACGAGGCGCTGATCGATTCACTTGAGGACGAGGCCGACCTTGAGGTTGCTGTCGCGGCGGTCGATGAAGTCATCGGTGAACTCGAGGCGCAGGCCGAGGACGTCGAGGTCGAAGAAGTCAGCGACTCGCAAGTGAAGGACGAGCTCGCAGTTGATGAACAGGTAGCTAGCGGTGAGCTCAAAGATCTCACAGCCAATGCAGACGAGGAGACGTCGTGAAGGTCCAAGCGGTAGGTGCCGGGCTCGTGGGAGTTTGTCTCTTGACGCTGACCGGCTGTACGCAGCCGACACCCGACGTCACTGTCTGGTCTGGAACCACAAGCGTTGTTCGCCCGGCAACCTGCTGGGAACCGGAATCCACCGTTACTGAAGCGGTCAAGAGCTGCATCGCCGAAGCACAGTCGAAGCCAACCTCGGACATCCCCTCGATCGCGGTGAGCCCAGGCAGCATCGTCGGCATCAACGTCGATCCGCAGGTGGCAGAAGCCACGTGGTTGCCCTCAGTCGGGCAACAGCCGCTCGCCGAGTCGCCTATCAGCGAGTCGTACTACCGCTTCACCTATCCCAACGTGAAGACACCGCCTGACGGCTACCTTCTTGCGGTCACAGCACGAGGTACCAGCGCAGATCAGAATCGCGGACTGTGGCTCTTCCGGTTGGTCCCAGCCAGCCAGTAGCCCTGACGTAGTGAACCCACTCGTCTAGAGGTCTTCAGCATCAAGAATTCGGTAGGGGTACCCCTGCTCAGCCAGGAAGCGCTGGCGGTTAGCGGCAAATTCAGCATCGACCGTATCTCGCACAACAATCGTGTAGAAATGCGCAGTTCGCCCGTCCTGTTTCGGTCGAAGGATTCGGCCGAGACGCTGGGCTTCTTCTTGCCGGGATCCAAATGAACCAGAGACCTGGATCGCCACCGACGCATCCGGCAGGTCAATCGAGAAGTTCGCAACCTTGGAGACAAGCAGGACCGGCAACTCACCGCGACGGAACTGGTCGTACAGAGACTGGCGCTCCTTGAGTTTCGTCTCACCAGTGATCACGGGGCAATTGAGTTCCTCGGCAAGGTCAGCGAGCTGGTCGAGGTACTGCCCAATAACCAACGTTGGCTCGTCGGGATGAGCAGCAATCAACTGCTTGACGACCGGCACCTTCTCCTTCGCAGTCGCCGCAAGCCGGTAGCGATCTTGCTGTTCGGCAGTTGCGTAGGCCAACCGGTCGGAGTCCGGCAAGCTGACCCGCACCTCAACGCAGTCCGCAGGGGCGATGTAGCCCTGGGACTCGATCTCGCGCCATGGGGCGTCGTAGCGTTTGGGGCCGATGAGGCTGAAGACCTCGGTCTCATTGCCGTCCTCGCGAACGAGCGTCGCAGTGAGCCCAAGCCGACGCCGGGCCTGCAAATCAGCCGTGAATCGGAACACTGGAGCCGGCAAGAGGTGCACCTCGTCATAAATGATCAATCCCCAGTCACGGGTATCAAACAAGTCAAGGTGCGGATACACGCCCTTGCGCCGAGAGGTCAACACTTGGTAGGTCGCAATCGTGACCGGCCGAACTTCCTTGCGTGCTCCTGAGTACTCGCCGATCTCTTCGTCTGTCAGCGAGGTACGCCGAATCAATTCGTCACGCCACTGTTGTGCGGAGACCGAGCTGGTAACCAAGATCAGAGTGGTCGCTTTTGCCATCGCCATTGCGGCGGCGCCCACCAAAGTCTTGCCGGCGCCGCAAGGCAACACCACAACACCAGAACCGCCGTGCCAGAAACCCTCAGCCGCCTGGCGTTGGTAGTCGCGCAGAGTCCAGCCATCCTCGGCGAGGTCGATTTCGTGAGCCTCACCGTCGACGTAGCCTGCGAGATCCTCGGCCGGCCAGCCAACCTTCAACAGCGCTTGCTTGAGGTGACCGCGTTCGCTGGGATGCACAACGATCGTAAGATCATCGATTCGCTTCCCGAACATCCCAGCAGTCCGCTTCGCGCGCAGGACTTCCTCCAGGACTGAGAGATTGTTCGACACCATCACCAGGCCATTGACCGGATCATCGATGAGCTTGAGGCGCCCGTACTTATCCATCGTGTCGGCGATGTCGACGAGAAGCGCGTGAGGCACTGCGTAGCGCGAGTACCGCAGCAGGGTGTCGATGACACCCTCCGCGTCGTGGCCCGCAGCGCGAGCATTCCAAAGCCCGAGCGGCGTCAACCGGTAGGTGTGAATGTGTTCGGGTGCACGCTCAAGTTCGGCGAAGGGGGCAATCTCGCGACGTGCAGCTTCTGCTTGCTCGTGATCAACTTCAAGGAGCAGCGTCTTATCGCTTTGAACGATGAGAGGGCCGTCAGTCACTATTGCTCCCGTCCTGGGTACCTACCGGATCCATGTCAGCACTTGCGATGTCGGCTGCCAAAACTGCACCCGTGATGCGCGAAAGGACGAGCGTCCGAATCCGGCCGTGGCTATGGTCGAAGGCACTGATGGCTCCGCCATCGGTTGCGACCACGTCAACGAGGCGCCTCGTCATGGATCCAGCGTTGTCGGCATATCCCACCCAAACCGGCACCTGCTGGGTTTGGGCGCGGCGTAGAACTTGCGCAGTCGCAGCTGTGGGCATGCGCGGCAGTTCACGAGGAGCAGCAATCGCCACTCCCGCTGGCTCTTCTAATTCACTGCGCCTCAATGCCGAGGTCAAAGCAACCACGAAGATGTCATCGACACCGGGCTGGTCCTTGCGAGCCGGATCAGGTGAGCGATGCACTGGGCGACTCAACGGCACGGACTCACCATCGGCACCGACCACAGTCGGTATGTGTCCCGCACTTGCCGCCAGGGTCATCAACTCCTCTGCCGGGGCCGTGCTCGCGATGACAGACGGGGCCAACCTTGTGAGCCCCAGGCGGGCTGCCTGCGGGTCGGACAGCAACTGCGCGATGACGGACTCATCATCAGAGGAAATCCAGGACGCTGTTGTCCCCACCCTCACACCGCCATGTCGACGAGCGGCGTCATTGATCATGTATTCCAGCGGCTGCGGCAGAGGTGTGGCGCTGCGGGTGTTGAGCTCAGCGATGAGGTCCGCCGGACTCAAGCCGCTGCCCAGGGCACGCGCTGCGCTGTCAGCAGTCACCCGGTACACGGCTGCGCCACCAGTTGATTCAACGTCGGCCACCAAGCTCAACAGTCGACGCAGGGCGGGACTTGGTGGGCCCGGAACAACCAGGGTCAAGTCCGCTTGCGCCACGAATTCCTCGGCAACGGGCGGCAGAATCGCCGTCGCCTTCAGAGCTAGCTGCTCCTCGCGAACGGTCGGCTCGACCAGTGCGCGCCCGAGTGCCGTGATAGCTCCGCGCGCTGTGATGCCGAGCAAGTCCGACTCCCGCAAGGTCGACTGGCACACAACCTCAAGGCGGTCGCGCCTGGCGCGTGGACGACGCTCAGCGAGGTGCTCGAGCAAATCCGGGAACTCGCAGATTTGGCCTGGTTCCACCTCGGACAAGAGTTGAAGCGTTGCGCTACGAAGTTCTCTTCGCCACGCCTGCCCGGGCTGCTCTGCCAGCACAGAAAGGCGATCTCCAGTCTGGCCGCTGACGGAATCGATATCTCTGTCCAAGCGAAGCCATGCCGCAGCCACCGGTGCCCACTGCTGGCCGGGATCGGAAAGCCGCCAGGTGTCGTAGTAGACGGTCGGTGCGTACTTTGCAGAGACAGCATCCTCCGGACCAACAAGTCCGGCTTCTGCAGCGACTTCGATCCAAAATGCCGCCGTAAGTTCGTCTGTTCCGAGCAACTCCGAGACAGCATTAACATCGCGAACTGCCAAGCCACCGGACTTCAAGCTGGTGGGTGGATGTTGTGACCAATGCTCAGCCAAGGTCGACAGGGACGTGACTGCTGCCAAAGCATGCTGCCCGCCTTGACCATCGAGTGTGCTCGCCAAGGGCAACTCCGACGTGGTGATCGGTCGAAGAGAAAGATCGATTCCCGCCACATCGGTGGCAGGAAGTTCAGGTTGCGCACCAATTGCATCGCGGGCCGCTGTCACAACGTGGACTTCAGAAGTGGCACCTTCTGGCCGCGGTCCCCACACCAAGCCAATGGCCCAGAGCCGCTGCACGATCCGGAGGAGTTCAGCCTGCTGCTCAACCGGCACAAGGACCACATCAGCCGATGCAGGCTGATCAGCAACCGCGAGCGCAATGAGCACCCGCAACTCCGGACCAGCGAGCTTCTCAATGGCATAACGAACCGATGCGGCAGCTGAAGCTTGCGACGCGAGTTCAGACATATCGGCCGGAATCGGGTTCACCGCATCTGCCCGTTGACGGATGAACTCACTGAGTTCTTCGTCGTCACGGCGCCGCAAATCATCGGCGAGGCTGCGCATTCGGCTGGACCGCATCGTTGTGGACATCAGACCAACGGTACGCGCCGGGCAACGCTGGCTTCTGACCGGTGTGTGCGCCACGATTCGGGCGTTGCCCCGCACGTACCAGCCAAGCAGCAATCCGGGTCCAGATTGACTAACCTTTTTGCTATGAGCACACCAGACCAGCAACCAGCTGTGGACGATGCTGAACGCCGGAAGGCTGCTGAAAAGCGCATCGCATCTCAGCGAGCATTCGTTCGGTATCTCGGCACCTGGGCGATTGTGTCGATCATTCTTATCGGTATTTGGGCTCTGTCGGGACGAGGCTACTTCTGGCCGATTTGGGCGATCGGTGGCATGGGCATCGCCGCTCTCTTCATGGCACTGGGTTCATACGGGCCAAGCTCCGGGCCTCCATCAGAGGAACGGATTCAGGCCGAGATGAAGAAGATGCAGTAGGCGTCTGCCAAGGACTGCATTACTCGCGGCAGCTACGCCGTGCATGAGTCACGCCTGCGAAAATCATCACGATTCTGTTCGAACTGCGGGTAGACTCGGCATTTCGCAAAATAGCTGTGCCAGTCCCAGGCCGCGCGACTCTCGGCTTTGCGGCTGCCGCGGCAACCAACGAGAGGTGCACCAAGGTGCCAACCGGCAAGGTCAAGTTCTACGACACCGAAAAGGGTTTCGGCTTTCTCGCGACCGATGACGGTGAAGACGTATTCGTTCATGCCAGCGCCCTTCCTGCCGGAGTCGATCAGTTGACGCCGGGCTCAAGGGTCGATTTTGGAATTGTTGACGGCAAGCGCGGCAAGCAGGCGCTGTCGGTCAAGGTGTTGGAACAGGCGCCGAGTGTCGCGAAGGCCATGCGCAAGCCAGCCGAGGACATGGCGCCCGTTGTTGAAGACTTGATCAAACTGCTGGACAACGTGTCGAATAGCCTTCGCCGCGGCCGGTATCCAGACGACCAAAAGTCACGCGCCATCGCCAAGGTTATGCGCGCGGTCGCCAACGACTTGGACGCCTGACTTCCGCTGGCGCACGGGGTCAGCGCTGCTAGGCCCGCATCAACTTCAGCAATCCCTGAATGTGCACGTCAATCTGCTTGACGTTGCTGAATCCTGGGAGCGGGAGATGAATGTCCTCAAACGTTGCTGTGCCGTCGATAGTGACATCACGTTCTTCGCCGCCGAGATCCTGCGGCGCACCGGTAAGGACCAACGGAACCTCGACATTTCCTGCCCAGGCCCGACCTTCGAATCGGACTTCGGAATCTGTGACGTGTCCAGTGCCAGCGAATGTCAGGACACCGTCAGATCCACTATTGACCAGCGCATGAACCTCAGGGTCCAGTAGTCGATTACCGGTCTTCACCTCGTTGATTCCAACTTCGAGCGTCAGCGTCGCTTGGCCAGCCTGCCAATCTGCCTCACCGCCCACGATTGGTGCCGTCGCGTCGATCGTGAAGATCCCGATTCGATTGGTCTTGAGATTGATGTGGCCCTCACGCGCGACAACCGTCCACTGACCATGGTGCTTGCTTTGTGCCTTCTTGCTCGCTGCCATGAACAGAGCAAATCACGTTCGGTATCCCCGGTGCACTGCCTGGCTCTTGTTATTCCGCCAATTCAGGCGTATCAAGGGGGTAACAACATGTGTGACATGTTCGAAAGCCCGGGTGGTGATTTCGATGACAACAACCTCAACGGCCACCGACTACGGCACCGTGCTCACAACCAATCTGAACCGACTCGTGCGTCAACTTGAAGAGGCAGTCGAAGACGGCACCTGGGCGGTATCTGAAGCAGCCTCATTGCACACCTGGGTGCGGGCCGAGCTGGTCCCGTGGGCAACCACAATGATTCATCACCTCGACCCGGCTACTCGCGCCGCACTCAGCCCCTACTTCGCCGAGTTGGCCGCGCTTGACGTCCAGCTTCTTGGGACTGCAGGGCGCAGCGCCGCTGAACTCGCCCACCAACTTGAAGTTGTTGCGGACAAACTTGTCGAAGACACCTGCATCGACCTGCGGAACTGACTAGTTGGAGCGCCGCCAACAGCGCGACACGGCAAGTTCAAACCTGCCAACATCGGCGCCATGGCAACAAACACAACCCCGAATGAACCGACCCAGGGCGATACCGGTTCCGCCGCGAACGAGGGCTCAGTCGCAACCGCTGAAGTTCCTGCGATCCCGATGCATGCGTTCAGCAGCATTGGAGTTCCCCAAGGGCTGAAGAACAGCGCCGGCACAATCTGGCGCGTCCTGGTCGTCCTCGTCGGCATCTTTGTTGCGGTTCGGCTCGTGGGCTACCTCGGCGGCGTCGCGATTGCGCTCTTCTTCTCAATGGTTGTCGCGGCACTCGGCGGGCCAGTCCAACGCCGACTCGCCAAGCACATGCCGAACGCCCTGGCCACGGTCCTGACGTTGCTGCTGATGTTGCTCGTGGTTCTCGCGGTCATGGGGTTTGTTGTACAGGCGGTCGTCAATCAGGCACCTAGCATGGTCGCTGCAGCACAACAAGGCATCACGCAGATCGAGGAATGGCTGCGTACCGGGCCGTTCAAGCTCGACGACACGGCGATCAATAGTTTGATCAACAACGTCCAAGGGTGGCTGACCACGGAGGGCGAGAGCATCGCGAAGCAGGTTCCAAATGTCCTCGGCAGTGCCGCAGACTTCATCACTGCGGCCTCTGTTGCAGTGTTCGGCGCCTTCTTCTTCCTCAACAGCGGCAAGGAAATCTGGGGCTGGGCAATGTCCTGGGTTCCGGCAAACGTTCGCACCGAGGTTGACGACTGCGGCCAGGCAGGTTGGCAGACGCTCTCGGGGTACACCCGCGGCATCATCCTCATCGCCATCTGCGATGGAGTACTCGTCGGCATTGGCCTAGTGATCCTCAAGGTACCGCTCGCACCCGCACTCGCAGTGGTTGTGATGTTCGGTGCGTTGATTCCGGTCATCGGTGCACCTATTGCAACACTCTTCGCAGCTGTTGTGGCATTGGCCACCGAGGGAGCTTTGACTGCCCTGCTAGTCGTGGCTTTGACTGTGGTCGTTGGATCGTTCGACGGCGACATCCTCCAGCCGCTGATCATGGGTTTTGCCGTGAACCTGCACCCACTGGCAATCGTTTCGATGATTGCGTTCGGGACGCTGACCTTCGGCATCATTGGTGCGCTACTTGCCGTCCCAATCGGCGGGACGGTCTACGCCGTAGCCAAGTACCTCACCGGACGATCCCTCCCGCCACGACTCCAGCCGCCGCGGCCCAAACACAAAATCGGCCTGCCAAACTTCATGAAGCGCAACAAGACCGCCGAGGCAGCTAGCTGACGCCGATCAGGCAAGCGCGCGGTAGAAGAGGTACGCACTACCCAGGAGTGCAGCACTGACCTCGATCACCTTGGTGTGCGTCTCGAGCCAGTCACGGGGTTTAGCGAGTCGCGAATGCAAAGCGTCCGTTGCTTTCACCGGAAGCAACAAAGGCAGCCAAATTGACGCGGTGATTATCCCGATGACGATGAACGTCAACGCCAACTGTTCGTACGCCGGAATCTGGGAAGTGTCGATGTGTTGTTGCGCTGCCAGAAAGAGCAGCACTGACGTGACGTTGCGGCCCTGCATTACTGCGCCAAAGACAGCTTCACTCCACAAACCGTGCCGCTCAAGATCACTGAAGTCGAACCGTGGTTTCACGCCGGGATCGGGTGACTTGCGGAAGTAGCGCCAAACTGCGAAGGCGAGCAACAGAACCGCCAGAACCAGGTTGATCGCGCCGCTGAAGCGTTCAAGGCTCCGTTCGGTTGCGGTCACGACCCCCCATAACGCGCTGGAAATGAGGATCGCCCATACCAGCATGGCAACGACAGCACCCAGCCAGAAGACCAGCACCCGAGTCCGGGGACGATCCGGTCGCATCAACAGAGCCAGCACGATGACCGTGATACTCGGACTCAACGCGCCAGCCACTGCCAAAGGCCAGATCTGATCCCAGACGGTCAACACGTTGGCGATTCTGCCCGCTGGCCGAAGCGATCGCACCACGCGCGGTCCAGATGCCAGCAGCTCGGAGGCATGATCCACGAGCAAGGACTCCGGGGATTCTGACTCGTATGATTCCCACGACCAACCTGACACTGCTACTCAGCGCGAACGCCCACCCGACAGGAGGCTTGCGGATGCCCAGCAAGCTTGCGCGCCGCCCGTGGTTGCGCGGGATCGTTTGCGCGGTACCCATCGTGCTGGTGGCCGCAGGTTGTTCAACCCCGGCGGGAAGCCCGGCACCTGACGACGTGCAGGTTCCGGTTGCGGTGGGGCTTCGACGAGACCAAGCAGGACTCGCACAGGCCGTCGCAAACTCAGCCAATCCCAGCGGTGGGCAGTTCCTGTCGCAGTTGACTGCCCAGAACATCGCGACGACCTACGGCACCAACCCTAACAATGCACAGGAGGCCCTCAAGGCCCTGCAGGGAGCAGGTTTCAGCGGTTCCCTCGACCCCACTGGCTCGATCATCACTGGCCTCATGGCGGCCAAGGACGCGGAGGCATTCTTCGGTGTTGACCTTCGACTAGTCACTGAAGACACCGTCCAAGTCATCAGACCTAGCTCGCCTCCTTCAGTCCCCAGTTCACTGGCCGCCTTTGCCACAGAAGTCGCGGGCTTTGCCCGCTCGATCCCGAGTGGTACCGCCACACCGAGCGCGCCAGCCACACCAAATCTGCCGCCGTGCCCACCACCCATCGCGCTGACCGCTCGCCTGCGCACCTACTACGGTCTTGACGCCATCTACGCCGGCGGCAATACCGGGCAGGGCCTGAAACTGGCGATGCTTGAGATTGATCAACTCTCCCAACCAGCGATCACCCTGTTTGAGAAGTGTTTCAAGGTTCAAATTCCACCGGTCACCAACACGATCGTTGCCGATGCGAACCCCGAGGCATTTGGTGACGAGGCCGAGGAATCGACCCTCGATATCGTCGCCGCCGGGCTGCTTGCGCCGAACCTCGATGGGATCCAGACGTACCAGTTCGACCCATACACCTCGATGGTCTTCGCGCTGAACGACGCGGTGAGCGCGTCGTATCAACCAGATGGGCCCGAAATCCTGTCCACAAGCATCGGAGTCTGCGAGCAGAATCTCCAAGGTCCAGAGATATCGATCATGGAGTGGATTCTGAATGCCGGTGCCGCTACCGGACTCACAACGGTGGCCTCAAGTGGCGACGATGGCTCATCAGCCTGCTACCCGCAGACCAAGGACCAAGCCAGCCAATACCCTGGAACTTCTGGTGTCGTCACAGCCCTAGGGGGCACCGAGTTTGTAGGCACTGGCGGGCCCCGACCGAGCGAAGTTGTATGGAACAACAGCCCCGCTCAGGAACAAGCCGGCGGCGGATCACAAGTGAGCCGAATGCCTAAGCCGAGCTACCAGAACAGTCTTCCCGGGCCTAACAACCGGATCATTCCTGACATTGCGCTGGTCGCCGAGCCAGCAGACTTCGGGCCTATTCCGGTCTGTAAGAACAACGGCCAATGCCAGATGCAGGTAGTTGGCGGTACCTCGGCGACTGCACCTGGCTATGCCGCTGCGTTGGCGACCATGCTCCAACAACTGCGCAAGAACAACGGCGCACAACTGCGACTCGGATCCATGAATCCGATGTTCTACAACATCGCCGCGTCCCCGTCGAATAGCAGCGTGCTCAACGACATCACCCAGGGAACCAACGACTTGTACTCCGCAGGCTGCTGCACTGCGGCTCCCGGATACGACTCGGCATCCGGTTGGGGATCCATCAACTTCGGCGGGTTGTTGAAGGCCTACGAATCAAGCGCACCAAAGAGCTAGACAAAAGGGTTGGGGCCGATCCCGAAGGAACGACCCCAACCCTTGTTCGCTTGGCTTCGGCAATCCCCTATGGGGATTACCTCCACTCGCTCGCTTGGCTAAAAGCCTGTGCTTATTGGCTTCTAGCCTGCGCTCGCTCCGCTTCGGCAGCCCCCTTCGGGCGCTACCTCCACTCGCTCGCTTGGCTAAAAGCCCATGTCTCCCATGCCACCATCGCCACCTGGCATCGCCGGAGCAGCCTTCTCAGGCTTATCCGCAACGACAACCTCGGTGGTGAGGAACAGTGCCGCGATCGACGCTGCATTCTGCAGTGCTGAACGAGTCACCTTCGCAGGATCGATGACGCCATCCTTGATCAGGTCGACGTATTCGCCCGTTGCAGCATTCAGTCCGAAACCTGGCTCCAGGTTGCGAACCTTCTCTGCCACAACTCCGCCTTCGAGACCAGCGTTGACCGCGATCTGCTTGAGTGGAGCTTCGATTGCAACCTTGACGATGTTGGCACCGGTTGCCTCTTCGCCAGTCAGGTCGAGCTTCGCGAACGCAGCCTCGCCAGCCTGAATCAGGGCGACGCCGCCACCGGCGACGATTCCTTCTTCGACAGCTGCCTTGGCGTTACGCACTGCATCTTCGATGCGGTGCTTGCGCTCCTTGAGCTCAACCTCAGTCGCGGCTCCGGCCTTGATGACTGCGACGCCGCCGGCCAGCTTGGCCAGACGTTCCTGCAGCTTCTCGCGGTCGTAGTCCGAATCCGAATTTTCGATCTCAGCACGGATCTGGTTCACGCGGCCGGTGATCTGCTCAGCATCGCCAGCGCCCTCAACGATCGTCGTCTCTTCCTTGGTGATGACGACCTTGCGTGCGCGACCAAGCTGCGCCAAGTCCGTACCTTCGAGCGTGAGGCCAACCTCTTCGCTGATCACAGTGCCACCGGTCAGGATCGCAATGTCCTGAAGCATGGCCTTGCGACGGTCACCGAAGCCAGGAGCCTTAACGGCGACTGACTTGAAGGTGCCACGAATCTTGTTGACGACCAGCGTCGACAGTGCTTCGCCTTCGACATCCTCCGACAGGATCATCAATGGCTTACCTGACTGCATGACCTTCTCGAGGATCGGCAGCAGGTCCTTGACCGAGCTGATCTTCGAGTTCGCGATCAGGATGTACGGATCTTCAAGAACCGTTTCCATGCGCTCTGGGTCGGTAACGAAGTAGGCCGAGATGTATCCCTTGTCGAAGCGCATACCTTCGGTGAGCTCAAGCTCAAGTCCGAACGTGTTGCTCTCCTCGACGGTGATGACACCTTCCTTGCCGACCTTGTCCATGGCTTCGGCAATGACCTTGCCGATTTCCGGGTCCGCCGCCGAGATCGACGCGGTTGCCGCGATCTGCTCGGTGGTTTCGACCGGCTTGGCCATGTTCAGCAGCTGCTCGTTGACAGCTTCGACAGCCTGCTCGATGCCACGCTTGAGTGCCATCGGGTTTGATCCGGCTGCGACGTTGCGCAGACCTTCACGAACCAATGCCTGTGCGAGGACCGTTGCGGTCGTCGTTCCGTCGCCAGCGACATCATCTGTCTTCTTGGCAACTTCCTTGACGAGCTCCGCGCCGATCTTCTCGTACGGATCTTCGAGTTCGATTTCCTTGGCGATGGAAACACCATCGTTAGTGATTGTGGGGGCGCCCCACTTCTTCTCGAGGACGACGTTGCGACCCTTGGGTCCAAGCGTCACCTTGACTGCGTCCGCGAGCTGGTTCATGCCACGCTCGAGGCTGCGTCGGGCTTCCTCATCGAAAGCGATAATTTTCGCCATCGTGTGATTACCTCCGGTAATACGGATGGTTGGGTGACTGTCGGCGCCCGCGACGGACGACCCAGCAGTACGGCGATCCCTGCACGCCGCCTACTGACTCTCACCTTCAGTCAGCTGATTGTCACTCTCACGTGGAGAGTGCTAATGACCATTATTGGCACTCGAAGGGCGAGAGTGCAAGCGCGTGCACCCAGGTTTTTCGCAGCAAATGGGCTCATTCGGTGAAAATGGCAACGTATTTGGCCATATTCACCGAATGCTTCCGATTCGACCTACTTCACCTTGACTTGCAGTTGCGACTCCTGCTTCGCGCTGGTCACGAGGTAGAGCGTGATCTGGCCGTCGGGGTCAATCGACATGTCGATTCCCGTAAGTTCGATGTTGTAGCCGGTCGACGTGAGCGTGACCGAGGGTTTGGCGCCGTTGGGTGGTACGGGGATCCCGGAGACCTTGGACGTCCCATTCCGGAGCACTGACCCAGTTGCCACCGGCGCCGTTGCAGACACGATGTCGCCCGCGGCACCGTTGTTGAGCAGAATGCCGGTGATCGTGGCCGATCCGCCCTTGGCACCGGGATCGGTCATCACCAGTGATGTCGACGTCAAACCACCCGGGGCATAAGTCTTTGTGGGGGCAGACGACGATGGGGACAAGTTGTCGGCAGGCTTCGCGGTCCCGCAGCCTGCAAGCGCTAGTCCAACGAGCGCTGCACTGGCAACTGTGGCCACCAAGGGTCCGCGCCGAATCATCTGAAACCTCACCTCTCGCATGCGTACAGGTCTCGAAACTACAAGTAGACGCGGCAGCGAAGCGAGGTAAGCGCTGTGATTTGGGCTAGCCGCCGGCGACTGCGGGGATGACCGAAATCTGAGTTCCAGCAGGCGTTGGCGTGGCCAGTCCCTCAGCGAAGCGAACGTCTTCGTCGCCCACATAGACGTTGACGAATCGACGTAGTGCACCTGAATCATCCAGGATGCGTGCCTTGATTCCGGGGTGATTCGCCTCCAACGCCTCAAGGACACCGGCCAAGGTCTCGCCACCGCTGGTGCTTGAGGGATCGACGGTCACCTCTGCCTCGCCACCGGTGTAGGTGCGCAAGATCGTTGGAACCCGAACTGTTACTTCCGCGCTCATGCAAGTGCCTCTCGTACGTCTGAAACCTTTGGCTGAATCGTCGCAGTCGGCCCAACGTGGTTGATCACCGCGTCCAGGGTTTTCAGTCCTTCACCTGTATTCAAGATGACCGTTTCCGCCTTCGGGTCTAGCTTTCCGCTGGCCAATAGCTGCTCCAACGATGCCAGAACGACCCCACCGGCGGTCTCAGCGAAGATGCCTTCTGTGCGGGCCAGTTTGCGAATTCCGCCGACGACTTCCTCATCGGAGACCGAGCCAATTGCTCCCGACGTCCGACGTACCACGTCAATTGCATACGGACCGTCCGCCGGATTGCCGATGGCCAGAGACTTCGCGATCGTGTCGGGCTTCACCGGTCGAACAACGTCGTGACCAGCCTCAAAGGCCTGGTAGACGGGAGAGCAGCCAGTCGCTTGCGCGCCGAAGATCTTGTACGGCTTGTCTTCAACAAGCCCAAGCTCGATCAGCTCACGGAATGCCTTGTCGACCTTGACCAGCAGCGCACCTGATGCAATCGGGATCACGACCTGATCTGGCAACCGCCAGCCGAGCTGCTCAGCGATCTCGTAGCCGACCGTCTTGGAACCCTCCGCATAGTAGGGGCGCAGGTTGACGTTGACGAAACCCCAGTCATTCGTCAGCGGGTCACCAATCAATTCGGAGCAGAGTCGGTTGACCTCGTCGTAATTGCCCCGGACCGCCAGGAGTTTGCCGCCGTAGGTCGCGGTGGTCACGGTCTTACCGTCTTCCAAATCGTCAGGGATGATCACGACGGATTCTTGCCCGGCCCGAGCTGCTGCCGCAGCCACCGCATGTGCGAGGTTGCCGGTACTAGCGCACGAGAGTGTGGTCAATCCGAGGCGTCGAGCCGCACTCTGAGCAACCGCGACAACGCGGTCTTTGAATGAGTGAGTCGGGTTCCCGCTGTCATCCTTGATCCATAGTGAGGTCATTCCGAGCTCTTGGGCCAAGTTGTGTGCGTGAACGATCCTGGTCCAACCTGGCGCGAGATTTGGTTCGTCGACAGCGTGCGGACTGACTGGCAGTAATGCCGAATAGCGCCAAATGGACGTAGGGCCCGCTTCAATCTGTTCGCGAGTCACGTCGCCGTACTGGTAGGTGACTTCAAGTGGCCCGAAACATTCCATGCACGCGTAGGCGGCACCGAGGCTGTAGTGGGCTCCGCATTCCCGGCAAACCAGGCCGGTGGCCGGACCAAAGTCCAAATCATCAACCACCACAACCGGGGCTGACACGTTATCTAGTGACATCTTGAGGCCTTCCCTCATCTGTCCCGGTCGCCGCACTTTGCGGTCCGGGTCGGAATTGGCACCTCTCGTTACCGCGCGGGTCATGTGACCACAATGCGATTCGGATGGTTGCCGGGGCTTCTTCGGGCCGGTCCCTCTGCCCCTCTGGATGAGCTATATGGAGTTATTGTGCCGTTCGCATGCACTAATGGGAACGTGAGAGTCCTCACCCGCCCGCGCATACACGCGAATTGGTTGCAACGATAGCGCGAAGAACACTGGATGTGCCAAGGGGGTTTCTCGGATGGATGCGCAAGCAGCGCAATTACTGCGCGAGCGCACAAGTCTTGCCCTCGACTGGTTAGAAGCCGACCTCGTTGCTCTCAAGGCTGCCGCCGGAACCACGGTGACCGTCATTCTTCCGGCCCTCAATGAGGAAGCAACTGTTGCCACAATCGTTCGCCAGATTCGGCGAGAGTTGATGTCTGCGGCATCAACCAACCTCGTGGACGAGCTGGTTGTTCTCGATTCCGGTTCCACCGACCGCACTGCCAAGGTCGCAGCAGACGCCGGCGCAACCGTCATTCATCGCGACGACGTCCTTGCAGATCTTCCAACCGTTCCTGGCAAGGGCGAAGCCATGTGGCGTGGAGTTGCTGCAACATCTGGGGATCTCGTGGTCTTCATCGACGCCGATCTCCGATCTTTTTCCACCTCCTACGTCGTGGGATTGGTCGGACCGCTACTCACCGACCCTCAGGTGCAACTCGTCAAAGCCGTCTACGAACGCCCCCTCGTCGGCGACCGACAGGTCATGCCGGCAGGCGGCGGACGGGTAACGGAACTAGTGGCCCGACCCTTGCTGAATCTGCATTGGCCCGAACTGGCTGGCGTGATCCAGCCCCTCGCCGGGGAGTACGCAGCTCGGCGGTCACTCCTTGAACAGCTGCCGTTCTCATACGGTTACGGCGTGGATTTCGCATTATTGATCGACACTGCCGAGCAATTTGGAGTCCGGGCTATCGCTCAGGTAGACCTCGGAGTGCGGGTGCACCGCCATCACGACACCAGCCGCCTGGGTCGAATGGCTGCCGAAATCATGCAAACTGCATGGAGCCGCATGGCCCCACCCAATGGGCTTGCTACGGATATCGGGACCTCGCTCACGCAATTCGAGCGGGATGCTGACGGGTATCACAGCTCCAGCTACGACGTCCCGGCGCTCGAGCGGCCGCCGCTGGCCTCAATTCCGGACTACGTGGCGATGCGCGCGTCGGGTCCGCCTGCGAGCTAGCCGCAACCGACGCAGCCGGGCGACAATCTGCGGGGACTCCCGCATGGCGCGCGGGTCGTCAATCAGACCATTGAGAATCTGAAAGTACCGGGTCGGCGTCATCCCAAACTGGCGGGAGATTTCCGCCTCCTTCGAACCTGCATTGCAGAACCACTGGCGTTCGAGCGCCAGAATCCGACGGTCACGAGGGCTGAGGACATCAACGACAGCGTCAGTGATCGTGACTACGGTCGTGGAATCACTGACATCCACAATCCGGTCTTCCACCGTCGATTGCGCGCCGCTAGCTGTCTCAGCTGGTGGAGTGAGGTGTTCCAGGCTCAGCTGTTCCACTGCCATCACCTACCACCTCCGATTGACTAGCGCCGCTGGCCGCGAGCAGGCCGATCTGGCTTTGAATGCCTGCCAGTTGATGGTGCAGTTCCGCGAGTGTGACACCGCTGTCTTGTCCAGCGTCATCGTCGTAGTCGAGCACCTTCTGTGAAATCGTCGCAGTCACGGCTGACAAAAGCGCAATTCCATTGACGAAGAGGGCAACAGCCACGATCCGGCCGGGAACGGTAACCGGGTAGAAGTCGCCGTACCCAACCGTGGAGACGGTCTCCGTCGTCCACCACAGCGCGTCGCCTAGCGAATGAATATTCGAGCCAGCAGCATTTCTTTCAAACATCGTCACCAACACTGCGGCGACCACGAGGGTCAGCGTCGTCACGTAGAGCGCGTAGAT
>ERZ795062.1268-NODE-1268-length-18248-cov-7.975925_pt1 | contig 18248 bp, 18 predicted proteins | sample MGYA00375146_ERZ795062 | MGnify/ENA primary metagenome ERZ795062 (study PRJEB30191, sample SAMN05720281) | activated sludge metagenome | isolation source: Anaerobic digester | place: USA | collected 2015-07-16 ... | reverse complement strand
CTGTTTATCACAAAATTACCGTTACTAATCAACATATTTTTGAAGACGACAGGATTCTTTTTTTTCTCTGTTTTTTGAGTAGAAGGTTTTGCTAAAGTAATTTTCAAATTGGGTTTACTTAATTGAATTTCGTCTGAATTAACGGTTTTATTCACCAAAGCATCATACATCCCAAGATTGCTGATGTAGATAGTATCAATGCTTCCTTCTAAACCAATAATTTCCTGATTTTCAGGGATTTTATTTGAAATTTTAATGTTTGAAGCAGTAATATCGCCTTGTAAAAATCTGATTTTTAAATCTTTGTAAGTAATATTGTAGGGCGTTTTCTCTTGAATATATTGAGGAAGATTATTCTTCAACCAATATCTAAATCCAAAAATCACCAACATAAAAATTGTAGTGATACATAATACCGAAATCAATAAAATTTTTAGAAATCTCTTCATACCGTAAATTTAGAGATTGATTACCAGATGGTTTTATATGATTTTGTTTGAATTTTATATTTTAAAATCACGAAATCCCCAACTCAATCACATAACCTTCGTGGCTTCTTACATTGATAAAATCACCATCATTAAAATATAAATACTGTCCTTTAATTCCTTTCAAAACACCTTCAAATTCTGGTTTAGAGTCTAATGTAAACGAAGAAATTTTTGCAGGCGCTTCATACGGAAAGTCCAATTTCACGATTTCTTCACTTGCCAATGCAAAATTTTTAGAATCTTTCGGGAAGAAATCTTCAATTTTATTACGAAAATCTATTAAATCTACCTCACTTTCTCTTTCATCTTGAAGCATTTTTCTCCAATTTGTTTTGTCGGCAAGATGTTTTTTGAGTTCTACTTCTATTACTCCAGCTTCGTAGCGATTTTCGGTTCTTGCAATCGGCAAAGCAAAAGTTGCTCCCTGATCAATCCATCTTGTAGGAACTTGCGTTTCTCTAGTAACGCCCACTTTTACATCGCCAGTATAAGCCAAATACACAATATGCGGTTGCAATTGAATTTCTTTTTCAACTTCTAAATCACGCTCTTCAATGCCAAGATGCGCGGTGGAAAGTTCTGGTTTTAGAATGGTATCACTTGCATAAGGAGATTCAAAAAAACATTTTTTACAAAATCCCATTCTGTATATTTTTTCATCTTTACCGCAGTTTACACATTGATAACCAATGTGTTTCAGATTCAAATTCTTGCCAAAAAGTTGATTCATAGAAATTAAATCTCCTGAAAGATTGAGGTAATAATTGATTGGATTTCCGAGAACGGAAGACATTTTGAGGATTTGTCCTTTAAATTGCATTGTGAATAAAATTTTACGTAAAAATAGCAAAACATTTTATTACATTTGTCTTTAGTAAGAAAAACATTGTTCAGCGATACAAATGAATTATTTAGTAACAGGCGGTTCGGGATTTATTGGCTCTCACTTAGTTGAAAGATTATTAAAAGAAGGACATTTTGTCATAAATATTGACAATTTTGATGACTTCTACGATTATCAAATTAAAGTTAAAAATACATTAGAAAGTGTAGGATTACCTACCGATTTTGATTTCACAGAAAAAGATACTGACATTCTGAAACTTATAGAAAAAACAAATTCAGAAAATTACAAATTATATTATACAGACATTCGAGATAAAGAATCTTTAAACCAGATTTTTAAAAATCATAAAATTGATGTTTTGGTGCATTTAGCTGCTTTGGCTGGCGTAAGACCTTCTATTGAAAGACCTCTAGATTACGAAGAAGTAAATATAAAAGGAACGATGAATCTTTGGGAATTGTGTAAAGAATTCGAGGTTAAAAAAAACGTAATCGCATCATCATCAAGTGTTTACGGAAATAATGAAAAAATTCCTTTTTCTGAAACAGATAATGTAGATCGACCAATTTCACCTTATGCTGCTACCAAAAAATGTACAGAAATTTTAGGGCACGTTTATCATCATTTATACGGTCTAGATATGATATTCTTGAGATTTTTTACCGTTTTTGGCCCAAGACAAAGACCAGATTTGGCGATTCATAAATTCACCAAATTAATCTCAGAAAACCAAGAAATCCCTTTCTATGGCGACGGTTCTACTGCTAGAGATTATACTTTTATCAATGATATCGTAGATGGAATTATAAAATCTATAGAATTTGTAGAAAAAAACAAAAACGTTTATGAAACCATTAACCTTGGTGAAAATCAAGTAATTACACTCAACGAAATGCTCTCTGGAATCGAAGCAGAATTAGGCAAAACTGCCCTTAAAAAAAACCTACCAATGCAACCAGGAGATGTACAAAAAACAAATGCCGATATCAACAAAGCCCAAAATCTCATCAATTATCTGCCAAAGACCAACTATCAAAATGGCATAAAAATTTTTGTGGAATGGTTTTTGAGAAACAACAAGTAAATTAGTTGAAAATCAACAATAAAAAAGTATAGAATTTTTTTTAATTTTTTACATTTGCAAAAAATTTAGAATATATGTATTGGACATTAGAATTAGCTTCATATTTGAGCGACGCGCCTTGGCCGATGACTAAAGCAGAATTAATTGACTATGCTATTAGAACAGGAGCACCAATGGAAGTGGTAGAAAACCTTCAAGCTATTGAAGACGAAGGAGAAATTTACGAAAGTATAGAAGAAGTTTGGAGTGATTATCCTACAGACGAGGATTTCCTTTGGAACGAAGACGAATACTAGAAAACTATCGGCAATTAGTAGTCTGCTTTCTGCTCTTTTGCCATTTTAAAATAAAAGCAGAAATAAATTAATGCTGTCAGCACATTGCTGTCAGCCGTAAGCAATATATTATGGGATTTTTAGATACAGTTCTCAAAAGTTTCCTTGGTGATAAAAATGCCAAAGACTTAAAAGAAATTAAAAAAGTTGTTGACAAAATTAAAAAAGTAGAACCTGCTATTGGTCAACTTTCTGATGATGAATTAAGAGGAAAAACTCTAGAATTCAAAAAGAAAATTGCTGCAGCTACCGAAGACATCACCAAAGAAATAAACGAAACCAAAGAGCTTGTAAAAAATACTACCAATGTAGATGAAAAAGAGCAGCTTTTTGGGAAAGTAGAAGAACTTAAAAAAGATTCTTATCAGATAGAAGAAAAAGTTTTGGCAGAAATTCTTCCAGAAGCTTTCGCTGTTGTGAAAGAAACGGCTAGAAGATTAGCACAAAATGGTGGTCTTACTGTAAAATCAACCAGCTTAGACATGGCTTTGGCTGCTACCAAAGATTTTGTAGAAATAAAAGGTGAAAACGCTTTTTGGAAAAACAAATGGGACGCCGCAGGTAAAGAAGTGGTTTGGGATATGGTGCACTACGACACTCAGTTTATTGGTGGTGTAGCGCTTCATAGTGGTAAAATTGCAGAAATGGCAACCGGTGAAGGTAAAACTCTAGTAGGAACTCTACCAATTTACCTAAATGCTTTACCAGGAAGAGGTGTACACGTAGTTACCGTAAACGATTACTTGGCAAAAAGAGACTCCGCTTGGATGGGACCTATTTATCAATTCCACGGATTAACTATTGATTGTATTGATCTTCACCAGCCTAACTCTGATGCCAGAAGAAAAGCATACCAAGCAGATATTATCTACGGTACCAACAACGAATTTGGCTTTGATTATCTGAGAGATAACATGGTGACTTCTCCAGAAGAATTGGTACAAGGTGAATTAAATTTTGCCATTGTAGATGAGGTGGATTCTGTTTTAATAGATGATGCTAGAACTCCGCTTATCATTTCTGGACCAGTTCCGCAAGGTGACAGACACGAATTTGACCTTTTAAAACCATCTGTAGATAGAATTGTTAACGTACAAAAACAAGTGGTTTCTAACATTTTAGCAGAAGCTAAAAAATTAATTGCTGCTGGTAACAAAACAGATGGAGGTTTCAAACTTTTACAAGCTTACAGAGGTTTACCTAAAAATAAACACTTAATTAAATTTCTTTCAGAGGAAGGTATAAAAGTTCTTTTGCAAAAAACAGAAGGAGAATATATGCAAGACAACAGCAAAAGAATGCATATTGTTGACGAAGACCTTTATTTTGTAATCGACGAAAAAAATAATCAAATAGATCTTACCGATAAAGGTGTAGAATATATGTCTCAAGGTAACCAAGATTCTAATTTCTTCGTTTTAGAAGATATCGGAACATTGGTGGCAGAATTAGAGGCTCAAAATCTTACCAAAGAAGAAGAATTTGCGAAAAAAGAAGAGCTTTTTAGAGAATACGCTGTAAAATCTGAAAGAATACACACTTTAAGTCAATTACTAAAAGCCTACACTGTCTTCGAAAAAGACGACGAATATGTAGTAATAGACGGAGAAGTAAAAATTGTAGATGAGCAGACTGGTCGTATTATGGAAGGAAGACGTTATTCAGACGGACTTCACCAAGCGATAGAAGCTAAAGAAAATGTAAAAATTGAAGCGGCTACTCAAACTTTTGCGACTGTTACGCTACAAAATTACTTCAGAATGTACAACAAATTGGCTGGTATGACGGGTACTGCCGAAACAGAAGCTGGAGAATTTTGGCAAATTTATAAATTAGATGTAGTAGTTATCCCTACCAATAGACCTATTGTAAGAGATGACAGACAAGACCTAGTTTACAAGACCAACAGAGAAAAATTCAACGCGGTAATTGAAGAAATTGAAAGACTTACCGCAGCAGGAAGACCAGTACTCGTTGGTACTACTTCGGTAGAAATTTCTCAATTCTTATCAAAAGCCTTACAATTAAGAAAAATTCAGCATAATGTATTAAATGCTAAACTTCACAAAAAAGAAGCAGACATTGTAGCAGAAGCTGGTAGAGCTGGCGTAGTAACTATTGCTACCAATATGGCAGGTAGAGGTACCGATATTAAATTACAAGGAGATGTAAAAGCAAACGGCGGTCTAGCAATTATTGGTACAGAAAGACACGATTCTAGACGTGTTGATAGACAGCTAAGAGGTAGAGCCGGAAGACAAGGTGACCCTGGTAGCTCACAATTCTACGTTTCTCTTGAAGACAATTTGATGAGACTCTTCGGTTCTGAAAGAATTGCCAGAATGATGGACAAAATGGGACACAAAGAAGGAGAAGTAATTCAGCATTCTATGATTACCAAGTCTATAGAAAGAGCTCAGAAAAAAGTAGAAGAAAACAACTTCGGTATCAGAAAAAGATTGCTAGAGTACGACGATGTAATGAACAAACAACGTGATGTAATTTACAAACGTAGAAAAAATGCATTGTTTGGAGACCATTTAAGATATGATATTACCAACTCTATCTATGATGTAGCTGCAAGTATCGTTTCTGCCACTAAAGCAGGAAACCAATTCAAAGAATTTGAATTCGAAATCATCAAATATTTCACGATGGAAGCTCCTGTTACTGAAGCAGAATTCAAATCTAAATCTGTAAAAGAATTAACAGATATTCTCTTCAATAAAGCTGAAGAAGATTATAAAGATAGACTTAATTTATTAAAAGATAACTCATTCCCAATCATAGAAAATGTGTTTAAACAACAAGGGCACATGTTCAAAAACGTACAAGTTCCTTTCTCTGATGGCACCAAAACAATGACTATTGTTACAGACCTAAAAGAAGCTTATGATACCCATTGTGAATCTATGATTAATGATTTTGAGAAAAACATTTGTCTAGGAATTATTGATGAAAACTGGAAACACCACTTAAAAGAGATGGACGATTTAAGAAAATCTTCTCAAGGTGCAGTTTACGAGCAAAAAGATCCTCTAATCATCTATAAACAAGAATCTTTCCACTTATTCAGCGAAATGATGGATAAAGTGAATAAAGAAATTATTTCTTTCTTGTTCAAAGGTGAAATACCTGCGGGATAAAAGATTCTAACTATCACTGAAATAAAAATTAAAACTTCTTCGTTATAGATAAATGAAGAAGTTTTTTTTATTTTTGATGAGTTTTATTTTACTTTCTTGCAACGGACAAGAAACAAAAACTCAACCGATTAAACCTAAAAAAATGGAAAACAAAAATTTAGAATACGCCACCATTGCAGGAGGATGTTTCTGGTGTGTAGAAGCGTGTTTTGATATGATGAAAGGCGTAGAATCTGTAACCTCTGGTTATTCTGGTGGGCACAAAGATAATCCTACCTACGAAGAAGTTTGTACAGGAGAAACTGGGCATGCAGAGGTGGTACAAATTGCATTTGACCCAAAAGTGATTTCATTTTCACAAATTTTAGAAGCATTTTGGTTTCTGCACGATCCTACTACGCTTAACAGACAAGGGAATGATGTAGGAACGCAGTATCGCTCAGCTATTTTTTACCACTCAGAAAAACAAAAAGAAGAAGCCATAATTTCTATGGAAAAATCTGAAAAATCAGGACAATGGAATGGCAAATATGTCACCGAAATTGTACCTTTTGAAAAATTCTGGAGCGCAGAAACCTACCATCAAAATTACTATGACATTAACCCGAACCAACCCTATTGCAGCGCAGTAGTAGGCCCGAAAGTTGCTAAATTTAAAAAACACTTTGGCGAACTTGGTCTTTTGAAATAAAAACCATCAACCTCAGCGAAAGTTGAGGTTATTTTTTTGCATATTTTTCTATCATATATGCAGTAGCTTCTCTTAAGGTTTTTCCATTTTCAGGATGAATGCCGTGATGTGTAAAAAACTCTACTCTCCTATTCGATTTAGCATACCAGACTTTTCCTAGAGCATTTTCTACCGTTAATGTGTCTGGTCTTGTAATTTTCTTTAGCATTTCTTTTTCTTTATTTAATGCTATAATTTCTTTTCCTTCAATTAATTCATCACAAAAAACTTCTTCATAAAACTCACCATTCCAGTACATACATTCTTTTTTTCTCGGTGTAATTTTCACTACATCATCTTTAATTACTACATTTTCAGGAATACTTACAAAATGAATTGGCACAGAATTAACTTCACCTTTTTCATTTACCAATATCGTGTCTGCTTTCTTATCTCTTTCCTTTTCGCCAAATCCCGAAAAAAAATCATTCTTTTTAAACAAAAAGCCAGTTACCAATAAAATCCCAATCAATCCGAAGCTATTGCTATGCTTAGAAATAAATTCTGGCATGGTAAAAACAGGTGAATTGGTAATGTTGATAATCACGCTAGAAAACTTATCAGACAGAGAATTCTTAGAGTCCCCATTAATTTCAATTTTTATCTCAGATTTTTTATCTAGTAATTCTTGTGGGAGATTCTTACAAAATTCTTTGAAATCTTCAAAACCGAGAAACTTACTGAGTTCGTCTAGAATAATAGATTTTATATTATAATCTTCTTCTTTTTCTACAATGGTTTTGTAATATGTTTCAAAAGTTTTGTGAGATAGTTGAACTTTATAATCATCCCACAATGTACGCTCTATATACTTTGCTATACCACTGAAGGACTTTTCGGTGGTTTCAGCACTTGCTTTTTCAAAAATTTTTTCAAGCAAAAGCTTTTTCTCGGTTAAAAACTTCTTCATATCATTAAAATTGAGCGAAAAATAAAATTTTTCAGGAAAGCAACCTTACGGATTTTCGTAAAACCCCAAAAAACTTTCCTAAAACTTTCTAAAATCTTTCTAACTCCTCATTGGTTTTTCTTGGTTACTTTGTTTCAGAAATCAGTGATATACAAAACATTACAAAATTACAAAACTGATTCTAAAACCTGATACTATCGAAAGATAAATTTCCAGAAATGGGAAGCTAGATTTTTCTCTTTCGGTTTTTGAAGGTAAAAATTTCCCAAAAATTAAGAAGCGCTTCTTTCTAAAAAACGTGTAAAACTACTTGCAATCTGTTTTGCGAGGAAGAACACCATTGCAAAAATTTTAAAACTTAAAACAATGTTAGAAATCATTCTTATGCTTTTGGGATTAGCATTTCCAAATTCAAATGTAAATACTACAACAAGTGAAGATCCAACTCCTCAAACCGAAATCACCACTCAGTCTGATGATGACGGAGGACCAGGAAGCGCAACAGGAGGAAACAATGGACAGAACCCTCCTAAAAATCCATAATATTTTACAGAGCAGACAAAATTGTCTGCTCTTTTTTTGTAATTTCGTTTGAAAATTACTGCCTTGAAAAACTTACTCTTCTTATTTGTTCTATTGTCTTTATTATATTGCACAGATACAAGTAATAAAACTAAAACTGCCCCTTCAAAAAATATTAATTATAACAAAGCTGGTGATTATAGAGATTCTGGAAATTACGACTCTGCATTTATTTATTATAGTTTTGCCAAAAACGATTTTCTTAAGATTAATGATACGCTTGGGATTACAAAAAGTCTCATTAATATGGCAATTATACAAACCGATTATGGCGATTTCTTTGGCGGAATAGAAACTTCATTAGAAGCAGAAAAGTTTCTAAAGAAAAACGACAGTATAACCAATCAACTAAAATCTTCTAATTATAATAATCTAGCTCTTGCTAATGATGAACTTGAAAATTTTGATAATGCACAGAAATACTATAATCTAGCCTTAAACACCACTCAAGATAATGAGTCTAAGTATATCTACTATAATAATATTGGCAATACTTTTTTAGGTTTAAAAAACTACCAAAAAGCTAGAGAAAATTATGCTAAAGCCCTACAAACCAAAGACAGCATTTCCTATGCTAGAACACTAAATAATATTGGGAGAAGCTATTTTCTGGAGAATAAAAACGCTAATGTCTTACCCTATTTTATGAATTCTTTAAAAATTAGAGAATCGAAAAATGATTTATGGGGACTTAATTCTAGTTATGCAACTTTGGCTGATTATTACAAGGAAAAAGACGCCCAAAAATCTCTTTTTTATGCCAACAAAATGTATGAAATTGCTCGTAAAATAAACAATCCTGATGATCAATTAGAAGCATTACAAAAAATCATCTTTCTAGAAAACCCTATAAAATCTAAAGAACTTTTTAAAAAATATGACTTGCTAAAAGATAGCGTGCAAATAGAAAGAAATAAAGCTAAAAATCAGTTTGCCCTAATACGCTATGAAACCGAAAAAAATAAAATAGAAAACGAAAAACTAAAAACAGAAAAGGCAGAAAAAGAAAACAAAATTCTTCGTCAAAATTTCCTTCTGCTGCTATTAAGCATAGGAATTGTTGCATTTTATTTTTGGTACAAAAGAAGGAAAAAATTGCTTCAACTAGAAAAAGAAAACGAAATAAGAAACACCGAACTTAGATACTCTAAAAAAGTACACGATGTAGTTGCTAATGGTCTTTACCAAACAATGGTAGAAATCCAAAATAAAGAAAAAATAGAAAAAGAAAATCTACTAGACCAATTAGAAAACCTCTACGAAAAATCTAGAGATATCTCCCACGAAAAAACAGAAGAAGAAGTGCTGTTAGAGTATTCGGAAAAATTATCTGCAATGCTTACCTCTTACTCTTGCGAAGAAACCCAAATTTTAATTGCGGGAAATAGCGAAAACATTTGGAAAACTCTTTCTGAGAAAAAGAAAAAAGAACTCTTTTATATTTTACAAGAACTAATGGTTAACATGAAAAAGCATAGTTCTGCAAATCTTGTGGTCTTAAAATTCGAAAAAAATCAAGAAAATATATTCATAAAATATACAGATAATGGCATAGGAATTCAAAATTTTGAAAAAAAATCAGGTTCTGGTATCCATAATATGGAAATCCGTATTGCCACAATAAATGGAGTTATTAATTTTGAAAAAAATCCGAAAGGAGGATTAATTATAACTATTAATATTTCTATTTAAAATATGTTTAAAAAAGTACTTATTGCCGAGGATTACGATAGCTATAACTTGGGCGTAATCAAAACTTTAGACGAATTACAAATCACTAATTACGAATTTGTAAATTATTGTGATGATGCTTTGGCAAAAATTAAAAGATCTATTGCAGAAAACCAACCTTATGATTTACTAATCACAGACTTATCCTTCGAAGAAGATTATCGCGAGCAAATGATAAAATCTGGAAGACAGCTAATTCTAGAAGCAAGAGAATTACATCCTGACCTTAGAATAATTGTTTTTTCGATAGAGAACAAACCAAAATCTATAGAAGATCTCTTCAAAAAATACAATGTAAATTCTTTTGTAAGCAAAGGCAGAAATGATGCTAAAGAGCTGAAAAAGGCAATTACGGCGGTTGCAGAAAAAGGCTATTTCTTGCCAGAAGAAATTAAATTCAGTATCAAAAAAAATTCGATTGAATTTTCTGATTATGATGTAACCCTTATTTCTCTGCTTGCCAAAGGATACAGGCAACAAGAAATAGAAGAATATTTCAAAAAAAACGATATAAAACCCTATGGAATAAGTTCTCTAGAAAAAAAATTGAACGACCTAAGAGAGACTTTAAATGCTAAAAATAACATTGAAATGATTGTAAAATGTAAAAATCTAGGCATTATATAAAAGCACACAACACAAATGATGAAAACTACAGAAAACGCCCTTCAAAAAATTCAAAAAATTTTGGATGCTTTGGTTATTAACGAAAGATATTACTTAATTACTTGTATCAAAAAGTACAACGAAAATTCTCTCACAGAAAACGAAATGTTAAATTTATCTATCCAACCTAAAAAAGAATTGAGACAAAACCTAAAAAAAATCTCAGAAAAAATCATTGAAAATGAACTAATTACACAAAACAACTAAATTTTTTCAAAAATAAATTCCAAAATACGGAAATCCATAAGGTGGCTTTTTTTCTATGTTTTACCTTTGGAAAAGTAATTTAACTTCATATAGTCTTTTTTACTTAGCAATTGTATTTGTTGCGTAGAGCAGGTTTATTTCGCAAGATACTTTTGCAAAGAGTAAGTTTTCAAAAGGTGAGGAAATTATTTTTCTCACCTTTATTTTTTAGTTTTTATGGATTCCCGTAATGGTAAAATGTTTTTTTTCAATACCTTTGACTCGCAAACTAAAACCAATCATTATATCTTCGGTTCTTTTACCATAACGCTAGTAAAGAACACAAAATGGTGAGAATTTAATTTCTCACCATTTCTGTATGTGGTATATCGTCTTCCAGATATTTTTTTCCTGTGTCTTGAAACCCAAAATCACTGTAAAATTTAATGAGATAATCTTGTGCAGAAATTCTACATTCAGTGGTGTTAAATCTGGTTTTTATAGCTTCTAAAGCAAATTGGATAAGAGTTTTTCCTAATTTTAAATTTCTAAAATCAGGATGGGTAAGAACTCTTCCGATGGAAGTTTCTGGATATTTTACGCCTTCAGGAAAAATCCTACAATACGCAACCACTTTTCCTTCTTTTTCTGCAAAAAGATGAAGCGCTTTCTGGTCATAACCATCTGCATCTAAGTAATAACAAGTTTGCTCTACTACAAAAACCTCTTGTCTCACTTTCAAAATTTCATACAACTCATGAATAGATAGCTCTTCGAATGATTTTATTTTCCAGATAATTTTTTTCATTTATAAACGGAATTTTATTAAATTTGTTACTGACACTAAGTCAGTTAAAAATTAATAATTAAAATATGGAATCTATGATTTTTGTTATTGTTCTAGTATACATAATTGCTAGTGCTTTTCTTTCGTTAGAAGGCGGCGAAAGAGAAATTGGTTGGATTAAATCTCTCCTTAATTGCATTTTTTTTACTCCAATTATTGGGCTACTTGTCATATTATCATCAAAAAGAAAAAAAGATGTTGAATTTGAAGAAAAAATTCTCGAAATCCTTCAAAAACAGAGTGATGTATTAGAACAAATTAAAAACCAAACTAATTAAATTTAACCTTATTTTTCACTAAATAAGCATTGGTTTTTTCAATAAATTTCAGAATTTCATCGCCACCCATTTTCTTTTCGGCAGATGTGATGTAGATATCGGGCAATTCTTCCCAAGTTTCTAGAAGTTTGGTTTTGTATTCTTCTACATTTCTTTCGGCAGCGCCTGGTTTTAGTTTATCTAATTTGGTAAAAACGATAGAAAAAGGAATTCCATTTTCGCCACACCATTCTAAAAATTCTAAGTCTATTTTTTGCGGTGTATGTCTTATATCAATTAAAATAAAAAGATTGACTAAGTTTTTTCTATTGAGAATATAATTGGTGATGAGTTTTTCAAAATCTTTTCTCAAACTTTTAGAAACTTTGGCATAGCCATATCCTGGTAAATCGGTAAGATACCAGTTTTCATTCACCAAAAAATGATTAATCAATTGAGTTTTACCCGGAGTTTGCGAGGTTTTTGCTAAATCTTTATGATTCATCATCGCGTTAATGAGCGAAGATTTCCCTACATTACTTCTCCCAATAAAGGCATATTCAGGAAATTCTGGTTCTGGGCATTCTTGCCATTTTCCGCTAGATTTTACAAAAATTGCTGTTTTAATTTGCATATCGTTTTGTTATAAAAAAACTCGCAGATTTAACAGAAGAGCCGATTAAGAAAACCTGCCAAATCTGCCAAATCTGCGAGAATATCTAAATTTAATATTTTAAACTTTATCTTTCAACCAATGGTAAAGAATTTCGTTGAATTCTTCTGGCTTTTCCATCATTGCAGCGTGTCCACATTCGTCTATCCAATATAAATCAGAGTTAGGAATTTGCTTATCCATTTCCTCTGCTACATCTGGTGGCGTAACCCCATCATGTTTTCCCCAAATAATACAAGTTGGTTGTTTTATTTTAGGCAAATCATTTAGCATATTGTGTTTAATAGCACTTTTTGCCAATAAAACGGTTTTTATGCCCTTCATTCTATCATTTACCACCCCGAAAACTTCGTCTATTAATTCATCAGTTGCTACTTCTGGATTATAAAAAACTTCTTCGGTTTTTTTTTTAATGTAATCTCTGTCTCCTCTTCTTGGGAAGGTTTCTCCGAAACTTTTTTCGTATAAACCAGAACTACCAGTAAGAACAAGTGAATGCACCAATTCTGGGTGTGCTAGTGTAAGAATAAGACCAATATGACCGCCCATAGAATTACCTACCAAAGTCACTTTTTTACCAATTTTATCTTCTATAAATCTGGCAACAAATTTTGCAATATTATTAAGATTAGTATTAAGAATAGGCAAATCATAAACAGGAAGTTGTGGAACATAAACCTTGAACCCTCTGCTAGAAAAATAAGATATTGTTTTTTCAAAATTACTCAATCCTCCCATTAAACCGTGTAGCAGAACCAAAGGATGCCCTTCTCCGCTTTCTAAAAAAGTATATTTTTTCTCTTTTTTTGTACTAAATATCATAAAATGACGTGTATCTCGCAAAAATACAAAATTTAAGATTAATTGAATGTTTATTTAATGCTAATCTTTTCATTTTTTACTCTCGCTTTCTTTTTTTTGAAAATCAATCACTTGTCATTTCTAAAAACTAACTAAGTATTTTACTATCAATTAATTACCCACAACTACCATCAACAGTAAAAAGTTATCAACATTAACTACAAAAGTGGGAAAAAGTGGGAAATTTTAGAAAATAATATATAAATTTGCTCCAAATGATGAATTTCTATGAAACATATGAATGCAAGATTGATGACAAAGGCAGATTAAAGCTTCCTTCGTCATTGGTTAAGTTGCTACAAAGTTCTGGCGATAAGAACTTTGTGGTCAAACGTTCTGTGTTCCAAAATTGCTTAGAAGTTTATCCTATGAAACCGTGGGAAAACCTGATGAAAAAAATAAACGGCCTCAACCGATTTGTAAAGAAAAATGCAGATTTTATTAGAATGTTTACCGCTGGTGTAAAAAATGTAGAGCTAGATTCTTCTGATAGAATCTTAATCCCGAAAGATCTGAAACAGTTTGCCAATCTAAATAAAGAAATTGTAATTTCTGGTGCAGGTGAACTATTCGAAATTTGGGATAAAGACGCTTACGAAAAAGTAATTGCTACCAATGAAGCAGATTTCGGGAAACTAACAGAGGAAGTAATGGGAGAAATTGATTTTGAATTATAATTAAAACAGATTTTAAATGAATTGATTGAAGAAATAACAAATCTGAAATCCAAATATTTAAAATCTAAAATCTAAAATATGTACCACAATCCTGTTTTATTACACGAAAGCATAGATGCTCTCATTACCAATCCAGACGGAATTTACGTAGATGTAACTTTCGGAGGAGGCGGACACTCTAGAGAAATTCTAAAAAGACTTTCAGACAAAGGTAAACTATACAGTTTTGATCAAGATTTAGACGCGCTTAATAATTCTATAGATGATGAAAGATTTACCCTCATCAATCAGAATTTTAGATTTTTAGAAAATTCATTATTAATGTTTGGGATTTCTAGTGTAGATGGTGTTTTAGGAGATTTGGGCGTATCGTCTCATCAGTTTGATGCAGCAGAACGTGGTTTTTCTACCAGAAGTGATGCTCCGCTTGATATGAGAATGAATGTACTACAAGGTTTAGATGCCAAAAAAGTGATTAATGATTATGAAGAAGAACAATTGGCAGACCTTTTTTATTATTATGGCGAACTAAGAGAAGCCAGAAAATTGGCAAGAGAAATTGTACATTACAGAAAAGATAAAAAAATAAATACAACAGAAGATCTTAAAAAAATCTTCAGTTACATTCCTCAGTTTAAACAAAATAAATTCTTTGCACAGGTATTTCAGGCAATAAGAATAGAGGTAAATCAGGAATTGGATGTTTTGAAAGAAATGCTTCAGCAATCATTCAATATTTTGAAAAAAGACGGAAGATTAGTCGTTATTTCTTATCACTCTTTAGAAGACCGTTTAGTCAAAAGATTTTTAAAAAACGGAATGTTTGAAGGTGAACCACAAAGAGACATTTATGGTAATTATGCCAAAGCTTTTGAATTATTAAAAAGCAAAGCCATAATACCAACAGTAGAAGAAATAGAACAAAACTCTAGAGCTAGAAGCGCTAAAATGAGAGTAGGAATAAAATTATAGTTTTTAGTTGATGGTTTTTGGTATTTAGAATGAATACTATAAACTAAAATAATTAAAATGGCAAAAAGAGCAACATATAACAAACCTAAAAAGAAACTTACTTTTCTAGACATTGTAAAAGGAAATTTCTTGAATCGTGATGAAGTAAAAGTTCATTACAAATATTTCTTGCTGATTTTTGCTTTGATGATGATTATGATTTATAGCAACCATTTGGTAAGTAAAAAAATAGAAAGAGTAAACCAATTAAAAGAACAAGCAGAAGAGTTTAAATCTAGAAACGCCTATGCACAAAGCAGGCTCATTAAAGTAAAAATGGAGTCTGAACTGAGCAAAGAAATGGAAGGAGATTCCTTAGTATCACTAGAAAATCATCCACATAAACTTTTAATAAAATTAGATAGTATAAAAAATGGCGACGAAAATTAATGAATACGACAACAAACGCTCCAAAGCGCTAAAATGGGGTTACCTTTTTGCAGGGGTAGCTTTCATCGTATTTATAGTTTTCTTAGGAAGAATCTTCTTTCTACAGCATACCAATGTAGATAATATTGAGAAAAATTTCATCAGCAGTAATTATAGAGAAGCCAAACTAAAAGCAGCCAGAGGTAATCTTTTTGCGGCAGACGGCTCTATTTTGGCAACTACCGTTATGAGATATGACGTATATGTAGATTTTAAAACCATCAAAGACACTACGTACACCAATCATATTGGCAAACTTACAGATTCTCTTAACAAAATGTTTGGCAAACCTAGAGCTCACTACAGAAAAATATTTGACGAACAAAGAAAAAAAGAAAATCAATACTTCTCTTTGGTAAAAGGTCTAGACTTCGACCAATATGACAGAATTAAAAAATTCCCAATATTTAGTAAAGAAGATAAAAAAACAGGAAAATTTAAGAAAAATAGATGTCTTATCATCGAAAGAAACTATAAAAGAGAATTGGCAACTGCACAAATTGGTTCTGGAACCATAGGAATGGATGACGAAAGAGGAAAAGGAGGTCTAGAAGGTGCTTTTAGCAAATTTTTATCTGGTACAGATGGCACAAGATACGAACAAAGAGTAAACTCATCTCAATGGAAACCAATTGATTATTGGAAGGTAAAAGAACCTATTGATGGTAAAGATGTTTACACCACTATAGATTTAAGAATTCAAGATATTGCACACTCTGCTCTAGAAAAGCAGCTTATTCATTTCGAAGCAGACCACGGTTCTGTTTTGGTAATGGAAACAGAAACTGGTAAAATAAGAGCAATGGTGAATCTAAGAAAAGAAGGAAAAGATGATGATGTAAAATATGTAGATGCTTATAATTATGCTATAAAAGATGCCACAGAACCTGGTTCTACGTTTAAAACGGTTTCGTTACTCGCCGCAATGGACGATGGTTTTATAGACGAGAGCACCACTGTTGACGTAGGAAATGGAAGATGGAAATATTTCGATCAGCCAATGTCTGATTCTCACGTAAAAGGAAACGGAATTTACGATATAAGTGATGTTTTGGCAGAATCTAGCAATGTAGGAGCTTCCAAATTAATTACAAAATATTACGGAAAAGATACTCAAGTATTTTTTAACCATTTAAAAAAATGGAAACTTTTTGACAAAATGCAAATTGAACTTCCAGGGATTGTAAAGCCATACATTTTGACTCCAGAAAATACAAAATGGAGCAAAGGAGGTTTAGCATCTTTATCATATGGATATTCTTCCAGATTTAGTATTCTCCAATTAACAACTTTTTACAATGGTATTGCCAACAAAGGAAAAATGCTAAAACCTCTATTTATAGAAAAAATTGTAAAAGACGGAAAAATAGAATACCAAGCAGAACCAGAAGTTTTGGTAGATAAAATGGCATCTACTGAAGCTATAGAATTAATGACCAAAATGCTTACCAAAACCGTAGAAAAAGGAACGGCAAAAAGTATTTACACCCCAAACATAAAATTGGCAGGAAAAACAGGAACAGCAAAATTCGAATATTGGAAAAGTTCAGGGAAGTATCAAGCTGCTTTTGCAGGATTTTTCCCGGCAGATAATCCAAAATATACGTGCTATGTAATGATTAACCAACCCAATACAGCTATTGGTTATTCTGGAGCAACGGTTGCTGCACCAATTTTTAAAGAAATTGCAGGAAAAGTATTCCTTAAAACACCGTTAAACGTTGAAAAAGAAATGCTTACCAATAAAAAAGTGGATCTCAGAAAAATGATGCAGCCTACTGTAAAAGTAGAAGTAAAAGGAGGTGTTCTACCCAACTTGAAAGGATTAATGGGAAAAAACATAATTCCGCAATTAGAAAATTTAGGGTATAGAGTTGATTATAAAGGTGTTGGGAAAATAAAAAATCAGTTCCCGATGGCTGGAACTGTCATTAATAAAAAACAAAGAATTTATTTAGAGTTACAGAATTAAAAATTGATTTGAAATTCACTATTTGAGATTTAAAATTATTATCTCAAATTTCAAACTTCAAATCTCAAATTATAAAATGATTTTAAACAAATTATTACATAAAATCCCCGTTTTAGAAACTTTTGGAAATTTAGATTCAGAGGTTTCAGAACTCGTATTCGATAGCAGAAAAGTTACCGAAGGTTCGCTGTATGTTGCTATTAAAGGAACGGTTTCAGACGGACATACTTACATCAATTCAGCGGTTGAAAAAGGCGCAAAAACTATTGTTTGTGAAGTTTTACCAGAAAATTTAGCAGAAGGAATTAATTTTATTCAAGTTAAAAATTCTTCTAAAACTTTAGGAAAATTAGCTTCCAATTTCTATGGAAATCCTTCAGAAAATCTGAAATTAATTGGCATAACAGGAACCAACGGAAAAACCACGGCTTCTACTCTACTTTTTGATATTTTTAAAAATTTAGGGTATCAATCTGCATTAATTTCTACCGTAGAATATAGAATTGGCGACGAGATTATTCCTTCTACACACACTACGCCAGATGTTATTCGTCTCAATCAAATGTTGGCAAAAGCAGTAGAAAAAGGCTGCGAATTTGCTTTTATGGAAGTTTCTTCACACGGAATTCACCAAGATAGAATTGAAGGTTTGCACTTTGCGGTGGCTGGTTTTACCAATCTTACACACGATCATCTCGATTATCATAAAACGTTTGATGAATATCTTAAAACCAAAAAAAGATTCTTTGATGAATTGCCAGAAACTGCCGTTGCAATTACCAATATAGACGATAAAAACGGTAATGTAATGCT
>ERZ795062.1266-NODE-1266-length-18284-cov-5.032585_pt1 | contig 18284 bp, 18 predicted proteins | sample MGYA00375146_ERZ795062 | MGnify/ENA primary metagenome ERZ795062 (study PRJEB30191, sample SAMN05720281) | activated sludge metagenome | isolation source: Anaerobic digester | place: USA | collected 2015-07-16 ... | reverse complement strand
AGGTCGCCGCGCGGCTCGACGAGATCGATCCCGACGCCGAACTGTTCGTCATCTGCCATTCCGGCGGCAGGTCGCAGCGGGTGCTGGAGTACCTGGTCCGCAACGGCTACGAGGGCAGCGGGGTCGCCGGTGGCATGCTGTCGTGGGTGCAGAACGGGAAGCCTGTCGAGTCGGGCCGATGATCGATCTGTGCCCCAGGTGCCGCATCCAGGCGCCGCATAAACCAGGACGCCTCGTCTGCCCGCGGTGCGGTGGGCCGCTGCGCGTCGTCGACGCCCGGGGCGAGGCTTCCGGTGGCGCCCGCCCCGGTCCTGTGTCCCAGTCCGGTCCTGTGTCCCAGTCCGGCCCGGCCGTCCGGCCCGCCGCGTCCAGGCAGTCGAACGCGCCCCGCATGTATCGCAGCCCGCACGTGCGTTGGGTCGCCCGCCGCCCACCCGAGACATTTCCGCCGCCCCGGCCGGCGCCGCTGCCGGATGCGCGGCCGATTCCGCGGTATACCTATCTGCCGGCCTGGGGTCTGTACGACCGGCCGGCGGTGAACGAGGACAGCTCCGATCCGGCCCGCGGCCGCGGCGGCGCACTGGTGGCGACGCTGCGCGCCACAGCCATCGCGCTGGCCGTCACCGCCGGTGCGCACCTGGTGCGCTATGTGCTGCTCGCGATCAACCGGAGCACGCCCATCGCCTCCTGGCTCGACACCCTGTCGATCGTCCTGGTGTGGGCGGCCGGGGTGATCGCGCTCGGCTTCTTCGCCGCCGCCGCGGTGGCCGTGGTCGGCTGGCTGCGCCACGCACGGGCGCACGCCTACCGCCGGCATCACCGGCTCGACCCGCGCAAACCCTGGCAGATCGCGGTGTATGCGGCGGTCCCGCTGGTCAACCTCGTCGGTGCGCCCGTCCTGTTCCGTGAACTGATCACCCAGCGCGACGACATCGACCAGGCGCGCGCCGGGGAGGTCGCCCGGCGTACCGCGGCGGCGTGGGTCGTCGTCAACATCGCCGCCGTCGCCGCGCTGTGCACCCGGTTTGTGGCGAGCCGGTCCGAATCCCTGCAGACCGGCGCCGACGGTCTGTGGCTGACCATCATCAGCGCGTTGCTGTCCGCCGGTTTCGTGTGGTGGGCGCTGCCCCGGCTGATCGGCGCCCTCGACGGCGAGCGGCGTGAGACCGCGCCGGATCGCCGATGGGTGCAGGTGGGGCAACAATGATCACGGCGGGTTCGGGTCACACGGCGATCGGGTGTCGATGAGTAGCAGTGGTGTCGTCGGTCGCGTCTCCCGGTCGGGTAAGCCCGCGGTGGTCGCCCATCGCGGTTCATCGCGCGAAGCCCCCGAACACACCTTGGCGGCCTACGAACTCGCCCTCGCGCAGGGGGCCGACGGTCTCGAATGCGATGTCCGGATGACCAGCGACCATCAGCTGGTCTGCGTCCACGACCGCACCGTCGACCGCACCTCCGACGGCACCGGGGTCGTCAGCGAGATGTCACTGGCGCAGCTGCGCGAGTTCGACTTCGGCAGTTGGCATCCCGAGGGCAAACCGGCCCAGGTGCTCACGCTCCGCGAACTCCTCTCGCTCACCCTCGACTGGCGGCGGCCGGTGCGGCTGTTCATCGAGACCAAACATCCCGTCCGCTACGGCAGCCTTGTGGAGCAGACGATCCTGGAGACGTTGCAGGAGTTCGGTGTGGCCACCCCGCCGTCGGCGGACCACAGCCGCGCGGTCATCATCTCGTTCTCCTCGGCCGGGGTGTGGCGCATTCGTCGCAATGCCCCGATGCTGCCGACCATCCTGCTCGGCGAAACCTCCCGCGTCCTGCGCGGCAGTGCCGCCACCGCGGTCGGCGCGACCGGCATCGGGCCGTCCATCGACACGCTGCGCCTGCATCCCGAACTGGTCGACCGGGCGGCGGCTGCCGGGCGGGTCACCTACTGCTGGACCGTCGACGAGCTCGCCGACGTCGAGCTGTGCGCCGAACTCGGCGTCCGCTGGGTCGCCACCAACAGGCCGGCCCAGGTGCGCGACTGGCTGGTCGGCGTTTAGGGCGCCCTGGCTGCAAGCACCCTTTCCGCTGGTTGACGTGTGAGGAGCGTTGGCGACGGGCCTCGAAACCCCGTAGGCCGACAGCGGCGTCTCGCCACTGCCGCCCCCGACCCGGGGACCGGACACGCTCGGCGCGCGCACCGTCTGCCAAGGTAGAGCCATGGCGAAGAAGAGCAAGCGCGGAAGCGGACCACGTCCGGGGAGCAATCGGGCCGAGCGGGTGGCCGCCCGCAAGGCGCGGCAGGAGGCGGAGCCGGCACCGCCGGCCCGTCCGTTCGAGGGCCTGGCCGCCGAATGCGATCTGGTCGCGCTGCGGGCGTTCGTCGCCTCGGCGTCCGCGGCCCTGCAACTCGCGAGCACCCCGGCCGATGGCCGCAGTGTGCTGCTCGGCACCGTTCTGCCCGGCGCGGTTCCCGGTCTGGTGCGTGAAACCGATGGTGCGCCACAGGCTTTCGTCGCCACCCAGACCGATCCGGAGCCGGCCGATGTGGCGATCGCGCTGGCCTCGGCGCTCACCTGGGCGGCGACGGCCGAGGTCGGCGCCGACTATGCGCCGGTCGAGTCTCCCGCACCGCTGACCGAGCTGCTGGTGGCCGACGCCGTCCTCGACATCACGGTGCACAACGATTTCGGGTGGTGGCTCAACCCTGGCGCGGCGGTTCCGCCGGAGGTGGGGCAGATGCTCCAGCGCGCCAACGACACCATCCTGCCGACGGCGCGGCTGACCAATAGCAGTGGCATCGGCGCTCCATGGTGGGTCGACGCCGGTGACCGCGCGCATCTGCGTTGGGTGCGACCCGAACCGGAGGACGAGCTGATGAGCGCGCTGGCGCGGGTGCACGCGGCCGGGCATCTGACTCTGGGCGAGGGCTCGCGGTTCGCCGGCTCGTTCCGCACGCACGGACTGCTGGTGCCGGTCTTCGACCTCGACGCCGAACGTCACCCCGACGAGTGGACGGAGGGCCTCAACGCCTTCGACGCGCATCTGGTGCAGGCACTGGCCGAGACCGCCGAGCTGACCCCGGCGCAGCGACGTTCACGCGACGGTATCCGGGGTCGTCAGGTCACGTTGCGCTGACCGGGGCCGGCGGAGAACGACACAGACGGCGAACGAACGGACGACAGCGGGGCGACCACAGGTTGTGGTCGCCCCGCTGTGCGCGTGGTGAGGGTCGGGACGCGACGCCGCACGTGGGTGCGTGCTGAGCCGGCTGCGTCGAGCGTGCCCGGATCACCGATCGTTGGCGCGGGTCAGATCGCTCCGCCGGCGGCGGCAGGTGCGGTCGCATCGACGCTTTCGGCGGCTCCGAACTCGCGCTCGACGAAATTCTCCAGGTCGAACAGGTTGCCGTTGGCGCGTTCGGCGATGGTCTGCAGGGTGGTCATGGTGGCGACCTCCTCGACCTGCTCCTTGAGGAACCACTGCATGAACTGCTCGCCGAGGTAGTCGCCGTTGTCGCGGGCGGCGCGGGCCAGATCGACGATCTGCTGGGTGACCCGCTTCTCCTGGGCCAGGGCCAGGTCGATGGGTGCCTTGTAGTTGTCGAACTCAGAACGCGGCGCTTCGATGCCGGGGAGGTCGATGCTCATGTCGCGGTCGAGGAAGTACTGCAGGATCATCATCGCGTGATTGCGCTCTTCGACGGCCTGCCGGTAGAAGTGGCGGGCCAGTTGCGGCATGTCGATGTTGTCGTAGTAGACGGCGACCGCGATGTATTGCTGCGAGGCGGAGAATTCGTTGGCGATCTGCTCGTTCAGGAGGTCGTGGAACTTGGTGCGTACGGTGTTGTCGATCAGCTCAGTCATGGTGGCCATTTTAGGACCAAAGAATCTATTTACGCATCCAAAGTCAGCCTAACAATAGTGAGGCCAGCCTTTCCCCCGGCCGCATTTAATTAGGTTAGCCTCAGTTATCGTCTGACCAGCGATATGTACCTATTCGATTGCGCCACCGTTGTTTTCGATGAGCGAATCCGGAATCGGCTTTCCCGCACGCAGGTAGCCGAAGAACTCCTCTGTGTTCGAACCCACCATGAGTGAATCGCCGTCGCCGGTATATTGGGAGCCCGCGTTGGGGGTGGTCGTGGTAGTTGGATCGCCGCGCAGCGCGACGGCGAGCCCGACGAGATTCCAGATGTGATCGTTCTTGTCGACGGTCAGTGAATCGACGGCGCCGTTCACGAACGGCACGAGCCGGAACGGATTGAGCACCACCCCGGGACTGGTGGCTTTGGACATCAGTGCGGAGAGGAACTTTCGCTGATTGACCACACGTTCGAGGTCGGCGTTGGGGAACGCGCGGGTTCGCACCAGTCCGAGTGCCTGTGTGCCGTTGAGGTCGTGGCAGCCCTTCTTCAGCCGCAATCCGGCCTTGGGGTCGTTCAACGACTGATCGATGCAGATGTTGACGTCGCCGACGGCGTCGACGAGGTCGGCGAATCCGCCGAAGCCCACCTCGCCGTAGTGGTCCAGCCGCAGCCCGGTGAGCTGCTCGACCGTCCGCGCCAGCAGCTTGGGCCCGCCGAAGTTGAATGCGGCGTTGATCTTGTGCTGCCCGTTGCCGGGGATCTCCACGTACAGGTCGCGGGGGATCGAGATGATCATCGGTGAACCGCTCGGCGGCTTGTGCACCAGCATGATGGTGTCGGTGCGCGACCCGTCACCGTCGCCGGTGGCGAGGCGGTCCTTGTCGGCCTGGGACAGGTCGGCGCGGGAATCGGTGCCGACGATCAGCCACGTGGTGCCGGGAGTGGGTCCGGGCCGGCCGGCGTAGGACGCGAGGGCATCGACCCGGTGCAGCTTGTTGTCGAAGTAGAAGACGCCCCCGATCGTCCCGACGACCAGGGCGATCACCACGACGAGGGCGATGCGTCCGAGGCGGAGTTTGCGGCCGGGGGAACGCCGGAACGGGTTGGCGGGAAAACGTCGCCGGTCGGCGGCGTGGCGGGGGTCGGCGTGTGCGGGCGCACCGACTGGGGGCGCGAGGTGCTGAGGATGCTGCTGGGGTGGCATCCGGTGCGGTTGCGCGGGAATGACCCCCGGCCGCGCTCCGTGGCCGTCCCGGGGATCGGGGACGCCGGGCTGGTCGGGTATATGCGAATAGGCCAGCGGCCGATGATCGCCCTGGTTGCCGCCGGGGGACGGGACGTGCATCGTGGGTGACCGGTCGGGCGGGGGTTGCTGCGGGGTGTGCCGCGCGGGTGCCGGTTGCCGGTCCCGCGGGTTGAGATGGGGTACCGGTGCCGGGGTCGGCGGCGTGACGGGCCGGCGCTGCTGCAGGGGGCCGTCGGCGAATCCCGGCGCCTGTTGCCGGGGGTGCGCATCGGGTCGGGACGGTCGCGAGTCCTGCGCCGACGGTGCGGCGTGCCGGTTGCGGCCGTTGGGCCCGTGGGCCGGGGGCGACTGGGGCATGTGGTGTGGGTCGTACCCGTGCGGCGGTGCCGGGGGTTCGGTCCCTCGGCGACGTCTCCTCGGCGGTTCGTTCCCATCCATCCGACCAAATCTACGCATCACGATCGCGCAAGTGCCGTGATGGCACACATCCGACCGACGACAGTGCCCGTCAGCCGACCCACGATGACAGGTGGTCGTGCAGCAGGGCATAGCCGACGAACGCGACGATGTCCATCACCGAATGGGCGACGACCAGCGGCCACACCCGGTCGGTGAGTTGGAACCAGCGGCCGAAGACCAGGCCCATGATCGCGTTGCCGATCCCGGCGCCGAGGCCCTGGTACAGGTGGTATCCGCCGCGCAGCGCGGCGCTGCAGGCCAGTGACGAGTTGGCGGTGAGGCCGAGCTGCCGGAGGCGGGTGATGAAGTAGGCGACCACCACGATCTCCTCGGCGGCGCCGTTCCCGATGGCGATGAGAATCAGCAGCGGCCAGCGCCACCACAGGCCGTCGGTTTCGGCGGGCACCAGGCTCGCGTTGATGCCGAGCAGTCGCGCGACGGCGACGAGTGCCAGCCCCGGCAGGCCCACCACGGCGGCCAGGGCCAGGCCCGCGGGGATATCCGATGTCCGGGGCCCCCGGCCGAGGCCCACCTTGCGCAACAGGCCGCCACGCCACAGCAGGTAACCGCCGAGTGCGGCGATCGCGAACAGGCGGACCGCCCGCATGGTCTGCCGGAGGGCGTCGATGGCGGCGTGGTCGGAGGTGGCCGGGTTGAGTGCGACGGTGGTGTCGCTGATCCCACCGGTCAGTTGCGCCTCGAGCAGCGACAGCGCCGCCGACAGCGCGGAGAATCCGAACGTGAGGATCCCGACGATCACCAGCTCGATGACGATGCCCCGACGTGCGGTCCGGTCGGTGACCACATCGATGCCCGGCCGGTCCGGGGGGTGCAGGATCAGGTGAAGCCGCGCACGCATGAGCGCCACGTTACTGATCCGGTTGTGCGTGCCTGTCGGCCGCGAACCCTATTCGGGCAGGCTGTTGATGAAGGGACAGCCGGCCAGGCCGCGCAGTGCGTGCGACAACTCGTGGACGTCACTGACCGGGCGTGGGAAGGCGAGGCGGACGTCGTTGTCGCCGTCGGGCCCTTCGATGCGGAAGCGGATGCCGAAGCGGTCGAGGCCGAGGGGCCGGACACGGCCGGTGCGGAGGTGGCTCGGGAGCTTGCGGGCGAACTGGCCGACCATGTCGGCGTGGTCGGCGTCGAGGTGGGCGATCCAGTCGTTCTCGTATTCCCAGAACGGGTCGGGGGTGGCGGTGGCGAGCTCTGTCGCGGCCACGGAGGCGGCGCCGGACCCGGTGGCGATGACGGCGGAATTGATCTGCAGCCGGAGCAACGAGTGGCCGTGACCGACGTCGAGCAGGCCGTCGTCGGGATGCTCGACGGCGATCTCGATGGCCAGGTCGCGTTCGAGTTCGGCGGGCACGGGGAACAGGTTACCGTTGAGCCAGATCAGCGAGCGGACGCGTTCACGCAGGTCGATGGGGGCGCAGTCGGTGATTTCGAGCATTGCGGCCAGGCCGTCTGCCTCGTGGACGGCGTGCATGGCGTCGCCGTCGGTGGGGGCGAGGATAAAGGCCTGTGATTCGAACAGGTGCACCACGGAGAGGGGGGTCGGGTCGGTACCCTCGACGGCGAGCATGGCATCGGTGACCCGGCGACATGCGGTGACGATGAGCTCGGCGTGGGATGGCCGACTGGTGACCGTTTGCGTCATGAGTGCTCCTCGGACCGGGTGTGGTGCGGATCAATAAGGCAACCCTAACCTAAGCCGGAGCTGTAGGGCCAGTCAATGCCAATATTCGGTCACAAGGACTCCTGAGCCGCGCGGACCGCTCGCCGGTGGCCGGTAATCTTGGGTGGTGCCTGTTATCGCCTACTTCGGTCCCGCCGGTACCTTCACCGAGATGGCGTTGCAGCGGCTGCTGACCGACCGCCTCCCTCGCCAGGACGGCCCTGTGCTGACCGGCGACGTGACCACCGTAGCCGCGTCGAGTCCCGCCGCCACCATCGCCATGGTGCGCTCGGGCGAAGCCGACTACGGATGTGTGCCCATCGAGAGTTCGCTCGAGGGGTCGGTGCCCGCGACGATGGACGCGTTGATGCCCGTCGGCGGACGCCATGTCCAGGTGTTCGCGGAGGTGAGTCTGCCGATCGCGTTCACGGTGGCCGCCGCGTCGCCGATCGCACCCGAACGGGTGCGTCGCGTCGCCGCCTATCCGGTGGCCTCGGCCCAGGTGCGGATCAGCATCGAAAAGCTATATCCCAACGCCTCTTTCGTTGTCGCGTCGTCCAATTCCGGTGCGGCGATCGATGTTGTGGAGGGTCGGGCCGATGCCGCCGTCACCACCGGACTCGCCGCCGGACTCCACGGCCTGACGGTGCTCGCCGACGGCGTCGCCGACGCCCAGGACGCGGTCACGAGGTTTCTGCTGATCGGCCACCCGGCACCGCCGCCCGAACCGACCGGGGCCGACCGCACCGCGGTTATCCTCGATCTGCCCAACGAGCCGGGCAGCCTGATGCGGGCGATGAACGAATTCGCCACCCGCAAGCTGGATCTGACTCGGATCGAATCCCGGCCGAGGCGCGACCTGGCGGCCGGACGGACGTATGTCGGGCAGTACCGCTTCTATCTCGACGCCGTCGGCCACATCCGCGACGACGCCGTGGGCGAGGCCCTGCGCGCGCTGTATCGCACCGCTGAATCCGTTGTGTACCTGGGTTCCTGGCCCGCCGAGGTGCCGGTCGGGGCGCAGCCCCCGGACACCGCCGACAGTGTCGGGTGGTACGCCGGACTGATGCGAGGGGAGAGGTAGATGGCAACACTGCACCTGATCCGGCACGGTGAGACCACCGCCAATGTGATGCACCGGCTCGACACCGCGCTACCCGGCGATTCACTCACTGATTTCGGTGTGCGGCAGGGTGTTCGATTCGGGTTCGACAATCGGCCCGCCGGCGAGCCGGTACTGGTCAGCTCGGTGGCCCGCCGCGCGGTGGAGACCGCCGAGGCCATCGCGTCGGTGTGGGATATCGACCCCGTCGCCGTCGACGGTATTCACGAGGTGCAGGTCGGGGAGCTCGAGTCACGCCACGACGAGGAAGCGCACGGCGTGTTCACCGACGTCGTCAACCGTTGGTATGCCGGGGACGCGGATGCCCGGATACCGGGCGGGGAATCGCTGACGATGGTGCACGGCCGGTACCTTCCGGTCATCGATCACCTCGTCGCCACCCACCTCACCGGTTCCGACCAGCGTGACGTGTACGTCGTCAGCCACGGCGCCGCGATCCGGCTGATCGCCTCCCACCTCACCGGAATCGACCGGAAATTCGCCGCCGCAACACATCTGCGCAACACCGGCTCCATCGAGATCGAGTACACGGAGGCGGGCGTCTGGGTCTGTAAACGCTGGGGCGCCACCCCCGCCCCGTTCGGCCGCAATGACGAACCGCTGGTCGTCGAGCCGATGGGGTAGTCGGGGGCAGGGCCCGCACCGCAACCGGCGGAGGCCGCCGGAACGGCGCGCTACTACCGGGCGGCGTCCGCGGCCCGGGCGCGCATCGAGGCGACGACCCCGCCGTCGTTGAGAATGTCGGTACCGGTGAGGTATCCGGCTTTGTCACTGACGCAGTAGGTGAACAGATCGGCCATCTCCTGTGCGGTGCCCCAGCGCGGGATGTTGGCCCCCTCCACCAGCGCGCCGGCGCCGGATTCGGCTTCGAGCCTGCCCATCTCGGTGTCGACCGATCCCGGTGACACCGAGACGATCCGGATACCGGCGGCGGTGAAGCGTTCGGCCTGCGCCCATGAGTACCACTTCACGAAACCCTTGCTCACCGCGTACGCGAAACCCGAATGCGCTTCTGCGGGGAAAGGTGAGTACACCTCCAGCAGTGCGGTGATGAACCCTTCCGGGTCGGTCAGCGCGCCCGGGAACAGCTTCTCGGGGATGAGTTCGGCCGGCACCAGATGGGCGGCCATGGAGGCCACGTTCACGATGGCCGCACCGTCGGCGATCGCACCGGAGTCCAGTGCGAGCAGCGCCTCGGCGACGTTGACGGTGCCCAGCGCGTTGATCCGGGTGACGAACTCGGCGGCGCCCATGCTGGGGCTGACACCGGCGGTGTGTACCACCGACGCAATCGGACCGATCCCGGTGGCCGTCGCGAACAGGCCGTCGACCGCGGTGCGGTCGGTGACATCACCGAGCACGGCGGTGACCGTGCGGTCGCCCGATTCGGCGCCGCCGAGGTCCGCGACGGCTGCGTCCAGGCGCTCTTGCGAGTTGTCGAACAGGACGATGTGGTTGTCCGAACGGAGATTCCGGGCGGTGGGCACGCCCATGCCGCCGGCACCGGTGATCACTGAAACAGTAGTCATACCGACGACGTTACAGTTATATTCTCGGTAAGCGGTAGGCCGCTGTCATCCCCAGCCGTTCGCGTGCAGCCAGTGGTCGTCGATACCGAAATGGTGGGCGATCTCGTGCATCACCGTCACCACCACCTCATGCGCCACCTCCTGGCGGGTGTGACACATGCCGAGGATCGGATCGCGGTAGATGGTGATGGTGTCGGGCAGGAACCCGCCGTAGTCGTGGGTGCGTTCGGTGAGTGCGATCCCCGAATACAGCCCCAGGATGTGCGGATCCTCATCGTTCTCGGGTTCCACCAGGATCACCACGTTCGACATCTCGGCGGACAACTCGGCGGGCACCTGGTCGAGCGCGTCCGAGACCAGCCCGTCGAATTCATCGTCGGACATCACAACCGGCATCGCCTCACCCTCCCGGAGCGGGGACTTCGACGTCGTTGGCGTCGTAGCCGCCCGGCAGCGGCACCGGCGTGGGCAGCGCCCGGCCCGGCGGTGCCTGCGGTGGCGGGACCGGCAACTTGCCGTTGATCAGCAACGTTTCGCGGGCGTCGCCGACGAGCGTGGCGAAGCCTCCCCGATCGGGCAGACCGATGTAGCAGATGGCGGTGCGACTGCCGGCCAGCCAACTGGGTTCCAGGATCACCGACCACTGCGTGTTCAGCGTGGTGGCCTCCAGTTTCTCCTTGCCGCCCATGAACCGCTGCGCCTGCCCGGGACACACCGACGCCAGGAACGCGTTCTGCTCTTCCTTCGACGGCCAGGGCCGCCGCGACAGCCGGTCACCGAACTTGACCGCCATGTCGACCGTGCCGGTGGTCTGGAAGGCGTGCTTTTCGGTGCAGTCCACCTCGACGGTCGGCTTGCGCGCGGCGTCGATACCGATGCAGGTGCCCGGAGCCCACTTGAACGACTGGTCCTGGGCGTCCACACGCCCGGCGAACTGGGCGGGCTGACCGTCGGGGCCGGTCTGTTGCAGACCGCAGCGCAACTCACGCGCCCCCTTGTCCCACTGCACCTGCGACGGGAACATCATGCTGACCGAGAAACGGCCGTACGGGTCGCGCTTGCCGCTCAGGTAACGGTCAACGATCACCGCGCACTGTTCGTCGCGGATCTGCGCGAACCGCTGGGGGCCCGGCCATGTCGCGGACTCACCGAACTCCGAACCAGGCAGTAGCGCGGTGTCGAGCCGGTCGGCGACCTCGAAACGATGCCGCAGGTCGCAGTCGACCTTCGTGGGGTTTCCGGGATCGCCGGCCGCCCAGTCGAGGCAGTCGCCCGACACGGACTCGGTGAACGCGTTCTTGGCGAGCTTCTCCGTGCTGCCGATGCCGGTGTTGCCCACATCGCCGCTGTCCCCCACACCCACGGCGATCGCGATCGCACCGGCGATCAGCGCGCCGATCACCGCCGCGGCCAGGACCACCCGCAACGGATTCGCTGATGTTCCGCGCCGGGGTTCGTGCTCGGGTCGGCCGTCGTCTTGTCGGGCGTCATCTTGTCGGGCACCGGACCCGGGTTCGTCGTCACCCAGGACCCGGGCGTAGGCCAGCCTGTGGGATTCGTCGTCGACGGCGGGTATCACCATGGTCTCGTCGTCGGCGTCGACCCAGTTGTCGGTGTCCTGCTTGTCGGTGTCGTGCGTGTCGGTGTCGGTGTCGGGGTCGTGGTTGTCCGGGCCTGGGGTGGGGTCGTCCCCGGTGTCCGGGCTTCCGGCGTCGCTGGCGTCATCGACGTCATCGTCTGCGGTGGGAGCGCCCGCCGGGTCGCCGCCGGTCGTGTCGCCGCCGGTCGGGGCACCATCGGCCGCGGGGGCGTCCGGTGACGCGCCGTCGGGGTCGGTGTCGACCCGGTCGGTTCCGTCCGCACCGGTCGGGTCACGGTCTTCGTCTCGGTCGTTCATCACCGTCCATCATGCCTGTCCGGCGCGCTGCTACCCAGAAGTACGACGGACTGCGACCCCGAATACTCCGGAGCGGCGACCCGCACGATCGGAGCGCGAAGGCGCCCAGGTGCGCGGCCAGGACGTGTGCCGGTGAGGCGACACCCACCGGGAACCGGCAGGCCGGTAGTGTTTTCTTCCGTGATCGACCTCAAGATTCTTCGCGACAATCCCGACCTGGTCCGTGCCTCGCAGCGCAAACGCGGCGAGGACGAGGGACTGGTCGACGCGCTGCTCAGCGCCGACGTGACCCGTAGACAGGCGATCGTGGAGGCCGACACGCTTCGCGCCGAACAGAAGGCCCTCGGCAGGCAGGTCGGCAAGGCCGCCGGCGAGGAGAAGACCGCGCTGCTGGCCCGTGGCAAGGAACTCGCCGACCAGGTCAAAGCGGCCGTCGCCAGGCAGAACGAGGCCGGCGAGGCGTCGGAGGCCGCGCACCGGTCGATCTCCAACATCGTCGCCGACGAAGCCCCCGCCGGTGGCGAGGACGACTACATCGTCCTCGAGCACGTCGGCGAACCGCGGCGGATCGACGAGCCGAAGGATCACCTCGAGCTCGGCGAGTCGCTCGGCCTGATCGACATGAAGCGCGGTACCAAGGTGTCGGGCTCGCGCTTCTACTTCCTCACCGGTCAGGGTGCGTTGTTGCAGCTGGGTCTGCTCAACATGGCCGCCGCGAAGGCCGTCGCCAACGACTTCACGCTGATGGTGCCGCCGGTGCTGGTGCGGCCCGAGGTAATGGGCGGAACAGGCTTCCTCGGAGCCCATTCGGCCGAGATCTACCACCTGCCCGAGGATGACCTGTACCTCGTCGGCACTTCCGAGGTGCCGCTGGCGGGTTACCACATGGACGAGATCCTCGACCTGTCCGACGGCCCCAAACGGTACGCGGGCTGGTCGACCTGTTTCCGCCGCGAGGCAGGCAGCTACGGCAAGGACACCCGTGGCATCATCCGCGTCCACCAGTTCGACAAGGTCGAGGGCTTCATCTATTGCAAACCCGAGGACGCCGAGGCCGAACATAGTCGGTTGCTCGGGTGGGAGCGGGAAATGCTCGCCGCAATCGACGTACCGTACCGGGTGATCGATGTCGCCGGCGGCGATCTCGGATCGTCGGCGTCGCGCAAGTTCGACTGTGAGGCGTGGGTACCGACCCAGAACACCTACCGCGAGCTGACCTCGACCTCCAACTGCACCACCTTCCAGGCGCGACGGCTGTCCATCCGGTACCGCGATGACAACGGAAAACCGCAGGTTGCGGCCACTCTCAACGGCACCCTCGCCACCACCCGCTGGCTGGTGGCGATCCTGGAGAACCACCAGCAGCCCGACGGTTCGGTGGTGCTGCCGCCCGAACTGGCCAGGTTCGTCGGCACCGAGGTGCTTGAGCCGAAGTAGCGGTCGTGACCCGGGTGGCGGTCGTCACGGGCGGGCGCGCCGGGTGGGTGTCCTGACAACGGTTGCGGTGTCGCCAGACCGGGTGTCATCCGGTCGGACACGCTAGCTTCCATATTCATGGCGAAATATCAGGTACGTAAGTGGGTGGCGGGGGCACTGGTCGGTGCGGCCGCCATGTCGGGTATCGCGGTCGGCGGCGGATCGGCCGAGGCGAAGATCGAACAGGGCCGTTACCGGATGCACACCCTCGCGTACGGCGTGATCCCTTCTCCGGAGTCGAACGCCCGGATGGTGGGTTCGACGTTGTTCTGGGACTACTGGGGCGTCGGTCCGTGGAATCTGTACAGCTACAAGATCAAGCCGACGAGGTCCGGGGGTACGGCCTCGTACTTCACCACCGATCCGGCATCGCAGTGGTTCAGCCGCATCGAGCTCAAGAAGACCCGCTACGGCTACAGGGGGGTCGTGTACAACTACGGAGGTATCCCCGCCGGTGACATGATCCTGCGCAAGGTCCGCTGAGCGCGGCTTCATATCGACTATGACGACCGCTACACTTCCCGGTCATGACGAAGCAATGGGTGGGGAAGTCCGTGGCGGGCGTCGTAGTGGGGGCGGTGGTGTTCGGTGGTATCGCGGCAGGTGCCGGTCCGGCGGCGGCGAAGATCGAGTCCGGGTTCTACAAGCTGAGCACGGTGGTCACCGGCGGGCCGTCGTTCACGCCGACGTCGGCGGTACCGTCGAACGCACGGGTGATCGGTGATCGGCTGTACTACGACGAGAGTGGCGTCGGGCCGTGGAACGCCAACCAGTACGTGATCACCCCGACCCGCACCGGTGGGGTGGTCACCCCCGGAGGACTGGGCGATCTGATCTATCGGGCCGAGTTGCGCAAGACCCGCACCGGGTACAAAGGTCCTCTCTACCTGCTCGGATTTCCCTACGGGAAGTTGGTGTTGCGTAAAGTGGACCGGAGCACATGGGAGTCGGCCCGCGAGTCCAACGACTCGGAGGAGAACGGCTACGGCATATCGCCGGAGACGCCGGACGAGCAGTCCGCTCCCGCCCAGCCCGAGTCTCGGGACCAGCCCGAGTCCTAGTAGAGGTGTAGCGATGAACCGCGCCGCAGAACATACGCAGATGCGAATCCTGGGGCGCGGGACCGGACAATGATCGCCGGTTCGATTGTCGCCGCGATCGGCGCGTTCGCCTTTGCCGCGGCGGCGGTGTTGCAGGCACTGGGCGCGGCGCGGGTGTCGCGGAGCGCGACGACCATCGAGGAACGTCGTTACTCCGACAAGTCCCATCCGTCGCTGCGGTCGACGGGCGCGACCATGATCACCGGACCGTTCCTGATCGGGTTCGGCTTCGACGTCATCGGCTTTGTCGCCACCATCGCGTCGGCGCGGATGATTCCGCTGTTCCTGTCGCAGACCATCATCTCGGCCCGGCTGGTGGCGACGGCACTGCTGGCGATGGTGGTGATGAAGATCCATCTGACGTTGCGCGACTGGATCGCGGTACTGGTGGTGGTGGTGTCGTTGGTGGTGCTGGCGGTGTCGGCGGGCAAGGAGGGCGTCGACGACGAACGGTGGATGCACTGGGCGGTACTCGCGGCGGGTCCGTTGCTGTTGCTGCTCGGGATCATCGCGATGCGCCGGCTGCACCGCCATATCGCGTCGGCCACCGGCCTGATCGCCGGTGCGATCTTCGGGGTGATGGCGGTGGCCTCGCGCATCGTCGACGGCCTGGATCCGTTCGATGTGGGCGCCCTGTTCACCGATCCGGCGTTTTACGGGCTGCTGATCAGTGGCATGTGCGGCTTCTACCTGTTCACCATCGCGTTGCAGACCGGCTCGGTCAACGGTGCCGCTGCGGCGCTGGTGGTGGGGCAGACGGTGCTACCGGGTGCGGTCGGTATCGCCTTCCTCGGCGACATCACCCGGTCGGGGTGGGGGCCGGCGGCGATCGTCGCGTTCAGTGCGGCGGTCGTCGGTGGCGTGGTGCTGGCGTGGTCGGGTGCGGTGACCACCGTCGAGAAGGCGGAGAACGCGACGGTGCATGTCCCGGTTGGGCATGTCGTCTGATCATAGGACAAATTCATTTGTCCAGCTAACGATTATGGAAACCGGTGCCGCGGTCTGTATGCCTCCGCTGAATGTGCTGACCGGCGACCACTCCCGCGCAAGCAGTTCCTGTGCGCCAAGCAGATTCTCTGGGCGCGGATTTCTCTGGCCAGGAGACCGTTGAGCTGGAGCGAACTCGGGATTCAGAGCTTTTCGGCGCGGAGGTCGTGACCCTTGGTGGTCAGGCACCGGCCGGTGGGGAGGTTCAATTCCCAGCCGTGCAGGTTGCAGGTGAGTGTGTCGCCGTCGACCACCCCGAACTTGTCCAGGTCGGCCTTCAGGTGCGGGCAGCGCCGCTGAATCTCCCAGCCGTCCTTACGGATCGACGCGTCGTCGTCGTGTGCCTCGGAGAACCAGCCGTCGGCGTAGGCGATGCGCTCGTCGGTGAGGCACTTGAAGAACGTGTACAGGTACTCGTTGTAGCCGCCGATCCGCCAGGTGGTGAACCGGGTGGACAGGAAGATGGTGTTGACCCAGTCGGGTTCGTTGTCACGCAACACCGTTCGCACGATCTCGGTGGCGATGCGGAACCCGTACCGGTATTTGCCCTCACCCTCCTTCGGCTCGCGCACAATACGATTCGGGAAGTCCAGGACGACGATCTCGGTCTCGTCGGTGACTTCCTTGGCGGAGCTGTGCGGGGTCATCACCAGGCCGACCGGGTAGCCGATGCCGTCACAGATCAGATCGGACTGCGCCATGATCGGTTCGAACAGTTCCCGCAGCGCGGGCAGCAGTTCGTCGCCCTCGGCGGGCGCCCATGTCGCCTTCTCTGCGGCGATGATCGGCGCGAACTTGGCCTGCATCCGCTCCAGATACGCCTTCTTGTTGGGGCCGAACACATCCTCGGGTGGATACGGATGCTCGATGCTCTCCAGCGTCGACCCGGTGAAGTCGGCCGCCGATCCCGACACCATCATCAGGCCGCGATGCCTGACGCCGTCGTCGGTGCCGTGGATCCGCATCTGCTCCAGGAACGTCACCTGGTCGGGGAAGATCGACGTCACATCACCGGGAACCGGGTTGGTACCGGGCGCCACGTCCAGATCGCCGATCATGTCGTCGGCGATACCCGAACCGAGGTCGTTGACCGCGTACAGCTCCTCGTCGAGGAACATCGGCGGACCGGCGGACGGCACCACCCACGTAGCCCCCACCTGCTCGATGTAGGAGCGCGCCCGGTCCATGCCGCGCTGGCGTTTCTGCGCCGCGAAGTTGGCCTTCGACTTGCGGGGGATGTCGTAGACCATCGGATACCAGATGGCGCCCGAATACTGCAGCAGATGCACGTCGACGTGCCCGAACGCCTCGTCGATCACGTCGAGGTCGACGGGCCGCGCGTCGTTCATGTTGAAGCAGACCGTCTCGCCGTCGGACACGATGAGCCCGGAGTCGCCGATCGGGCCGTCGGCGGGGGCCCGCAACGCGATGATCATGATGTCGAGCGAACCCTTGTCACCGGTGACGGTGGTCTTCACCGAGTCGGTGGTCTCGACGAACTTGTGGAAACCGAGCCGTTCGAGCTCGCGTTTGAGATCGGGCACCGGGTAGTCGGGGAGCAGGACGGTGGTGTCCTTGTCGACGTTGTCGCGCAGGTTGACCTCGTCGAAGTGATCGCGGTGCAGGTGTGAGACGTACAGGTAGTCGCACCGGCCGAGGGCCTTCCAGTCCAGCTCGGAGTTGTCGGGGAACGGGATCCACGACGCGAAGTACGCGGGATTGACCCACGGGTCGCAGAGGATCGAACCGGCGGCGGTCTCGATGTGGAAACCGGCATGTCCGATGCTGGTGATCTTCACGATCTGGGCCTTTCAGGTGTCGCGCGCGGGCTGGCGCGCTCCGTATGTCAATTGTTCAGGGTATCGACTCGCGGCGACGGCGGGACTGGGCCATCGGTCACACCTGAGGTGAATGTGACGGGCGGTACATCCCTCGATTCGTCATCCCCGGTGGCGATGAAACGGCGATACCGTTCTGAACCGGCGACAATTCGGAGCCGGGGGTCCCGGACGCGGCCGTACGAGGTGGTGTGAGGTCGGCCGGACACAATGGTGCGCCGATCCGGGGCGGACCTGGCTAAGCTCGACGCCATGGAACCCGTCTACGGCACCGTGATCACCGCTGCCCGCCTGTTGTGGCTGGCCGAAGGACTCAAATTCACCGTTTCCGGTGTCGAGAACGTGCCCAGGACAGGCCCGGGCGTGGTGGCGGTCAACCACACCGGCTACATGGACTTCACCTATGCGGGTATCCCGGCTTTCCTGCAGGGACGCCGCAAGGTGCGATTCATGGCCAAGAAAGAGGTCTTCGACAACAAGATCGCCGGGCCGCTGATGCGGGGTATGAAGCACATACCGGTCGATCGTGGCGCGGGCGCCGAGAGCTACGCGATGGCGGTCGACTACCTCAAACGCGGAGAACTGGTCGGCGTGTTCCCGGAGGCGACGATCAGCCGAAGCTTCGAGATCAAGGAATTCAAGTCGGGTGCCGCACGTATGGCGCTCGACGCGAATGCCCCGATCATCCCGACCGTCATGTGGGGTTCGCAGCGCGTCTGGACCAAGGGCCATCCCAAACGGCTCGGCCGCTCCAACGTCAAGATCCTGATCGGCGTGTGCGAACCGATCGCGCCCGTTGGCGATGCGGACGCGATCACCGCGCAACTGCACAAGGTGATGAGTGAGAAGCTGCTCGAACTGCAGGAGGCGTACGGCAAACACCCGGCCGGGGAGTTCTGGGTGCCCGCCCGGCTCGGCGGTTCGGCGCCGACGCTGGCCGAGGCCAACCAGCTCGACGCCGCAAACCAGGCCAATCGCGATCAGGCCACACGTGCCGGCCGCACACCCGACGACCCGTCAGATCCGGCCGAGTGACGGGTCAACTGCCGGGTCCGCCGACGCTCATCGCCAGCGACGTCGACGGCACCCTCATCGACAGCC
>ERZ795062.1264-NODE-1264-length-18287-cov-7.492102_pt1 | contig 18287 bp, 16 predicted proteins | sample MGYA00375146_ERZ795062 | MGnify/ENA primary metagenome ERZ795062 (study PRJEB30191, sample SAMN05720281) | activated sludge metagenome | isolation source: Anaerobic digester | place: USA | collected 2015-07-16 ... | reverse complement strand
CGGCGCTGACCTTTCACTGGGTGGAGCTGGAGCGGCAGGTGCGTATCGAAGGGCATGTCGAAAAGGTGCCGGATGCCGAATCGGACGCCTATTTCAAGTCGCGCCCGCTGGCTTCACGCATTGGCGCGCATGCCTCGCCGCAGAGCGAGCCGATTGGCAGCCGCGAGGCGCTGATGGCGCGTGTTGCCGCGGCTACTGCGCGCTACGGCATCCTGCCCGACGGTCCGCCGCGCCCGGCGAACTGGGGCGGTTACCTGATCGTGCCGGAGCGCGTGGAGTTCTGGCAGGGCCGCCGCTCGCGCCTGCACGATCGTCTCGTCTACATGCGCCAGTTTGGTGGTTGGCATATTGAGCGGCTGGCGCCGTAGTTCTGCTGGCGATGCGATGAACTGCCGCCCCGGCTGCGGCGCCTGTTGCATCGCGCCGTCGATTTCGTCGCCGATTCCGGGAATGCCGCATGGCAAACCGGCTGGCATGCGCTGCGCGCAGCTGGACGAGGCGAACCGCTGCCGCATCTTTGGCGACCCGGCGCGGCCGGCGGTGTGCAGCAGCCTGCAGCCTTCGCCCGAAATGTGCGGCGAATCTCCCGACGCGGCGGCCACGCAGGTGCATGCGATGCGCTTTCTCGCCGCGCTGGAGCGGGCGACGACCTGACAGGCTGCTAGCGCTGCACCGCGACGAGTCTTGCGGGGTAAGCTTTCTTGCGAAAAGCTCGTTGAATAAGGGCTCAACGCGGTAAATTGCCAAAAGTCGACTTTTGCTGTTTTATGGCACGGAGCCCACGTCGAATGGTACTTTCAGCAAAAAGCCTTTGACTCAGGCAGTACAATTTTCACTCTCCCGGACTCCCCTGATCGCGCTGCCGATCGCCCGCCCATGCGCCGCACCACGCTCACCCAGTTTCTCGTTGAACAGCAGCGTTCGGCGCGCGCCATCAAGCCGGAACTGCGATTGCTGATCGAGGTCGTGGCGCGCGCCTGCAAGGCGATTGCGGTGAACGTCGGTAAAGGCGCGCTCGCCGGCATGCTCGGCAACGCTGGCACCGAGAACGTGCAGGGTGAGGCGCAGAAGAAACTCGACGTCATCTCCAACGAGATCCTGATGGAGGCCAACGAATGGGGCGGCCATCTCGCCGGCATGGCGAGCGAGGAGATGGAGACTTTCCACGAGATCCCGAACCGCTATCCGAAGGGCGAATACCTGCTGCTGTTCGACCCGCTCGATGGCTCGTCGAACATTGACGTGAACGTGTCGATCGGCACCATTTTCTCGGTGCTGAAATCGTCCGACGAACTGGGCCCGGTCACCGAAAAGTCGTTCCTGCTGCCCGGCACTTCGCAGGTGGCGGCGGGCTACGCGGTGTACGGGCCGACAACACTGCTGGTGCTGACCGTCGGCACCGGCGTGCACTGCTTCACGCTCGATCGCGAAATGGGCTCGTGGGTGCTGACGCAGTCGAACATGACGATCCCGGAAGACACCAAAGAGTTCGCCATCAACATGAGCAACATGCGGCACTGGGAGCCGCCGGTCAAGCGCTATGTCGATGAGTTGCTGCAAGGCAAGGAAGGCCCGCGCGGCAAGGATTTCAACATGCGCTGGGTGGCCTCGATGGTGGCCGATGTGCACCGCATACTGACGCGCGGCGGCATCTTCATGTATCCGCGCGACAAGCGCGAGCCGGACAAGCCCGGCAAGCTGCGTCTGATGTATGAAGCGAATCCGATGAGCTTCATTGTGGAACAGGCTGGCGGCGCCGCCACCAACGGGCATCAGCGCATTCTCGACGTGCGGCCCGGCAAGCTGCATGAGCGGGTCAGCGTGATTCTCGGCAGCAAGAACGAGGTGGAGCGTGTGACCTCGTATCACCTTGCGTGAAGGACGAATGACGAATGACGAATGACGCAAAGGTCGGTGATGGAGAGTCGCTCTCGTCCTTCGTCCTTCGTCCTTCGTCCTCGGGCGCAGAGCGCCCCTCCTTCACCGGCATCACGCGCGAAGCCATCGAGAACAATCACTCGCGGGAGGCGATCAAAAATTCGCCGCTCGCGGGCAAGATGCTGTGCGACGAGGCGCTGGCCGCCTCGCTGGATGCAATGCTGGCCGACTGGGACGGCGCCTCGGACGTCTTCGTGTTCGGCTACGGCTCGCTGATCTGGAACCCCTGCATGGAGCATCGCGGCCGGCTGACCGCCACCGTGCGCGGCTATCACCGCCGCTTTTGCCTGTGGAGCAGCGTCTATCGCGGCACGCCCGAGAACCCGGGACTGGTGCTGGCGCTGGATCGCGGTGGCGCCTGTCGCGGCATGGTCTACCGCATTGCCGCCGCCGATGCGCGCAAGGAACTCACCCTGCTCTGGCGCCGCGAAATGTTTGGCGGCAGCTACCACGCGCGCTGGCTCAATGCACAGACCGAGGACGGCCCGGTGCGCGCCATCGGTTTTGTGATGAATCACTCGTCGAGCGCCTATGCCGGGCGCCTGTCAGATGAGGTCGTTGTCGAAAAGCTGGCCACCTGTCGCGGCCACTATGGCTCCGGCGCCGACTACCTCTGCCAGACCGCCGCCGCGCTGCGCGCCGCCGGGCTCGATGACCCGCATCTGGACCGCCTCTGCGACCTGCTCACTGCGCGCGAGACCGCCGACGCGATGGGCGGCAGCGACTGTGGTTGCCCGCCCGGTCAACAGCCAGGCTGATCACTGCGTTGCTGCCACCGGCGCCGCGAAATCAGAGTTCGCGGGCTGGCGATGGTCGCCGTGCTGTGATAGCGTGCCGCCATCTTGATGACCGGTGTCGCGCGTTGCCGACTCCGCTAGTGAAAGGAACGAAAATGGGCTTGCTTGATGGAGTTTTGGGTGCCGTGCTGAACAGTCGCGGTGGTGGTGGTCAGCAGGATTTGATGGGTAATCTGGTCGGTGGCCTCATCCAGCAGGCCGGTGGTGTCGGTGGCCTGCTCGACATGCTGCGCAAGGGCGGGCTCGGGCAACAGGCTGATTCCTGGCAAAGCACCGGTCAGAATCTGCCGGTAGACGGCGGTGACCTGATGAAGGTGCTCGGCGGCATGATGGGCGGCGCCCAGGCGCAACAAGGTGGTGCCGGTGGTGGTGACCTCGGCGGCCTGCTGGGGCAAGTGCTTGGCGGCGCAGCACCCGGGCATCCCGCTGGCGGCAGCATTGGCGACGTGCTGGCGCAAGCGGGTGTTGGGCAGGACCAGCTTGGCGGCCTGCTCGCGCAGGTGCTGCCCGGCGTGCTCGACGGCATGACGCCCAGCGGTCAGGTGCCGGAGCAACACTCCAACGACATGATGCAGAACGTGCTCGGCAGTGTGCTGAAAGGCGCACTGGGCGGCAACAAGGGCGGTCTGTTCGGTTGATCGTGACCCGCGGTCGCTAGAATCGTCGAGCGACCGAACGGGCAAGCCGGGGGGCGGTCGAACCTTTTTGAGTCGACTACGCCATGATCATGCGCCTCCTCCCGAGTTCTTCTGCTTGCCCGACCCGCTGGCTGGCACCAATTTGCGCCGCAGCCCTGCTCTGCTGTTCTGCTGCAGTGTCCGCTGTGGGCACCGTCGAGGCCGGCTCGGATTTCCACGTGGTAGCAGCGTCGGCTGACACGCAGAAATACCTGACCTACGGCTGGAATGGCTGGAACGGCAAAACCATTCACTGGCGATACAACGACAGCAACCGGTCGACAGCGGCAGCAGGCACGGCCGACGCGGCGCTCAACGCGATTCGCGCCGCGATGGACAAATGGTCTGCCGTCTGTGCCATCACCTTTGTCTACGACGGCACGTCCAGCAACGGCGCCAGTCTCGCCACCAACAACACGCGTGATAGCGTCAATGTCATCGCCTGGAGCGCGCTGGAGAGCGGTGTTGCCGGGCAAACCTGGGTGAGCGCGAGCAGCACTTCGTCCGCCCTGCCGACACTCGACGAGGCGGACATGCTGCTGAGTACCGGGCTGAGTGCGGCCAATCTCGGCGCCGTACTGGTACACGAGGTGGGGCACATGCTCGGCTTGAAGCACTCGAACGTGGAGAGTGCCGTGATGTCCGGGCCCAATACCGCGCCCGATCCCTCCACCACCTACTCCGGATTGACCGAACTGGCAGCCGATGACATCTCCGGCTGTCGCGCCCTGTATGGTGAAGTGCCACCACAACCGAGCGACACCACCGTTGCCCTGAGCGCGACGGCGCTCAACTTTGCCGACACCCAGGTCAACAACGTAAGCAACACCCAGACCGTCGCCATCATCAACACCGGCAGCAGCTTGCTGACCGTGACCGGGGCAACGTTGACGGGTGACGATTTCACCCTCATCTCCACCACCTGCGCCACGGCAACACTGATTGGCCCGGGCGGTCGCTGCGGTGCGACGATCCGCTTTACCCCCAAGTCAGCGGGTGCGCGCACTGGCAGCCTCGTCTTCAAGCACAATGCAAGCAGTGGCTCGGCAACGGTCACTCTGGCGGGTAACGGCGTGACCAGCACATCCGGCAACACGCCCTCGAAACGAGTGATGATCGAGTATCGCTACGCACCGCTCGACTACTACTTCATGACCTCGCGTGACAGCGAGAAAGCGGCGCTTGACGCCACCAGTGGCTGGTCGCGCACCGGTGAAAGCTTCCCGGTGTACGCCTCGATGCCGACCGGTGGCCAGGGCATCACCCGCTTCTTCTTCGCTCAGGTGGCGCGCGGCAACACTCGCGGCAGCCACTTCTATGCAGTGCTCGACAGTGATGTAGCAGCCCTGAACAATCTCAATCCTTCGCAGAGCACAGCACCGGGGCTGCCGCAAAACGAGGGTGTTGATTCCTACGCATTCACGCCGCTGGTGTCCGGTGTTGGTGGTTCCTGCGCCAGCGGCCTGCTCCCGGTGTATCGCCTGTTCCGGGGTAACGTTCGATTCCCGGATGATCCCAACCACCGCTATACCGCCACCGTTGCCACCTACAACGCATTTGTCGCCCAGGGCTGGGATGGCGAAGGCGTCAGTTTCTGCGCACCGGCGAACTGAACGCGTCCAACTGACTTCCTGAATACCGAGGCCACGATTGAATCTGTTTGACGCGACGATCATGGGTATCGTCGAGGGCGCGACCGAGTTTCTTCCGATCTCCAGCACGGGTCATCTGATCGTCGCAGGCTCACTGCTCGGCGTGCACGATGAGCGTGGCAAGGTGTTCGAGATTGCGATCCAGATCGGCGCCATCTTTGCGGTGATCTGGGCCTACCGCGAACGCTTCAACGGCGCCATCAAGGGCGTCACCCGCGTGAGCAATGCGCAACGCTTTGTGTGGAATTTGTTCGTCGCCTTCCTGCCGGTCGCGGTGCTGGGCCTGCTGCTCAACAAATACATCAAGGCCGTGCTGTTCAATCCGCACGGCGTCGCGGCGGCGTCGATCATCGGCGCGCTGGTGATCTTCTGGGTCGAGCGGCCGTCGATGCTGGCCGACCGCGCAGTCAATGCCCGCGTTCGCGACGTCGACGACATGACGGCGCTCGACGCCATCAAGGTGGGCTTCGCACAGTGCTTCGGGTTGATCCCGGGCATGTCGCGCTCCGGTTCGACGCTGATCGGCGGCATGCTGTTCGGCCTGTCGCGCAACGTCGCCACCGAGTTTTCGTTCTTTCTGGGCGTACCGACGCTTGCAGCGGCCAGCGTCTACTCGCTGTGGAAGGAGCGCGCGCTGCTTTCGTCCGCCGACATCCCGGTGTTCGCAGTCGGCATGGTCGTCTCGTTCATCGTCGCGCTGGTCGTGATCCGCTGGCTGATCCGCTTTGTCGCGACACATTCGCTGCGCGTGTTTGCGTGGTATCGCCTCGCGTTCGGCGCGCTTATCCTCGCAGCGGGCGCCTTGGGTTGGGTGCAATGGCCCGCCGCCTGACCACAGAGGCCAGTCCTATTTCAAGGCGGACGCCAGCAGACCAATCGCCGCACACACCGCAATCGTTTCCATCGCGCCGCGCTTGAATTTGACGAACCCCACCAGTGCGGCAATCGCGATCAGCGCAGCGAACCAGTCGACGTTGCCGCCCCATCCCTGAAAGCCCTGCGGCCAGAACGTGTGCTGCGCGAAGAACACGGCGAGTGAACCGATCACGCCGACGACAGCGGCCGTGATGCCAGTGAGTGGTGCCTGCAGCTTGAGCGAGCTACGCGTGCTTTCGATGAATGGTGCGCCAGCAAAGATCATCATGAAGCTCGGCAGGAAGGTGAAGAAGGTGACCACGGTGCCCGCGAGCAGACCACTCGCGAGCGGTGAGCTGGCGACCGCGTTCTTCACGCCACCGAGATAGCCGACAAAGGTCAGGATCAAAATCAGCGGCCCCGGTGTGGTTTCGCCGAGCGCGAGCCCATCCATCATCTGTGCCGTGGTGAGCCACTGATACTTTTCGACTGCCGCTTGTGTAACGTAAGGCAGCACGGCGTACGCACCACCGAAGGTGATCAATGCGGCGGACGTGAAAAATTCGGCCATGTCGGCGAGCGCTTTGCCGGGTAACACGGCATAAACCGCCACGCCAAGGGCGATGAACGCAGCGATCAGGACCAGCGAATGCCGCCACGAGAATCGCGCGTGTTCTGGTGACGGTGTGTCGTCGTCGATCACGGCGGGCGGGTGCTTTTTTGTCTTGCTGTCGCCGTGTCCGCCACTGATCCACTTCGGGCGCAGTTCGCCTGTGATCCAGCCTACGATTGCGGCCACGGCAACGACCCACGGAAAACCGATCTTCAGAACGCTCACCGCAACAAAAGCGGCAACGGCCAGCACCCACCACACGGCATGGTTGAGCGTTTTGCTCGCGATGCGATACACCGCGAACAGCACCAGCGCGACGACCGCTGGCTTGATGCCCCAGAGCACCGCTTGCATGAAACTCGTCTGGCCGAAGGTGAGATAGCCCCAAGCCAGCGCCATCATGATCAGCGCGCCGGGCAGCACAAAGAGCCCGCCGGCAACCACGCCGCCCCAGGTGCGATGCATCAGCCAGCCGATGTAAGTGGCGAGCTGTTGCGCCTCGGGGCCGGGAAGCAACATGCAGTAATTAAGCGCATGCAAAAAGCGTCGCTCGCTGATCCAGCGATGACGCTCGACCAGCTCCTGCCGCATGATCGCAATCTGCCCCGCCGGGCCACCGAACGAGATGAAGCCGAGCTTGAGCCAGAAGCGCAAGGCTTCGCCGAAGCCCGGCATCGCGGGTGGTTTTGTCTCTTGTGTGACGTTGCTCATGCCGGGGTCCAGTTGTGTTTTTCGTCAGTGGCGTCAACCGCGTCGAGCACCCAGCGGTACAGCGCGTCGTATACGGGCATCATGGCCGCCAGCATCGCGTGGTCATCGCTGAAATTTCTCGAGAAACCGAGCGAGACGGCAAGCAGTCCGGCGCTCTGCGGTGCGAGGTGCAGCGCATCGGTGTCGGCACCGCGAACGATGGCAGCCACGCGTTCCAGTGCCGGGCTGGTGAGTTCGAACGCGCGCAGGAGGTTATCGAACGAGCACAGCGGCCCCGCGTGCTCAATCGGCGCGCCGGGTATGTCATAGGCGATGGCATTGTTGGCCTTCGCAAATGCGAACACCTCGTTCGTCGGTACATAGAAAAACTCGGCGCGCGGATCGATGAAACGGCGGATGAGCCAGGGACAGGCAACACGGTCGATCTTCGGCCGTGCGCGGGTGACCCAGCGGCTGATGGATTCGCCCGTGACGCCAAGGTCGGGGCGCTTCTTTACGCGCGGCGCACCGGATTCCATCCATTGCCGCAGACCGCCTTCGAGAAAGCACGCATCGCGTTCCGGTGTGCGCAGTTTGTCGGCGCCCGTGATGCCGACGTGCAGGCCCTTCACGCAGTAAGCAACCGCTAGCCTTGCCCCTTTTAGTTCAGCGGGTTCCGCGTGATTCGCGTCGTAGTCCCAGCGGATTGAACCGGGAATGAAGTAATCGCTCGCCGCGAAGTCTTCGGACTTGCGCACATCGACGAACAGCGGCGCAGCCGGCGTGCCAACGAGACTCGCGCAAACTGCGGGAGAAGTGGATGAGGGTTGGGGTGCAACGGTGTCCATGAAAAACCTTTCGTGCCGCGCCGGGCAGAGCGTTTTGCAGATTGGACGAGACACCGTCAGTGCGCCGCAGGAGGCTGCGACACAGATGGGTTCTGCGATTAACCCACGGACGAAAGCTTACACGAATCCGTTCAGCGAATTGCCGGTTGCGGCGCAGGTGTCGTTGCCGCTGCGTGCGCAACGGGTGTGACTGGTTTCACGCCAAACACGATGCCGACCGTTACCAGTGCAAGGCCGAGCAGCAGGTTCCAGTACAACGGCTCGCCAAGGAACAGCACCGCGCCGAGAGCCGACAGGCCGGGCACGATCGCAGTGATCATCGTCGAGCGAATCGGGCCGAAGGTCTCGACCATGCGCACGAAAGTGATACCCGAGATCACGACCGAACCGATGCCCTGCACCACGGCCTGGAAGATGATCTCGCTCCACGGTGCCTCGCGCAGGTGACTCACGACGAGCCCTGTCCAGGCAAGCAACGCGTAGACCGGCACGAAAGTGAACGCGGCGAATACGCAGACCGCGATGGTCGCAGGGATTGCGCCCATCGCATGCTTGCGCGTCATCACGGTGTAGCTGCTCCAGACGAACGACGACGCAAGGAAAAGCACATCGCCCTTCCACACATCACCCCCATCAAACGCACGTAACAGGCTGCTGCCGCCGACCAGCAGGCCGCCGCCGATGATCAATGCCAGCCCGACCCAACGCCGCCCGGTAACCGGCGTGCCGATCACGACCAGCGCGATCAGCGTCGTCCACAGCGGCAACATGCCCGGCATCAGCACCGAGGCATGCGCTGCCGGCGCGTAGAGAAACCCGCTGTAGGCAAAGCTCGCGTAAAGCAGCGCGGCAAAGGTACCGGCGATCGCGGTAGTGCGCCACGGATAGGGCGACAGGCCGAGCCACATCTGCGCAGCGCCCGGCTCGCCGCGCTCGCGGGCGCGACGCACCCACCACCAGCCCCAGGGCAGCATCACAATGCCAGCACCGATCATGCGCACGAACGCGATGTCGAATGGTGTCAGCGTCTTGTGCGCCATCGCCCGCGCGACGATGATGAAGCTGGTCCAGATGGCGACGGTGATGATCGCCGCAGCGATGCCGATAGTCCGCTTCGAAAGTTGCATGGCCGGCATTATCGGACGGGCACGCCTCGGCCTGTGCGCAAGATCGGCAGCCTAGAATGACGTTGTGTCATCCATCAAGACGGCAGTTTCTGCCGGCGCGCTGTTCGCCGCCGCCGCGCAGTTCGGCTTTGCTGCCAAAGCCATTTTCATCAAGCTCGCCTACGCCGCGCATCCCGGGCTGGACGCGGTGACGCTGCTGGCCATCCGCATGCTGTTCTCGCTGCCGTTCTTCCTGTTCATGGCATGGCTGGGCAATCGTGACAATGGCAATGCCAACATGCCCCGGCAACCGCTGTCGCGCGGCGACTGGGGCTTTGTGGTGTTGCTTGGCTTCATCGGCTACTACCTGTCGAGCTTTCTTGATTTCTGGGGCTTGCAATTCATCAGCGCTGGTCTGGAACGGCTGATCCTGTTCACCAATCCGACTATCGTGGTGGTGCTGTCGGCGTTATTCCTGCGCAAGCACATCACCGGGCGTGTCGCACTGGCGCTGCTGGTCTCCTACGCCGGGCTGGCGCTGGCGTACTGGCACGATCTGGTCATCACCAGCGACACCCGCGCGCTGGTGACCGGCACCGTGCTGGTGTTTCTCTCAGCGCTTTGTTACGCCATCTACATGATGGTTGGTACCGGGCTCACGCGACGCATTGGCAGCACGCGCTTCACCGCCTATATGATGCTGGTAGCGACCGGTTTCGTGATGGCGCAGTTCTTCATCATGCGTCCGCTCAGCGCACTGGACTTGCCGCCGACGATTTATCTCTACGGCGTCGGCCTGGCGATCTTTTCCACGGCTGCGCCGGTATGGATGATGGCCGAAGCGCTCAAGCGCATCGGCGCCAGTGATGCCTCAATGATCGGCACCGTTGGCCCGGTGATCACCATCTTCCTTGGCGTGATCTTTCTCGGTGAACAGGTATCGCTGCTGCAACTGATTGGCGCCGGACTTGTGCTGGCAGGCGTTGCGATGATCTCGCTGAACAAGACCGCACCCAAGCCGCCGGATACGCCGCCAACGCGATAGCGCATCGGCGACTACTGCGGTAGGCTAGGTGCCTGTCCGTCACGCCGTTCACCGGGTTTTCCATGGTTCGTACTTTTCTCGCCACCCTGTTGGTGTTGCTCGCGATCTCTGTCGATGCTTCGGCCGCCGTCGGCGCCACCCATGTCGAGCGTCCACCCGGCGTCATCGACCGCACGCCCCGCGTCGCCATCATTTGTGCGTTCGAGCCGGAGCTGTCCACGCTGCTGAAGAACGTGACCGGCAAGCGTGGCTACCGCGTGAATGGCGTTGAGTTCACGACTGGCAAGCTGCGCGGCAAGCCGGTGGTGCTGTTCCTGAGCGGCATCAGCATGACCAATGCCGCAATGAACACGCAGCTGGTGCTGGACCGCTTCAACGTCACACACATCGTCTTTAGCGGCATTGCCGGTGGCGTGAATCCGGCGCTGAACGTGGGTGATGTGGTGGTGGCGGAGCGTTGGGCGCAATACCTTGAGATTCTTGCGGCGCGCGAAGTTTCTCCTGGCTCGTTCGCGCCGCCGGGATGGATGGACGATGTGAAACTGCCCAACTTCGGCATGATGCACCCGCGACCAGTCGGCGTGCGCTCGAAGGGACGCGAGAAGGAAGAGAAGAAGCTCTGGTTCGCGGCGGACGCGAAGCTGCTGGCGATGGCGCGGGCACTGGGTGACGTAAAGCTGGCCGACTGCGACGAGAAGAAGGTTTGTCTCACCAGCAAGCCGAGGCTGGTCGTCGGTGGCAACGGTGTGTCCGGTCAGGCCTTCGTCGACAACGCGGCGTTTCGCGAATACACCTTCAAGACCTTCGATGCCAGCGTGCTCGACATGGAGACTGCAGCCACGGCGATGGTGGCCTATGCCAACGGCGTGCCCTACATTGCGTTCCGCAGCCTGAGCGATCTCGCTGGCGGCGGCAAGGGCGAAAACGAGATCGAAACCTTCTTCAAGCTCGCTGCAGACAACTCAGCCAACGTGTTGATGGCATTTCTGTCGGCGTGGAAGTAGCGCCCGAGGGCGCCCGTCATCAGCGCGGGGTGCGGCTCTGATTGGGGCGGCGGAGACTGGTCCACGCCGTCAACGCAAACAGCGCTGCTGCCAGCAGGGTCAGGCCTTCGCGCCCCAAGGCATCGACCACGGCCGCGACGCCGCTGCCGACAAAGCGAGCCATGGTGGCGACCGTACCGGGGCCACCGCCGACAGTGCAGTTGATGCCGTAACCACCTGCCGCCGCAAGAATGGCGGAACAACCCATCCGCAGGTCGGCAGTCGCGGCGCCCGGCTGGTTGCCGAGAAAGAGAACTTGCACCGTGCAGGTGGTCGGGGCAATGTACTGCGTCGTCGTGTTGCAGGTACCGCCAACAATCTGGAACTGCGACGCCAGATTGGGGTTGAGCGCGATCTGGTTGAAGGTCAGGCCGGCCGCACTGCCACTGGTCGTGATGTTCGCGGTTACCGTGTACGTCTGCCCTGGTTGCAGCGTCGCGCTGGACGGGGCATTGCTATTGGCAAAGGCAGTGCCAGCCACAACACCGGCTATTGCCGTGTTGCTCAACAATACCGCTGCGCCCAATAGCGCGCCCACTTTGCCGAGACGAATTTTCATGACCGGACACCCGCTTGCCTTCGATGCGGCAGTCTATGATGCCGACACGCCCGTCGCAAGGCATTCTGTCTGCAGTGGCGATACTGGTCGGCATGCCCGGGCTTATTTGTGACAGTTGAACAGCTTGGCTTCTATGTCTTGTTCGGCGGCTTTGCGTTGACCGCGCTGGCCGAGACGTTGTGGCCCAGATACGCCTGGACGTTGCGCGAGCGGGCACAGCATCTCGCGCGCAACCTGGTGCTGTGGGCGCTGTTTCTGCTGGTGATCAGCCTGCTGGTCAACTGGCTGCTGGCCCCGCTCTCCGCAGCCGCACGTATGCATGGCCTGGGTTTGCTGAATCTATGGCCGGTGCCGTACTGGCTTGCATTCATCATCGGCTTTCTGTTTGCAGATTTCTCCGACTACGTGCTGCACCGTGCCAGCCACCGCTTCCGTGCGCTCTGGCTGCTGCATGCGGTGCACCACTCCGACCCCCGGCTCGATGTGTCGACCTCGCTGCGGCAGCATCCGCTCTTCTTCGTGGCGACACTGTCGATTCGCGCGCTGCTCACAGTGGCGTTGGGCGCGCCGGTGGAGGCGCACGCGGTGCGCGATGTCTGCGGTGTGGCGACCTCGCATCTGCATCACGCGGCGATAGGCTGGACCGCCAAAGGCATCGCCCGCTGGCAGCGCTGGATCGGTTGGCTGATCGTGACGCCAGCTGCGCACTGGGCGCACCATGACCCCGATCCGGCGCTGACCAACAGCAACTACGGGCAGGTGTTGTCACTTTGGGATCACCTGTTCGGCACCTTTCATCCGCCAGCCCTGCCGACGCGTGACAGCGGCCTTGACGCGCTGCGTGATGGTCGCTGGCAAACGGTCACTGGCATGCTGCTGACGCCCTGGCGGGCGCGGCGCTTCGACCGCTTTTGAGCCACCGGTGATGCGGAATTCGGCTGGCAGACGATCCTTGTTGCATGGCAGCTTTTCACGGATATCCCCATTGGCAATGGGCTGGAGCGCGGAAAAAGTGAAAAGTCGATAATTGGCGAATTTGCGGTTGCAGCCCACGTCCGGCGGTCATTTCACCAACAAGTTGATGAGCATTGCGGCGCCGCGAAGCACCCGAATGCCGTTCGCCATCGCAGACCGGGTGGACGGTTCAGCCGCGCTGTAACAAGCTGTAACCCCCCAACCCGCGTCAGCGCCGCCACGCCGCCGCACAATGCCGTCTACCTCATCACGACACCGGGTTCACGGTGCGTGAAACCACCGGAGGGCACGGCCATGGCTGACCATTTTTACGCCGAAGTACGACTGCAGGGGCGCTCTGCCGTTCTGCTGATCACCAGCGACAACCAGTGGAAGCTGGTCAACGAAGAACCGGGCATGAACTTCGCGAAGTTCGCCGGCAAGGGCGGCAGCTGGGGCCAGGGCATGGCCCAGATGACGCAGTGGGATTTCTATCCGGCCGGTAGCAACGAGGCCGCGTTCAAGTTGTCCAACCTGTCATTCCCGCCAATGATCGTGATGGAACCGCGCATGTTCCAGAACCAGTTCCAGGTCGGTGCGGCGTGGGCCAAGGCACTCGGCTTCGACAACGGGCCACGGGCGGCCATGGGCCTGCGCGCGCACTGGTATCCGGTGGCGACCGGCGCGCTGATGTCGTGGATTCGTCAGTATTGTGAGGAGCGCAACGAGGAGCTGAAAAAGCTGGCCATCAGCCTCGGCATCAACATTGCCGCGATCTTCGATCCCACCGGCGGGCTGTCACTGGTGGGTGCGGTGGAAGCATCCACTCGCGGCGACTATCTGGGCTGCGCGCTCAATCTCGCCGGTGCCATTCCGATTCTTGGCAAGTTCGCGCAGGCCGCGCGCAATACGCGGATCGCCGCCCGCATGGACGCCCTGCTCTCCGAGATCAAGGTGCTCAACGACTGGCTCACGCAGTCGAAGAATGTGCTGCAGCGTTCGCGTCTGGCGGCGGAGGCCGGCCTGGCAGGCATCATCAAGCGCGTCAGCGCCGGCGCCAAACTGCTGCGCAACGAGGGCTGGATTCGCCGCCTCGACCCGAAGGACTGGGCGCAGGTCGGCTTCCTGCCGAAGGAGGTGGACGTGCTGCGCGAGTTTGCCCAGCAGGGTTACTACATCGTAATCCGCGCCTGCAATCCGGAGCGCGTTGAGTGGCTGACCTGGGCGGCGCGGGTCGGCGTACGCACCCTGTCCAAGCCGCTCTGGATCAAGGCCAAGTCGCTCAAGGTTGGTGGCTATCTGCGCGGGCTGGTGGGCTATCGCAAGATGCACGGCGTTCGCGATGCGTTGCGCTCGGTCAAACCGCCGTCCGGTTTCAACCCCGGCTGGATTGCGCGTGGCGGCGGCAAGGTGGATGCGGTCTACGGCATCGCGCCGGGGGCGCACAGGGTGTTCGGACTGACCGACGCCGGGCAGGCCGCAGATCACTTCCTGGTCGAGACGGATGGTTTTCTGATTCTGGTCGACAGCAAGGGCGCGGCCTATGTCTCTGATCTTGACGTGGTGCTGATCCAGAAGCAATTGCCCTCGGGTGCATTTGCGCCCCCGGGCATGCACGTCGGGCCCAAGGGCATTCCGTGGAAAGGGGGCGACAACGCCGAGGTCGGCGCCTTCTGGAACAAGTCCTTCGAAAAGGCCGGCTATCCGCCGGGCTATCGCCCCATTCAGCACGGCGAAGCCGGCGGTACCGCAGCGAACTTCAAACCGGCTGGAGAAAAATTCGATCCGTCAATGGATGTGCGCAAGCAGGTGTGGGAGCCCGGCGACACGTGGGATAGCGAGCGACTGGTAGTCGCCGCACAGGCCGACAACATCGGCGGCGTAGGGCTGGCCGAAAGTTGGGGCAAGATGGATGCATTTCATGCCGCCAATCCGATGGGGCAGTTCCGCTTCAGCCGGCCCGGCAAGTAGTGCAGCAAGAGCCGGCCGGGCAACTCAGGTTTTCTTCTGGGGTCGTTTCCAGTTCGCAATGGTGACTGGCTTGCTGCGCGCCACCGTGAGGGCGCCGGCGGGTGCGTTCTTGGTCACGGTGCTGCCGCCGCCCACGGTACCGCCTGCGCCGATGGTGACCGGCGCTACCAGCACGCAGTTGCTGCCGACGTGGACATCGGCCTCAATCACCGTGCGGTGCTTGTTGGCGCCATCGTAGTTGGCGGTGATGGAACCGGCACCGTAGTTGACGCGCTCGCCGACCGTGGCGTCGCCGAGATAGGCGAGGTGATTGGCCTTGGCGCCTTTCGCCAGCGTTGAGTTTTTCACTTCGACGAAATTGCCGATGTGAACTTCATCGCCGAGCGCAGCACCGGGGCGCAGGCGCGCGAACGGCCCGATCAGCACACCCTCGCCCACCGTGCAACCCTCAAGATGGCTCATCGGATGCACCACACTGCCGGTGCCGACGGTGACGTCACGCAGCACACAGTTGGGCCCGATACGTACGTTGTCGCCCAGCTTCACGGCGCCCTCGAACACGCAGCCAACATCGATGAAAACGTCGCTACCGCAGTCAAGCGTGCCGCGCACATCAATGCGCGCCGGATCGGCCAGGGTAACGCCCGCCGTCATGAGTTTCTCTGCCTCGGCGAGCTGCACCTTGCGCTCCAGTGCAGCGAGTTGAATCTTGTCATTCACACCTGCAATCTCCATTTCAGAGTCCGGCTGTGCGGTGGCGACCCGCAGACCATCAACGGCTGCCATCGCGATCACATCGGTCAGGTAAAGCTCGCCCTGCGCGTTGTGCGGCGTCAGTCTCGCAAGTGCCCCGCGCAGCCACGCCGTCGGTGCCGCCATGATGCCGGTGTTCATCTCGTGAATGGCGAGCACGGCGTGGTCGTTCGCCGCCAGCGCGTCCTTGTGCTCGACGATCTTCACCACCTCGCCCGCCGCGTCGCGCACGATGCGGCCGTAGCCGGTGACATCTTCGACCACACAGGTCAGCAGCGCAAACGTCTGCTCGTTGACCAGGCTGACCAGCGCGTGCAGGGTTTCGCTGCGGATCAACGGCGTATCGCCAGTCACCAGCAGGGTCACGCCGTCGCGCTCCACCGGCGCCAGCCCCACGGCGGCGGCGTGGCCAGTGCCGTTCTGCGGGCTTTGCAGCGCCCACGTCACTGATGCCGCCGGGAACGCGGCGCGCACATCCTCGGCGCCGTGTCCAACCACGACGACTGTCTGCGCTGGCTGCAGTGCGGCCACGCTGGCGAGCGCGTGTGCCAGCAGCGGTTGCCCGGCCAGTGGCTGCAGCACCTTTGGCAGACGCGACTTCATGCGCGTACCTTTGCCGGCAGCGAGAACGACAACGGAAAGCGGCGGGGCAGTTGAACTCATGAGCGCTCGGCAATCGCGATAGTGCTGCAGTGCAGCAGTGATGGTGGCAGGGATTCTACGGAGACTGCCACCTGCCAGCGCTCCTACAATGACTGGTTGTTGTACGGAGGATTCCTGAATGAATATCGCAAGGCGCGCGGCCACTGCCGCCGCGACACTCGCGGCGCTGGCCGTGACCCTGGGCGCGGCAACTCCCGCCGCTGCCGATGACTGCAAAGGCCGGGGCGAGCTCGACAGCAACTACTGTGACGAAAACGGCGATCTCGTAGCCGAACCACCGAAGGACAAGAGCAAGTGGAAGGACCCGAACACGCTGGTCTTTGCCTACACGCCCATCGAGGACCCGGCGGTTTATCAAAATCTGTTCAAGGGTTTCACCGACTACCTTGCCGCCTGCACGCAGAAGAAAGTCGTTTACTACACGGTGCAGAGCAATGCCGCACAGATCGAGGCGATGCGCTCCGGGCGCCTGCATGTGGCCGGGCTGGCGTCAGGCGAGACCGGCTTTGCGGTGAACCTCGCCGGCGCGGTGCCGTTTGCCATCAAGGGCAACAAGGACGGCCCGCGGCTGTACCGGCAAGTGGTGGTGGTAAAGAAAGACAGCCCGATCAGGACCATCGCCGATCTCAAGGGCAAGAAAGTCGCGCACACCTCGCCGTCCTCCAACTCCGGCCATCTGGCGCCGCTGGCGCTGTTCCCGAAGGAAGGCATCACGCCGGGCAAGGACTACAACATCGTGTTCTCGGGCAAGCATGACCAGTCACTGGCTGGCGTGCTGAAGGGCGACTACGACGCCGCGCCGATCACCAGCGACATTTACGACCGCTGGGTGATGCGCGGCCAGATGAAGGCCGACGACGTGCGTATCATCTATCGCAGCGGCACTTTCCCCACCTCGGCGTTCGCGCACTCGCACGACCTTGCGCCGGCACTGGCCGACAAGGTGAAGAAGTGTTTCTTCGATTACAAGTTCTCACCCGAGCTGCAGAAGGAATTCCTCGGCGATGACCGCTTCCTGCCGGTGAACTACAAGAAGGACTGGGAACTGGTACGCGCGGTTGCCGTGGCGTCGGGAACGCCGTATAACCGGGCGCAATTTGACAAAGAAAACGCCAAGAAGAAATGAGGAGTGATCTGATGAAAAAAGTATTGCTGTCGGCGACGCTGTTCGCCGGATTCGCCGTCGTGTCCACCAGCGCCTGGTCACAGGCGGCTTGCAAGAACCGTGGCGAGCTTGATGTGAACTATTGCGACGAGAACGGCGACCTGGTTGCCGATCTGCCGAAAGATCAGAAGAAGTGGAAGAACCCGTCCACGCTGGTGTGGGCCTACACGCCCGTTGAAGACCCGGCTGTCTACGAGAAGATCTTCTCGCCGTTCACGCAGCACCTCGCCGCCTGCACCGGCAAAAAGGTCGTGTTCTTCCAGGTGCAGAACAACGCTGCCGAGATCGAGGCCATGCGTTCCGGCCGCCTGCATGTGGCGGGTTTCTCGACCGGTCCGACCGCGTTCGCGGTGAACGTCGCTGGCGCGATTCCGTTTGCAGTGAAGGGCTACGAGAAGGATTTTCAGGGTTACAACCTGATCATGGTGGTCAAGGCAAGCAGCAACCTGACCAAGCTCACCGACCTCAAGGGCAAGAAGGTCGCGCATACCTCGCCGTCGTCGAACTCGGGCAACATGGCGCCGCGCGCGCTGTTCCCGAAAGAAGGCATCACGCCCGAGAAAGACTACACGGTGGTCTATTCCGGCAAGCATGATTCCTCGATCCTCGGTGTGCAGAAAGGCGACTACGATGCCGCGCCGGTGGCGTCTGACGTGTACGAACGCATGGCACGCCGCGGCCAGATCAAGGAAAGTGATTTCCGCGTGATCTATCGCAGCAAGAAGTTCCCGACCTCGAGCTTTGCCTATGCGCACGACCTGGAGCCGAAGCTGGCCGACAAGGTGCTGTCCTGCTTCTACGACTACCGCTTCACGCCCGAGATGCAAAAGGCCTTCGACGGCGCCGACCGCTTTTTCCCGATCAACTACAAGACGACCTGGGCACCCGTGCGCGAAGTGGCCGCTGCCGGTGGCGAGAGCTTCGGCAAGGCCGCTTATGTGAAAGAAACCGAGCGCGA
>ERZ795062.1263-NODE-1263-length-18289-cov-5.668531_pt1 | contig 18289 bp, 16 predicted proteins | sample MGYA00375146_ERZ795062 | MGnify/ENA primary metagenome ERZ795062 (study PRJEB30191, sample SAMN05720281) | activated sludge metagenome | isolation source: Anaerobic digester | place: USA | collected 2015-07-16 ... | reverse complement strand
CCGTCGGGCGCCGGAAAATCAGTGATCGCGGACGCCTTGATGACCAAGCTGGCGCACCGCGGCACCGGGGCGGTGCTGATCCGCACCGACGACTTCGCCACCTGGGACAACCCGGTGGCGTGGTGGCCCGAACTCGAGACCGACATCCTGCGGCCGTTCTTCCGGCGCCGCGACTACGTGTACCGGCCGCGGGTGTGGCGCGACGGGGCGCCGTCGGCCGGCCGGCCGGTGTGGGTGCGCTGGGAACCGCTGCTGATCATCGAGGGGGTGTCGTCGGCACGCACCGCGATCGCGGAGCGGCTGACTCGGGCGCTGTGGGTCGACGGCGGCACCGAGGGGCAGCGCCTGGCGCGCACCGTCGCCCGCGACGGGGAGGCCGAACGCGAACACCTGACGCGGTGGCAGCAGTTCGAACGCGGCTGGTTCGGGGTGGACCGGACCCGCGATCGGTGCCTGATCCTGGATTGACCGGCATCCCTGTTGATCTGGCGTAGCGTGACTGTGTGCGCTATCGGACGCTGGATCAGCTCGACGCCGCGGTGGTCAAGTGCCGCGCGTGTCCGCGGCTGGTGCGCTGGCGCGAGCAGGTGGCGCGGGAGAAGCGGGCCGCGTTCGCCGATCAGGAGTATTGGGGCCGACCGGTTCCCGGTTTCGGGCCGGCCGATGCGGCGATGCTGATCGTCGGGCTGGCGCCGGCCGCGCACGGCGCCAACCGCACCGGCCGCATGTTCACCGGCGACCAGAGCGGCGATGTGTTGTTCCGTGCCCTGTATGAGGTGGGATTGGCCAGTCAGCCGGTGGCGACGTCGATCGACGATGGGATGGAACTGTTCGGGGTGCGGATGGTGGCGCCCGTGCATTGCGCTCCGCCGCAGAACAAACCGACGCCCGCCGAACGGGACAAGTGCGCCAAGTGGTTTCGCGGCGAGATGGAATTGCTGTTCCCCACAGCACGATCGGTCGTCGTGCTCGGTGGTTTCGGGTGGCAGGTGGCGTTGCGTGAATTGCGGGACTTTGGTTGGGAAGTGCCACGTCCGGCGCCGAAATTCGGTCATGGCATGCAGGTTTCATTACATCGTGGTGACGAGACGATCACCCTGTTCGGCTGCTATCACGTCAGCCAGCACAACACCTTCACCGGCCGGCTGACCCCGGCGATGCTGCGTGAGGTGCTCGCCGCCGCCGCCGATCACGCCGGGATCGTCCGGCACACCCCGAAAACGTGAATCCACCCCGCCGCCCGGCGGGGTGGATTCACGGATATGAGGTCGCTGTGGTCAGTGTTCGAGCTGCTTGATGACCGTGTCGGCCATCGTGCGCTGGCCGGCGGCGTTCGGGTGCAGCGGGGTCAGCGACTGGCCGTCCGTGGGCACCACACCCACCAGCTGCGACTCGGCACCCGCGCAGGCGTCGTGCCCCTTGGTGGCGGACTCGATGTCGACATACTCGACGCCGTTGGCCTCGGCACGTTCCTTGATCACCCGGCTGAGCTGGCTGACCTTGTCCTGAATGTAGGTGGCGTCAGGACCGCCGAGCGGCTGACGGCCCGGGCAACCACCCTGGCGGATCGCGAACGGGTAGCCGACCAGCAGGATCCGGGCCTTCGGCGAGCGGGCGCGGATACCGGCGATCGCCTTGTCGTACTGCGGGGCAAAGGCGTCGATCGTGGCGCCGACCTTGTCCTTCTGCCCGGGACGCGGTGCGCAGTTACGAGAGGTCGCAGTGGCGGCCGGGTTGATACAGCTAGCCGCCAGCTCGACGAGCTTGATGTCGTTACCGCCGATACCGACGGTCACCAGCTGGGTGTCCTTGCGCAGCGCGTTGAACTGCGGGGGAGCGGACGGAACGGGCTGCGGCTTGGTGAAATCGCCGACCTTCGCGGCGCCGCAGGTCACATCGGTGAAGTTCTTGATCCGCAGTTTCTTGGCCACCAGGCTCGGGTAGTTGATCGCCGACGTCCCGCACTGGCCCTTACCCGAGAGCGGCAGGATCGCGGTGCCCGCCGAATACGAGTCGCCGAGCGCCACATAGCTGGTGATGGTCTTCGACGGCGCGGCATCGGCCACCCCGGCCCCCGTCGCCACCAGCGCGGCCGCCCCCGCCGCGAGGGCGAACCGCCCGATGATCCCTGTCCCCGCTGTCCTACGCATGTGCGTCACTCCTCAACCCTCGCTGCACCTACCGCTACTGACCGGTAACTTAGAGTGGCAACATATATGAAGTTTTGTCAATCCGGACGGCGGGCTGTCATACGCCTAACCGCGGCGGGCTCTCATACGCCTAACCGCGGCGGGCGGCGGCCAGGCGTTCGGTGCGCAGGCGGTCGACCTGGGGCAGGTCGAGCGGGGCGAGCGTGTCGACGCCCAGGGCCTGCTTGAGCAGGTGGTCGGCGAGCTGCGGGTTGCGGGCCAGGGCGGGGCCGTGCATGTAGGTGCCGATCACCGAACCCTGCACCACGCCCTCGGTGCCGTCGCCCACACCGTTGCCGACGCCGTGCCGGACCTTGCCGAGCGGTTTCGCGTCGGCGCCGAGAAGGCTTCCGCCGCGGTGGTTCTCGAAACCGCTGAGCGGTTCGGTCAGACCGTCGAGTACCGGGTCGGTGACGAGTTCGCCGATGCTGCGCCGCTCCTGCGGGCTGGTGGTGAGGTCGAACAGCGAAATGCCTTCCACCCGTTCACCCGCCGACGTCTCATACCAGTGACCGAGCACCTGGATGGCGGCGCAGATCGCCAGCACCGGACGCCCCGCGGCGGCCGCGCGCTGCAGACCGGGATAGCGGGTGAGGTGTCGGGTGGCAAGGCGCTGCGCGTAATCCTCGGCGCCGCCGAGGGTGTAGACGTCCAGGGAGTCGGGCACCTCGTCGTCGAGGGTGATGTGCACGATCTCGGCGTCGATGCCGCGCATCTGGGCACGCTGGCGCAGGATGAGGGCATTGCCGCCGTCGCCGTAGGTGCCCATCACGTCGGGCAGCACCAGGCCGATGCGGAGGGTCGATTCGCTCACTTCTGGTTCCCTCCGGCGGCTTTGGCCTCGGCGCGCTCGAGAGCAACACCCAGATCGCGGAACGCGGTGTAGTTGGCCAGGACCTCGACGCGGCCGGGCGGGCAGGAGGCGATGGCCTTCATCGGGTCGTCGATGGTGATGTGCTCGGCGCCCGCGTACAGCAGTCGCACCGACAGGTCGGCGGCGCGTTCGCCCGCCGCGACGACCTTCATCGTCTCGAACGCCTCGAACCGTACATCCCACAACCATGACAGGTCCTCGCCGTCGGGGACCTGACCGTTGACGGCGATCACCAGTCCGTCGGCGTCCTGATCGATCATCGACAGCGCCTCCTGCCAGCCGGCCGGATTTTTGGCCAGCAGCGTGCGCACCGAGTGGTTGCCCACCCGGTGGACGCCGTACCGGCCGGCGACTTCGCGGACAGTGCCCACCGCCGCAACGGCTTTCGCGGGATCGGCACCCATCGCGACCGCTGCCGCGACGGCCTGGGCGGCATTGCCGCGGTTCGCACTGCCGGGCACCGACAGTGGCATTTCTACCACGAAACCATCAGGGCCATATATCTTTTCGTCGTCGACCCACCAGTCGGGGGTGGGGCGTCGGAAAGTCTCGTCGCCGCTGGAGTACCAGCCGTCCTCGCCGCGGATGATGGGTTCGCCGGTGCGGGGGCAGCTCACCGAGTCGCCCACCCAGCTCGCACCCGCGGCCACCCACACCACGTGTGGCGCGTTGAACGCCGCCGAGGTGACCAGCACATCGTCACAGTTGGCCACCAGGACGGTGTCGGGGTGCCGGGCGATTCCCTCACGCAGGCGGCGTTCGATCATGTTGATCTCGCCGACCCGGTCCAGCTGGTCGCGGGAGAGGTTGAGCAGCACCAGAACCGACGGATCGACGGCGTCACTGACGTGCGGTACGTGCAGCTCGTCCACCTCGAGCGCGCAGATGCCGGCCGAACGCTGCAGCGACAGGGTGGCGATGATGCCGGCGTCCATGTTGGCACCGTCGGCCTGGGTGGCCACCTCGCCGAGTTCGGCGAGCGCGGCCGCAGTCATCCGCGTGGTGGTGGATTTGCCGTTGGTGCCGGTGATCAGCGCGGTTTTCTTGCCCGCGGCCAGCCGGGACATGATCTTCGGGTCGATCTTCTCGGCGATCAGGCCGCCGATCATCGAGCCTTTACCGCGTCCGGCGGTACGCGAGGCCCAGCGGGCCGCGCCGGCTGCTGCCAAGGCGACGGTGGTGCGTACCGGCAGCCGGGCTGGGTTGTGATGTTCGCGCTCGGGCATGCAGAGAGTCTGTCACAGGTGCCGCGTGTGTGAGCGGGGCGCGGGGGCCCGACGAATCACACTGTGACAACAGGGGTTGTCACACTATGGGGGTGGTCCCGTAGGCTCTGGAACGTGAGCCGAGCCACCACACCGCCACTGTCACCGGTCGCCAGGGTCCGACGGGCCCTGATCAAACCCATCGGGAAGGTGCCGCCCGTGCTCGTGGCGTCGCTGAGCCGATGGGGTCACGTCAACGCCGACGGTGACCGGCTCGACCCGCCGATGGCGGTGATCGCGTGGGCCGCGGCGAACGTTCCGGGCATGGCGTTGGTCAGCGGAACCGTGAGCCAGGCGCGGCACCGTCTGGACGAATCGTCGGCGATGATCGCCGAGACGTTCCCGCCGCTGGCGGTTGTCGAGGACTTCCGTATCGACGACACAGTGTCGGCGACCCGCTATCGGGCCGACGAACAATCGACGGGCATCATCCTGTACTTCCACGGTGGTGGATTCGTGCTCGGCAGCCGGGCGAGCCACGACGCGGTGGCCCGCCGCCTGGCGATCGGTACCGGCGCCGATGTGGTGTCGGTGGACTACCGGCTGGCCCCCGAACACCCGTTCCCGGCCGCCACCGACGACGCGCTGGCCGCCTGGCATCACGTGGTCGGGGCCGCGCCGGGCTGGGGTGTGTCGCCGGACAAGATCGTCGTCGCCGGCGACAGTGCCGGCGCCAACCTCGCGACGGTGCTGGCGGCGGACGTGCGCGGCGAGGATGTGCGGCCCGCCCTGCAGTTGCTGATCTACCCGGTGGTGAACGCGTCGGAATCGGCGGACACGGCCTCGCGGCGTGAGTTCGCCAAGGGGTTCTACCTGACCGCCGAACGCGTCAACTGGTTCACCGACACCTACGCTCCGGTGCCCGCAGACCGTTCCGATCCGCGGGTGTCTCCGATTCTCGCCGACGACCTGTCGGGCCTGGCCCCGGCCTACGTGCTGGTGGCCGGTTTCGACCCGCTCCGCGATGAGGGCATCGCCTACGCCGAACGACTCCGCGAGGCCGGTGTGCCGACGACCCTGGATCGGGCCGGTAGCCTGATTCATGGCTTTGTGAACATGACGGCGCTGTCGGCCGATGCGCGCGGAGTCTTCGACCGGATGTCGGCGGCGGTTCGGGCCGCATTGTCCTGATCGGCAGGGTCATGATCGGCCGAGTGTGCTGTCGATCCCGGAGTGCGGGTCCGACAGGGTAGTAGGCGCCGACGGTCGCTGAACGGTCCTGCCGTTGCCGACCATGAGTACCCGGTCGGCGACGGCCACGACAAGAGGGTGATCGTGACTCACGACGAGTACGCCCCGACCGTGCCTGTGGGCGATCTCGTCGAGTAGCCGCATCGCCACCGCCGCGCTGATCCGGTCGAGGGCGGCCGTGATCTCGTCGCACAACACGATCTCGGGCTGATGCGCGAGTGTGCGTAGCAGGGCGGCACGTTGAAGCTGACCGTCGGAGACCTCATGGGGACGCCGGTGCAGGAGTCCGGATGTGAGGCCGAGTGTCTCGGCGAGGCCGTCGAGCGGCACCGGCCGCGCACCCGCGGGCCCGCGGCGGGCGGCTTCTCGAGCGGACAACTCGATGGCGCGGTCCAGCCGCATCCGCGGATCCATTGCCGCCCTGGGTGACTGGAAGGTCACCCCGATCCGTCCGCGGACCGCCCGGCCCGAGGCGGCCCGGATCTCGCCGACGGGGGTGTCACCGAGGCGTACGCTACCCGCGTCCGGTGCGATCAGCCCGCTGAGCAATCGGACGATTGTGGTCTTTCCGGAGCCGGAGGGTCCGGTCAGTCCGACGATCTCACCGGGCTCGACACGCAGATCGAGTCCGGCGAGCAGCCGGCCGGTGGCCACCGGTGGCGTATACACCACCCCGGAGGCGACGAGCGGGTGGGCGGTTGTGCCGGTCATCGGACGGTCCCGTCGGTGTCGCCCGGATCATGCAGTGCGCCCGGATCATGCAGGGTCGCGGGGGCGTGCAGCCCGCGGGACGGCAGAGCCGCCAGCAGCAGCCGCGTGTAGGCGTGCGCCGGGCTCCGCAATACCTGGGTGGCGGTGCCGGTTTCGACGATCCTGCCGTGCCGCATCACGCTGACCTCCTCGGCGATCCGGGTGCTCTCGAGTTCTTCGATGTCGTGCGTCACCAGCAGGACTGTGCCACCGGCGTCGGCGTGGTCGCGCAGAATGGCCAGCAAGTGGGCGGTCAGCACCGGGTCGAGTGCCGAGGTGGGTTCGTCGGCGAGCAGCAGCGGCGGATCCCCGGCCAACGCGAGCGCGAACGCCGCCCGCTGGGCCATGCCACCGGACATCTCGTGCGGATACAGCCCGGCGTCGCCGGACCGGAGTCCGACGGCGGTGATGAGTTCGCCGACATCGCGCCGGTGTCCGAGCGCCGCGCAGGTTTCGGTGAGTTGGGCGCCGAAGGTCCGCACCGGCGTCAGAGCCGTTGCCGCCGATTGCGGTATGACGCCGATGACCCGGCCGGCCAGGGTGGGTGTCGGCGGCAGCATCGAGCGTCGGCGCCGCGCGGGGCCGAGGATGTCGGCGTGTCCGCCGGGAACGCCCCCGCCCGACAGTTCGATCCGGCCGCGTGCGTGCGCGGTCGGTGGCAGCGCGCCGCTGATTGCCCGCAGGACAGTGGATTTGCCTGATCCGGACTCGCCGATCACCGCGTGCACGCATCCCGCACCGACGTCGAGGTCCACCGCGCGCACCGCGGCGACGGTGCCGTGTTCGCCGGTGATGTCGACAGCCAGGCCCGAAATCAGCAGCCGTACAGACGATTTGACGTCCTCCCGGCCGTAAACGACCGGGATTCCTACCACGCCACTTCGTGGCGTCTTGGCGGGTTCCTGTTTCACCGAGTCGTGCTCCCCACTCACGCGGGAAGACTGACCGTCTCTCCGCAGGCGTTTAGTCTCTCGGAGCGCCCCTCCGCGAGAATGTTCTTGGCAGCGTTTAGGTCGCGGTCGTGGACCGCACCACACCCCCGACACGTCCACTCCCGAACCGAGAGCGGTTTCGGCCCGTCCTTCGCCCCGCACACCGAACACAGTTGGCTCGACGGGAAAAACCGATCCACCTTGACGACGGTGCGCCCGTACCGGGCGGCTTTCTCCTCCACCATACGCACGAACATGCCCCACCCGGCGTCGTGCACCGATTTCGCCAACCGCGTCCGCGCAAGCCCGGTGACGCACAGGTCCTCGACGTAGATCGCTTGGTTCTCGCGGATCAATGTCGTGGACAGTTTGTGCGCCCAATCCTTGCGGGAGTCGGCCACTCTGGCGTGGGCTTTGGCGACACGCACACGGGCCTTGGTGCGGTTCTTCGATCCTTTCTGCTTGCGGGACAGATCCTGTTGTGCTTTGCGGAGTTTGCGTTCGGCCCGGCGCAGGAACTTCGGGGAGTCGATCACCCGGCCGTCCGAGCAGACCGCGAACGAGGTGAGACCCAAATCGATACCCACCTCGAACTGCGACTCGGGCAGCGGTTCGTCCGAAGTCTCGACGACGAACGATGCGAAATACCGGCCCGCCGCGTCTTTGATGATCGTGACACTCGATGGCTCCGACGGTAGGTCGCGTGACCAGGCAACCTTCAATTCGCCGACCTTGGCCACATACAGCTTCCGATTCGCACGGATCGAGAATCCGTTGCGGGTGAGCCGGATCGCTTGCCGATTGTCTTTGCGGGACCGGAAACGAGGTGCGCCGACCTTGCGGCCCTTGCGTTTCCCGGACATCGAATCGAACCAGTTGCGATACGCACGCCGCGCGTCCTGGCTGGCTTGCACCAGCACCACCGATGCCACCTCGCCCAGCCATTGACGCTCTGGGGTTCGCTTGGCCTCGGTGACCACGAGCTTCTGCACATCGGTATCGGAGAGTTTTAGCCCGGCCTGGTAGGCGACCTGCCGTGCCCGTAGCGCGTCGTTGAATACCACCCGCGCACACCCGAACGCCTGGGCCAGCCTGTTCTGCTGTCCGGGCGTCGGGTAGACGCGGTACTGATATCGCAACTGCATGGTTCAATCCTACTGTGCCCCACTGACACTGTTGTTGATGCGCTAACCCGGCCCTGAAGGACCGGGCTTGCGCGCTACGTTTCTCGGCCATCGCACCTCCGCTCCGGTGATCCGCGCCGTCAGCGCCCGCCCCGCGACACCCACCGCCAGCACGGCCGCGATCAGTGCGCCGCCGGGGAACACCAGCAGCCACCATTGACCGAGCAGCAGACCGCCCTCGGCGTCGGACAGCAGGGTACCCAGACTCGGTTCGTGCGGCGGCAGGCCGATGCCGAGGAAGGAGAACGTCGACTCGTGCCACACGGCGTGCGGCACCAGCAGCAGTACCGAGATGAGTGCCTGGCCCAGCGCCGCGGGTACCAGATGATGCCGGATGATCTGCCCGCGTCCCATCCCGCTGAGCCATGCCGAGGCGATCACCTCCGAGTTACGCATCGATAACGTTTGGGCCCGAATGATTCTCGCTGTGGTCACCCAGTGGCTGAGTACCAGCGCCACGATGATCGCCGGCACGCTGCCGCGGAACATGGCCACGATCACCAGGCTCAGGATGAGATGGGGCAGCGCGTTGACGGTGTCACTGGTACGCATCAGGACCTGGTCGACGGCGCCGCCGACGAATCCGGCGATCACGCCCACCGCGGTGCCCAGGACCGTCGACGCCACCGCGACGATCAGCGCGATCGTCAGCGACAGCCGCAGGCCGAGGGCGACCCGGATGAACAGGTCGCGGCCGGCCGGATCGGTGCCGAGCGGATGGTCGGCCGACGGAGCCACACCGGCGATCGTGTAGTCGACGATGCGGGTGTCATGGTCGACGAACAGCGGCACGGCGAAGGCGTACAGGACCAGACCGATCAGCACGGCGAGCGCGCACCACAGTCCGATCCGGCGGGGACGGGGCCGGCGGGCCTGATCGGTCACAGCCGTGCGGTCAGACATCGGTGTCCACCCGCGGATCGAGCAGCACGTACAGCACGTCCGCGAGCAACGTGCACAACAGCACCGCGGCCGTCGAGGCCACCGTGAGGAAACACAGCAGGTCGAGGTCGAGGCGCTGGGCGGCCTGTACCATCGCCGCACCGATTCCCGGCCAAGCGAATACGGCCTCCACGATCACCGAACCGGCGATCAGCTCGGGTAGCCGGGTGGCGGTGAGTGCGATGAACGGGGGCGCGGCAACCGGCAGGACGTGGCCGACGACGATCGTGCGCCGCGGGATCCCCCGCAGCCGGGCGAACAGCACGGCGTCCTCGCTCAGCGTCCGAATCACCGTCTCGCGCAATCCGAGGATCAGCCACGGTACCTGTGACAGCGCGAAGACCACGGTGGGCAGCGCCAGATGCCGCAGCAGCGAACCGGCGGCGACCCCCTCGCCGGGGTCGGTCAGCCCGCCGGTGGGAAACAATCCCAGCCCCAGCGCGAACACGGCGATCACTCCCATGCCCAGGACGAACGGCGGCACCGCCGCCAGCACAGTGGCCAGTACACCGATCGCGCGGTCGGCGAGCGAACCCGGAGCCAACGCCGCCCACAGTCCCAGGCACACCGAGATGATCAGCGCGAGAACGAGACCGGAGACACTCAGCACCAGCGTCCACGGCAGCCTGTCGCCGATCACCGTGGATACGCTCTGCCGGTAGGACATCGACCGGCCGAGATCACCACCGAGGGTGGCTCGCAGCCAATCCCACCACGCCGACCACCACGACCGGTCCAGCCCCAGGGTCCTGCGCAGTTCGCCGCGCTGTTCGTCGGTGAGGGCCGCGGACTGGCCGGACATGTAGGCGTCGAGCGGATCGAGTGGGCTCAACGACGCCAGCCAGAACACGCCCACGGTGACGACGAGCGTGATCGGGGCGAGCAGCAGCAGACGTCTGCCGACGATGCGGGGCACCGCCGAGATCCGGCGGCGCCCCGTGTCGGCCGGCATACCGGGCGGGCCGGTGCACGTCACCGGCGGGCCGGTCCGGTCACGACGCGGTCCAGTCGGCGATGGTGTACCACGGACCGAATTCGACGCCGTGCGAGTGCGGTTCGAGCGCCACGCCCGGCTCTTTCCAGCCCATGTCGCGGGATACGTAGACGTGCTTGACATATGCGAGCTGCAGCATGCCCGGCGTCGCGGCGTACGATGCCTGCGCTTTGCGGTAGAGCGCGTCGCGGGTGGCGGCGTCCGGTTCGACGCGCGCCGCGTCGAGTGCGGCGTCGAGTTCTTTGTTGACGTAGTCGGATGCGTTGTCCCACTTGGCGCCGACTCCCGGTTCGGCGAACGTGGAATGCAGCACGGTGTAGAGCTGGGCGTCGATAGAGTACGGCTGGGAGCCGCCGCCGAGCACCAGCGGCGTGGTCCGGTAGTCCTCGTCGGAGACGTCGGCGGAGTTCTTGGCGACGGGGTGGGCGATGACGCCGATCTTGTCGAGTTCCGACGTGGTGGCCAGTGCGAGCAGTTTGCGTGTCTCGCCGACATTGGTGAAATAGATCAGGTCGAACTCGGCCCGCCGCCCGTCCTTCGCGCGCACGCCGTCGGAGCCGCGGGTCCAGCCGGCGTCGTCGAGCAGCTTCTCGGCGTGTGCGCGGTCGAACGGGATCTCCTTGGACTTGTCGTAGGCGTTGCCGTAGAACGGCGCGAGGAAGGTCGAGTTGGGTGTGCCGTGGCCGTCGAGTGCACCGTCGACGAGCGCTTGCCGGTCGATCGCGAGGTTGAGTGCGGTGCGCACGGTCTGGTCACCGACGAAGGGATGTGCGGCGGGCAGGGTGATCGCGTGCCAGTCGGCGCTGGTGCGGGAGGAGACGGTGAAGTCCTTGTTGTTGTCGAAGGCCTTCGACAACCGGGTGTCGAGCAGTGTCCCGTCGCCCTCTCCGTTAGGCAGTTGTTGTGCGCGCGAGTTCTCGTCCTCGACATGGCGGATGACGATCTTGCCGATGGCGGGCACGCTGCCCCAGTAGTCGTCCCGCGCTTCGAATATCGCCTGGTCGGCACGTAGGTCGGTGAGCTCGTAGGGTCCGGTGCCGACGGGGTCGGTGTTGAGTGAGGAGTCCTTCGCGGGCACGGCATCGGGGGTGGTTGCCTTCTCCGCGTCGAGGCGCTCGCTCGGCGCGATGCCCGTCAGCAGCAGTCTGTCGAACTCGGGCGAGGGGTCCTTCAGCCGGAACGTCACCTCGTCGGGCCCGGTTGCGTCGACGGTGTGCAGGTTCTGCCAGCGGACCAGCTCGGTGGAGGCGACCGCGGGATTGATCAGCGCCCGGTAGGTGGTCACGACATCGTCGGGACCGAACGGTGATCCGTCGGAGAAGGTGACGCCGGTGCGGGTCCTGACCGTCCAGGTCCGGTTGCCGTCACTCGGCACGGCCGGGCCGGCCGCCAGCAGCGGGGTGATGTCGGGCTGGGTGTCGGGCTGCCCCGGCTGGACGCGGAAGAGTCCCTGGTAGATGCGGGACTCGCCGTTGCGGCCGTGATTGTTCACCGGGTTGTAGGTGCCCAGCGGGTTGTTGTCGAGCACGACAACCGTCGTCGTGGAGCCGGCCGCGGGCCGGTCGTCGGGGTTGTCGCCGCACGCGGTGAGGGCCAGTGCCATGGCCGTACCGACGGCGGCGAGGGACCGCATGTGGGCGGGCGTCCCCGATCGAGCAGTAACGATAATGGTTGTCATAATGTTTAAGGTAACGTACCGTGACGTCGGTGCTGCCGAATGTGAGCTATGCCACCGCCCGGGCGGCGGGTGGAGTGCGGACTTGACCATCCGGGATTAGGTATGCCTATCCTTTGGTAGATCTCATGTGGCCGGACTTCGGCCGATACCTCTGCGCCGCCGCGGGGGGTGAATGCTGTGCGCTAAAGACTTGGGGAGTCATGCGGGAGCTTGAATTTGTCAAACTTGATCCAACGCAGAACGTCACAGTTCTGGTCAAGACGCAGCATCCGTCCGCGGAGTATGTGGCCATCGCACAGTCGCTGATGGGCTATGCCCATGTCCACGCCGAGCAGGTTGGATTTGTTGAACTATCTTCTCACCCAGAAGCTTTGGCTCGCATTCAGATGGCTGCGGGGGAGTTCTGCGGCAATGCGTGCATGTCACTCGCGGCATCGATAGCGCACGATAGTGAATTAGCCGAGGGTATGAGTACATCTGTGTGTATCGAGTCGTCGGGTACCGACGATCTGATCAATTGTGAGGTGCGGCGTGCCAACCGTCGCTACGAATGCAACGTGTCGATGCCGATTCCGCTCGCCGTCACCGTATCGGACAATACTATTCTGGGTGGTGGCTGGGGAATTGTTCTTTATCAAGAAGGAATTCACATCGTCGCAGAGTGTCGGCCCGATGATTCCGATACCCGGCGATTCGCGGCGGCCCTGGCGGCGGCGATCGCGCCGGTGCGCGAGTTCAGTCTCGTCGGGGTGATGCTCTATCACCCCGGTACCGGGTCCGTGCACCCACTGATCCATATTCCGGCGTTGGGCAGCATGATCTGGGAGCGGGGATGCTGTTCGGGAGTTGCCTCGGTGGGGGCCTACCTCGCGCACAAGAACAATCGGTCCGTCGCGGCCACGATGCGACTACCCGGCGGACCCATGCGGGTGGCGGCCGAGATCGACGGCAAGGGCATCTCTCGTCTGGTGGTAGAAGGGCATGTACGCATCGTTGCCCGCGGCCAGGCCTATCTGGCCGATGACCAGATGGAGGAAGCCCTTGTCGGTGACGCGATTGACCGGAGCCATGTTGGCGCACCTGCATACACTTGAGAGCCTCAACCGCAGGTACGACCGTTCCACGGACCTCTATCCGGAGCTGGAGGCGGCGGTTGCCGACCTCACCGCATTCGTGACAGACGCCGAGAATACGGCGCTGTGGAATGAGTGCGCGGCCGGTGCCGGCGATGACTTCGCCGAACTCGCCGAGTGCCTGCGCGACGAATCGGCGGCATCGGCCGCGACCATGGAGAAACTCCGTGCCCGCGAGTTCCTCGCCGGAGTCGAACGGCCGACCCGGTACTTCGACAATGTGGAGTCCTCCATCGACAGCGAATTCGGTTCCTTCGCACCGGAATCAGGGTCGAAAATCTTGATGATCGGGATCGGCTCGTTCCCGATGACTGCGGCCAATGTCGTTCGGCAGACCGGTGCCACCGTCTTCGGCACCGACATCGATCTCGAATCGATCGAACTCGGCCGGCGAGTCGTGCGTGCATTGGGCGTCGACGATCACGTAGAACTCGACGTGGCGGGGTCGCATCTGCGGCCCGTGGCTGCCGAGGTGACCCACGTGATCTTCAGTTCGACCATCAGCGACAAGTACCGGATTCTCAATGCGCTCCATCCGCTGACCCGCGCCGACGTGACCGTGGTGATGCGCTACGGCAACGGCCTCAAGTCGTTGTTCAACTACCCGAAACTTAATTTGCCGCAAGAGCTTTGGCGTGAGGTCGCCGGAGTGACGCGCCCCGGTCAGGTCTTCGACGTGGTGCTGTACCGGAAGGCCGGGGCGACCGATGCCGTCTGACGCAGCCATGCCGCCACATCCGTCCGGGCCGCTGGGCCGGGTCCTGATCGCGGGGACCGGTCCCACCGCGATCCAGCTCGCCGGCGCGGTCAAGAACGTGTACGGGTCGACCGTCGGCATTGCGGGCCGGGAATCGGTACGATCATCTCAGTTCTTCGACAACCTGCGCGCCGTCGACGGGGCGGCGTCGGTGCGGGTGCAGAACATCCAGCACGAGGCTCTGGCGGCCGACTTCCGGTTCGATGCGTCGTTCGAGGGTTACCCGACGGTGTCCGGCGAATGGGACACGTTGATCCTCGCCGCACCCGCCAACGCCTACGCGCAGATTCTCCGGGAGATTGACGCTGCGATCGGCTTCGCCGGGATCACGCTCATCGTCCTCGTCTCACCGACCCTGGGGTCCGGTGCCCTGGTCGCCGAATTGTCGCGATCGTCGGTGGCCGCACCCGAGGTGATCAGTCTGTCGAGCTACCTGGGTGATACGCGCTGGGCGTCGGGGATTCCGGGGCCAACAGTGCTCACCGCCGGCGTCAAGAACCGGATCTACGCCGCCTCCGACCGGGGGCGCACCCGCGCACTCGACGCCGTTCGCGGGTTGCACGTCGCACTCGGGATCGACGTCGAGGTGTTCGACGACCCGATAGCCGCGGAAAGCCGGAACCCGTCACTGTACGTGCACCCGGCACTGTTCTTCAACGACGTCACACTGGGCGCCGTCTTCGACGATCCGGTGGGGCCGCAGAGGTACGTCTACAAACTCTTCCCCGAGGGACCCATCACGCCGGGACTGATCGCCACGATGCTCGGTCAGTGGCGGGAGATGAGTGCGATCCTCGCGGCGGTGGGCGTACCCGGGGTGAATCTGCTCAGATTCATGGTCGACGACAGCTATCCGGTACGACCGGAGAGCATCTCGCGCGAGGACATCGAGAACTTCGAATCGCTGACCGAGACCGAGCAGTGTTACCTCGTGTACGTCCGATACGCCTCACTGCTCATCGACCCGTTCAGCACACCCGACGCGGACGGCAGATACTTCGACTTCTCCGCGGTGCCGATCGGACGGGTGTTCACCGACGCCACCGGCGTGCTCGACATCCCCCGGATGCCGGGCGAGGACTACTACCGCACCAAAGTCATCCGGGGTATCGCCGCCCGAGCCGGAATCGAGTGCCCGGCCATCGACGGCATGCTCGCCTGCTATGAAGGCCGGTTGCGTACCGCCGCCGGCAAGTATCCCGACCGGCAACTGTCGCCGGCCTTCACCGTCCAGGAATTCGACGGCGACGTTCAACTGATCTGGAATCGCCTGCGGGAACGAATACCCCGTGGTTATCGCCCGTCGCTACGCTCGCCGGTGAATCCCCCGTCGCTACGCTCGCCGGTGAATCCCCCGTCGCTACGCTCGCCGGTGAATCCCCCGTCGCTACGCTCGCCCGGTCGATAGCCCCCATTCGCCACCCGTCCGCGTGCCGTGAAAGAGCAGGAGCCCGATGAGCGCGCCCACCATAGTCCACCAGTCCGATTGGTCGATGATCCGTAAGATCTGGCCGCTGCTGATAGCTGCCGCACTCGGCCTCGTGCCGTTCACTGTCATGTCGAATTTCCTGCCGGCGATCGCCTCCGACGCCGGGGTGGGCGTCGACCTGATGGGTAGTTTCCGGGGGCTGGGCGGCATCGCCGCGCTGATCGTGGGAGTGGCGGTAGCGCCGTTGCTCGACCGGTTGTCACGGACGGCGGTGGCCACGATCGCGCTGTCGGTGCTGGCGGTGGGATGCTTAGCCTCGCTGCTGGGTCATCCGATTGCGTGGGTGATGTTCTGTCTGTTGATCGGCGCCGGCACCGCCGTGCTCAACCCGGCCGTGGCGGCATTGTCGGCCGATCGATTCGAATCCGGTCACGACGCCGCCCGCGCCGCCACGCTGGTGTCGTCGACCGCCACCCTGACCGCCGTCCTCGCCGCACCGGTGCTCGCCCTGCCGGCGGTCCTGTGGGGGTGGCGGGCCGACATGATCGGGGTGTTCGTCGCGCTGCTCGTCGTCGCGGCACTGATTGCCCGGATGCCCTCGGATCAGCAGGGCCGCACCGCGCTCGGCTATCTCGAAGCGCTCCGCACGGCGACCCGGCGGCCCGGGGCGACGGATCTGCTGATGGTGTCGCTGCTGCGGACCACCGCCTTCATGGGGTCGCTGGCCTACATCTCCGCCGCGTTCGACGAGCGGTTCGGCCTGTCCACCGGCTGGTTCTCACTGGTGTGGTCGACATCGGGGCTGGCGTTCTTCCTCGGCAACTTCGGTGGCGGCAAATACCTGCATCGACGCGGCACCGAGGTCGCGATCCCGATGATGGTGGCCGCCATCTGCACCGCCACGATGGCGATGGTGGTTCTCTACACCGCGCCCACGCTGTGGTCGGCGTGGATCGCGGTGGCGGTCGTCTCAGCCTCCCACGCGGTGATCGCGGCGGGTGTCACCACCGCCGTCGTGCGGTCCGCGGGGCCTGCGCGGGGTACAGTCCTCGGGCTGAACGGAGCCGCGCAGGCGCTCGGTACCTTCCTCGGTGCCGCGATCGCGGGTGCGGCCCTGGCTGTCGGCGGCTGGGTGGCGGTGGCCACCGCGCTGGGCGCGGTCACCGCGATCGCCCTCTACTTCGCCCTCCGTGCCCAGACGCCGGGCTACGCCCAGATTTCCAGCTGACAGATATATCGTTCGGTGAGTTTGCTGTTGATCCCGGAAAGCGGGATCAACAGCAAACTCACACCGGGACCTTCTCCGTTACGCGACTGGTGGGGGTGTGGCTCGCGGACAGTACGCCGAGGGTGCACCCGGAGATCACCGCGGCGGCTCCGAGGAGTTCAGCGGCACTTGGTATTTCACCGAAGAAAAGCCAGGCGGCGGTGATTCCGACAACCGGCACCAGCAGCGACATGGGTGCGACGCGGCTCGCCGGATATCGGGCGATGAGGTCGGCCCAGAGGCCGGATCCGGCGATCGTGCCGAGCAGGACGATGTAGGCCAGTCCCGCGAGTGCGAGCAGTCCGCTGTGGCTGCCCAGGTCGGCGAGGGCGTCGATTCCGGCTGTGGGACCGTCGAACACCAGGCTCATCGCCAGGAACGGCAACGGCGGGATCACCGACATCCACAGCACCAGGCGCAGGGCGTCGCCGGGCCGGGCGGTGCCGGGTTCGCGGTCGGTGGCGGCGAGCCGGTTGCCGATGTTGCCGAACGCCCAGCCGAGACCGGCCAGAACGGTGAGTGCGATGGGGCCGACGGCGCTCCACCCGAGGCCCGTTCCGGTGGCCCGGGCCACCGCGATGATCCCGATCCCGATGACCGCCAGCGCGATTCCGCACACCTGACGTCCGGTCATCCGTTCATGCAGGAACAGCACGCCGAGAACGACGGTGAACGGCGCCGAGGTCTGCAACGCCAGCGATGCCAGACCGGTCGGCATCCCCACGTGCATCGCCAGGAACAGGAAGGCGAACTGGGCGATGCCGAACCCGCACGCGTACAACAGGAACCAGTGGACCGGAATCTTTGGGAACCGCACGAACAGCACTACCGGAACCGCCATCACCGCGAACCGCAGCGCGGCGAGGAAGAACGGCGGGAAGTGGTCGAGACAGTAGCGGATGGCGATGAAGTTCAGTCCCCACAGCAGTACGACGGTCAGGCCGATGCAGCGGTCACGAGTGGTCATGAATCCATCGTGGAGGCGGGTTCAGTTCAGCACAATCGAATTAATATGCATTTATTATGCAGTTTTGATTAATTAATATCGGCGATGCGCCGCGATCGTGGTCGAGACCCGGCCGGTCCGGCACCGCGGGCAGCGCGGTGTCGATCCCGCTCGACCGACCGACTCCGGCGGCAGGTGCTACGCGCTGTTCTTGCCCGGGCCGAACTCGGCGTACAGGTCGGGCAGAAGGCCCGCCAGGTGGGTGAACTCGATCTGGTCGTGCAGGAGCTGCTCGTACGCCAGACGCTCGCCGGCCAGGCGTGCCTTCATCGGTGCGGGTACCGCCTTGTCGATGTCGAGAGCGGTCCGTCCGCGGCCGAGCACCAGATGGTCGGCGAGGAAGTAGCGTGACCGAAGCTCGAACCCGTCGTCGGTGTCACGGATCAGGTGAACCATGGTGGCGCAGCGGATACCGGGTTTGCGCAGCGAGACGTAGCCGCACGCGCTGCCGTGTATGTCGGCTCCCGCGAGTGCGTTCTGGTCGATGCCGAGTTCGCCGGGGGCGACGAAATCGATGGTGATCCGTTGCAGTTCCGCGCCGATGTACTCATCGATGACATGCGAATTGCCGAGGTAACGTTGTTCATCGCTCAGGCCCGGTGCGGTGAGCACGTCGCGGTTGCGGGCGAGGGCGGACACGTGGTTCCATGGAAACCACAGCGTGTACCGGGCCGCCTCCACCGAATGCCACCAGAACC
>ERZ795062.1257-NODE-1257-length-18318-cov-94.754805_pt1 | contig 18318 bp, 18 predicted proteins | sample MGYA00375146_ERZ795062 | MGnify/ENA primary metagenome ERZ795062 (study PRJEB30191, sample SAMN05720281) | activated sludge metagenome | isolation source: Anaerobic digester | place: USA | collected 2015-07-16 ... | reverse complement strand
TTTTATATTATAAGATATTTTAGCAAGGTGCAATGTTCGTGATCGATTACTATTTTAGGGTCCTTGAGGAGGGGTTCATCATGTGGCTGGAGTTGCATAAAGTGAAGGTGCGCGACGTCCGGTGGGGCGACGACACCAAGGTTGAAGGAGGAGGTGAAAACAAAACAGATTCAGATGAAACTTGTGCAGCGATCTCTGCTTGATAAAATAAGTGGAATGTTCAGATCCTAAGTTTTGAAATTCAATATGACAGTATGATGTAGTATAATTTTATAGCATTGATAGCGTTAAATTCAACAATTACCTCCATCTTTGCTGCATATAATTAACCAGCTAAGGGCTCTGAATTATGTTCATAAATGGCCTTATAATTATAATTAACCGGAATGGCGACGATTAAACGGCCAACGTGCAATGCTAAATATTCAAGATTAAAGATCTGACCCCAAAGTGTTTATGACAATCATTAAAAGCGAGGAAGGAGATTGTAGGTATGGCAGAAGACAAAGACATAAAAAAACAGATACAACATTTTTACGGCGAGATAGCTAAGAACGCAAAAGAAGGAAATGTTTCCTGCTGCAAGGGTTCCTGCTGCGGGCCCATTGCAAACGCACCACTCATCTACGGGGAAGAGTTTCTCAACGGCCTGCCTGAGGAGGCCTTAGAGGCATCTCAAGGATGCGCCAATCCTCTGGTATTTGCCGAGCTAAAGGAAGGGGATATAGTGCTTGATTTGGGAAGCGGCGGCGGGATCGACGCATTTTTGGCGGCAAAGATCGTGGGAAACAAGGGAAAAGTTTACGGTCTTGACATGACGGACGACATGCTCGCCCTCGCTAATGAAAACAAGAAAAAGGCCGGCTTCACGAACGTGGAGTTTATCAAAGGCTATATTGAAGAAATCCCTTTGCCGGATGAGGCTGTTGACGTGATAATTTCAAACTGCGTCATCAATTTATCTGAGGACAAGCAAAAGGTCTTCAGTGAAATTTACAGGGTTTTAAAGAGAGGCGGGTACCTCTCGATCGCAGATGTGGTGACCTTAAAAGAAGTCCCGGATCGCGTCAGGCAAATAACGGAGCTTTGGCTATCCTGCATGGCCGGCTCCCTTCTAGTTGATGACTTAAACAAAATACTCGCCGATATCGGGTTTAAAGACATCACGATCTTCTTGGAACACGTATATACGAAAGACGTGATACAGTCACTCCTTGGAAGCGATGCCAAAATCAACGCAAGCGATCTTGACCGGCTCGACGGCGCCTTTGGAAGCGCGGTAATAAAGGCTGTTAAATAGTTAAAAAAAGGTTGTCAAAATTTCAAGTGGGGCCTCGCTGGTTGAGGCCCCTAATTTTAGTCTACCTTATCCCAGCGCCACATCCAAGATCATCATCACGGTAAAACCTAGTATTGCGGCCATGGTGGTGATGTTTGTTTCACCGCTACGTTGTGCTTCGGGGATGACTTCCTCGACGACCACAAATATCATGGCTCCCGCCGCAAAGGCGAGTGCATAGGGAAGGATCGGCTGGGCTATCATGACGGCTTTGGCGCCGATGACGCCTGCTATGGGTTCGACCATGGCAGAAAGTTGTCCCATCATGAAGCTTTTATATGGCGAAACGCCCTCGCGGCGCAGGGGCATGGATACAGCAAAGCCTTCAGGGAAGTTTTGAAGACCAATGCCGATGGCCAAAGACACGGCGCCCGCCAAGGAAGCCGAAGGCAGCCCGTAATGTAAGGCACCGAAGGCGACGCCCACGGCCATGCCTTCGGGGATGTTGTGAAGGGTTATGGCAAGCACCAAAAGCGTGCTTCGCTGCCATGAGGTTTTAATCCCTTCGGCGTCGGACTTTTCAAGTCCTATATGAAGGTGAGGAAGGATCATGTCTATGATGCGCATAAATACTCCGCCGGCCAGAAACCCGATGGCAGGCGGAACCCAGGACGGTATTGGCTTTCCTTCGGACATCTCGATGGCAGGAGCAAGCAGGGACCAGTAGCTTGCAGCTATCATGACACCTCCGGCAAAGGCAAGCATGCTGTCGAGCAGCTTTTTGCTCACCTCTTTGGTCAAAAAGACCGCCGCAGCCCCCAGGGCCGTTACTCCCCAGGTAAAAAGCGTTGCGATGAGCGCCTGCATCACGGGACTTAAGTTGACGAATGCTTGTGTCAAATTCATCGCATCCTCCCCATTTATGCATAATTGATTTAGTTTGACGTAATAAATATAGCATGGCCATTCAAATTAAAAAAGGTTCAATTACAGCAGAACGCGGATAGCATTCGTTTATTAATATATATAATATATATTAATGATGAAGCTAAAAGGGCGAAAGGGAGAGAAAGGCAAGTTGAGAACCATGGTTCGCATAGATGAGGACCTTATAAAGAAGGTTGATCTACGAACGAGATCACGAAACGATCACCGATTTCATAGAGATCGTGAGCCGTCGTTATGGGGAAAATTACCCGCGCTACATCGAATGCCTGAAGAGCATCGTGGGGGCATAACGATGACTCTTGACACGGAGCGCCTCAGACGAGAGATAGCCTACATTCGTCAGCAAGTGAATACTATCAACGGAATAGTAAAAACTTACGGACGACAGAAAATAATCGAAGACACGTTGATACTTAGCGCCATAAAGTATTTTTTGCAGACGAGCATTGAAGCAATGATTGACATAGTCTATCACGTGGCTGCCAAAAAATTTAATTACCCACCGAGTGACGCACGTGACGCCTTAAAAATGCTCAGCAAGAAAAAGGTCATTTCGGCCTCGGAGTTTGACACCTATTCTGCTATGGTCGGTCTGTGCAATCGTCTCGTCCATGGTTACGAGGATGTATCGCCGGAATTGTTATACGAAATTATAACCGAGCAATTGGGCGATTTTGTGAAGTTTATTGCTTCCATCATTCCATTAATAATTCAGTTAGAAGAAAATAGGCCTTTGGAGTCAGATATTTAGTTCAGATCTTCAGCCTTGAATTTTACTCTAACATGATAATTTGTAAGAAAAGCATTTTTAGGCAGGCAAAGGCTCAATCCTCGAAGCTAAGCCTTCACCAACCCTCCAATTTAAAAACCGGGCAGGAATTTTAGAGACCAAGTTTGTGATGGATAAAATAAAATGTTAAATTGACAAGCGATGAAAAACTCAAAACTCAAGATCTGATCAGGTCTCGAATCTTGAATTTTTAATTTAGTAAATTAACGAAGCTATCAAAAATACCTAATTTCCCTTTAAATGCTCCCAAGGCTTAATTTAGAGTAAAGATCAAGTTACGTTCGGCATCTTTTTGTGATATCATCAGCAAACGATGCAACATATGCTGGCTTTTTCTTCTGCGGCTACCAAAAATAAAATCATATTGCCTATTTTCAACCAAAGGAGGCCTCGCCTGTGCCAAAAGACGACCTAACGCCCAAAGACCCACACGACAGGCTTTTTAAAAGGGTAATGTCTGACGAAGCAAACGTAAGACAGTTAATAAAGGAATTCCTGCCAAAAGAGCTTTCAAGTCAAATAGATTTAAGGGAAATGAAACTCATTCCCACAGAAAAGATCAAGGGCTACAACAAGTACTACATGGACATAGCCGTTGAATGCCATATATCAAATACTAAAGGACAAGTTTACTTCGTATTTGAACACAAGTCATATCCTGACCCTGGAGTTTTACTTCAAATACTAAATTATATGACCGTAACGTGGGATGAACAGAGAAAGAAGAATAAACCACTTACACCTATAATTCCCGTGGTCATCTATCACGGCTCTTCAAGCTGGAACGTTACCACTCATTTTCAAGGACAGTTTCAAAATATAGGTGAATCCATAAAACCTTACATCCCTGAGTTCAACTACGTATTAGTGGACCTAACCCAAATTCCTAACGAAGAGATAGAACAAAGGGCAAAAGATACACCCTTTTTGATGGCAAGCCTGATGATCATGAAGCTTGTAGCCTTACGTGACATAGAGGATATCGCGAAGATAACTGTTATAATTAACTTGCCTGAAGAAGAAAAACAGATACTGTTTTTATACCTGCTTTACACTGTGGATGTAGACCAAGACACCATGCAACGGATAGTAAAAGAACTTGGAGGTGAAGAAATCATGCCGTCTCTGGCAGAGAAATTGATGAGCAAGGGAGAAATCAAAGGTAAACAAGATCTGCTTATAAAACAACTGCGCCGAAAATTTGGCCTGTCGTCTTCTGACGAAAAGATGATCCGCTCCGTCACCGATGAATCCAAACTTGATGCTGCGGCCGAAGCCGTCCTTGACGCCAAATCGAAAGAGGAAGTTTTAAAGCTGCTTGGACAGTAAAGGGACAGAGTTACTATACAAAAATACTTTCAGAAAAATAGAATTTTTGCTAAGTGATACAGCGATATTTGATGAATCTCTTTTTATGTATTAGGGTTGTGCATTGGGGTTTACCATTATAAAACCACTAAATAGGCGGTGGGTCCTTTGTGAACCGCTCTGGCTTTTTGTTATTGAACCAAATCACCCACTAATGCCACTGGCAAGGCCGTAAATTCGGCGGTTCTCGATGGCGCACTATATATTAGCAAAAATTAACTGATATCATTAAAGTCTGCATGAATTTGGGGGCAGACTATTTCCATGTGATAAATTAAAATTCAAGATTAAAGACCTGACCCCATTGGCGGACAAAATCAAGCCGAGACAGATTGAAGTTGTAAAATATGCGCAAAGTAAGATAAAATGATTGCATGAAGTGGGGGGTAAATATCCTGATTGCCGTCTAGCAGGATTTACTGCCCCAAATTTGCAACCTGAGACTTGGTGATTAGCGATGAAGATCTTTAGAAGAACTTACATTGCAAAGTTTGCAATAGATTTGTTATTAGCCTGTGGTGTATGTGTTTTTTTGGCGTTTTATTTGCGGCTTGAAGGAAGATTTCTTTCTTACAGCAATCAAATTCCTCCATATATATTCATTACAGCCATATCTTTGCTTTTAGTTGAAGTTGTTTACAGGCTTCCTTTGCGTTCTTGGCGAAGCACCGGGATTCCCGATTTAGTGACCTTATTTAAGGCCATGGTAATTTTTGGCTTCTCCGTCTCCGGATTGTGTTTCATAGGCGGTACTTCCTTGCGCGTACCGCGCAGCATCCCCATAATAAATACTTTTTTGGCGATGCTTGCCTTGGGCGGTACTCGGGCGCTTTTCAGGCTTTATCATGAGCACCATGGCTATAAAAATACGAAATCCTTAGTCGAGCCCAAAAACATCCTGATCGTCGGCGCCGGCGAAGCCGGGACCATGATTGCCCGTGAAATGCTGCGCCATCCCGAGGCCGGCCTAAAACCCCAGGGTTTCTTGGATGACGACCCTTCAAAAGAGGGAACGAAAATCTTAGGACTTCCCGTCCTTGGCCCCATCGATTCTCTGCCCATAGAGGTCGGAAACCACCGTATCCAAGAGGTCTTAATTGCCATACCTTCTGGCGATGGTCGCCTTGTGCGTCGAATTGTGGATTTATCCAGTAAAGCGGGCGTATCTTATCGCATCATCCCAGGCGTTTATCAAGTTCTTTCAGGCGAAGTTTCCATTTCACAGATACGCGAGGTAGACATAGAAGACTTACTGGGCAGGGAACCGGTGAGCCTTGACGTCGATGCCATATCAAAATACCTGAAGGGCAAACGCATACTCGTTACGGGAGCAGGGGGATCCATAGGTTCCGAAATTGTCAGGCAGGTTGCGCGTTTTGGACCGGAAAAGGTGGTCCTTTTGGGCAGGGGAGAAAACAGCTTATTTGAACTTGAGCTTGAGATCAAAGCTTTATTTCCAAGATTGAAATATGAACTTGTCATTGCCGACGTCCAAAATCGCCAAAAGCTTGAGCGGGTCTTTAAGAAATTTCGGCCTCAAGTTGTATTCCACGCTGCCGCACATAAACACGTTCCCTTGATGGAGACAAATGCGGATCAGGCCATAATAAATAACGTCCTCGGCACCAAAAACGTAGCCGAGCTGGCGCTAAAATGGGGCGTCGAGCGATTTGTTAATATATCCACTGATAAGGCCGTAAACCCCACGTCGGTCATGGGCGCTTCCAAGCGCATCGCTGAAATGGTAGTGCGCAGGTTAGCCGAAAAAGCTACCCCTGGACAGACCTTTGTCTCCGTACGATTTGGAAACGTCCTGGGAAGCAGGGGAAGCGTAATTCCCATATTTAAACGCCAGATTGCTAGTGGGGGTCCGGTTACGGTCACTCACCCCGAGATGAAACGTTATTTTATGACCATCCCGGAGGCAGCCCAACTGGTCTTGCAGGCTGCGGCCTTGCCATATAACGGGAAAGTTTACGTCTTAGACATGGGAGAACCCGTAAAGATCAAAAACCTGGCAGAAGACCTCATCAAGCTGTCAGGCTTTACGCCTCATGAAGACATAGATATCATATACACCGGTTTAAGGCCTGGCGAAAAATTATTCGAGGAGTTACTTACAGCAGAAGAAGGTACCATACCGTCTCCTCACGAAAAGATCTACATAGCAAACCAAAACGACATTGACGAAAGCTTCGACGAAAAGCTCGAATATCTGCTAAGAGTCGCCCAAGACGGCGACAAAGAAGAAATACTTTCGGTCATAAAGATGATCGTGCCGACGTTCAGGTTGAAGCAGACGGTTGAGGTGTGACCAGGGCTTAATTTGAAACTATCAGCACATATGTTGATAATTTGGGAAGCAGAGCTTCTACCTTCCATGAAGAACTGGGGGATATAGATATGTTATTGGATTCTATTTGGTACACGATATTTGTTTGATGGTAGACACCAAACTTCGCAACCCAAAGCCATAGTTTGCGAAGGTAGAATTCAAGGAAATGAAACGGGCCAATTTTTTTCAGCTATCTTGTGCCTTATATCCTCACAATGATCATACTTAGTGCTATTATTATGACACTAAATTGAAATTGAATTACGAAGGGGGGAAATTTTATGAAATTATCATGGAAGGTTTTTATTTTTGTAAGTGTTTTCCTGTTCCTTGTTTCAAGCGTCATATGTTCTCCCGCAATGGCAAAGGCTCCTTCGGAATACAAGATGGTGCTCATACTTCCGGGACCCGTTAATGATCAAAGCTGGAACGCGACGAACTATGCAGGATTGTTGGCCGCCAACCAAGAACTTAAGACGAAGATCGAATATGTCGAAAACGTCCAAGCAAGCGATTATGAATCCACTTTTAGAAACTATGCCGAGAGGGGATATGACCTCATCATGGCAGCGGGCACCCAATTTGACGCCGCCGCGCAAAGGGTAGCCTCCCAATACCCAAAATCGACCTTTTGCGTGATCAACGGCATGGTCGCCGCAGAACCCAATTTGTGTCCGGTCCTTCCCAGAGAATACGAGGCCAGCTTCTTGGCTGGCATCATCGCTGGCAAGACGACCAAATCCAATAAGATCGGATTGGTAGGCGGTTTCCCCAATAAGCTTATGATCAGGTTGTTGAATACTTATGAATTTGGAGCCAGGATCGGCAGCCCCGAGGTGAAAGCATTGCGCGCCTATGCGAATTCGTGGAGCGACGTCGCCCTTGGCAAGCAGATGGCAAGTTCCATGATAGATCAGGGCGCAGACATCTTGTTTTTCTACGCTAACCAAGTCGGCTTAGGCGCTATTCAGGCCGCCAAAGAAAAGGGAGCCAAATTTATCGGATTTGCCAGCGACCAAAACAGCGTTGCCCCCGGGACGGTCATAGCAAGCGTATTTTTTGATTTTAAAACGATGTATGTATGGTTGGTCGGAAAATATTTAAACGGAGATCTTAAACCGATCGTCAATGAAGCAGGCATTAATGAAGGGATCGTACAAGTTTCTTACACGGACGCGGTTAAACCGGAAGTGAGGGACCTTGTCTCGCAGGCGGAGCAAGCAATAAAGGAAAACCAGCTTTTGAAGTTCCTTTCCCAATTCCCCGAACCCTTAGAATAAGCAAGTTAAGTATAATAATAAGGGGGAGAAGCTCTCTCCCCCTACTTAATTTTTATTGATGGTGATTTACATGTTATCAGATGACAAAGATATCATTGTGGAACTTTCTGGAATTACAAAATACTTTCCTGGAGTGTTGGCTCTAGATAAGGTAGACCTTAACGTGAGAAAAGGGGAAGTCCTCGCGCTTCTTGGCGAAAATGGCGCCGGCAAATCTACCCTGATGAGGATTTTATATGGAATGTACAGAGCGGATGAGGGGAAAATTAAGATAAACGGAAAAGTCGTTAATATAGAATCGCCCAAAGACGCCATGCAGTTAGGCATAGGGATGATCCATCAACATTTCACGCTTGTGCCAGTACATTCGGTCGTGGAAAACATCGTCCTGGGGACCATCACCGATCAGCAACGAAGTTTTTCGATAGGAGAGACTGCTAAAGAGATAGAAAACCTAGGCGAGACGTACGGTCTTAAGGTAGATCCTCGCGCCACGGTCAATCAACTTCCTGTGGAAATGCAGCAAAGGGTTGAAATACTGAAGGCCCTGTATAGAGGTGCTAAAGTGCTTATTATGGATGAACCGACTGCTGTATTGACGCCCCAGAGCACTGAAATGTTATTTAATTTCATCCGCGACTTTAGAAGAGCTGGAAATTCCGTAATCTTCATCTCCCATAAACTTAACGAGGTTTTGGAAATTGCGGACCGCATCGTTGTGCTTCGCAGCGGCCGCGTAGTAGGCGAAATGCCTCGAGAGAAAGCCACAGAGCAGGAACTTGCCCGGATGATGGTCGGTCACGAATTAAGCGGCATCAAGTTAAAGGCAGAAAATAACGTCACTTTAGGCAAAAAAGAACCCGTGCTTCGAATCGAAAACCTCAAGGTCAAAGGAAGCCTGGGGCACTGGGCCGTGGATTCGCTGCAATTGGAAATTTACGCAGGAGAAATCCACGGCATAGCCGGAGTTAGCGGAAACGGACAAGATGAACTGGCAGAGGCCTTGTATGGATTACGGCTTGTAAGCGAAGGGAGTATATTTTTGAAGGACCTTTCCCTACTTAATGAGCAGACCAGAAATATCATCGATCAAGGCGTTGGATATATTCCTGCCGACAGACATAAAGAAGGCCTCGTGTTGGACATGTCCGTAGAAGAAAACCTCGTATTAAAGGGCTTTGACGTTTCTCCCTTTTCACGGAAAGGCATCCTTCAAGAAAACTCCATTAGACGGTATGCGACGGAAGTCATCGAAAGCTACGCAATCAAAACGCCCACCCCCGACACGCACGTGCGTTACCTCTCCGGCGGCAATCAGCAGAAGATAGTCATCGCACGCGAGATTGCTGTAGCAAAGTTTTTGCTCATAGCCGTTCAACCTACAAGGGGGCTTGATATAGCATCTACCGAGTACGTCCATCAATCGCTTTTAAGGGCAAGGGACGAAGGGAAGGGAGTTTTACTAATCTCCACCGAGCTATCGGAAATACTTTCGCTGTCCGACAGGATCAGCGTTATATATCGGGGACGAGTCCTCAAAACCATCGACCGCCGGGACGTAAACATCGATGAAATAGGCCTGCTTATGATGGGAGTGACGACTCAACAATGAGGAATTACCGGCATATTTTGTTAACTTTTTTCCCAGTTTATTCAGTCATCGTCGGCTTGTTTTTAAGTGGAATAATGATGTTATTTTTGGGTGAAAATCCCCTCGTCGTCTATAGAGATATACTTCTTTTTGCCTTTCGCGACATATATAACATAGCCGATATTTTCGCAAAGGCAGTGCCCCTGATCTTCACGGGGTTAGCCTTTGGTTTCGCATACCGTGCATCCCTTTTTAACATCGGAGCTCAGGGCCAATTTTACATGGGTTGCCTTGCCTCGGTGAGTTGTTCCCTTTATTTGAGCTTCCTGCCCAAACCGCTGCTTTTATCGATATGCTTACTATCAAGTTTAGTACTTGGGGGATCATGGGGATCGCTGATTGGCTACGCTAAAGCGCGCTTCAACGCAAACGAATTTTTGCTCAGCCTGATGTCAACATACGTGGCAATAGCTGTAATGAACTTCTTGATCCGCGGTCCGCTCATTGAATCTAAAGGGGAATACCCTCAAACGGACGTCATAGCTCAAAGTGCCTGGATACCACAGCTCATATCCCATACACGTTTGCATATTGGGCTGGTATTAGCTTTGCTAATCGCCGCTATGGCCTATTTCATCCTCTGGAAGACTACCTTGGGTTTCAAGATAAGGGCCGTGGGAATGAATCGAAACGCGGCGCGCTTTGCAGGAATAGATGAGAAGAAAATCTTCATCACCGTCTTTTTTATAAGCGGTGCCTTTGCTGGGCTCGCGGGCTTTACGGAAGTAAACGGTATACAACATATGCTTGTACAGGGCTTTAACCCCTTGATCGGAACCGAAGGGATAGGAATAGCGATACTGGGTAATGCTCACCCCTTTGGGATCGTACTTTCGGCGCTTCTATTCGGTGCTCTTAAAGTTGGAGGTGCGTTGGCCGTTCAGGTCTCTAATATCTCATCGAGCTTTTTGGGCATCATGGAGGGCTTTGTAATGCTTTCGGTCATCATTTCTTATTTCATACGCCAACGCATCATGATCGCGCTTGAGAAGAAACGCCTTCAGGAAGAAAGTAAGGTGGAGAACCAATGATCATAGAAGGATTGCTTTCAAGGACGATTCAAATGAGCACCCCTCTTATAATTGGTGCACTTGCGGAGGTGCTCGTGGAAAGAGCAGGAGTCATGAACATCGCCATCGAAGGCATCTTCCTTTTGGGTGCATGGGCTGGATTTGTCGGCACTTACTGCACGGGAAGCCAAATAGTTGGCCTTATTGCTGCTATCGTTATCGGGATGTTGGTGGGATTGTGCTACGGCTATATCACGGTAAAACTCAAGCAGCATCAGATCGTGACGGGAACGGCCATAAACATTTTGGCTGCCGGGTTAGCCCTTTACTTTTATAGAGTATTATTTGGAGTCCCCTTGCTTCCTTTGACCGTGGAGCCCTTGGCAAGGCTTAACATACCTTTACTGAGCAGCATACCGGTGATCGGTGAAATTTTATTCCGGCAAAATATATTGACTTACATGGCATTTGTAGTAGTTTTTGTATTGCATTGGCTTTTATTTAAAACGAAGAGCGGATTAATAATTCGCTCAACGGGAGCCAACCCCGAGGCTGTCGATGCTGCGGGGATTAACGTTGACACTGTGCGATTTAAGGCAGTCTTGTGCTCAAGTGCTTTATGCGGCTTGGCAGGCGCCTTTTACTCGATGGGGTTTTTAGGGCTATTTACAGAGGATATAATAGGCGGTAGGGGATGGATAGCCTTTGCGATATGCTTCTTAGGGAACTGGAATCCGATCGGGGCTGCCATCGGCGGGTTGATATTTGGCCTTGCCGACGCGACTTCGATAGTAATACAAACATCGGGATTCAAATTGATCCCCAACGAATTCATAATCGCAATACCATACATTCTTACCATAGTTGCTACAATATCTAGAAAGGAATTTAGAGTTCCCGAGTATCTCGGTATTCCCTACATAAAAGAAGGGGGAAGATGAGTTTCTGAGGCAACCTAAAATGTGGTACTTTTAAAATAAGAACGTAAAAAGCGAGGGATAAAGTTGCAAAAAAAGATATGGCTTTCGTCACCGCACATGAGCGGTGAAGGCTACGAAATGCAATACGTGAAAGAAGCCTTTGATACCAACTGGATAGCGCCCCTTGGACCAAACGTGGACGCCTTTGAAAAAGAGCTTGCCGCCTGGGTTGGCGCAAAGCACGCCGCTGCGCTTTCTTCAGGAACTGCCGCCATCCATATGGCGCTAAAGGCTGCAGGAGTGGAAAAAGACGACGTAGTTTTTTGCCAGTCTCTCACCTTTTCGGCCACGGCTAACCCAATCGTGTATCAAAACGCGACGCCAGTATTTATAGACAGCGACTTAAAGACCTGGAACATGGACCCCAAGGCCTTAGAGGACGCCTTCAAGAAATACCCCAATCCAAAGGCGGTCATACTGACTCACCTTTATGGCTTGTCCGCAAACTTAGACCCCATCATGAGGGTATGCCGGGACCACAACGTCACGTTAATAGAAGATGCCGCCGAAAGCCTGGGCACGAAGTACAAGGGCAAATACACGGGCACCTTTGGCAAATACGGCGTGTTTTCCTTCAACGGCAACAAGATCATCACGACGTCGGGCGGTGGGATGCTCGTCTCAAGTGACGAAGAAAGGATAGCCAAAGTCAGATTTTGGTCAACACAGGCCAGGGACAAGGCACGACACTACGAACACAGCGAGCTTGGCTACAACTACAGGATGAGTAACGTATTGGCGGGCATCGGCAGGGGCCAGTTAAAGGTTTTGGACCGAAGGTTAATCCAAAAAAAGCACATCTTTGAATTTTACAAAGAAAACTTGAGCCACCTTGAAGGACTGGAAATGATGCCCGTAAACGACTGGAACGAGCCCAACTTTTGGCTGAGCTGCATCACCTTGTCCGGTAAAGTCGAGCCCTTAAAAACCCTTGAGGCCCTGGAGCGGGAAAACATCGAATCGAGGCCCATATGGAAGCCCATGCATATGCAGCCCTTTTACAGGGATTGTGACTTTTTGGGAAGCGGAGTATCCCAAAAGATCTTCGAACACGGCTTATGTTTGCCGAGCGACACGAAAATGACGGACGACGACCTAAACAGGGTATGTGAAATAATTAAAGGGGTTTGGAGATGAGATGCCGAGTGAGGCGGAATTAAGGCCACAAACAAGATACGGCCTTTACAGACGTTATTTCAAAAGACCTTTGGATTTTATGTTGTCATTGGCAGCCATTATCATATTAAGCCCGATTTTGCTGCTGATCGCTTTCCTCGTTAGGATAAAGCTTGGAAGTCCTGTTATATTCAAACAGCAAAGACCGGGCCTGAACGAAAAGATATTTACCTTGTATAAATTCCGCACCATGACCGACGAAAAAAACGAAAAGGGAGAATTGCTGCCCGACGAAATGAGGTTGACAGATTTTGGCAAGTTCCTGCGGTCGACGTCTTTAGATGAATTGCCTGAGCTTTTTAATATCCTAAAAGGAGATATGTCAATTGTGGGGCCCAGGCCGTTGTTGATAGAATATCTTCCCTTATATAATGAACACCAAAGACGACGTCACGAAGTAAGGTCTGGACTAACAGGTTGGGCCCAGGTAAACGGCCGCAACGCCATAAGTTGGGAAGAGAAATTTAACTACGATGTTGAATACGTCGATAATCTTAGTTTTTTTCTGGACTTGAAGATAATTTTTTTGACTATCGTGAAGGTCTTAAAGAGAGAGGGAATTAGCCAGGAAGGCAGGGCGACGATGGAGCCGTTTAGAGGCAGTCAGCAGGTAGGTCAATTACATGAAAATAAATTATAATACCAAAAAGGGGCTCTTGATTATTGGCGCAAGTGGTCACGGCAAGGTCGTTGCCGACGTTGCCTTAAAGATGAATAAATGGGAATATATTGCTTTTTTGGATCAGGATGAAAACATCAAGTCTTCGTTAGATATTGATGTAATAGATAGATCAGAAAATGCCTTTAGGTATATAAAAGACTACGATATATTCGTGGCAATCGGCAATAACGTTACGAGAGAAAAGGTATTAGAGGAATTGACGTCATTAGGTGCAAGCGTCCCTGTGTTGATTCATCCTAGTGCTGTTTTGGGCAAGCTGGTGGAGGTCGGGATTGGTACGGTCATCATGGCAGGTGCTGTAATTAACTGCTGTACCAAGATTGGTAGAGGTTGCATAATCAATACCGGGGCAACAATAGATCATGATAATAAAATAGGCGATTACGTGCATATCTCACCAGGTGCTAATCTGGCCGGGACTGTAAGTGTTGGAAAGGGTACATGGATAGGCATCGGAAGCGCAGTAATAAACAATATAGCTATTACAGGCAATTGCATCATCGGAGCAGGTGCGGTAGTAACTAGGGACATAATGGAGCCTGGTACATATGTCGGGGTTCCTGCTAAAAAGATTAGTATAGCATAATGTTATGGTAACATCATCTTAAAAAGATGTTGGATGGTGACAGTAAATGGATTTTACCCATAAAGCCTATGGTCAATTACTTGACAGTTTTATTAAAAGCGGATATCGAGTGGTTACTGTACGTGAATATCTGGAGGGGAATAAAGACCCATATACTTTGATTTTGCGTCACGACGTAGAATGGAATCCAAAGAGAGCACTAGATATTGCTAATTTAGAACATTCCCGAGGATTTCACTCGACTTTATATTTTCGTGCTGATACAAAAGCCTTTGATCTAGAGTTAATGCTATATCTTCAGAGATTAGGATTCGAGATTGGATATCATTTCAACACGCTTGATCGTTGCAACGGCGATTTTGAGAAAGCTGTCATACTCTTTGAAGAAGAATTGCGTAAAATACGTGATGCTGGTATAGATATTAAAACTGTATGCTCACATGGAGACCCTAGAGTCGAAAAGAAGGGGTATAAAGTCAATAATGAGATATTTCTTAGATATCCAGAATTGTATTCTAAAAATAATATATTAGGTGAAGCCTATTTAAGTATTAATTTCCCTTCCTTAACTTATATTAGTGATGTGGGAATAAGGTGGAATAAAGCCAGTTCTACTAAGGAACTTATGCTTCGATTCATTTCACGAGAATGGCCTGTTGTATATGTTCTTACCCATCCGGATTATTGGTCACCGTCTTTTATGAGGGCGATGGGTTTAAAGGTAGCTGCTAAAGGTATAAAAGCTTTTAAGGTAAACAAAACAATTATTTGGGGTAAAAAGTTAATTTCACTCCCAAGGCGCTTTCTCAGTGGGAACTAGTCCTCGAGGGTCGGATCTTTAATCTTGAATTTTTCGTTGAATCCCTTGAAAAGCAACAAAGGGGTTCTTGAATATATACTGAAACCCAAGATATAGTACCGATGTTTGTATTTTGTCAATGACTTAACAAATCGATATTTAATCGATCTTAAGAATTTTAGCCGGATATATTCCTCATATTTTACACTTCCTAAATTTTCCCACTTGTTGCGCGATCTTCATTGGCATATAATTATTACGCATACTGCGTAACGCATATAGCGTAACGATGAATGCGTAAAAAGCGATGAAGGGTGGAAAATAAACCATGGAAAATCCCTTCGTGTACGGAAAAGTGGTTCGCGGCAAGTATTTTGCCGACAGAGAGGCGGAGATTGCCGAACTCAGAAATGATATAGCGTCAAGCCAGAACGTGATCGTCTTTTCTCCGAGACGCTACGGGAAGACCTCTTTGATCCTCGAGGTCTTAGACCGCGTCAAAGCCGAGGGCTTGCTTACATGTTATATAGATTTATTTAAAGTAACATCACAGGAAACGTTTATAGCCGCCTACGCCAGGGAGGTAGCGCGCCTTCAGGGCGGCAGAATTCAAACCATGCTCAAAAAAATCAGGGACCTGCTTCCAAGATTGGTGCCAAAAGTGGTGATGAAGGGAGAAAAGGTCGACCTCGAGGTTGAGTTTGAATTTGATCCTCGCGCGGATAAGGGGCCTTTATTTGATGACTTGTTTGAGGCTGTAGCGACCATGAGCCTGCAAACGGGCAAAAAGGCCGTGGTGGTTTTTGATGAGTTTCAGGAGATCACGGGCTGGGATGTAAAGGGCCAGATAGAGCGCCAGATGAGGACTCACTTTCAAATGCACGAAAGCGTTTCTTATATCTTCATGGGAAGCAAGCGTCATCTTATGCAAGAGCTCTTCCGGAATAAAAATCGCCCCTTTTATAGATTCGGGAAGCACTTCCCACTGGGAAAGATCCCCAAAGACGAATTTGCGGAGTTCATACAAAGGCACTTCGAGGAGACGGGCTATCAGACAGATTTAGATGCCATAAGAGAGATTTTGCACGTAGCCGATGATCATCCTTATTACACACAGCTTTTGTGTCACATCCTTTGGGACCGCAAACGCCAAGAAAAGGTCATCGCAAAGGAAGATATTTACCTGGCGGTTCAGGAGGTCTTCATGAGGGAGGCCCATGCCTTCCACGACATATGGGATATGCTGCCGCTCAAATCTCGCCAACTCCTCGTGGCCCTGGCCAAAGAAGATAGTCCTCAGGTGCGACCCTTTTCTAGTGGCTTTTTGCAAAAACACAACCTCGGTTCGGCCTCAAGCGTCCAGCGGGCAATTACCCGCCTTTTGGAGGAAGAGGTTCTGGAAAAAACGAACGGAGGCTATCAGTTTACTGACGTTTTCTTCAAGCGCTGGCTCAGGCAAATGTAGTTCCGAGGGTCTGATCTTGAATCTTGAATTTTTAGTTAAAGTTTTAAAATGCAGGAAATAGGTTCTTTAAAGTACCAGAATTCAAGATTAAAAAATGCGATCCAATTTGAACCCGGCTATACATACATAGATGAAATAAAGAAGTTCGACCAAAAAAGGCGACCCCAATATTTCCCGAACAGCAGCTTATGAAAGTGTTGGATTTTTAGGAGATTTGGCTATGGTGGGAAAAATGGATGAAAAGAAAAATTATCTTTTGCCCTCTTGACAGTCAAACTTTTATGCGAGATAGTAGCATATGCGATCTTAACATAGAGGTTAAGTCATGTTAATATATGTGTTGATCTATGAGGATGTGTTTTCCGTTTACGCCCTGGAGAAAGATGACGGAAGTTGCGATATTGCGGAGCTTCTTGATACTAGTTATTCCAATAACAAAGAGGATGAAAACTTACGTGCTGCAATGGTTAGAAGAATTGAGGGTATAGCGAAGGGTAATTTGCCAATAAGTAATGTTCATCATTCGATCGATGAAGGCATCTGGCAAATATCATCTGGAAAATACAGGTTATTGTATTTTTTCGATGCTGGTCGCCGAATAATTTGCACTCACTATTTCATAAAGGAAAAGGACAAGACGCCACGCAAAGAAATCGGGAAAGCAAAGAAGCACCGGGATAATTATTTCAGGGCCAAGAAAGAAAACACTATCAGTTTTAAAGATTAAAGGGTGATAGATATGGCAAGAGTAGGGAGCAGGTTCAAAAAAATTTTTGAAGAGGCGCAGCAACATCCAGCCTACTGGATGGAGGATTTGAGGCTACAATTTCTTGAAGGGATTAGCGCAATAATGGAAAGTCAGGGAATTACGCAAAAGGAACTTGCGGATAGAATGGGGGTTTCTGAAGCCTACATAAGCAGGGTCTTCAATGACAACGTCGAAAAGAATTTTACCCTTAACACTCTTGTAGAGCTCAGTAAAGCCGTGAATGCAGAGATAAAAATTATCGTAACTCCCAAAAAAGCAAAGGGGTCTGATTCGCTTTATCAACAGGAATGGTTCAAGCTTCTCCAGTCTCTTGATTGCCTTAATGAATATGAAAACGTTGCTCATGATGAAACTTTAAGTCGGGAATCGCATTCTCATGAAGACAAAAGCCTCAAACCCGTAGCGGCCTAGGTTCTAACGTGTAAAATGTAGATTTGAGAAGAAGGAGAATGGCAATGACTGGCGACGGTGAAAAGCAAGTCCTACTTGAGGCTTATAATGCACCGCTAAAGCTAAAGAGCCTGTTTTTTCCCATTATCCACTATGAAGCAATTCCTCATGAAAATCCAAAAGATGCCAGAGTTCCGAAGCTGAAAACCGTAAAGGCGATTCCTCAATGCGGTGGTGATTTTAGAGAATGTTCTGTTTCGCTTGAAATCAAATCCGAGAGATCGTCAGAAGAAACGAAGCTTCTCTATGAATACGAAATAGTGGTATTTGGTTCATTTAAATGGACAGCAGAAATGCCAGAGGATAAAGAATTTTTATTGAAATCTTTGGCTGTAACCGGAGCAAGCATCCTCTATTCCAGCGCAAGAGAAATGCTTGCCTATGTTTCTAGCCGCGGTCCATGGGGAACGTGCATTCTTCCCACAATTAGCTTCATACCCGAGATCCGAGAACCTCGAGGGTCGGATCTTTAATCTTGAATTTTAAGCTAATGTTTTAAAATACAAAAAATTGGTTCTTTAGAGTACCAATATTCAATATTGAAGGTGCGAACACAATAGGGCTCTGTCGAATCTACTGCCGGTCTTACACTCTCGACGTAGACCAAAACACCATACAACGGATAGTAAAAGAACTTGGAGGTGAAGAAATTATGCCATCTCTGGCAGAGAAGCTGATAAAACAAGGTAAACAACAAGGCAAACAAGATGTGCTTATAAAGCTGTTGCGCCGAAAATTCGGCCTGTCATC
>ERZ795062.1254-NODE-1254-length-18332-cov-5.282541_pt1 | contig 18332 bp, 19 predicted proteins | sample MGYA00375146_ERZ795062 | MGnify/ENA primary metagenome ERZ795062 (study PRJEB30191, sample SAMN05720281) | activated sludge metagenome | isolation source: Anaerobic digester | place: USA | collected 2015-07-16 ... | reverse complement strand
GCTGAGCATCGCCTGGGCCGCAGTCCTGTTGGGCGAGCACCTCACCTGGGGCACCACCGTCGGCGCGATCGCGATCATCGGCTTCGCACTCGCGGCAGTGCGTGCCCGGACGAGCCCGCCCGCCGCCGTCGGCGCCCGGACCGGCAGTTCCCAACAACAATCCGGGTGCGAACACCGATCCGAATGCGAACACGGATCCGGGTGTGACCACCGATCGTTGCCGATCGGCGACGCACCCGTGGGCACGGCGACGCCGGGTTCTGCGACACTGGAGTGATGGCCACCGGCGGCGCTACCCCATCCCCAGCGGAACTGTCCCTGTCCAGCCTCGGCGCGGCGAGCACGGTCACCGGGTCCAAGCATCTGCTTGAGGCGGGCGGGCACCGGATCCTGGTGGACTGCGGTCTGTTTCAGGGAGTGAAGAACCTCCGAGAACTCAACTGGGCGCCGCTGCCGGTCGAGCCGTCGAGTATTGACGCGGTGGTGATCACCCACGCGCACCTCGACCACACCGGATACCTGCCGCGTCTGGTCCGCGACGGCTTCGGCGGCCCGGTGTTCTGCACCGCGGCCACCGCGTCGGTGAGCGGGATCATCCTGCGCGACAGTGCCTACCTTCAGGAGAAGGACGCCGCGTTCCTCAACAAGCACAAGGCAACCAGACATGCGCCCGCGCTGCCGCTGTACGACAGCAAGGATTGCGAACGCACCGTGCAGCGCTTTCGCCCGCAGCCTTTCGGCAAGAGTGTCTCCCTGGCCAAATCGGTTGGCACGAAGGGTGATCCCACGATCACCTTCCGTCGCGCCGGACATATCCTCGGCGCGGCGACCGTCGAGCTTTCCTGGCACGGGCGGCGGATCGTGTTCAGCGGTGACCTCGGCCGCTACGACGATCCGCTCATGTTCGACCCAGAACCGGTTCGGGCCGCCGACTATCTGCTGATCGAGTCGACATACGGCGACCGTCTGCACGAGCCGTCCGACCCCCTCGACGTGCTGGCCGGGGTGATCGACCGTACCGTCGAGCGCGGCGGCACCGTCGTGGTACCGGCCTTCGCTGTCGGGCGGGCACAGACCCTGCTGTACTACCTGTGGCAATTGCGTTGCGCCGGAAGACTTGCCGATGTTCCCGTCTACCTCGACAGCCCAATGGCGATCAACGCCAGTGACCTGCTGCGCACTCATCACGCCGATCACCGGCTGCACCCCGACGTGTACGAGGACATGTGCGCCATCGCCGTCTACACCCGTGAGGTCGAGGAGTCGATGCGGATCAGTGCCGACCGCTCCCCCAAGATCATCCTGTCGGCGAGCGGGATGGCCACCGGTGGGCGGGTGCTGCATCATCTCAAGGCGTTCGCCCCCGACCGCCGCAACACCATCATGATCACCGGCTACCAGGCGCCGGGCACGCGCGGGCGGACGATCGCCTCCGGTGCCCGATACGTGAAGATCCACGGCGAATGGATACCCATCCATGCCGAGGTGGCCAATCTACGAATGCTGTCGGCACACGCCGACGCCGACGAACTCATCCGCTGGGCATCGGGCTTCCGGCAACCTCCCCGTCGCACGTTCGTGGTGCACGGGGAACCGCAGGCCGCCGACACCCTGCGAACCAGACTGGACCGCGAACTCGGCTGGACCGCGACCGTTCCCCGGCAGAATCAGCTGTTCGCGCTGTGACCGGCCGCCGCCCCGCGGCGGTCAGGCCAGCGTCACCTTGTCGAGTTCGTGCGCGATGTCGATGGTGCACGCCTGGCGGATCTGCGGCGACTTGACCTGCTCCGCCACATGCTTGGCGATGACGCGCTTGATCTCGTCGTCGACCTGGGCGACGAAACGAATCACCTCGGCGCGGGTACCGTGCGAGGCCACCCCCACCCGGACATCACGCGCGCGGGGCGGGACGACGTCGATATGGATGGCCAGCGGGTCGACCGCACGGACCGTGAGGTCGAGCGGAACCACCCCGGTCACGTCGTACCGAAGGCGATCGACCCGCAGATCCACCACCAGGTTCACCGACAGCGGCAACCGCACCTTGAATGTGATCAGTTCGTTGACGTAGCGGGTGATCACCGGCCGGCCGACAGCCACGTTGGCCTGAACTTTCACCACACCGCCGGGTCCGGTGGCCAGTGGCCCGATCTCCAGGTCTTCACCGGCCAGCGGTGTGAACGCCGCGCCGATACGGTTCTCGGTCACGGCGATCTCGAAAAAGCGTCGCCCGAACTGCTCATAGGACAACTGCGCTGGCGTCGTATCGTCGTTAGGCATCAGGACGTACGCTACCGGAGTGCGCCCGGCATTCCGCGAACAATCGGGCAAGGGCGGGCGCACCCGTATCGGTGCCGTCACGGTTCCGCCGTTCGGCCTCTACCAGCGTCAAATGCCGTGCAATACTGTTTCCTCCTGCTTCATTCACACAGCCGCACTTGGTACATCGGTGTGGGACACATCCCATAGGGAGAGAATTCACCACATGCCCACGACCGAGCAGCGGGACCACGCCGACGACCCGGACAGCACCGACCCGAACAGCCTGAAACCGGACAGCCCGAAGCCGGACAGCAATGAGCAGGACCGGACCGATACCGGTGAGGGCGCGGCCGCTCAGACCCCGCCACGCCGATGGATGGAACGGGCGGCCGGCTTCGAGTTCACCGGTGTGGTCGTCGCCATGATCTTCGCGTGGCTGTCGGCCACCCCGTCGCTGCTGCCGCGCGGCCCCCTGTTCCAGGGCATCGTCACCGGGGCGTCGGCGGCGCTCGGCTACAGTCTCGGCGTCTTCGGCGCCTGGGTGGTCCGGTACATGATCTCGCGCGAAACCCGCTGGCCGTCCCCCGGCGTTCGGGTGTGGGCAGGCTTCGGCATCGTCGCCGTCATCGGCACCATCGCGATGGGTATCTGGTTCTCCGACTGGCAAAGTGAGATCCGGGACATCATGGGGGTCGATCACCTCCGCGGCTGGAATTATCCGACGATCGCCGTCATCGCGATCATCGTCTTCGTTTTCCTGATGGCCCTCGGCCGTGGTTGGGCGGCGCTGATCCGATGGCTGGGCACGTTCAGTCGGCGCTTCCTGCCGCCGCGCGTGGCCCGCACCGTCGCCGCGGCGATCGTCGTCCTGATCACCGTATTCCTGGTGAACGGCGTGATCGTCGATTATTCGATGCGTGCGCTCAACGGTGCGTTCGCCGCCGCCAACAACGAGACGCAGGCCGACACCCAACCCACCACCTCACGGCTGCGTTCGGGTGGACCCGAATCGCTGATGAGTTGGGATTCGCTGGGCAGGCAGGGCCGCACCTTCATCGGCAGCGGACCCACCACCGAACAGTTGGCCGAGTTCAACAAGACTCCCGCGGTCGAACCGATCCGGGTGTTCGCGGGCCTGGACTCCGCCGACGACGTGTACGACCGTGCCGAACTCGCCGCCCGCGAACTCGAGCGCACCGGCGGCCTCAAACGCGCGGTGGTGGCCATCGGCTCCACCACCGGCAGCGGCTGGATCAACCGGGCCACCGTCGACTCCATCGAGTACATGTACAACGGCAACATCGCCACCGTCAGCATGCAGTACTCGTTCCTGCCGAGCTGGCTGTCATTCCTGGCCGACCAGGATCGGGCACGCAAGGCGGGCCTGGCCCTGTTCGAGGCCGTCGACGAACGGATCCGTGCACTGCCGCTGAATGAGCGGCCCCGGATCGTGGTGTTCGGCGAAAGCCTGGGCTCGTTCGCCGGCGAGGCGGCGTTCGGCACCATACCGTCGATCACCGCGCGCGCCGACGGCGCACTGTTCGTCGGTCCGACGTTCAGCAACACCGTGTGGAACGATGCCACCGCCAATCGCGATGACGGCAGCCCGCAGTGGCTGCCGATCTACCGTGACGGTTCCAAGGTCCGATTCATCGCCGACCCCGAGGACCTGGCCCGGCCCGACGCGCCGTGGTCCGACGCGCGCGTGGTCTACCTGCAGCACGCCTCCGACCCGATCACCTGGTGGTCACCGCGGCTCATTCTGAACAAGCCCGACTGGCTCAAGGAGAAGCGCGGCCGCGACGTGCTGGCGTCCACCCGCTGGATTCCGTTCGTTACTTTCCTGCAGGTGTCCGCCGACATGGCGATCTCCACCGATGTCCCTGACGGCCACGGCCACCACTTCCTTTCCGCGATCCCCTACGCGTGGGCGCAGATCCTGCAGCCGCCCGGCTGGACCCCGGAGAAGACCGCGGCACTGGTGCCGTTGCTGACCCGCAGCTGACAGCTGGTCCACATCGGCAAGTTCAGCTCGTGGATCCTGCTGGTGAGTCTGAGTTTCGTCCTGGTCACCGCACTCGTTCGGCGACCGCCGGAGCGGGCGACGCGGGCTGCTCCCGCGTAGTCGACCACTCCGGCGGCGTCCGGGCTACGCTTGCTTGCCCAGGAGCGGCGCCATCTTCGCCTCGATGGACCCCGACACGTAGCGCCCGTACTTCTGGGTGATGTGGTTCTTGCCCGCGTACACGATCTGATCGCCGATGATCGCGGGGCAGCTGTCGGCGCAGAACCAGGGAGTGACGTCGATGAAGGTCGCGTCCACGTCCTTCGCCGCACCCGACCAGCCAGTCTGATCCGGAACTGCCTGTGCCGGGTCCGAAGCGCACGTGGGAAGGTCGTTCGGGTTGCTCGCCACGCACTCGGCCGGCGGCGTCGCCGGATGCGGCGTATTCCCGAGCATGACCACCTTGCTGGTTTCGGGGAGCAGCTTGACGGTCTTCACCAGACCCTCCCGCCACACCTGCGGGGTCTCCTCCTTGCCCGGCCCGAGGTTTCCGCCGTACCAGCCGGTCAGCACAACGATCTCCGGTTGTTCGGTCTGCATCACCCCGGTGCGCCACTTCTGCCATTCGGTGCACTCGGTGAATGTGCGCCCACGCTGCCACTGGTAGTAGGTCAGCGAAGCGGGCCCGCAGTTGTTCTTGGTGAGCATGACGACTTTCCAGCCTGTGCGCTTACCGAGCAGATCGAACGCGCCGTACCACATCGCCGCCGCCGAATCGCCGACGACAAAAATCTTGCGTTCGCTCTCCAGGTCGCCGATGGTGCACGGACCGAGGTCATCGAGCTTGGTCTGATCGATCGTCGGCGTGCAATTCGGTAGCGCCCATGCCTTTTGGTCGTCACCACTGGCCGCTACCAGGTCCGCTTTGCGTACCTTATTCGGCAGCTCCTTGAGCGTCGTCGCGGCCTCGACCGAGGCGAGTACGTCGGCCTCGGTGACGGGCTCGTCGATCGCCCAGCTGGTCACCTCGCTCGAATCCCAGCCCTGAGGCTCGGACTTCTCCGCCTGACAGGCCGTCAACGACAATCCCAGTGCGGCGCACAGCGCTGTGGCCACCACAAATCTCCGGGTAAAAACAGTCACCGGTACCACTGAATCCTTCCAATCAAGTTCCACGGCCGAAAAAAGGCCGAGATCTCAGAACAGGTGCTGAACCAGGGGCACGTCGATGGCCCACCGGTAACGTTCAAATGCCGCTACCGCGAAAACGATCGCGATGCACGCGGGAATGATCGCCAGGCTCGCCCACGGCCGGGCCGCGAGAAACCGCGAACGCCTGATCGGATCCTCGAAGGCGTGATACATCGCGGCGGAACCGGCGAAAGTGGCGACGAGCAGAAGCACCTGCGTGAGCGCGGAGAAGTCCGCGCCGTAGCGGGCCGCCACAATGGCGCAGATCGGCCAGTGGACCAGATAGAGCGAGTACGAGATGTCGCCGATGTAACGCGGAACAGCCATCCCCAGGACGCCCGCCGGCCCCACCTGCGTGGGCACGATCCCGGCGACGATAACTGCCGCCGCTCCGAGCACGGGAATCGCCGCGATCGCCCCCGGGAATCCGTCCTCCGACATGGTGACCACCGAGACGGCGATGGCGATGATGCCCGCCCAGCCGACGGCGGCGGCGATGTGGACCGGGATCCTGGGCGCGAGATACGGCGCGACGACCGCGACGACGCACCCGATGGCGAGCTCCCAAAATCGGGTCAACGGCGAGTAGAAGGCCGCGGTGGCGTTGTCGGCGGTCAGCACGATGGAGTGGAGGTAGCTTGCGGCAGTGACGACGACCAACACCACCAGCAGCACCGGCCGCAGGGTGAGTTTGGTCCGGGCGACCAGCACCGTGGTCAGGGCGATCGCCACAGGCCAGACCAGATAGAACTGCTCCTCCACCGCGAGTGACCAATAGTGCTGCAGCGGAGACGGATCGGCACCGAGCATCGCGTACTCACTGCCGCTGGCGATGAAGTGCAGATTGGCCAGGAACAACGACGCCGCCGTCGCGTCGGGCAGCACGCGCGCGCCGCGCAGGAAGTTGGTCAGCTCGAAGACCGCGATGACCGTGAGCACGATGATCAGCGTTGCGGCGGGAACGATCCGGCGGGCGCGCTTGGCGTAGAAGTCCAGAAAGCGAACCCTGCCGTGCTGTTGGCCGTCCCGCAGCAGCATGCGGGTGATGACGTACCCGGAGATCACGAAGAACACGTCCACGCCGACGAAGCCGCCGCCGAAACCGGTGACGCCGATGTGATTGAGCACAACGACCAGCACCGCGACCGCGCGCAGACCTTGAATGTCGAGCCGTCGTGCTGTTGCCCTGCCGAGCACCGCACCATCGCTCGGCTTGTTGATCACAGCAGACATCGAGCCCAACCCCTCCTCGCCGGCACACATGGGGCAACATCGACAGTTTGCTGACGGTGTTCTGTGTATAAGCTGGCAACTCCCTGAACGCAGGCTAGACCAGTCCACGTACTTAGGTAAGGCGTACCTACAGTGTTGTTTGTCACTCTTGTCTGACCTCACGGGGACGTCGGACGAGCGTGATTTCGGCGCCGACCAGGGCCGATGATGGTTCGGCGGCTGCTCCGGTCACCAACCTGTCAGGCGGTCTTCGGAGTCCATCCCAACGCCGGCCCGAGCGCGCCGGCAAGATCTTCGACGATCTGCTCGTAGTCGTCCGGCTCGAAGCTGAAGGGCAGTGCGAAGGCCACCTCGGAGGCGCGCCGGAACCCCGCGTGCGCATACAACTGCTCGGCCAATTCTGCGGAGGTCCCCACATAGTCCGGGGAGAACAGGACGCCGCGCGGACCCTGTGGCGACAGTGTCCGTTCGCGTCGTGACTCGGCGTACGCCCGGTAGCGGCGCACCTGGTCAGGGATTGCCGAATCCGTCGGAATCACCACCAACCCTTGCGATACCCGCGCCGACGACGGGTCCGGCACCTGCCCGAGGTAGGCGTCGATGTGTTCGCCCTGGATGGTCGCGAAGTCGCGGGAGTGGGTGCCCTCGATGGTCACCACCGACGATGTCAGATAGTTCAGCCCGTTCCGGGCGGCCCACTCGGCGGAGTCCCGGCCGCCCCCGTACCAGACCCGGTCGACGAGCCCGGGCGCGTGCGGCTGGACCCGGCGCGAGAACACCTCGATCCCGACCGTCCCCTCGAAGTCACTGACCGGCTCACCACGCAGACAGTCCAACAGTCTGATCACCCGTCGTTTGGAGAAATCCTCCACGTCGTGGGAGTCGGGGTACAGCGCCGCCTTGAAATCGTCGTAACGCATCGGGGTTCCCACCGACACACCGGGATTGAGCCGGCCGCCGCTGAGCAGATCGACCGTCGCGAGATCTTCGGCCAGGCGCAACGGATTCTCGAGTCCGAGCGGAATCACCGCCGTCCCCAACTCGATGCGGCTGGTCCGCACCGCCGCCGCGGCCAGCATCACCACCGGCGAGGAGATCCCGAACTGCAGGTGCCGATCGCGCAACCAGACACTGTCGAATCCGAGCCGCTCGGCCCGCTCGATGATGTTCAGCGTCTCCAGATGTCCGGCACGCGGGTCATTCTCAGCGAATCGTCCGATGGTCAGAAATCCGAGCTTGTTCAGCGGTTCACCCTCGCGTGGCACACACCTGAGACTACCGACGAGCCGACACGCTTGTGCGCTGTTGCCGACCGGCAGGCCTGCGGGACTTTACACCTGGGACCTCATCACGACCGGCGATATGCACTGGGCGGAACGCCGGTCCATCGGGTGAACGATCTGCTGAACGCCGCCGAACTGGTGTATCCGAGGCGGGTCGCGGTCTCGGTGACAGTCAGATCGAGAACATCGAGCATATCGATCGCCAACGCGCAGCGTGTCTCCTCTTGCAGGGTGCGGAAGGTGATTCCCTCTTCGGCAAGTCGGCGGCGCATGGTGCGCCCGTCCATGTTCAGTCTGGCCGCGATCTCGCCGGCGGTGGTCGCGGCGCGGATCTCCTGCAGAAGAATCGCACGGACCCTGGTGGCGAGCTGCCCGCGGTTGAGCCGATTCTGTACGAGGTCCAGACAATGCTGTTCGCACAGGGCCGCGGTCGCCGGATCGGGCATCGCCATCGGTTCGGCAAGCAGGTCGAGCGGAAACGTGAGTTCGGTGGCCGGGCGGTCTGCGGTGAACCGGAAATGCCGCATCGGATTGTGCGCGAGATCGGCAAGCATCGCCGTCATTCCGTCGGTCATCTTCGCCGCACGGTCGCCGGGGAGCGCCAGTTCCAAGCGTGAGTCTCCGAGTCGGTCGAGCAGTTGCGGACTCATACACCGCAACACGATGACGCCAAAGACGATGACGATATCGCGTTCGAGCAGGAAGTCTCGCACGTCGGGAGGAAGGTGCTTGTGCCGGAACGTTATCCGCGCTGATGACTGGGTGAATCCGGCGGTGATATCGATGAATCGATTGCCGATCTGCAAAGTTCGTAGTGCGACGTGAAGTGCCTCACCGGCGGTCGGGCTGCTGAGCATCGCGAAACCCAGCAGGCCCCAGTTCGCCAGCGTGAACCGCTCCGCAGCAGGCACCGACGAGTCCACCGATGTGTCAGATGCGAAGCCGCGGACACCCGTGACGTGACCGCCCGTCACCGGGGACACCGGAAGCGTCGTGGCAGATGTCGACCTGACATGACTTTTGAACCTGAGCGCACACCCAGACAGACAAGCGGCGCTCCGTAGGGTATCGGCGTGGAGTTCGACCCCCGCACGCTCACGGCCGCGTGGCACTACCCGACCCCCGGCCGATCCCGGCCGACGTCGGTGCCGAGTCGTTCGCAGAAGCCGCCGAGAACGCGAAACGGTCCGGTGCCCCAAGTGGAGAACCGGACCGCGATTGCGCGATACCCCTGATCCAGCACATAAGTGCTGGTCACGACGTCGGGCTGACAGGATTTGAACCTGCGACCACTTGACCCCCAGGGAGCCGGATTGCCTGTTACACAGTCCATCTCGTCTCATGTACTCCAGGTCAGAGCCGGTTAGCCGTCCCGCTCGTGTTGGCCCGTCCCGCTCGTGCGTAGCCCTCTTGGCAAGCTCTCGGCACGCTGGCCCACAAACGAACCGACCCCGTCGAGATCGCCTCGACGGGGTCGGTGTGGGTTCGTGGCTCAGCTCTGGTGCAGCCGCCACAGCTCGCCGCCGCCGGGCACGATCGGCCGGGCGGCGGGCCAGGTACCCGCGCGGATCGCCGAGAGCTGCATGGTGCTCTCGTCGTCGTACTCGCTCAGCTTGAGCGCAGCGTCGACCTGCTCGCCGCTGACCTCGCCAAAGCCGTAGAGGGTTGCGGCAAGCTCGGCGATCGGCGACCACGTCGTCTCGATCAGGCGACGGGTGCGGTCGAGCGTGCCAGGGTCGCCGCTCGCGACCAGCGCGCGGCGGTCGTCGCGATGAACGCCGAGGCGGTCGGTCACGGCGTAGGCGCTGAACCTCGGGCCGTGCTCGAACCGCAGCTCGGCGACCGTACCGGCGAGATCGACAACGTCGGGCGTCCCGAGGGGCGCGCGGCTGAACTCGCAGCGTCCGGCGTGGCCGTGCTCGTCGGGCTCATGAATCACGGCGCGCCGCACGGTCAAGCCCATCACCCGGCCGACGACGGCGTGAGCACTCTCGTGGATCGCGACCGCAAGCTGTGCTCGGTCAACAGTGTGTTTGGTCATCGCCTGTGTCCTTCGAGGTAGTGAGTGGCCTTGCGCTGCTGGCGGGTCGGCGGCCGGTCGAGGCCGATCCGTGCCGACATGCACTTATCGCAGGTGAAGCCATGAACGGTGCCGCGATAGCGGATCGTCGGCGTCCCACAGCCAGAGCAGGCGCGTAGGTACTCGGCGCTCACAGCTTGACCCCGAGCGCCCGCAGTTCGTCGGCGGCCGACATACCCGACGGCGTAGCCGGTCGGGTCGTTTCGATCGGTCGCTCGATCTTGCGCAAGATCGCCGCCGCCTCGCGATCGACGCCGCGCAGTGCCTCGACCAGGCGCTCGCTGGCCGACAAGCGGCCTCGGGTGTAGCCAGGTCGCACCGCCCGGCCGAGCAGCGCCCCGAGATCGTCGGTCACGGTCTCGGCGTAGGCGGTGAGCTGCGCGGACCACGTACCGCTCACTACGTCGGTCGCCGTGATCTCGGGCGCAGCCGGACGCTGCACCTGCTCAGCGAGGATCGTCATTGCTCGCTGGCGATCCTCTACTCGCTCGATATGCCGCGTGCGGCGCGCGGCGTCGACCTCGGCCACCATCTGCGTCGCGACCCACACGGTCGCCTCGACCTCGGCGACCAGGCGGTCGACCGCGAGACGGAACGTGGCCGGGGCGGGCGCGGCAACGATCTGCTCGGCCAGCGGGGCGGTGATCTCGCGCACCTCGTCGGCGAGCGAGAACTCGCCGCCGTACTCGACGGTGACGTGTCGCCGCCGCCGTTCGCGCTGTTCGTCCTGGTTCATGTGCTGCCCTTTCGGTCGGTTCGGCGTGGGCGGTTTCGGCGGGGTCAGCCGACCGGGTCGAGCAGGGCTCGGCGGCGTGATTCGGTCGGGTCGCGGGGTCGTCGGCGCTGTCGAACCGCCTCGGCGAAGTGTGAGCATGATTCCTCCTAATTCGTTGTTGTCCAGTGCCTTACGGCTGGTTATGCACGACGGTGACGGGTCGCGAACCGCCGAGGCGCTGGCTGAAACCGCCGAGAGCAACCGGCGGCCCGTACCGCTCGGGAGCGCGACGCGCGAGATCAGGACGACCAGCGGGCGGAATGACCGGCGCGGGTTCGGGCTCGGGCTCGACAACGCCGTCGGTGTCGGTGTTCTGTTGCGACACAACGGGTTCGGTGGGTCCATCGACGTCGGCCCACGGCTCGGGCTCATCGTCGTTCCCGGCGCTGTGCGCCACGCTCGCGGGCAAAACCGTCTCGCCGGTCCCGTTTCCCTCGGGCACCGCCGAACGGGCGGCACCGGGCAGCGTGCCCGCCAACGCCGCCGCCATATCGGGGCGCAGCGCCGCAATGAGGCCGACCGCCGCCTCGGCGAACTCGGCGTCGGTGACGGTCGAGCCGACCTCGACACGATCGGGCGCGTTGAGGCCGAACAGGCGGCACCGGCGGTCGATCACGCCGAGCACGACCTTGGTCGAGTCGACGTCACCGGCGAGCGCCGCGTTCCAGTGCGCCGCCTGTAGCGCGTCGAGGCGCTGCCCTTCCAGTTCGCGCAGCTCGCCGACGGCCTCGACCTCGACCCGGCCGAGTAGGCGGGTCGCGGCCTTCCGTGCGCCGGACTCATCGCGATAGCCGAGCTGGTCGGCGATCTCGCGCCACGACAAGCCAGTTCGTCGCAGCGTCACAGCCTCGACGGCCTTGGTGCGTTCCTCGGCGTCGGGGCGCTGTTGCGTGGGGTCAGACATTGGTGGTTCCTTCCATCGGGGGTAGTTCGGACGGGCCAGAGCGGACAGCCGAGCGGGCGAGGTCGAGGCGACCGGCGGCGACGTAGCCGACGATGGTCGCAAGGCGTGCAGTGAGTGCGTCGTGGTCAAGGTCGCCCGGTTGGGCGAGCACCGCCGCTCCGAACTCGCGACCGAGGTCGAACACCTCGTCGGTCGTCGGCGCGCTCATCGGGTCGTCGCCTCGGCGAGCACGGCCAGCGATCGGGCGATCGACTCCAGAGCGTCAGCGGTTCGCTCGCAGCTCTCAGCGGTCGACACCGCTGCCAACGTCGAGGCGATCTCGGCGGCATCTCGGTAGCCGTCGACAACGTCGGCCGCGTCGCGTGCTCGGTCGAGCGACGCTCTCGGCGGTAGCGGCTCGCCGTCGACGGTGAGACCAAGCTCGGCCGCAGCTTCTCGCCGCCGCCGCTCTCGGCCTTGCTCGTGCAGGTCGTTCATTTCGGTTTGCTCCCTCGGGTATGGCGGGCTGTGTGTCGGGTGAGTCGTCGGGGTCAGGTCATGGGTTCGCAGCTCTCTAATCGGTAGTGATTGGTGGACGTCTGGCAGGGGTGCGCGCCGGGGTGGCCGGGTGCGCGGCCCCCTAGGGGGGCCGTACACCCCGCGCACCCCTCGCACGCAGCGCCGCGCACCGCCGCTCACTGACCAGGGGAAATAGGCTGTGAACAGGGCAAACAGGTGCGCGGCCTTCCGATCCGCGCACGCCCGCGCACTCCGCGCAGACCAACACCGACACGGGAGGTGTTGTTTCGTTTGCGCAGGTCAGAGGGTGCGCGGGGTGCGCGGGCGGGTTCTCGCGTTCGAGCCGTCGATAAGACACCGCTCATGCCCCCTCGATCGAGGGCAGCTCGAACGGGTCGAGCGGCGTGATTGCGTGCCACTCCGGCGCGGCGGGAGTGCCTTTGTTCGTGACCCGGTTTGTCAGCGCGAGGCGGTCGACGGCGGTGCGGATTCGATCGCGCGAAAGCTTCCCGCGCGCCTCGATGGGCAACGTCGACAGACCACGCACCGATAGCCCGGGGTGAGCCTCGATGAGCGACCACGTCGCGTTGTCGTCGGCGCGGTGCCCGGCGGCAACGCGCTCGACCCGTGGGTTACCGCCGATGGTCAGGCGGTGGTCGTCACCGAGTGTCAGAACACCGGGTTCGATCTCGACGTCGCGACCGAACGCCCGCAGCACGCGCGGCGTATCCGAGGCAGGCGGGCCGTCGAGTTCGATATTCACGATCGCGTCGGGAAAGCCCTCGATCGAGCTGTGTCCGCGTGCGCCACGCTCGGTGTCTTTGCCAAGGTGGTGCACCAACACCAGCGCCGCCGCGTCAGCCTCGGTTGCCAGGGCGCGCAGCCCTGCCAGTATCTCGACCACCTCGTCGCTGTTCTCGCTCACGCCGAGCGCGCCGAACAGGGTGTAGAGGCAATCGACCACCATCAGCGAGCCCGGTTCGATCTCGTCGCACCAGCGGGCGCGTACGGCGTCGCTGCGCACGTCGAGGGCGCGTTCACGGCCGCGCAGCGGGCGCAGGTCGAGGCGGTCGAGGTTGACCACGCCGCGTTGCCGGTAGTGGGTGTGCAAGGTGGCCGTGGGCATTTCGGTGTCGAATAGGACGACGCCGCAGCCCTCAGGCAGCGTCACCGGGTACTTGCCGAGGAACGGCAGGCCATCGAGGGCAGCGTGCACCAGTTCCTCGACCACGGTTGTCTTTCCGGCCTTCCGCTCGGCAAACACCCCGAGAGCTGCGCCGCGCGCGAGCAGGTCGGCCACGACCCACCGCGTAGATTCCGGTTCGTACTCGGCGAGGTTGACCCGGCCGACGATCTGGACGTCGGCAGCGCTGCGCTCGACCGCGAGCTTTCGCGCAACCTCGGCCACCTGATTGCGCACGTCGGCGGCGATTCCGGCGGCCTGGAGCTGGAGCGCACGTAGCGCGTCGGTGTCGAGTGGCGTCAGTGCGGCGAGCTGTGAGTCGGTCGCACCGGCGGTCACCGCCTTGTCGCCCGCGACGAACAGGGTCGGCGGTTTGCTCCCGGTCCCGAACGCGTTGTCGCGCTCGACCTTGTCGGCGAGCTTGCGTGCCCACAGGTGCGCCGACGTCGGCAGATCGGCGACCGCGAACCGGCAACCGGCCCACCGCTTGAGGCGTGCCTCGGTCGCCGCTTCACGCTCGGCGGTTGCGCGTGCGGTCGGCGGATCGGCCGGGAACGGACTCTCGTGATCGCCCGTGAGCGCGGTAGAATCGACGTCGACCCCGCCCTCGGGTTCGTCGCGGCCGCCCTTAGTCCACTTCGGGCGGCCGCTTTCATTGGTACTCAAAGTCATTCCCTCGCTTGATAATTGGGATCGACGGGGCCAAGCGGCCCGAAGCCAGACCCCGGCCCCGTCGATCGCCCGCCGTGCGCTTGGTGGTCTGTTACGCCGTCGCAGGCTCGGCAACGTCGAGGTGCAGTTGCCCCCGAACCCACGCGGTCGGGATTCGCACGCGACCGCGAACTCGGATCGCGGGCCACTCGCCCGCCTTGACGGCCGCGTAGGCGGTCGACCGGCCCACACCGAACACAGCGGCGACGTCCTCGACGTCGGCCGTCGGGCTGCTGGCGATCCGGTCGAGAGCTGCGCTCGTGTCTGTCTGGTGCTTGGTCATACGTCCGTTGTACTCTGATTACGTACTGTCCAGAACACTCAGAGAACGGTCATTAAATGCCGCCCGATGAATTGGGGTCCGTACGGGGTGACGTCGTTTCCGTTGAGACACAGCCGGACTCGCCGCGCCCGTATCGCGTCACCCTCGCCGAGCACCGTTTCGCCTATGACGTCGCGTTGCTCGACGGCAGCGACCCGCCCGAACTCGCCGACCTACGCCTCGCAGCTATCGAGCCCGGCACGCCGGTCGAAACCCGCGATCTCATGGCCGCGCCCGTCGACCGGCTCGCGAGGATCGCAGCCAAGCACGACCGGAGAGACGGCACGGCGCACGACCGCGCAGCCGCCGACCGTATGCGCGCAGCCCTCGCCGAGCGGTTCGGCCTCGACCCGGCCGACGTCGACCTCACCCTGTCGAGCCGCGAGGCACCCGACGCGCTGCTCGTGCCCGCACCGCCGAAGCGGCGGCGAGGTCGACCGCCGAAGTCAGCCGCGTTCTATGCCCGTGTCGCCGCCGCAGCTCGCGACGCGGGCACCGACCCCGAGCGGCGCAGTATCGCGCGCGGTGTCCAGGCACGCGCCGCGAGCTGGCCCGAGTGTGACGGCCCGCCGCCACTCTCGACTGTCGAACGCTGGCTCAAACAAGCTCGCAAGCTCGGCCTTTACGCCGGGCCACGCGCGACCACCGACACCACAACCAAGGAGACCGAACGATGACCACCGCCGACACGCAGCGCAAAGCACGCCGTGGCGAGCCGATCAACAAGCACACCGCGAAGAACGGCCGGGTGAGCTACTGGTTTCAGGCCGACGTCGGGGTGAAGCCCGACGGCTCCCGAGATCGGCAGCGATTCACCTACCGGACCAAGGCCGAGGCGCAGCGCGAGTACCGCCGGATTACCAGCGAGGTCGCCGCCGGGCGCTACTCGCGACAGACCGACCTCACCGTCGCCGAGGCGTGCGACGCATGGCTCGACGGGCGTCGCGGTATCCGCCGGATCACCCTTGAGGGCTACCGGAACGACCTCAAGCCGGTATGTCGACACATGGGCGGTAAGAAGCTCGCGCAGCTCACCAAGCGCGACGGCGACGCGCTGGTCGAGTGGCTGCTCACCGAGGGCCGGACCTCGCCGAAGCACGCCCGGCCCGGCTCCCTCATGGGCCGAGTGGTCGACGTGATCGCTGAGCACCCCGAGGGTGTCTCAGCGGCGACGCTCAAGGCAACGTTTCCCGGTGAGGACGTCCACACCTGCCTATCGGGCCTCATTCGCGCCGGTCGGGTCACTCGGCCGCGCCGAGCGGTGTACGTGCTCGCTGACGCCGCTACCTCGGACGCTGCGCCGCGCGGGGTCAAGCCGGTGAGCGTTCGCGCGACGCTCAAGGCTCTGACCTCGGTGGTACAGAGCTACGTCGATCAGGGCGCACTACCGCGCAACGTGATCGCGCTGGTCGAGCGGCCCGCCGACCCGATCACCGAGCACGACGACGACCCCGCTGCTCGCTCGTGGACCGTCGCCGAGGTCGCGGCGTTTCGTGCCTCGGTCGCCGATCATCGGCTGTTCGCGTGCTGGCTGCTGAGTTGCTACGGCATGAGGCGCAGCGAGGTTCTAGGGCTGCGCTGGTCGAACATCGACGGCGACGTGCTCAAGGTGCGACGGGGTCGCGTGGCGATCGGCAACGGGACCGAGGAAGGATTACCCAAGTCGCGGCGCAGCCGTCGAGACCTGCCCATGCCCGCCGAACTCGCCGAGGCGCTGCGCACGCTCAAGACTCGGCAGCGTGCCGAGGCGTTGGCGCTCGGTCTGCCCTGGTCCGACGACCAGCTCGTCGCGACCCATGAGGACGGTTCGCCGGTCCGGCCCGAGTGGTACTCGGATGAGTTCGGGCGGCTGCGTGAGCGGGCCGGGCTGCGCCGTATCCCGCTCAAGGGTCTGCGCAACACCAGCGTGAGCCTCATGCTCGCGTCGGGTATCCCGGTTCACATCACGGCGGGGTGGCACGGTCACGACCCGGCGGTCTCGCTCTCGATCTACAGCGACGCGCAGCCGGACGACTTGCGGGCCGCTGGCACCGCCCTTTACGGGTGATCCGGTGGCAACCTTCCCGGCCGTTGGCAAGTTCTTGGCAACTTGAGGGCCGAGAGACCAGTCGAGGCGGTCCCCGACTTTCTCGGAAACCGCCTCTGACGTGCTAATTCAGTTGTCGGGCTGACAGGATTTGAACCTGCGACCACTTGACCCCCAGTCAAGTGCGCTACCAAGCTGCGCCACAGCCCGTTGCCATCGTTCTCACGAGGCGTTAAAGACATTAGCCCACCGCGCCGAAAACAACTAATCGCCTGGTCAGAGCCTCGCGCACCACCCCTATACAACCCACTCCTGACGCGGACGCATGCAGAGAACCACAGAGTCACTTCTCACGTCCTCGTGGAAACACATGTGATGTGTACGATTTGTGTATGACACGCACAAACATCGATCTTGATGATGACCTCGTCGCCGAGGTCATCAAGAGGTTCAATGTCTCCACAAAGAAGGAGGCCGTCGACCTTGCCCTGCGCCGCCTCGTCGGCGTGCCCCTGACCACACAGTTTCTGCATGAACTTCGGGGAATCGGATGGAAGGGTGACCTCGATGAACTACGCGCCGCCGAGGACCCGTGGAAAGGCCGGTGATCCTTGTCGACACGTCGGTGTGGATTGAGTACCTCCGCGACACCGACGACCCCGTCGTCACCGAACTCTCATCTCTTATTGATTCCGGTGCCGACCTGAGGATGACCGAACCGATTGCGATGGAACTGCTCGCCGGTGCGGACAATCCGCGCCGGGATGCGTTGATATCCCAACTCACCAATAGCTTCCCCACCCTTCCGGTGGAGCCGCTGGTCGACTATCGGGCAGCAGCCCAGATCTTCGCGTCCGTTCGACGGATCGGGCACCCACTACGTAGCCTCAATGACTGTCTCATCGCAGCGATCGCCGTTCGGACCAGCACTATACTTTTCGAGCGTGACAGGGATTTCCAGTTCATCAGCAAAGTGACTCCGCTGGCGCTACACCGCAATTCGACCTGACACAACCGGCTACGGTGTCGCCTGATCAGGGCTTAGCACCTAGTGCGGGGACGTCATTTCCGCCGGCGCTGCTCCCGCTTGTCGCGTACGCGGACGTTGATCCGCACGGGCGATCCGTCGAAGTTGAACTCCTCCCGCAGGCGCCGCTCCAGGAAGCGGCGGTAGCCGGCCTCCAGGAAGCCCGTGGTGAACAGCACGAAGGTCGGCGGACGGGTCGCGGCCTGGGTGGCGAACAGCACTCGCGGCTGTCTGCCACCGCGCAGCGGCGGCGGGGTGGCGGCGATGATGTCCTTGAGCCAGTTGTTGAGCTGGCCGGTCGACACCCGCTTGTCCCACGATTCGAGTGCACCCTCGATGGCCGGGACGAGCTTCTGCACGGACCTGCCGGTGCTGGCGGAGATGTTCACCCGCCGCGCCCACGGCACCCGAGCGAGCTCGCGGTCGATCTCCTTGTCCAGCTGGTAGCGCCGGTCCTCGTCGACCAGATCCCACTTGTTGAACGCGATGACGAGCGCTCGGCCGCTGTCGATGATCATCGACAGCACCCGCAGGTCCTGTTCGGTGATCGGTTCGGACGCGTCGATCAGCAGAATCGCCACCTCGGCCGCATCCAGGGCCGAACGGGTCCGCAGCGAGGCATAGTATTCGTGCCCGCTCGCGGTGCGGACTTTACGGCGCAGACCGGCGGTGTCGATGAACTGCCATGTCTTGCCGCCCAATTCGACGAGTTCGTCCACCGGGTCGACGGTGGTGCCGGCCACATTGTCGACCACCGACCGCTCGGATCCGGCAAGCTTGTTCAGCAATGAGCTCTTGCCCACATTGGGTTTGCCGACCAGCGCCACCCGGC
>ERZ795062.1235-NODE-1235-length-18509-cov-5.422618_pt1 | contig 18509 bp, 11 predicted proteins | sample MGYA00375146_ERZ795062 | MGnify/ENA primary metagenome ERZ795062 (study PRJEB30191, sample SAMN05720281) | activated sludge metagenome | isolation source: Anaerobic digester | place: USA | collected 2015-07-16 ... | reverse complement strand
GCTGGAGAGAATGGGAAATAAATCAGCTGATAACTTGCTGCGGGCCATAGAGAGGTCTAAACGAAGAGCATTACCTCGTTTCATCTATGCTTTAGGAATTCCCCATGTGGGGCAATTCATGGCCCGGCTTTTGGCTGAACACTTTGGCTCTTTAGATAGACTCATGGAGGCAAAGGAAGAAGAGCTTTTAGCCATAGAGGGTATTGGTCCTACAGTTGCAGATTCAGTGAGGCAATTTTTTTCTAACCCTCAAAATCGCCAGATGTTAGAGGAACTGAAAGCTTTAGGAGTGGAGCCAGAAGAGCTGAAAAAAAGAGAAGAAGGGCCTCTGGCGGGAAAGACTTTTGTTTTTACCGGTGCTTTATCTAAGTTTTCTCGAGATGAAGCTCGAGTGGTGGTGGAAGAGAGAGGGGGAAAAGTAGCTGATACAGTTTCTTCCCGGGTGGATTACGTGGTGGTGGGAGAAAACCCGGGGAGCAAGTTAGCTATGGCTCGAGAAAGAGGGATAAAAGTCCTCACCGAGGAAGAATTTTATCAACTGCTGGGAATTTAAAGAGGGAGGTGGTAAAATGAAGGAAGTGGTTTATCTTTCGGAATTGGAAAAAATAGCTCGGCTTTCTAAGCTGGGATTTTCTGCAGAAGAGCTACAGAGTTTTTTACGGGACATTAATGATATCGTTGCTCATTTTGAGAAGTTAAACCAGCTCGACCTACAGGATGTTTCTTCTACTTCTCATCTGGGGGGGGGTGAGCCTCCTTTCTTTTCTGATGAGCCCCAGGCCTGGGAAGGCAGTGAAGAGGTGCTCAAGGGAGCGCCCTGGGTAGCAGGTGGTTATTTTATCGTGCCTCGGATAGTGGATAAAGAGGAGAAGGAAAATGAAGATAGAAGAATTTAAAGATTTTACTATCCAGGATTATCATCATCTCCTGGAGGAAAAGAAAATTTCTCCTTTAGAGCTGATCGATATCTTTTTAGAGAGAATAGAGGAAGGGGAAGATAAGATTCACGCTTTTTTGTTCGTCAATGAGGAAAAAGCGAAAAATGAAGCACGGGAAAAAACTGACAACTGGCCCGAGGAGCTCCCTCCTCTCTGGGGGCTTCCGGTAGCTATTAAAGATAACATCTGTACTCAGGGTATGCCCACTACTTGTGGCTCTAAAATGCTGGAGAATTTTGTTTCTCCCTATGATGCCACGGTAGTAGAAAGACTGAAAGCGGCTGGAGCTATAATCTTGGGTAAAACCAATATGGATGAGTTTGCTATGGGTTCTTCTACCGAAAATAGCACTTTTGGTCCTACTCATAATCCCCTGGATCTAAGAAGAACTCCAGGAGGCTCAAGTGGTGGCTCAGCGGCCAGTGTTTGTGCTCTGGAGGCTCCTTGCGCGTTAGGCTCAGACACCGGGGGCTCAGTTAGGCAACCGGCAGCTTTTTGCGGAGTGGTGGGTTTGCGTCCTACTTATGGTCGAGTTCCTCGTTATGGAGTGGTGGGCTTGGCTTCTTCTTTAGATCAGGCAGGACCAATCACTCGTAAAGTGGAAGATGCCATCACTATTTTAGAAGTGATAAGCGGAAAAGATAGCCGGGATTCTACCTGTGCTCCTTACCCTCCTTTTAGTAGAAATGAAATTCCTTCGTTAGAGGATATTCGTAAAATTAAAGTAGGAGTTCCCCGGGAGTATTTTTCTTCTAGAGTAGAAAAAGTGATTGGAGAAAAAATTCAGGAAGCTCTGGGGAAACTAAAAGGGGAAGGGGTGGAGTTAGTAGAGGTTTCTCTTCCCCATACCGATTATGCCTTAGAGGCTTACTACATAGTGGCCTCGGCGGAAGCAAGTTCTAACTTAGCTCGCTATGATGGGGTAATGTATGGTCTGCGTGTTGAAGGAGAAGACCTACAGGATATGTATTTTGAAACTCGTACTCTCGGTTTTGGTAAAGAGGTGAAGAGGAGAATAATTCTGGGGACCTATTCTCTGAGTTCTGGACATTACGACGAATATTACTTGAAAAGTATGAAAGTGAGAACTTTAGTGAGGAAAGATTTTGAAGAAGCTTTAAAACAGTGCAATCTTTTAATTACTCCTACTACTCCCTCCTTTCCTTTCTTTTTAGGGGAGGAAACTCAAGATCTATATGAGAGGTATACAGATGATATTTTTACCATTCCCTCAGCCCTGGCCGGTCTTCCTTCTCTTTCTCTGAATTGTGGCTATGAGGGAGGGCTTCCTGTAGGATTGCAAATTATAGGAGGACCTTTTGAGGAAGGAAAGTTGCTGGGATTGGCTCTTTGGTTAGAAAAACTCCTGGCTCTTCCTTCTCCGTTTCCCGAACTTAAGGAGGGCAGAGGACAATGAGCGATTTTACTACTACCATTGGCTTAGAAGTTCATTGTCAGTTGCTCACTCAGGCAAAAATGTTTTGCCGCTGTAGCACTGATTATATCGGTAAGGAACCCAACACTTTGGTTTGTCCCGTGTGTCTGGGGTTACCGGGGTCGCTTCCGGTCCTCAACCAGAAAGTGGTAGAGTTGGCGCTCCGAGCGGCTTTGGCTCTCCATTGTCAGATTCTCCCTCAGACACTGTTTCATCGTAAAAACTATTTTTATCCCGATTTACCTAAGGGATATCAAATCTCTCAGTACGATTTGCCCATTGGAATAGATGGTTTTTTAGAATTCTACAGTCAGGGGGTAAGAAAGAAGGCGAGAATCAGAAGAATACACATAGAAGAAGACGCCGGCAAATTGGTTCACGAGGGAGCATTTCTCCCCCCTGGAACATCAGGCGTGGATTGTAATAGGTGCGGGATTCCTTTAGTGGAGATAGTTACCGAGCCCGATCTGTCTTCTCCTGAAGAAGCTCGAGACTGCTTAATGATGTTGCGTAACATAGTTTGCTATCTGGAAGTGAGTGATGGTAATATGGAAGAAGGATCTTTGCGTTGTGACGCTAATATTTCTCTTTCTTCTTCTTCGCTTACTGGAGTTAAAGTAGAAGTTAAGAATATGAATTCTTTTCGTTCGGTTTACCGGGCTCTGAGCTACGAAGTGGAGAGACAGAGAAAGCTCTTAGAAGAGGGGAAACCCGTTTTTCAGGAAACTCGCCACTGGGACGAGATAAAGGGGGTGACCGTTTCTGCCCGAGGGAAAGAAGAGGCAGAAGATTACCGCTATTTTCCTGATCCGGATTTGCTACCTTTTTCTCTGAAAACGGAAATGATTGAGGAAATAAAGTCGGGGCTTTTGGAGTTACCCTTAGAAAAAGAAGAGAGATTTATGACTCAGTATGAACTTTCTCAGGGAGAAGCAGAAATATTGGTGCAAGATCGAGAAATAGCCGATTTTTTTGAAGATACCCTGCGGAATTTTAATAAACCCCGCATGGTTTGCAATTGGATAGTGACGGAAGTTTTCAGGAATTTGAAGGAACTGGGAACAACTATCTCTCGGGCTAAAATTACTCCTTCCCATTTGGCTGAGTTACTTAAGATGGTAGATAGAAAAGAAATTAGCGGTACCATGGCGAAAAGCGTTTTAGAAGAGATGTTTACCAGTGGAGCTCGAGCACGGGAAATTGTTACTCGACGGGGGATGGCACTCATAAATGATGAAAAAGAGCTGGAGAACATAGTAAAGGAAGTCATTGAAAAAAATCCCCAGAGCGTAGCTGATTACCTGAGTGGTAAGGAAAAGGCTCTTCAGTTTTTAATTGGCCAGGTAATGAAAGAGACCCGAGGTCAGGCAGACCCGGAGTTGACCAGAAACATTTTGATTAAAGTACTTTCCAGTGAGGAGTGAAAATGAGTTTTACCCATTTGCATCTTCATACCGAATATAGCCTTTTAGATGGGGCTATTCGGATTGAAGATTTGATAAATAAAGTAAAATCTGAAGGGATGGAAGCGGTAGCCATCACTGATCACGGGGTAATGTATGGAGTAGTGGATTTTTACGCTCAGGCTCACAGAGCAGGGATTAAACCCATCATTGGCTGCGAGGTTTATGTAGCCCCGGGAAGTCGGTTTGAAAAAACAGTGGTGCGAGGAACTGAATCCGCTTACCATTTGGTTCTTTTAGCTGAAAACCAGGAAGGATACAGGAATTTAGTGCAGTTAGTGAGTAAGGCTTTTTTGGAGGGCTTTTACTATAAGCCTCGCATCGATAAAGCTCTCCTTCGAGAACACTCGAGGGGCTTGATTGGCCTTTCGGCGTGTCTGGCGGGAGAGATTCCCTCCTTAATCTTGAGTGGAGAGAGAGAAAAAGCAGAACAAGTGGCTTTAGAGTATGCGGAAATTCTGGGAAAGGATAATTTTTTCCTGGAAATCCAAGAAAATAAAATTCCCGAGCAGAAAATAGTTAACCAGGCACTCCTGGAGATAGGGAACAAATATGATATTAAAATAGTGGCCACCAATGATTGCCACTATTTGGAGGCCGAAGATGCCTCAGTGCATGATGTGCTTTTAGCTATTCAGACTGCTACCACTCTGGATGACCCCAAGAGGCTTCGTTTTCCTACTGCTGAGTTTTATTTTAAGTCACCGGAGGAGATGGAAAGAGATTTTTCCTACTGCCCGCAGGCTTTGGAGAATGCTTCCTGGATAGCCGAGCGATGTCAGGTGACTTTGGAATTGGGGCAAGTCAATCTCCCTGATTTTCCTGTTCCTGCAGGATTTGATGCCCCGGGATACCTTCGTAGTTTGTGCTGGGAGGGTTTAGCTAAAAGGTATGGAGAGCCTCCTCCGGAGCGTGCCCGGGAACAACTGGAATATGAGTTAAAAGTGATCGAGGACATGGGTTATTCTACCTACTTCTTGATTGTGTGGGATTTTGTGAATTTTGCCCGGCAGAAGGGTATTATGGTAGGACCAGGAAGAGGTTCAGCGGCCGGTAGCATCGTAGCTTATACTCTGGGGATTACGAGCATTGATCCTCTCCAGTATGGGTTACTGTTTGAGCGTTTTTTAAACCCCGAGCGAGTGAGCATGCCTGATATCGATATCGATTTTTGCTTTGAGCGACGAGGAGAAGTTATTGAGTACGTAGCGGAAAAATACGGGAAAACCAATGTAGCGCAAATCATCACTTTTGGAAGGATGATGGCTCGTCAGGCAGTAAGAGACGTAGGAAGAGCTCTGGGCTGGAGCTATGGAGAAGTAGATAAAATTGCTAAACTCATTCCTGGAGGCCCGGGAGTTACCCTGAAGAAAGCACTGGAATCTAACTCTCAGCTCCGGGAGCTATCCAGGCAGAATAAAGAATTGCAACATCTTCTGGAGGTAGCTTCTCGGATAGAGGGGATGTGCCGCCATGCTTCTGTACATGCTGCAGGAGTGGTGATATCTAATCAGCCCCTTACTGATTATGTTCCTCTGCAGAGGATGAACGAGGGAGAAATAATTACCCAGTTTGAAATGGATGCTTTGCAGGAGCTGGGACTGCTGAAGATGGATTTTCTGGGGTTGCGGACTTTAACGGTGATAGAAAAGGCATTGCAGATCATTAAGAATACCCAACACCAAGAAATAGACTTGGAGAAGATTCCCCTGGATGATGAGGAGACTTTTTCCCTGCTTCGCCGGGGAGAAACTACGGGAGTTTTTCAGCTGGAAAGCAGCGGTATGAAGGAATTACTGAGGAGGTTAAATCCTTCCAACATTGAAGACCTGATAGCCATTTTGGCTCTTTATCGTCCTGGCCCCTTGGGCAGCGGGATGATCGAGGATTTTATTAATCGCAAACATGGTAAAGTAAAGATAGACTACCCTCATCCGGTGCTGGAGCCTATTTTACGAGAAACTTACGGAGTTATAGTATATCAAGAACAAGTTATGAGAATTGCCGCTGAGCTGGCTGGTTTTACTCTGGGAGAAGCAGATATTTTGCGTCGGGCGATGGGTAAAAAGCAGCCCGAGGTTATGAAAGAACAGAGAGCTAAATTCGTAGAAGGAGCGCTACAGAAAGGATGCAGCAAGCAGAAAGCAGAAGAGATATTTGACCTCATCGAATATTTTGCCGGTTATGGATTCAACAAATCTCACAGCGCCGCTTACGCTTTAATTGCTTATCAAACGGCATACTTGAAAGCTCACTACCCCACTGAATATCTGGCGGCCTGTCTCACCAGCGTGGCCAGCGATAATGAAAAAGTGGCTAAATTTATCGGAGAGTGTAAAAGGTTGGGTATCCAGGTTTTATTGCCCGATATAAATGAGAGTCTGGCTAACTTCACGGTGGTGGGCGAAAATAAAATCCGATTTGGTCTGGCAGCCATCAAAAATGTGGGTGACAGTGCGGTGGAGGAGATTTTAACTCGGCGCCGAGAGGGGAAATTCTTGAACATTTTTGATTTTGTGGAGCGAGTAGATGCTCGAGCCGTAAATAAAAGAGTTCTGGAAAGTCTGGTGCAAGCAGGAGCATTTGATGAGCTTCACCCCCATCGAGCCCAGCTTTTGGCTTCTCTGGAGGATATCTCTATTCTCTCCCGTAAGAAAAAAAGTAAAAAAAGGCAAAAATCTCTTTTTGGAGAAGGAAATGATGAGGGAGAGAACTTTTCTCTTCGAGAAGTAGAAGAGCTCCCCCGGGAAGAGCTATTGAGAATGGAAAAAGAAATGCTGGGTCTATATATTAGCGACCATCCTCTGAAGGTGGAAGATAGCACTTCTTCCTGGGCTGCTGTTCCTCTGGGGCAGATTTCTAACTTAAAACAAGAAGTAAAAGTGAGAGTGCGGGGGATAGTAAGCAAAAGCAAAAAAATCACTACTAAAAACGGGGGTAATATGTATTTTGTGACTCTGGAGGACGAAAGTGGTAGTGTTGAGGTAGTGTTCTTCCCTCAATTAGCTTCCCAGCTGGAGGACTATCTTTCTCGAAAGCAAATAATTTGGGTGGTAGGAAAAATAGATTTACTGGATAACGGAGAGCGGAAAATAATTGCCGAAGAACTGATAGACATAGAGGAGGAAGGAAAAAGCTCTTCGGTGGTGCATATTGAAATTCCTGAGAGAGAGAAAACTCTGAAAACCATTTACTTTTTGAAAGATTACCTGCACCGCTTTCCCGGTTCTTTCCCGGTGGTGCTTCACGTTCAGGGAGAAAAGGAAAGCTGGGCGGTGGAACTGGGAGAATCGTTTTGTATTGACTGGAGTGAAGAAATAGAAAGGGCGATTAAAGACGCTCTGGAGGAGGGAGAAATCTGGCTGGCGGGATGAAAAACAAAATTGGAAAATTGATTATCATAGGGTGGCTAATTGTGGGAGTGGCTCCCGGGATTTTTGCTCAAACTCGGGAAGAATGTTATCAAACTGCCTATATTTACTTCTCTCAAGGTAAGTATGAACAAGCGGAGGAGTGGTACAGGAAAGCAGTAGAGATAGATCCTCATTTTTGGGAGGCTCGTTATTGGCTGGGGAAAACCCAGGAGCAGTTAGGTAAAATAAAGGAAGCCCTGGAGGAGTGGACGATGATTTTAATGGTCCAGCCTGATAACCGGGATGTATTCCAGAAGTGGCGCTACTACGCTCCTTCTTATGTCCAGCTTCGAGAAGATGACATAAGAAGGTTAAAAAGTATATTTTTGGAAGATGGCAATCCTTCCTTCAGCGAAGAGGAAGCCTGGAGGGAGCTAATGCCTCAAGCTTTTCTGCTTCTGGAGAGGAAAGATTTTATTTCTCCTTACCTGGGAGCTCGAATCATGAGATGGGGAGGAAGAAACTTGAGCTCTCTTTTTTACTCTTATGAGCGAAGAGGGTATGAACGAGCTCTGGATAATTTAATTCTCAATCTCGAAGGGGAAGATCCGGAATTGGTTTATCAGTTTATTAAAGAATGTGAATCCCGTTTCGGAGAGGATGAGAATTTCCAGGAAAAGCTCTCCACTCTGTATGAGAAAATCTTTGCTCAGCAGATTGGTGAGTCTCCGGAAAAAGCGGGAGGTGTGAGCACAGTGGAGTTACAGGTAGAAGGAAGAGAAGTGAAAGTTAGTGCTACCCGGGGAGAAGAAGATGCGCTACTCCATCCTGATACAGGGTTTTACCTCGGAGAATAAAATAAGGTGGTGCCGAAGGCGGGAGTCGAACCCGCACGAGCGCAGAGCTCGCTAGATTTTGAGTCTAGTGCGTCTGCCGGTTCCGCCACTTCGGCTTTCTTAAAAGATTATAGAGGAAATTTGTTTTTTGTCAATCGATTGAGGTTGGAAAATGGAAGATAAAAAATTAGTGGTAATAGATGGAAGTTCCCTGATTTACCGTGCTTTTTACGCTTTGCCCCGTTTGGTTACCTCTTCTGGTTTACCCACCGGGGCGGTGCTGGGGTTTTTGAATATGGTTTTGAAGCTTCTTGATGATTATCGCCCTTTTAATGTAGTGGTGGTTTTTGACCATCCCCAAAAGACTTTTCGCCACGAGCTTCGAGAGAGCTACAAAGCTCAACGGGAGGCTATGCCTGATGAGCTAAAGCCCCAGATAGAGACGGTTAAAGAACTCTTAGAGCTTATGGGGTTTATCGTCCTGGAAATGCCCGGTTGGGAGGGCGATGACTTGATGGGAAGTGTTAAAGAAAAAGCAAAATCTGACTTTCAGGTTTTTCTGGTCACTTCCGATCTGGATATGCTGCAGCTTCTGGATGAGAGGACGGTGCTCCTTCAACCCCAGCGGGGAGTCACCAATTTAAAAAGAATAGACCTGGAAGAATTTGAAAGAGAATGGGGAATTTCTCCCCAGCAGTGGGTTGATGTTTTAGCTTTAAGCGGAGACCCTTCCGATAACATTTCTGGTGTACCGGGGATAGGAGAAAAAACAGCAGTGAAATTGGTCAGGCAATTTGGTAGCTGGGAAGGAATTCTAAAGAATCTCTCTCTTTTACCTCCCCGCACCCGGGAAGCCATTGAAAGCCATCAAGACCAGGTAGAGGAAAATAGAAAGTTGATTGCTCTTGCAGAACACCTTCCCTTAGATTTGGAAATAGAAGCCTGGGAATGGCAAAAAGTGGATAAAAATAAATTGTTTAAAAAGCTGGAAATCTTAGAGTTCCGGAAAGTTAAAGAACGTCTTTTGAAGAATCGAGTAAATAACCGCTCTCTTTTTTCTCCCTCCAGCGAAGGGAAAGAGTGATATATTAATTTTAAGGGAGGATGAGTATGGAAGAAGTAGTATTGGTTGCTGCTGAAGCCCATCCTTATGCTAAAAGTGGGGGAATGGGAGATGTAATTGGAGCGCTTTTTAAGTATTTGCCCGATTACGGTTTACCAGTTACTCTTTTTCTTCCTGCCTATCAGGAAATGCTGGATAACTACTCCTTTTCTCCCGAGCGAGAAGTAGGGTTTTACTTTGGTGATACAGAAGTTGTTGCTCAGTTTTTCATCATGGAGGAAGAGAAACGAAAAATTATAGCGGTACAGGGAAAAGATTTCTTCCGTCGGGAGAGAATGTATGGATATTCTGATGATTTAGAAAGATTTATATTCTTTTCCCGGGCGGTCTTTGAGTATCTGGTAAGATGGCAGGAGGGAAGCTTTTTAGTCCATGCTCATGATTGGCAAAGTGCTCTTCTGTGCGCCTATATAGTAAAATATTGGCCTTCTTACCGCCCCCGACCAGAAAAGATAGTGTTCACCATTCATAATTTAGCTTATCAGGGTATTGGTCGAGGAGATCTTTTCCGTTTAATCAACCTCCCCGGTCAGCTTTTTACTCATGAATATCTGGAGTTTTATGGTAATTTGAATTTGATGAAAGCGGGGCTGATATTTTCTGATGTTATAACCACGGTTAGCCCCACTTATGCTCGAGAGATATGTTCTCCGGAGTTTGGAGAAGGATTAGATGGGGTATTGCGAGCTATTGCTCAAAAAAAGAAAATAGTAGGCATTGTTAATGGTATAGATAAAGAGGTTTTTAACCCGGCTACTGATCCTCTCCTGCCGGCGAATTACGACTTTTCTTCCCCGGAAAAAAAGGGAATCAACAAGGAGAATCTGATCAGGGAGTTTTTTCCGGGAGCTCAAAATTTCTCCTGGCCGGTAATTTCTTTTGTTTCCCGTCTGGTGGAACAAAAAGGAGTGGACCTTATTCTGCACGATCCCGGTTTCTTTTTCAACTTACCAGTGTATTGGTTTTTTCTGGGAACGGGTGAGGAGGTTTATGAGAAAGCTCTAAAAGATATGGAAGAGAAATACCCTCAAGTGGTAGCGGCAATCCGGTTTGATGAAGAATTGTCCCATTTAGTGTATGCTGCTTCTGATTTGTTACTTCTTCCTTCTCGATTTGAGCCCTGTGGCATAAGCCAGATGATTGCCATGAATTATGGAGCGCTACCTGTGGTACGCCGGGTGGGAGGGTTAATTGATACAGTGATTGATTACCCCTTCAATCCTTATTTAAGCACTGGTTTTCAATTTGAGAGCTTTTCCTTCTCTGATTTATCTAAAGCTGTTACTCGAGCTTTGGACACTTACTTGGAAAACCGCGAGCTGTGGAACACGATGGTGGCTAATGCCATGCAGTCTGATTTTTCCTGGGAAAATTCTATTCCCCGGTATTTAGAAATTTACCAAGAAAGGTAGGAGGGAGTTTATGCCTGTAGTGTGGGCTATAGGAGGAGGAGTTGCTGCGGGAAAAAGCACGGTGGCCTCCATCCTCCGGGAGAAAGGAATAGAGGTTTGGGAACTGGATAGGTTGAGTCGGGAGCTCTCCCGGAAAGGAGGACCTCTGTGGAAAAACATAGTGAGAGTTTTTGGTCCTCATTTTTTAACTCCCACTGGAGAGCTGGACCGTGCTAAGTTGGGAAAACTGGTTTTCCGAAACTGGGAAAACCTTTTTAAGCTCAACAGCGCTACTCACCCTGTTCTTCTTCAGGAAGTACGGAAAAAGTTAGCTTCACTTCCTCCTTCTCAAATAGTAGCAATTGAGGGAGCGGTTCTTTTTGAGGCTGGCTTTGAACCTCTCTGGGATAAGTTGATATTTGTAGAAGCGGGTGAGGAAATAAGAGAAAAAAGGCTACGGAGAACCAAAAGATTAAAAAAAAGAGAGATAAAGGAGCGTCTGCGATCACAAAGATTTTTGAACTGCTTGAGAAGAAGAGCAGATTTTATTTTAAAGAACGAGGGTTCTGTGGGGGAGCTGGAAGAAATAATAGAAGATTGGCTGGATGAGTTGAAATAGAAAATCTTCTAATGGGTTTTTATTGTAGGAAAATAACAAGGAACAATAAGGCCAATGGAAAAAAATAATTTTCACCTTTCTTCTCTTTATGAACCCTGTGGGGATCAACCCCAGGCTATTGGGCAGTTGGTAGAAGGTTTACAAAAAGGATATCGGTACCAGACTTTACTGGGAGTTACCGGGTCAGGTAAGACCTTTACTATGGCCAATGTCATCGCTCAAATTGGTCTTCCCACTATTATCATTTCTCACAATAAAACTCTGGCTGCTCAGCTCTACAGCGAGATGAGAGCTTTTTTCCCTGATAATGCGGTAGAATACTTTGTTAGCTATTACGACTATTATCAACCGGAGGCTTATGTCTCGGAGTATGACCTCTACATCGAAAAAGATGCCTCTATCAACCAACAACTGGATCGTCTGCGGTTAAAAGCTACCTCTTCTCTTATGGAAAGAAGAGATGTGGTGATAGTAGCTTCGGTTTCTTGTATTTATGGTATTGGTTCTCCCCGGGAATATGAAAAGAGGGTTTTGCACTTACAGGCAGGGCAGGAGTGGAAAAGAGACGACTTAGTCAGGCGCTTTGTGGACCTGCTTTATGAGAGAAATGAGATTGAATTTAGCCCCGGGTATTTCCGGATGAAAGGCGATACAGTGGAGATATATCCCGCTTATAGCGAAATGGCTGTGCGTCTGGAGTTTTTTGGTCCGGAGCTGGAGAGTATAAAAGTATTTGAGCCAGTGAGTGGTAAAACTGTGGAGCGACGAGAGGAGATATTCATCTATCCTGCCAAGCATTATCTGGTAGATGAAGGAGAGTTTGAGCGAGCTCTCCGGGGAATTGAAAGAGAAATGGAAGAGAGAGTGAACTTTTTTCTCTCTCAGGGGCGCCTGGTGGAAGCAGAGAGATTGAGGAGGAGGACAAAATATGACCTGGAGCTTTTGCGAGAGACTGGTTATTGCCCGGGAATAGAAAACTACTCCCGTCATCTGGATGGCAGAAGTCCGGGAGAGCCTCCCTATACTTTGCTTGATTATTTTCCTCCTGATTATTTGGTTATCATTGATGAGTCTCACGTTACTATTCCGCAGTTGCGGGGAATGCAGGAAGGGGACCGCTCGCGGAAGGAATCTCTGGTGAATTTTGGTTTCCGCCTTCCTTCCGCTTTTGATAATCGGCCTCTTACTTTTGAGGAATTCGAAAGCAAAGTGAAAAGGTGTATTTTTGTCTCTGCTACTCCCGGTCCTTTTGAGCTCCAGCACAGTGATCAGATAGTAGAGCAACTTATCAGACCTACTGGTCTTTTAGACCCTCAAGTGGAGATAAGAAAAGCACGAGGGCAGGTAGAAGACTTATTAGGAGAAATCCGGAAGGTGGTAGATAAAAACCAGAGAGTTCTGGTAACCACTCTTACCAAAAAGAGTGCTGAGGACCTGTGCGATTTTCTTTATGGGATGGGAGTTAAAGTGCGCTATCTCCACTCCGAAATTGATACTCTGGAGAGAGCCAAAATTGTTAGAGATTTAAGAAGAGGAGAGTTCGATGTTTTGGTGGGAGTCAATTTACTGCGGGAAGGTCTGGATTTACCTGAAGTGGCACTGGTAGCGGTGCTGGATGCTGATAAAGAAGGATTTTTACGCTCGGAAGTGTCTCTTATTCAAACTATGGGTCGGGCAGCTCGCAATGTGGAAGGTAGAGTTATTCTTTATGCCGATGAAATTACCGGCTCTATAGAAAGAGCGGTAAAGGAAACCAGGCGTCGACGAGAGGTCCAGGAGGAGTATAACCAGGAACACGGAATAATACCCCAGAGTATAGTTAAAGAGGTACGCACTCTTCTTCCTGAGGAAGAAGGAATATCTAAGGAAGCAGAAGAAGTGGTGGAATTGGTGGAGGGGCTGGAAGAAAAAGGAGAAACTAAAGAGAAGTGGGTGGAAAGGTTAACTCAAGAGATGTTAAAAGCAGCGCAGGACCTTGAGTTTGAAAAGGCGGCTATTTTGAGAGACGAAATTCTTAAAATTAAATCTGGTAATCGAGTAATTAAAGAAACAATGAAAAAATTGAAGGCTGGGAATAGAGTATGAATTCTAACGGAAGAATTGTAGTTAAAGGGGCACGAGAACATAATCTTAAAAATGTGGATGTGGAAATCCCCCGCAATCACTTTGTAGTTATTACCGGTTTATCGGGGTCGGGGAAGTCTTCTTTAGCTTTTGACACTATCTATGCTGAGGGGCAGAGAAGATATCTGGAATCTCTTTCCTCTTATGCTCGACAGTTTTTAGAAAGAATGGAAAAGCCGGATGTCGATTATATTGAAGGCCTATCTCCGGCAATTGCCATAAACCAGAAAGCTGCTTCTCACAACCCTCGCTCTACAGTGGGGACAGTAACTGAGATTTATGATTACATGCGAGTGTTATTTGCGCGCTGTGGAAAAGCTTTTTGCCCGGAGTGTGGAAAACCCATTGCTCGCCAGACTATTCCCCAGATAACCGATGAGATCCTCTCTTTGCCCTCTGGCACCCGGGTGATGATTTTAGCACCTTTAGTGCGGGGAAGGAAAGGGGAATATCGCAAACTGTTAGGGGATATGCTAAAAAATGGTTTTGCCCGGGTAATCATCAACGGGGAAATGGTGGAATTAGAAGATTGGGAAAATGTGGAATTAGACCGGAATAAAAAACACGAAATTGATTTGGTAGTAGACCGAATAGTGGTAGAAGAAGATGGGGCAAGGAGGATAAGCGATTCGGTAGAAATAGCTCTCCGCTACGGTAAGGGAGTAATAAAAGTGAGAATTCAAGAGGGGGGAGAAGATAGAGATATCCTCTTCAGTGAACAATTTGCCTGTGTGGACTGTGGAGTTAGTTTTCCTGAAATTACTCCCCGGATGTTTTCTTTTAACAATCCTTATGGGGCTTGTCCGGACTGTAGCGGGCTGGGATTTTTGAGTTTTGTTGATCCTACTCTGGTGGTTCCCGATGAGTCAAAAACTATCGCCGAAGGGGCAGTGAAACCCTGGGGAGAGTTGGACTCTGATAGCTATAAGGGAGCGAGGATCAAGAAGCTTTTGAAGTCTCGAGGAATAAGCTTAGATAAACCGTTTCGGGAATTATCAGAAGAAGAAAGAAACTTAATTTTTTATGGTGATGGGGAGTTTGAAGGAGTCATTAACTATCTGGAGAGAAAACTGAGTTCTGCTACAGGATGGTGGGAAGAAGCAGAAATATCTCCTTATCTTTCTAATAAAACCTGTTCTGCCTGTCAGGGAGACCGGCTGCGGAAAGAGAGCTTGTCGGTGAAAATCCAGAACTTCTCCATTGGAGAACTTTCTCGCTTGACTATCGCTGAGCTGCGCTCCTTTTTTTCTCACCTGGAATTTTCCGGAAGTGAGCTGGTCATTGCCCAGCCCATAATGCGGGAAATTCTTTCCCGGTTGAAGTTTTTGGAAGAGGTAGGTCTGGATTACCTTGCTCTCCATCGTCCTGCTTCTACACTTTCGGGGGGAGAAGCACAGCGAATTCGCCTGGCTACTCAAATTGGCTCGGGGTTAGTGGGGGTTCTTTATGTGTTAGATGAGCCCACCATTGGTTTACACCCCCGGGATAATGAAAAACTACTCTCTACCTTAAAAAATTTGCGGGATTTGGGCAACACAGTTTTAGTGGTGGAGCACGATGCTGATACTATAAAAAGTGCTGATTTTATTGTAGATATGGGGCCAGGAGCAGGAGAGAGAGGAGGAGAAGTGATAGCTCAAGGGTCAGTTCTGGAGATAATGAACAACCCTCACAGCTTAACCGGCCTGTATTTAAGTGGAAAGAAGGAAGTGCCTCTACCCCGGGAGAGAAAAAAACCAGGAGAAGAGTGGTTAGTGGTCAGAGGAGCACGGGCTCATAATTTGAAAAATATCACTGTGGAAGTTCCTTTGGGGCTTCTGGTGGGAATCACCGGGGTCTCTGGCTCGGGAAAAAGCACCCTGATGGATGAAGTTCTATATCGATCTTTGGCCCGTCTTTTTTACCGTTCTCGGTGGGAAGCAGGAGAACACGATTCTATAGAAGGAGCAGAATTTCTGGATAAAGTGGTGGTAATTGATCAGTCTCCTATTGGCAGAACCCCTCGCTCTAATCCTGCCACCTATACCGGAGTTTTTACTGAAATCAGGAATCTTTTTGCCCGGCTTCCTGAATCTCGAGCTCGAGGTTATCGTCCGGGACGCTTTAGTTTTAACGTTAAAGGAGGAAGGTGTGAAGCCTGTCAGGGTAATGGAACCATTAAGATAGAAATGCATTTTCTCCCTGATGTATTTGTTACCTGTGAGCACTGTAATGGTAAAAGATATGCCCGGGAAACCTTAGATATAAAATATAAGGGTAAAAACATTGCTGAAGTTTTAGATCTCACGGTAGGAGAGGCTCTTTCTTTTTTTGAAAATATTCCTTCTATCCGGAGAAAGTTGGAGGTTCTGGAACGAGTAGGGCTGGGATATCTCCGGCTGGGACAACCCGCTACTACCCTATCGGGAGGAGAAGCACAGAGAATAAAGTTAGCTCGAGAGTTAAGCAAAGTGGCTACTGGCAGGACTTTGTATCTTTTAGATGAGCCCACAACCGGTCTTCATTTTGCCGATATAGAAAAATTACTGGATGTATTGTTGGAGTTGCGCAGCCGGGGAAACACGGTTTTAATCATCGAACACAACTTGGATGTAGTCAAGAGCTGTGATTACTTAATCGACTTAGGACCAGGGGGAGGGGAAAAAGGAGGGTATCTGGTAGCCAAAGGAACTCCGGAGGAAGTGGCAGAAAATCCTGCTTCCTATACCGGGCAGTTTTTGAGGAGAGTACTTTCCCTTGACCAAGAGAAACTATATTCGGTTCGAAGTTAAAAAGGAAGATGGGAATAAACTCCCCCCCGAGTGTGGAGTGTACGTTTTTCGGAACTCTCAGGGGGAGATTATTTATGTAGGCAAGGCCAGGAATATTGCCAAAAGAGTGGATTCTCACCTCCACCACCGCTATTCTTCCCCTCTCAAAAGAGATATGGTAGAAGAAATTGACACCATTGGTTATTTTTTGGTTCCTGATGAGCATCAAGCTCTCCTTCTGGAGGATGAATTAATTAAAACTCACCAGCCTCGCTATAACTTACGCATGAAAGATGACAAAAGCTATCCCTATCTGGTTTTTTCTCTCCATGGTGACTTTCCAGCGGTAAAGATAGCTCGGCGGAAAACCACTCCCTTTGGCCAGTTTTTTGGTCCATTTACCAATGTAAAAAAAGTAAAGGAGGGCTTAAAACTTCTGCGTTCTCTTTTCCTCTTGCGTAGTTGTGCCATTTCAGAAAGCCGTTTTCCCTTAGATAGACCATGTCTGGATTTTGAGCTGGGGCTCTGCTGTGCCCCCTGTCTGGGATTGGTAACTAAAGAGGAATACGGAGAGAGAGTTAAAAAAGCGCAGGAATTTCTAAACGGGGATTACGAGGAGGTACTCGCCTGGTTAGAAAGAGAAATGTGGAAGAAGGTAGAAGAGCTGGATTTTGAGGAGGCCGCTCGTTATCGGGATAGGCAAGAAGCGGTAAATAAAATTGTAGCCCGCTATCAGTTAGTTCTTTCCTCGGCAGAGGATGTAGATTTTATCGATGTAGCTGGCGATGAGAGTCTCTCTTCCCTGGTGGTCCTGCGAGTGAGAAAGGGGCGTCTGGTGGGAAGCGAGAGTTTTCTTACCTCCGGTGGGCCGAGAGAAGAGATATTGAGAGAATTTGGAGAAGAATTCTATTTAAATAGATTTAACCTTCCTTCTCGGGTGTGCTGGGAGGGGGGAGAAATCCCTGAAGTAGAAGAAGAGCATGATATAACTTTTACTCCTCCTCTAACTGAAGAAGAAAAAGAGATGCTGGCTTTTGCTCGGAGTAACGCGGAGAAGAATTTAGAAGTAGAAAAGCTGAAAATGAAAAAAAGGGAAAGAGCTTGGGAGGAAGCCAAAGAGGAGCTGAAAGCTATTTTAGGTATTTCATCGGCTCTAGAGTGGGTAGAGGGGGTGGACGTTTCCACTTTCCAAGGAGAAGAAACAGTAGGAGCGGTGGTTGCCTTCAAAGATGGTTTGCCGGATAAAAATAATTACCGAAAATTCATCATTCGAAGGACTGATTATCCTAATGATTATGAATGTTTAAGAGAGGTCTTAGAAAGGCATCTCCGTTCTCTGCAAGAGAAGTCTTCTCCCTTTCCTGATTTACTTCTCGTAGATGGAGGGATAGGGCAGCTTAATGTGGCTTTAGAGGTTATGGAGAACCTGGGAGTTGAGTTTCCGGTAGTATCCTTAGCTGAGGAGTGGGAAGAAATATATCTTCCCGGAGAGCATCAGCCCTTGCGTCTACCTCCCCATTCTGAGGCTTTGCAGTTTTTGCAGAGAGTGAGAAATGAGGCTCATCGCTTTGCCATCACTTTTCATCGCTTGCGGCGTAACCGGCAGTCCTTTGGCTCGATTTTAGAGGAGGTGAAAGGAATAGGGCCAAAGAGGAAGAAAAAACTCCTTTCTGCTTTTGATGATTTAAGGGAAATTTTAGAAGCCGATTCTCGAGAGATTAGCAAAAACCTGGGGATTCCGGAAAAGACTATAGAAGAGGTTAAAAAGCACTTACAGGAGAACTTATCTCGTGAATTTTAGAACTTTTCTCAAAGATGAAATTTATGCTCAGCTTCCTTCTTCTCCTTCTCTGTGCCGGGGAGAGTGGTGGGGAATATTTCGGGGAGGGGGAATGATTAAAAGGAGGGGAGAAACCAGCTATCTCTCTTTTTCTCATCCCGATTTGGGCTTAATAAAGAAGTGTTTATGGTTAAAAAATCAACTATATCCTCATCTTCCTCATGTTCTCTTACAAGAAGAAAGAGGAGGAATTAATGCCGGAAAGTGGTATTCTCTGGACATTCTCTGGGAAGAAAATTTTTGGGAAGAAGGAGGATTTTCTGATCCTTCTACTTTGAAGGAGATGCTTAAAGGTAAAATTGCTCCTTCTTTTTTGCGAGGATTATTCGAAGCTCGAGGCTATATCTCTGATCCCTTGCGCCACTATCACTTAGAAATTGGTCCTCTTTCTCCTGATCTGGTTAATTTAGTTCTTGAACATCTGGAAGAAAGGAATTTGTCTTTTCAGCTTCGGGAACTAAAAAAAGAGAGCTATATCTATACTAAAAATTCATCGGTCATTGGTTCTTTCCTGCAATATCTGGGAGCTTCTCAAGCTTATCTGCAGTGGGAGAAATTAAGGGTGGAAAAATCTACTCTCAACGACCTCACCCGGTGGGTAAACTGGGAAACCGCTAATCTGGAAAGGACCGTAAAC
>ERZ795062.1234-NODE-1234-length-18516-cov-28.218786_pt1 | contig 18516 bp, 6 predicted proteins | sample MGYA00375146_ERZ795062 | MGnify/ENA primary metagenome ERZ795062 (study PRJEB30191, sample SAMN05720281) | activated sludge metagenome | isolation source: Anaerobic digester | place: USA | collected 2015-07-16 ... | reverse complement strand
TCAGACGAGAATTTCTGCATGCTTGAGAATGCCACTCCTCCAGTTGCCTTGTCGAGCAGTCGCTCTGGGTTGGCGCGATTGCCTCCCTGTTGCCGGTTCTGGCAAATCAGGTCACGGCAAAGGGAAACGTGTCGAAAAGCCGATCGTCGAGGTCATTGCGGTCGGCCAGCACAACAAGCGTCAGATTTTCCAGCGCCTGCGATCTCACCGCCAGCCCTGCGAAGAACGCCATCAACAAACTCATGCCCGAACCTTGCGTATGCCAGAGGTGCCGTTCTTGCAGGCGTCATCTGGTTACGTTGCTCCCCCTGCATGCCGAGCCGCCTTCTGTGCAGCATCGAACTAGAGCCAAATTCTAACGCAAAGCGGCAAAGGCCGTGCGGGCGGATGATAGGGCCCGTGTGGCCATCAGATAGTCCAGCACCGGAGTCAATTGCTCACCCTCGTCCACTTTCAGGCCGTTGGCGCGGCCACCCGCCGCGATCATCGCTAGGGCATGATCGCTCGGCTCGCCCTCAGCCGGCAACATCCGAGCACCGAACGGGGCATAGCGTTCCATGGCCACGGCCCACTCTGGGCCTTGGCGAACGGCAATCTGGCTCACTTTGCCCAGACTGATGAGGTATTGCATCGCGGCGTTCTTCTGTGCGTCAGACCAGCGATTGCGCCCGCTGCATTCGGTCAGCACGCGCGTCATGTCTTCAGACGCCTGAGCGCTGCCTTGCGGCGCCTCCCGGGCTTCCTGCGGGTCATCAGTTTGCGCGGCAAACAACGAGGCAATAGCCGCCCGCTGCTGCTGGCCGAGCATGTTGTCAACGCAGCTCAGTTGGTCGGCCGGCGCTGCGGCCACCGACGTGACCTGGGTGACAGTCGGCGCGGCGTTAGCCACCTGACCAAGACCGATCACCCCGAACACTGCTGCCCCCAGCACCATGCCAACAGACAGGACACGCATCCGCATTTCTCCGTTCACCGCGATCAGAACTTGCCGAGCAGGTTAATGAAGTAACCCTTGCTCGTATAGCTCTGGTCACCCAGATCGCTGGAGAAATCGGAGAAGCTGTAGCCCACGCCAATCTTCACGTTCTGGTTGATGTGGCGGTAGATCGCGGCCAGTCCTCCCCAGCGATGGTCGCTGGCGCGGTCGTTCGACAGGTAGTGCCCCTCGATCAGCGCGTCCCATTCCTTCACCACGCGCCAGTCGGCGCGCAGCACGCCAAGCTGGGTGTCGCTGGAGATGTAGGTATCGCTGTTCCGGCCAAGCGAGACGCTGCCCTTGCGGAAGGCATATTTGCCGCCGATGGTCAGCGTCTTGGTCAGATCGTAGTTGGCGTCGATAGAGAAGATCTGGCTCTTCTGCTTCGGGCTGGCGGTTTCGCCACCTTCGGTCACCTGGCCAATCGGCCCCATGTCCTTCAGGTAGGTGTAGCGCGTCAGCAGGTTGAGCCGATCATTGAGCACCGGGCGATAGGCAAAGCCGATGGTCCCTTCGACAAAGTCCGCCGCACGCTCGTTGGGCGTGTTGTTATCGGCAATGGCAAAGTTCAGCCGGCCCAGCGCCCGCCAATCGGGATTGAGATTGACCGAGGCCGAGTTGCGGAACAGCCACACGGTCTGGTCACGCCCGACGCCCTGCTCGAAACGCCCTTCGACGTTGGTGGCAAAGCGGACGGTATCGCTGGTGTAGCCGACGCCAAACGTGGCGGCGGTACGGCGGAAGCGTCCGGTATCCTCGTTATCGACGTGGCCGTTCTCGAACGAGACCGAGACAGACCACTGTTCGGTGGGGTCCCAGTCCAGCCCGAAGCTGCGCATCACGCTGGGCGCCTGCCCGCCATGGCCAATCTTGTTTTCGCCATGAATGCTGAGCGCGGAGGAGAAGCGGTGGCGCGAACCCACCGTCAGAGTGCCCCGGTTGGTCCGGGTTAGCCCGCCGAGCGGTTCCAGCCCCTGATCGGTGCGATCCGTGACCAGCGTATAGCCCAGATAGTTCTCCGAGCCGTTGCCGTAGCGGTGGCTCAGTTCAACATTCGAACCCAGCCCGCCATCGCCGCCCGACACTTCGGCAGAGGCGGAAACGCGGTCGGTGATTTCCACCTTGCCGCCCACGCCGCCACGGTTGTTGCGGCGGCGGGTGGCATCGCGGTCCACCGTGAGCTGACCGAAGGCGTAGGTCGACCAGTTCTTGCCGGTGGGCGCATAGCCCAGTTGCACGGCAGCATCGGTGCGCTTGCCGGTCTCCGTCGAATTGCCCACCAGCCCGATGGCCTGCTCGTCATGGCGCACGCCGGCAGTCAGGGTCAGTTCCTGGCTGAGCTTTTGCGCCACGTCGCCCGAGGCAACCGTGCGGCGGCCGATGGTTTCGGTGTTCAGCCGTTCGAACTTGGCCGAAACGCGCGTTGCATCAGACAGCGGCGCATCAACCGCAAGACCCCAGCGCTCGGTCTGGTTCGGGGTGAGCTGAGAATTGGCGCTGAAGCCGGCATCGAAGTGCTCATAGAAGGCAGATGCCTTGCCATGATCGCCCGTCAGCCCGCGCAGTTCGGCCAGATCGACCGCCACTTCGCCGCGCCATGCCTGCGCCTTCTCACCCACCCGGCCAGTGGCCAGGCGATTGGTGAAGGTGAGGCCGCCATCGACCGAATTTGTCTGGCCGAAGCCAGGCCCTTCGGATTGCGCGACTTCCGCCTTCACATAAGTTCCGGCGTGGGCACGCACGGTCACATCACCACCCAGCAGCGTCTGATCGGCGCTGTCGGTCGTCTCACGCTGGCCGGTCACGCCCAGGCGCACCTTGTCGCCCAGCCAGGCAGAAGCCCGGCCACCAACGGTATAACCGCTGATGTCGCCAACCGCCGGAGTATATTCATAGCGCGCCACCAGCACCGGCACATTGCCGCCGCCAGTATCCTGCCGCACCAGATCGCCGTCAGCCGCCGTCGAGGACAGCGGGCGGAGTAGCGTTACCCGGCCCTGATAATAGTCGATGTCATAGTCTTCCTGCGGCGACAGATCGCGCCGCGACAGGACCAGCCCGGTGTCGCGATCACGCACTTCCACGCTCAGCCTTTCCGACCCGACAGTCAGATCGCGGCGATTGAGGAAGTAGAGCGAGCCGCCGGTGCCGCGAAATTCATCGCGCCCCGGGATCGTGCCAGGATCAGAAGCAAAGGCCGTAACCTGAAGCTTGTGCTCGCCGAAAGAGGTGGTGCCCATGCTCTTGTGATCGACAATCGCGCCAAACACGCCGCGATTGAGCTGGGCCAGCTCGGCCTGCTGGATGTCGGCCACAAAATTGCCGATCAGCAGGCTGGACTGGTCCTTCTGCACCTTCAGATAGAAGCGGCCCTGCGTGGGGGCATCCTCCACCAGCGTCGAATCGTCGCCATAGGTGGTGTAGTACTGGTTTGAGTCCATCCGGCGCAGCAACTGGCGCGGATCCTTGCGATCAATGTTGCTGAACAGATCCTTCAGCAGCGTTTCGCCGGTATCAAGCGAACTGGTGATCCTGATGCCGTTGGACAGGCTGCCCTTGGCATAGAAGGCCGCGCGCGAGGTGAGATAATCGCCATCGGCAAGCTGGTTGCCGCTGACTTCCACCGCCGGCCCTTCCCCCCGGTTCGAAACGAAGGTCAGGTCGCCCTGGCCAACCACGAACCAGTCGCTGCGCGGCGCTTCCACATCGCGCATCGCGGTATAGCGCGCATGCTCGCCCTGCCCGACCGTTACCCAGACCTGCCGCGTCTCGCGCGCCATGATCTGCTGGCTGACAAAGCGGCCATCGGCCTGAAGCGGCACCATCTGGCCCGCCACGCGCACCATCTCGTCGCCTGGCTCGGCGGCGCCGGTAACGGTCACCGTCACGCCGCGATTGAGCGGAATGGTCCGGTGCGCGGCTTCGTCCTTGCTGCCAAACAGCGGACGCACCGCCGGGGTGCCATGATCGAACGGCTTGGCCAGCACAGTCAGTTCCTGCGGCTGGGTCTCATCGAACCGGCCTTCGGCGTCATAGACCCGGTAGGTGTAGAACAGCTCTTCCCCAGCATCGGCATTGGCGCTCCAGCGAGCGACGCCGTCCTTGCCCGCTTCAACCACCACGTCCGGCTGTCCATCGGCAGAGGCACCGGCGCGGAAAATCCGCACTTCGCCCCGCGCGATGTAAGAGGGATAGTTGGTGTAGCTGACAAAGGTGGCGGCCTCACCGGCAACCACGGTGCGCTCGCTTTCGACAAGGCCCACCGCCAGCACCGGATCAACGTGGGTCGAGTCGGTCCGCACCTTGATGCGATAGGGATTGTCGATCACCGGCTGATCCTGCGGATCGATGGTGATCGTCAGCCCGTCCGCCGAACGCGCCGGGCCAGCAGCCTCTGCCGCAGCGAGCGGGATGACGCCCGCGGTCTGATCCGGGGCTGCCTGACGATAGACCGGCACCTGCCAGTCAGCGCGCGGCACCGCGGTTTCGCCGGAGACCCCGCAAGCATCCGTCGTGGTGACAGACAGCGCTGCACACCGCGACGGAACGATCTGGCTGACGGCAAAATTCCCGTCAGCTTCCACCGGCACGATCTGGCCAGAGACGCGCAGCAGGCTATCGCTAGGCGCAAGCCCGGCGATGTCGAGCGAGAGCGCCCCGTGCATGGCAATACCGCGCACCATGGCTGCATCCACCCGGCCAAAATCGGCGCGGACCGGACTGACATGGGGCAGCACATGCGCCGCCGAGAGCACCGTCAGGCGCTGCGGTGCAGTTTCATCATAGCGGCCCTTGGCGTCATAGACGCGGTAGGCATAGTCCATCTCATCAGCGGCATCGGCCCCAGGTGTCCAGCTCGCCACACCATTGCAGTCCGCCCCGATAACCGCCAGCGGCGCGCAACCAGAGGCTCCGCCCGCCGGATAGAGCCGCAGCTCCGCTCGGCTGACGAATGCGGGATAGTTGCTGAACCCCAGGAAGTGCGCCGGCGAACCGCGTTTGACGCTATCATCCGAACCGATCAGGCCTACCGAGAGCACTGGCGCGGGGGGCGACGGCATCGCCGTGACCGAAAGGTCATACACAACCGCCGGGTTTATCGCATTATGCGCCACGCTGGTGGCCTGGTCGCTGGCGCCAAGCGCCAGGACTGAAGCCTGCGCAAACCCGCTAGTTTCTTTGGCCTGGGCCGGAGCGGTCAGGCCAAGGCCTGCCATGGTGGATACGCCGGCCAGCAACAGGGCATGGCGCAACTTACCCGAGGTGTTGCCCGAATGCTTGATTGCGGGCGTGGTGATGGACTTGCTGTTCATCGAATTTACTCCCGGCCCTGGGCGCGCAGAGCGCGCACCATGTTGGCCTCGATCACGGGCGGCGGACCGTCCCATCCTGTGCGGAAGGTCGCTGCAACCTGTTCCCTGATGCTGGCGAGGCGGGCCTCGACCAGGCTGTCGGCTTCGTTGGCATCCGCGCCATAGGTGATCTGGATCACCAGCCGCTGGGCTTCGACGGTCTTGAGACCTTCGATCCGCTGGGCAAAGGCAGGCTGCAACTGGGCCGAACCGTTCAGGAAGGCGCGGGCATCGACGGCGACGCTGACGACACGGGCTTTCTGGACCCCGAAGTTCAGTTCGCTGATCTTGCCGCGCGTCAGGCGGATCGACTGCGGGTTGTCGGACGTTGGCGCATAGCCTTCCGGAATGGTTCGCGTATCGAGCTTGAGCACGAAGTTCGAACCAATCTGGGCATCAGGCACCGCGGCGCAGGTGATGTGATAGCGACCATATTCGTCCGCCGTCACGAGCTGGCCATTGACCGTCGCCACGCGGGCGGCAGGAATGCCAGGTTCGCCGTTATCCTGATAGCCATCGCCATCCTTGTCATCGAACACCTTGCCGATGATCTCCGCGCAATCGAAGATGGCGCTGGGGACGATAGACACGATGGCCTGCGCCCGGTTGGAGATTTCGGCTGCCGTCACGCCACTGCGGGCAACGGCGGTGTTGATACGGTCACCCTGGGTCACACCGGCACCAACCACGGTCACGATCTGATAGGTCGTGGTGGAGTTGCCCGCCAGCGTCTGCGCATTCCAGCGCAGCTCGCGATCAGTGACGACAGGTTCGGCCGCGACGTTGTTCACCCGTGCCGTACCAGCCACATACTTGAAGCCGGGGGGCAGAAGATCGACGACGCTGACCGCTGCACGCGTAGCACTTTCCGTGTTGCGCACAGTGATCGTGTAAGGAACCAGATCACCCGTGTTGGCCGTACGCTTGTCGCTGGTCTTGGTGACGAGCAGCGGCGTGCGGGTCAGGAAGGGATCGAGCGGAATGTGGTTGTTGACCACGTTGCCGTCACCCTGGGCGATCAGGAACGCCATGTAGTAGGTGGTGGGATCACCAGCCTGCGGAGCCGAGGGCTTCGCCACGACCGGGGCGGGGCTACCGCGTCCGGCTGCATTGAACCCGCCGGTTTCGGCCGCAATCACGGTCGAGATCGGATCGGCATAGCCCGTGGGTGCCGTCACTTGCAGGCGGTATTCCGTCCGCGCGGCGGGGCACTGGGCAGCCGCACCGGATACGATGTCGAACTGGTAGAACCCGTCCGCCCCCGTGATCTGGCTGGCCTGCGAGGGATCGATGAAGCACGCGGCAGGGATCGGCGCACCATTGGTGTCGACGAGCCTGACAAGCGCTCCGGTGACCGGCTGACGGGTAATCGCGTCATAGACCACGCCCGACGGATCGACCGGCAAGTTCTGGTTCGCCAGGGTGCCGTTGACCGGCAGCGTGGCGTTCTCGATCTTGCTGTAGACCACGTTGTTGGACGGATTGCGGAACACGATGGTGTAACCGGTGCCGCTGAGCAAATCGGGAACCGAGTAGAAGCCCTGGGCATCGGTGCGGGCTGTGCCCACCACCACGCCGCCCCGGCTGACTTCCACGATCCAGTTTTCCAGCAGGCGTTCACCCGTTTCATGCGCGCGGTTCATGTTATCGTCGAAGTAGACGATACCCGTCAGGTTGCTGCGCGGCGGGACAACGGTAACCGTCATCGTCGCAATCGTGCAGTTCGTGGGGTTGAGCCGTTCGCACAACTGATAATCGAAGCTGTAGGTGGCCCAGGGCGTACCCGGAGCAACCGTGACGTTGCCCGTCGCCGGATCTAAGGTGAACCCGACCGGCAGGACCGCACCCGGCGCGAGCGTTACCGTCGCGTTGGTGGGCGTGGCCGGCTGGCCGTTGATGGTATCACCGGTGAAGGCGTTGAGCACATTGGTCCCGCCATTGGCGCTGTTAACGTCGCCGCTGGTGTCATTGACCGCCACGATGGGCGACGGGATCACCGTAACCGTGGCCTTAGCCGTGGCACAGTTCGTCGGGTTCAGCTTCTCACAGATGGTATAGTCAAAGCTGTAGGTGCCCGCCGGCGTTCCTGGATTGACCGAGACGTTGCCGGTGGCCGGATCGAAGGTCAGCCCGGCGGGAACCGTTGAACCGGCAGCCAGGGTGATGTCCACCGTGGCCGTGGTCGCAGGCGTCCCGTTGCGGGTGTCTCCGGTCAGCACATTGAGCACGTTATTTGCTCCCGTGGCACCATTGATGCCGGTTGCAGTATCGTTGGTGGCGGCAATCGGGCCGGCGGTGACCGGGACAGTGATCGTCGCCGGGGCACAGTTGGCCGGATTGAGCCGTTCACAGATCTGATAGGCGATGGTGTAGGTGCCCGCCGGCGTATTGGCCGGGACAGTCACCAGACCCGTCGCCGGATCGAGCACCGGCACCGGACCGCCAGCAATCGGCGTGGCCGGGGTCACAACCGCAACCGTAACGGTGGCGATGGTGGCCGGAGCGCCATTCAGGTTGTCATTGGGCAGGGCATCGATCACCGCGGGCGCACCCGTGCCGCCGTTGACCGGGGCCGTGGTATCATCCGTCGCCGAGATCGGCGCCGCGACAACCGTCACCGTGGCCGTGGCCGTGGCGCAGTTGGTCGGGTTGAGGATCTCGCAGATCGTATAGTTGAAGCTGTACGCGCCGCCCGCCGTCGCCGGCTTGACCGAGATGTTCCCGGTAACCGGATCGAAGATGAGCGCAGGCGGAACCGTCGAGCCGGCAGCGACCGAGATGGTCACCGTGCCCGTCGTGACGGGAACGCCGTTCAGCGTATCGCCCGGCAGCACGTTCAGCACATCAGTGCCACCCGAGGCGCCGTTGATCCCGCCGACGCTGTCATTGACAGCAGCGATCGGGGCCGCGACGACCGTCACCGTAGCCGTGTCCGTGGCGCAGTTCGCCGGGTTCAGCTTCTCGCAGATGGTATAGTTGAAGCTATAGGGACCGGCAGGGGTGTTCGGCGAAACCGAGACATTGCCCGTGACCGGATCAAAGGTCAGCCCGGCGGGGACCGTCGAACCGACGGCCAGCGTGATGTTGACCGTAGCCGTGGTGGCCGGCACGCCGTTCAGCGTGTCACCACCCAGCACGTTGAGCACGTTGCTGGCACCCGGCAGGCCATTGATGCCGCCCTGGTTGTCATTGGCCGCCGTGATCGAGGCAGACACGACCGGAACGGTGATGTTCGCCAGGGCACAGTTGGCCGGATTGAGCTTTTCGCAGATCTGATACCGGATCACATAGCTGCCCGAAGGCGTGCCAGCCGGTACATCGACCAGACCCGTGGTGGTGTTGAGCACCGGCACCGGAGCACCGCCAATCGGCGTGGCCGGAGTGATGACAGTGATGTTGAGATCACCGATCACAGCCTGCGAGCCGTTGAGCGTATCGCCGGGGATGGCATCAACCACACCCGTGGCACCGCTGGCACCGTTGACCGGCGCAGAGGTTTCATCATCGGCGGTGATCGCACCGGCAACAACCGTGATCGTAACCGTTGCGGTAGCGCAGTTGGCCGGATTCAGGATCTCGCAGATGCGATAGTCGAAGGTATACGGACCGGCAGCCGTGCCCGGCGAAACCGAGACGTTGCCCGTGGTGGTATTGAACACCAGACCGGCAGGCACGGTGAACCCTGGCTCGACGATGATCGAGACATTGCCCGTCGTTGCCGCAGCGCCGTTCAGCGTATCACCGGTCAGCACGTTGAGCACATCGCTGGCCCCGGCTGCGCCGTTGATGCCGCTCTGGCTGTCATCGACAGCCGTGATCGGCGCGGCAACAACCGTCACGGTTTCCGTGGCGTTGGCGCAGTTAAGCGGATTCAGGATCTCGCAGATGCGATAGTTGAAGGTGTAAGGACCAGCAGGCGTGCCCGGCGAAACCGAGACATTGCCCGTGGCGGTATCAAAGGTCAGCCCGGCAGGAACCGAGAAGCCAGGCGCAACCGAGATGGTCACGTTGCTGGTGGTCACGGCAACCCCGTTGAGGGTATCGCCGGTCAGGGCGTTGAGCACATTGGTCCCGCCATTGGCGCTGTTAACGTCGCCGCTGGTGTCATTGACCGCCACGATGGGCGACGGGATCACCGTAACCGTGGCCTTAGCCGTGGCACAGTTCGTCGGGTTCAGCTTCTCACAGATGGTATAGTCAAAGCTGTAGGTGCCCGCCGGCGTTCCTGGATTGACCGAGACGTTGCCGGTGGCCGGATCGAAGGTCAGCCCGGCGGGAACCGTTGAACCGGCAGCCAGGGTGATGTCCACCGTGGCCGTGGTCGCAGGCGTCCCGTTGCGGGTGTCTCCGGTCAGCACATTGAGCACGTTATTTGCTCCCGTGGCACCATTGATGCCGGTTGCAGTATCGTTGGTGGCGGCAATCGGGCCGGCGGTGACCGGGACAGTGATCGTCGCCGGGGCACAGTTGGCCGGATTGAGCCGTTCACAGATCTGATAGGCGATGGTGTAGGTGCCCGCCGGCGTATTGGCCGGGACAGTCACCAGACCCGTCGCCGGATCGAGCACCGGCACCGGACCGCCAGCAATCGGCGTGGCCGGGGTCACAACCGCAACCGTAACGGTGGCGATGGTGGCCGGAGCGCCATTCAGGTTGTCATTGGGCAGGGCATCGATCACCGCGGGCGCACCCGTGCCGCCGTTGACCGGGGCCGTGGTATCATCCGTCGCCGAGATCGGCGCCGCGACAACCGTCACCGTGGCCGTGGCCGTGGCGCAGTTGGTCGGGTTGAGGATCTCGCAGATCGTATAGTTGAAGCTGTACGCGCCGCCCGCCGTCGCCGGCTTGACCGAGATGTTCCCGGTAACCGGATCGAAGATGAGCGCAGGCGGAACCGTCGAGCCGGCAGCGACCGAGATGGTCACCGTGCCCGTCGTGACGGGAACGCCGTTCAGCGTATCGCCCGGCAGCACGTTCAGCACATCAGTGCCACCCGAGGCGCCGTTGATCCCGCCGACGCTGTCATTGACAGCAGCGATCGGGGCCGCGACGACCGTCACCGTAGCCGTGTCCGTGGCGCAGTTCGCCGGGTTCAGCTTCTCGCAGATGGTATAGTTGAAGCTATAGGGACCGGCAGGGGTGTTCGGCGAAACCGAGACATTGCCCGTGACCGGATCAAAGGTCAGCCCGGCGGGGACCGTCGAACCGACGGCCAGCGTGATGTTGACCGTAGCCGTGGTGGCCGGCACGCCGTTCAGCGTGTCACCACCCAGCACGTTGAGCACGTTGCTGGCACCCGGCAGGCCATTGATGCCGCCCTGGTTGTCATTGGCCGCCGTGATCGAGGCAGACACGACCGGAACGGTGATGTTCGCCAGGGCACAGTTGGCCGGATTGAGCTTTTCGCAGATCTGATACCGGATCACATAGCTGCCCGAAGGCGTGCCAGCCGGTACATCGACCAGACCCGTGGTGGTGTTGAGCACCGGCACCGGAGCACCGCCAATCGGCGTGGCCGGAGTGATGACAGTGATGTTGAGATCACCGATCACAGCCTGCGAGCCGTTGAGCGTATCGCCGGGGATGGCATCAACCACACCCGTGGCACCGCTGGCACCGTTGACCGGCGCAGAGGTTTCATCATCGGCGGTGATCGCACCGGCAACAACCGTGATCGTAACCGTTGCGGTAGCGCAGTTGGCCGGATTCAGGATCTCGCAGATGCGATAGTCGAAGGTATACGGACCGGCAGCCGTGCCCGGCGAAACCGAGACGTTGCCCGTGGTGGTATTGAACACCAGACCGGCAGGCACGGTGAACCCTGGCTCGACGATGATCGAGACATTGCCCGTCGTTGCCGCAGCGCCGTTCAGCGTATCACCGGTCAGCACGTTGAGCACATCGCTGGCCCCGGCTGCGCCGTTGATGCCGCTCTGGCTGTCATCGACAGCCGTGATCGGCGCGGCAACAACCGTCACGGTTTCCGTGGCGTTGGCGCAGTTAAGCGGATTCAGGATCTCGCAGATGCGATAGTTGAAGGTGTAAGGACCAGCAGGCGTGCCCGGCGAAACCGAGACATTGCCCGTGGCGGTATCAAAGGTCAGCCCGGCAGGAACCGAGAAGCCAGGCGCAACCGAGATGGTCACGTTGCTGGTGGTCACGGCAACCCCGTTGAGGGTATCGCCGGTCAGGGCGTTGAGCACATTGCTCTGACCCGTCAGGCCGTTGATCCCGCCAATCGATTCACTCACCGCTGCGATGGGGGCGGCAGATACCGTCACCGTGATCCGCGCAGGATCGCAGGTGCTGGTGTCTGCCACGTCGCAGATCTGATAATCGATCGTATAGGTGCCCGCTGGCGTACCCGGAGCAACGGCGATCTGGCCGGTGCTGGTGTTAAGCGTCACACCGGGATTGGTGGCCGGAGTGATGACGGTCATTATGATCTGGGCCGGCAGCACCGCCGCACCATTGAACTGATCGTTGGTCAGCGCATTGGCAACATTGCTGTTGCCGGTCAGGCCGTTCACCGTGAACACGCCGTCGTCGTTGGCGACGATCACGGCCTTCAGGTGATCCTGGAACACATAGCCGGTGCCATCGGTCTGCGCAGGCAGGACGATGCCGCTAATGGTGTTCTCTACAGCCGTGTTGCCATAGGCAGCGTTGTTCACCGTGCCGCCCAGGCTGCCCGCGGTTTCATTGCGGTCATAATGGGTGGCCGGCTGGGTTTCGACGATGGTGTAACCGGCCGGGCCGGACGGCGGCAGAACCGGGAAGGTAAAGCCACCACCGGCAACCGTCACCGCCGTGGCGTTGACCGCATTGCCATAGATATCGGTGCCGGAAAGCGTGACGGTAACGCCCGCCATGCCCTCACCGCCATCGATCACGGCGTTATCGTTGTTATCGGCATAGACTGTACCCGACAGGCTCGCGGGGCGGATCTGCACGACGGCAGTCTGGCTGTCATTGGCCGGAACGGCATCTTCACTCAGCGGATCGCCAAAAGCGTCCAGTCCGGGCGTGATGGTGGCCGTATCGGTCAGATCGGTGGGAGCCAGCGGCCCGCTGTAGGGAGCCTGAGCCTTGGCATTGACGGTCAGATCGACGGTGTTGGTCGCACCCACCGGGAAGCTGCCATCGATGTCGCAGGTGATCGTCGTGGTGCCAGAGCAGGCAATCCCCGAAACCGTGGCCGCACTGCCGCCCGGAATGGAGCTGCCTGGCGCGGGCGACGGCGCATAGACGAAACCAGCCGGCAGCGTATCGGTGATCCGCACGCGAGTAGCGGTCGACGGACCGTTGTTGCGGAAGCGGATGGTGAATTCCACCGGTTCGTTGACGTTGCGCAGCAGCGCGCCCGTGCGAGTCTTGCTGACCACTTCAAGGTCGGTCGACGGACGGACCGTGGTGGTCTGCGTCGCACGGTTGTTGGCAGGGGCCAGATCGGCACCGGCACCGTTCCACACCGGCTGTTCGGCTGAAGTCAGCTCGGCAGCGTTGGTGAAGGTGGTCGGAGCAGAAGGCGGGGTTCCGCCCATGGTAAAGACGAGCCGGAAGATCACCTGCTTCAGCGGGTCCAGATAGTTCTGGGTGGCGTCAGCCTGGTTGATCTTACAGATGTAGTTCGGACCGGACGCGGTACAGCCGGCGCTCGGCGCAGCCTGAAGGGTCAGGCCACCGTTGGCGGCAACCGGGTTGATCACCACAGAGCTGAGCGTCATCGTCAGGCCCGGCGGCGGTGCCGGAATATCAGTGACGACAATGTCGGTCGCACGCGAGGGGCCAAAGTTCGAGGCGCGGATGTCGTAATTCAGCGTTTCATCGAAGCGCACCGGATCATCGGTCGCGGGATTCGATTCCTGCTTGGTCACGGCCAGATCGAAGCTGGGCGCTTGCATGTTGTGGTTCAGCGTGAAGAAGTTGTTGCCGGCGTTCGGGTTCGAACCGCCATTGGTATCAAGCGTGGACGTCGTCACGGTCGCGCGGTTGACCTGGGTGGTCGGCAGCGTGGCCATGGTCTCGGCCCCGAAGGGATACTTAGGCAGAACCGTGACGTTGATCTGGCGCACTTCGGTGCGAACGAACTGCCCCATGTCGCAGGTGACGGTTCCCGTCGCGACCACCACCGAACAGGTGGCACCCGGCTTCGTCGTCGTCGGCGTACCGATGATTTCAAACCGCGCGGGATCGATCACGTCGATCACCTGAACGGTGTCAGCCGGGTTCGCACCATCGTTGCGAACGCTGATGATATAGGTGGCCGGCACACCAACCCGGGCCGGGTCAGGCGTAACCGACTTGCTGTTGATCGTCATGTCGGCGCGCGGCGTAATGGTGTACTGCGCCGTATCGCTGTTGTTCAGGTTGTTGGTCTCGGTCGTATCCGACGAATAGACCGACGCGTAGTTGGTGAAGCTGCCGCTTTCGAACGGACGCTGCACCCGGATGATCAGGGTTTCGGTCCCGCCGCCGGCCAGATTGCTGAGGCTCCAAACCACCAGTCCGTTGACCGGGTTGTAGGACATCGAACCCGAAGTGGCGCTGTCCTGCGTCACAGCAGTCACGAAACTGCCAGCGTTGATGAAGTTGGGCAGGGCGTCGGTGACGGCGATCGTACGCGCGGTGTTGCCGCCGGCTGCGTTCGAAACGCGCAGGCGGATGTAGAACACGTTGTCGGTATCGGCGACCGCCAGGTTTTCGGTCCAGCCGCCAGCGTTGGACAGGCTGACATCCTTCTGGACGGACAGATCGGCGGCGCTGGTCGTCGAACGCACGCCGGCGCTGCGGCAGTCATTGCCGGTCGGGCTGGTCGGCGAGCTGGGCGTATGGGCCGAACCGGCAGTGCGGTCGGTACAGGCCGTGTTGACAACGTTGGTGTCAACCCCGGAACCAGCCGTGGTGATCAGCGTCAGCGTCTTGGTCGCGCCAACTGCCAGCGTGCCGGTGTCGGTGGTATCGCAAGTGACGACCACGCCGGCAACGCCGCAGGTCCAGGCACCCGAAACACTGACAAAGGTTTCATCGGCGCTCAGCGTATCGGTAACCCGCAGCGGCGTGCCGGGAGTCCAGCTGGCGATCGACGGACCAAGGTTGCGCACGATGATGGTCGAGGTGATGTTGGCACCAGGAGCAACCGGGCTCGGGCTTTTATACTTGGCGTAAAGCTCAAGATCAGCATTCGGCAGCACCGTCTGGAACGGGGCGATTGCCGTGTTGTTGGCCATGTCCGGATCGGCAAAGCCGCTGGGCGGTGCCACGTTGGCGGTGTTGTTGATGATCCCGCCCGTTGCCGAGGCACCGGTGACCGGGATGATATAATCCACCTGCTGGGCAGAGGACAGCGCACCGGCGGTACAGGTTACCGTCTGGCCCACCTTACTACAGCCCGATGGCATGGTGCCCGGCGTCAACGCATTGTCGATGACATCGGAAATTGCCGAACCGGCGGGAACGCTCTGCGGCCCGGTGTTGCGGATCGACAGGGTGATGTTGGCCGAACTGCCCACGGTGATGGTGGACGGCATGGACTTGATCGCCTGAAGGTCGCTGCCCGCCTGAACGTTGGTGACAACCGTGTTGGAGGTGTTGTTGAGGGCATTGGGATCAAGCACCAGAGCATCGGTGCTGGTGACATCGGCAATGTTGGAAATCGTGCCAGCAGTCGATTTGGTGATCTTGCCGGTGATGGTGATGACGGGATAGGCCGCGCCCACCGCCGGAGCCGCGCCGGAATAGTTACAGGTGACGGTGGTGCCGGCACGGCTGCAAGTCCAACCCGTGCCCGTGCCAGATTGATACTGGTAGTCCGAACCGGCCGGCAGGTTGTCTATCACGCGCACGGCGGCGGTCGGGGTCGGACCGTTGTTGGTGACGGTAAGGGTGTACTGCAACTGGCCACCGGCGATCACGCTCGGAGCGGAACCGGCCTTGACGACGGTGAGGTCGGCACCAGCACGCACGGTCGGCGTGATCGAGAGCGAATTGTTGCCGGCGTTGGAGTCCGTGTTGCCAGCCGCCGCGATCGACGCGGTCGTAGTGTTGGTGCCAGCCACCCGGGCAATCGCCTTGTAGGTGAAGGTCTGGGCATTGGCCGCGCCGCCGCCCAGCAGCGTCGGCAGGTTACAGGTCAGGGTCTGACTGCCAACCGCGCCACTTACCGAACAGTAGGACGGGAAGTTGCCCACGGCATTGATTACCTCGAAGCGATCAGAGATCGCTATCGTTACCACCGCATTGTTCACGGATGGCGCGGAGTTGTTCGCGGCGGTGACCGAGTACGTCACCTCTCCCGATACGCCGACTGGATCTGGTGTGCCGGTGTACTGCGAAATTTGCAGGTCTGCCGCGAGTGCTACGCCTCCAGTGATGAAGGCGAACAAACCGATCAACAGCCGCACAACTGCGGTAGTTTTCGAGCTAATCATGGTATTTACGACCCCTCGTTCGCCGTTAGAATTGGGCTAAACTAGATGGGCGGATATCACTTAAGTGGTTAACAGACATTGAAAGGCGGCCGTGTCTCACGGGGTGGTGTAGGAACCGTCGATCCACGGCAGGATCGGGTTCGGGTCAGGCCGCCAGAGCTGGCAGGCTGACAACGGGGTTATGGCTCACCGAGCCGATTGTTTCCAGCGTCATGTAGCGGCGCGATACCGCCCACTTGATGGCATGGACCACCCCCAAACCAAGGGGCACAATCTTCAGATGCCATCAAGTGGAGGAAGCCATGTCCGTTGTTACAATCGGTCTCGATTTGGCCAAGACGGTGTTTCAGGTTCACGGTGTCGACGCAGGCGGGATAACCATCCTGCGGCGAAAGCTCGTCCGTGCCGACATGATCGCATTTTTCACCAAACAACCGCCGTGCCTCGTCGGCATGGAAGCATGCTCCAGTGCACACCATTGGGCCAGGTTGCTTACGAAGGCGGGGCACACTGTCAGGCTTATTCCGCCGCAGTACGTCAAGCCATACGTGAAGCGGAACAAGACGGATGCCGCCGACGCGGAAGCGATCTGCGAGGCGGTCGCGAAACCGAACATGCGCTTCGTTCCCATCAAGACCGAGGAGCAGCAGGCAGTGCTGGCCCTCCATCGCGCTCGCAGCCTGTTCGTCCGCCAAAGGACGGCGACGATCAATGCCTTGCGTGGTCTGCTGGGTGAGTACGGCATCATCGCTGGCAAAGGCGTGCGACAACTTGCCTTATTGAGCGAGCGCCTCGCGACAGCTGGCGAGACGGTGGTGCCCAACGAAGCACGAGAGGCCTTACGAAGCCTTTTCAATCATATAGATGCACTGAGCGAACAACTGAAAGCTGTCGAAGTGCGGATTGTGGCCTGGCACAAGGCCAATCCTGACAGTCAGCGCCTGGCGTCGGCACCGGGGGTGGGGCCAATCACTGCTAGCGCCATCGTCGCCGCCGTCGGTGACGGCAAACAGTTCAAATCATCCCGCCACTTTGCAGCATGGCTTGGACTGACGCCGCGCATAAAAGCCAGCGGCGGTAAGGAAAAGATCGGGAGGATCAGCAAGGGTGGTGACCGCTACCTACGCACCTTGCTGATACACGGCGCGCGAGCCGTAGTCGGCACCACGTTCCGAAAGGATGTCGCTCCCAGGCCCTGGCTATCGGCCATTGTCGCGCGGCGCCCCACGAATGTTGCCGCAACAGCTGTCGCGCACAAAACCGCCCGGTCTCTCTGGGCCATGCTGACCAGGAGCGAGGTCTATCGCCGCCACACGGTTCAACCGTTGGCGGCATAATCGGCTCGGCTCCTTCAGGGGCCGACTTGCGAGGCGAAGACAACAGTATGGCGAACCGGTCTCACCGGGGTTCGGCAAAGGTCATTGAAATGATGCGAACCATTTTGAGTTCGTCCATTTGTCCGGCCGTCGATCCGCGGAAACCATAGGGGCCTGCGGCGCGTGAAGCCGCGTAACAAGGCCGGATACACGACCGCAAGATCCGAGTTCGTCAAACCAAGTCGAAAAGCCTTGCAAGATGGGGGTGGTCCATACACATCATTCTGCTCCAGCATCAGCGCGCCGACGAGGCGGACGACGGCGGCGTCATTCGGGAAGATGCCGATGACATCGGCCCTTCGCTTGATCTCCTTGTTCACCCTTTCCAGAGGGTTGGTGGACGCGATCTGCGCCCAGTGGTCCTTCGGGAACGCCATGTAGGCGAGAACATCCTCGCGCGATGCGTCCATCATGTCGGCCAGCTTCGGGAACTTTTCGCGCAGGACATCGGCGACCTGCTCCCACTGCTGGTGCGCCGCTTCGGTCGTTTCCTGCGCAAAGATCGTCTTGATCATCGCGATCACGGCAGGCCGCTGTTTGGGCGCGGCATGGGCCAGTGCATTGCGCATCCAGTGCACCCGGCAGCGTTGCTGGCTCGCGGCGAACACCTTGCTGGCGGCGGTACGCAGTCCCTTGTGATCGTCGGCGATGACCAGCTTCACCCCGCGCAGGCCGCGATCCGCCAGCGAGCGCAGGAAGGCTTTCCAGAATGGCTCCGCCTCCGAAGGGCCAGTGGCGACACCCAGCACCTCGCGGCGGCCATCGGTGTTGACGCCAACAGCGATTATCGCCGCCGTCGAGACGATCCGTCCGCCCTCGCGGACTTTGAGGTAGGTGGCGTCGATCCACAGGTAAGGCCACTCACCCTCGATCGGCCGTGCCAGGAAGGCATTCACCCGCTCGTCGATCTCGGCAACCAGACGGCTAACCTGGCTCTTCGATACGCCGCTGGCGCCCATCGCCTTGACCAGATCGTCGACCGAACGGGTCGAGACTCCGTGCACATAGGCCTCCTGAATCACCGCCGCCAAGGCCTTCTCGGCGGTACGGCGCGGCTCCAGGAAGCTCGGGAAGTAGCTGCCCTTGCGCAGCTTGGGGATCGCCAGATCGATCCGGCCAGCACGGGTGTCCCATCCTCGCTCGCGGTAGCCGTTGCGGTGATTGAGACGCCCCGGGCTGCGGGAGCCGGACGGAGCGCCAGTCCTGGCCTCAATCTCCAGATCCATCATGCGCTCTGCGGCAAACGCCAGCATATCGCGCACCAAATCGCTGTCTGCCCCTTGCTCAATCAGCTCAACAAGGGCAATTCTGTCGTCGGTCATCGTCTTCTTCTCCAGGTTCGAGTTCGCATCCGAACCCTACCAGAAGATCGACGGTGGCCA
>ERZ795062.1233-NODE-1233-length-18523-cov-6.466591_pt1 | contig 18523 bp, 18 predicted proteins | sample MGYA00375146_ERZ795062 | MGnify/ENA primary metagenome ERZ795062 (study PRJEB30191, sample SAMN05720281) | activated sludge metagenome | isolation source: Anaerobic digester | place: USA | collected 2015-07-16 ... | reverse complement strand
CCCGACGCACGGGTTAAAGAAGGATCATTATGTGTAACCTTATGTGTAACTTCACTAATTGCACTGTAAAATGCCACGGCTACACTTTCGTCATTCCCTTGCGGAATATCCGTTTTGCTGCAAGCTCTTGTAAAAAGAAGCAACATGCCCAACGCAGGCAGATAAAAAATCATTCGATATTTCATAAAAGCAAATAAAAAATCTCCTTAACGGTTTATATCGTCAAGGAGAAAAATTAGGCGAATTCAGCTTCAAATCCTATCTTGAAAATGATCTCGCAGCAAAGATAAGCAATCCGGCAAAAGAAAAAAATATTTTTTTTAATTGACGAAAGAAAAACTTTAGTTAAATCATCCTCTCAGGTGGTGTTGCTTTGAAATCGAATACCTTATCAAAATTAAAACAGAATCATTCAAAATTCATTTTTTCTTTCATAGAGCAACGTCTTCATTCATAATATTGATTTGGAAAGGCGTTTTGAATGGCCTTTTTCCAATTCTTTTTTATCTCATAAAGTGGCATGGTGATTTGCTGCTCTTCTCTGTCTGACATGGTGTATAGCTTTTATTCCGGAAGTTCGAACCGGTTTTTGACGAAGTTTTCCACCTGTTCCAATATATCCAATATCAATTGTTGATGTTTACCCAACAAGTTCAGCCCCTCAATTATTTCATCGGTAACAAAAGGATACTCGTGCGTAACAATGTTTCTCGTTTCGCGGAGCGCCATCCATTCATCGGCACTTCCAATGACATTCAACTTCTCGAGTTTTGCCAGTCGGTCAATAAAAGGCAATTCCCTGATATCCTCCCCCAGATTCTCCAGAATTGCAGGGAACAATTTTCCACCCATACTATCCTGAAGTTTCGAAAAACGAAAAATCAACTGGTCCATGAAACTCAATTCTTCCGGTTGCAACTGCTTATATTTTTCTTTATCCAGGGGAAAATGGTCTTTCACTTTCTCCCAGGCAAAATGCATGCGCTCGCTATGAATGGTACAGAGTTGAACCGCCTCTGTCAGTTTATTCCTATTTTCCGATTGATTTTGCATATATATTGGTCGAACGATTAGATTACAATTTTACGCGGTCGCGAATGATCGAACGGTAAAAGCTTTCTTTTTGTCTCGTATTGGCATTGTCAAAAACTACATCGATTTTTCGGTCGCCGATTTTTGTTTTGAGCTCTGCCAGAAATCCCACTTTTGCCTCAAGAGTCAATACCTCCTCGTTGTCGTTGCCTATAAACAGGTCAATATCCCCGCCTTTTTTCCTATCGTCGGTTCTCGAACCAAACAGGTAAACGGAGGTTTCGTTCCCGAAATGTTTCTTCGCCAATTTATTTATGGTATCTATTTCAAATTCGTTTAAACGCATACCGCTTCGTTGCAGGAAAATTTTTATTCTTCATTGATACAGCGAATCTCTTTTTGCAAAGATATGGAATATAAACAGAAATGTTTATTTTTTGGCGTCTTTTTCATTGTTTCATTGGTAAGTTGCAACTTCAGAATGCGGATGGTGGCTGGTGGTTATGCGGGAAGAATCGGATGAGTTCCAAGAAAACGATATTTTCCAATATGCCGGACACCATCCGAAAATCGAATTAAGTTATAATTTTGTAAGTTACAAATTTGTAAGTTGTCATAATAGAAACCATTGGACACCAACAGCATGAGAAGGCGTTTCGGCGAGAATAATCTTCTTATTGGCAATGACCAAATCTTTTCATTGCTAAGAGTAGGAGAGTGAGTGAAAATTTAAGGGTCTGCGGAGTGGGGATGGTTGGGTAGATTAAGGATGGTTAGGATCGATTGGGATAGTTGGGTAGATTAAGGATGGTTGGGATGGTTGGGTCGATCAGGGTTAGTCAGAAGAAAAATATCGTCTTTGTGGGGGTGGGCAATACTTTCGGCCGGTTCGGTTTCGCCCAGGTGCGACAGTGCAGGGTTCTTGGCTGCCGGTTGCGGCGTGTAAGCAGCAGATGATGCAGCAGTTGACGGTTGAGGCTTCGCAGATGCAGGTTTAGTTTTGGATGCGCCGGCTTGGGGGTAGCTTGCGTCATGGGTTGCACAAGATTGTGGGTGTGCCAATTCGGTTGCAGGTGCAATATATGTATCAGTATCAATGTTTTCCGTATCGGGTGATGAGTAAAGATCTCCGGCCGCTGTGGAGTTAGCAATGTTTGCTAAGTCATGCGCAGATTGGCAGTTCATAGCAGCTTGTTTGCAAAGATTATTCATCAGCTGCGGACTGTTCGTCATTTTCATTAATTTAAACTTAAGGAAATACGTCGCGGTCAGTATGCCGGCAAGAATAAAGAAAATGCCCCAGCCCATTGAAGGATAAAGGCGGATGATGAGGACAGAACAAAGCAACTGCACCAGCGCGTAGGCCGTCGAGACACCGAGGTGCGGCAAGTGACATTCGTTGACAAGTATCTGAAAGAAATGCAGCCTGTGGGGTTGGGTAATGTTTTCGTGCCGGACTATGCGATGGGAGATGGTTCCGCAATTTTCTACACCGTATACCAACAGGAAACCGATCCAGATCAGGTTTTGTGTTTCGATCATCAGTCGCAGCAACAACACCACCACCCAAAAACCGATACTGATGCTGCCCACGTCGCCGGCAAAACATTTGGCTTTCTTTCGGAAGTTGAAAAACAAAAAAACCACCGATGCCAGCATCGGGTACCATATCAGATCGGGATTGACAAACGGAGAAATATAGAGGTTGACATATTGTAGCGAGCTCAATATTACTAGCGAGCAAAGCCCGGTCATACCGTTGATGCCGTCCATAAAATTATACGCATTCAGGATACCCACCAATAAAAAATAACCCAACCCTATTGCCCACCACGGATATCTTCCAAATATACCAATGGCAATAAAGGCACACGTTATGCTCAGCAGTTGGAAGATCAGACGGATTTTCTGCCTCACTTCAGACACATCGTCCAGAAAACTTACGGCAGCAATAGCCGTCAGTCCCAAAAAAATCCACGCCGTCTCCTCCGAAGGGTTCAGCGCAAAATAGATAGCTGCAGCCAGCCAGTAGATCACGCCCCCGCCTCTCAATGTGGGCTGGTTGTGCGAACTGCGACCGTTCGGTACATCCACAATTCCGTATTTTCGGGCAATACGAAAATAAATCAATTCAGCAGCAAACAGCACCACCAACATGAAGACGTATTCCATAATTCCTTATTTTTTCACGCCGGCGATCCGGCGATTACGAATTGAAATATTGACAAAGATAATTAAAAAATATATATTATATCATCGACTGCCGGCAAAAATCGTGTTTTTCTTTATATTACCTAAGTTGTTTTTTTATTGCATAATCCCAAAATCTTTTCAATTCAAAATACTTATCTATAAATGTTTCTACGAATTCATTAGTAGTTTCTTCATCCCATTTTTTCACTTCATTAACTGCATTTGTCAGGATGTAAGTGGTTAACTCTTCACCTGTTGAAAACAAGTTTAATATAAAATCATAAAACCTTTCCATGTCTAACTGATGGAAGCTTTCAGGGTGATTTGAAAGCCAAAAATAAAAAAGTCTATTGTTTTCTTTATTTTTAAAATAATCTGTCATAATGGTTTGATAATTTATTTTGAAATTAAATAATTGATTCTATATGAAATAGTGTTGTTAATCAAGGTGTCTCGCCAAATTAGTCTTTTTTTTAACTTAACCTATGGTCGTGTGTTGGAGAATATTACACAGATAATAAGGTCCTAATTCTCTCTCTTTTCATATTTCTTTCTTATAAATTCCCCTGATCTTATATCTTTAAGTTTTTGTAAAATATTTTCAATTTGAGTTGATTTTGGCTGTTTTTCTAATAGTGAAATAATTTGATCAATAGATTCAGTCTTCTTTGCTGTTTTTTCCTTAAAAAAAGCGTTCTGGTGCAGATCAATTACAGCTAAGCATTTATAAGAAATATTCAATATTTTAGTGAGCAGATTCAGAAAATTTACAGACCTGTAAAATTCAATAAAAGGATTAAAATGTTGCAATATGTCGTAAACATTCTCTATACCTTCATAATAATGAACTGATACATGTCTTTTTTCTTTCATTTTTTTTGTTTCTATTTCGAAGACATTTAACTCTTGCTTTAATTGACAGAATTCACTAATAATTTTAGAGTCCTTTGACATTGAAATGATTGGTTGTAAATACTTCTCTAAAAAAGTCTCTTTTTTATTGTCGTTTATACCATAGAGTTTATTAAATCCTTCATAAGTAATTATATTGATTTGTTTCAATGATAATTGCCTCTCTATAATATATTCAGAACTAAGAAAAGCTCTGGTAGCCGATGCTAAATCAATATATAAAAATATCAATTGGATGTTGGTTTTGGTTATCTCGATAATTTGGTTAATGTGAATTAAATATTCTTCACTGATGTCTTTAAACTTAACTTTTAGAATCTCAGGTATTTTTTGCAATCGAATAAAATAATCCAATTGATCAGAATAAGTTAAAATACGCTTTTCTAGCATCGAGTATATTTCAGTGTGCTTACTTCGAAAAGGATCAATGTCACAATATGAGAAATCATGCTCATTTTCGAAGTTTAGGTCAATTTTTACTTCACCAACATATTTTTTTTCGTATTTTAAAGTGAAAGAAAAAATGTTCTCTAACAACTTTCCAAATTGCAATACGCGTTGAACCTCGTTTTCCTCACTTATTTCCATCAACATGTTATAAACCGATACAGGCTCCAAATCATAGTGAAGAGCAAAATCACGTTGATCCTTATCTGTTATCCTATCTTCACCAAATTGTTTAATTTGTTCATCCAGAGCAAGATAATCACATCTCAATTCTTCATCTTTTATTACATCAAGTAAGGATTGAATTTTATACCAAAGAGAATTTTTAATTATGTTTTTATAACCATACAAGTGCTTGTAGCCCTCTAAAATAATAATATTGATATACTTTAGATTATAACGTCTTTCAAATGGCAAACTTGCTTTAAAAGATGATCTTAATACAGAGTACAACTCTATATTCATGTATAGAGAGTAATTGCTTAACGATAGAAAAGCATAAAAAATATTTTTGGTATCAGTTGGAGAAGCAGAACTTTCAATGTTGTTTTTTAATGTCTTAAATACTTTTATTTGAGCTTCCAGTACAGGAAGGAGATCACAAATTGTTCTACCCATATTTTCACATAAAGCAATTTTTATCTCTTCAGAAGCAGGTTTTTCTTGCATATTCATAACCATCAATAATTCTTTGGATAGAATAATTTCTCCACTCATAATATCCTCAAAGGATACCATCGTTATCATCAACCGGCGTTGAATCGTTCTTTAAAAAGCTTTCCAATGTTTTTCTGATCCCCTCGCGTGCCAAAACCGGCATCTTTTCGATACCCAAAGCCGATTTTATTTTTTCGTTGCTCACCACGTAATTCTCCGTCAGTTTCCGCAATCGTTCCTTGTTGAGCGGCAGATGTAAAGCGTCACAAATGCCGGCAGCGCCGGTCATGAAAGACTTCGGCAGTTCCCATATCCGCGTCTTTTTCCCCAACGATTCATTTATCAACCGTATAAGTTCGTTAGTCGATAACGGCTCATCGTCGCACACCTGATAAATCCCCGAAGGAACATCGTCTCTCACGATAAGCTGTTCAACTACGAAAGCCATATTATCGATAGAACAAAACGAACGCCTGTTGTCGAAAGCCCCCAGCGGCCAGGGAATTCCCTTGCTTACCACGTTATACAGCAGATTCAGATTTCCTTTGTTCCCCGGTCCGTGAATCATGCATGGCCGCAAAATATATATCTTTTTATTCTTTACTCTTGGATCTTGGTTCTGGGTTCTTAAAATGAATTCTTCTGCTCTAATCTTCGATTCCCCGTAAGGCCCCACCGGAGCGGGTACCAACTCTTCCGTCAGCACCTCACTCGGCACACTGTCCGTAGCCGCTTTCACTGAACTGAAAAAGATGAATTTTTGTGCATCCGATTGCAGAAAATAATCAAAAATCTTTTGCGTAAGTCCTGTATTCACGGCAAAATATTCTGCAGCCTCACTCCTGTTCTTGGTATCGTGCGCTTTCCCCGCCAAATGCACAATTGCATCCGTTTCCGGAATTTCTGCTAACTGATCCCAACCGTATATTGCTTTCACCTCGTTTTTTGGAGTTTGGTTTATATCCAATCCATAGAGGACGTGACTTTCTTTCCACTTTTCGGTGAAGTTGGAGCCCACAAAACCGTTAATGCCTGTGATGAGTATTCGTTTCATGAATTAATTTACAGCCCTATATTTCTGTTATTGAGTTTCTTTATAGATGATGTAACTTTTTATACCCTGCTTCTTTTTTAAACCCGTCGAATTCGACGGGTTTAAAATCGAGATTATTCAATAGCTCCCAAAGGCCTAAAAATTCGATGGTATCTTTACTTCTCATCCAATTTTTAATCACATCGTTAGGCTCATCACTCTTATATTTTGCAATATCAGTCAATGAAATAAAATCATTTACAAAATCATTTGTAATAACTTCAATGGTGAACCCTTTGGCCTGAATAATATCTTTCCCTTTTTTTGCCATATTGTACAAATCTTTATGCGAATTCTTATTCGTGACGCGTTACTACATAATACTTGGGATATTGATCCCTTATATCCGGTGATGGAGAAAATTCCCGATCAACGGTTTCCCTGCTTTCCAATTTATAGGCTACTTGCACATATAGTTTTTTCCCCTGTTTCTCAGCAATAAATCGATAACAATCTTATAATCACTCTCCTCGTTATGCTCGGCGATGTTAATGGCAGGAAAACCGCCTAAAAGCAAATAACGGACAAACGCCTCTTACAATGAATTTCGGGTTACAACCACAAATAAATCTGTTTTTCCCTTACTTTTTCGGATTATAACCAATAAAATCCTCTGCGTCCATCTGCGGTTTCCATCTGCACTTATCTGCGTGAACTATTTTTTCTTTCTTCTCACTGTTTTTGTTGTTTCGCCGAATTTCACCCGCTACCGGAAACAAATTAGACCGAATTAATCATTTAAAGCTTTCCAGCGTTTTCTTTATCCCTTCCTACGCAGACACCGGCATCTGTTCGATACCCAAAGCCGATTTTATTTTTTCGATGCTCACCACGTAATTTTTCAAACATATAATCAATACCAATATACGATTTAATGAAAACCTTTTCTTCTTTTATTCTGACCTAAACGTTATCCCGTCTTTGTCTTTATCGATAAATTCATAGTGTAAAGTCCTTTGAAGCCCTTCCTCCAGCGTATAAGGTGCTTTAAATCCACAATTATGGGCTTTTGTTGCATCGAATTTGGTCGTGGCACAAAATTTTTTGATGCGTACAGAACTTATTGGTAGCTTTTTTCCGGAAATTTTGCTCAACATATCGAATCCATATCCGCCGAGCATACCCAACCAATAAGGGAAATGAGTTTGAGGAATTTTTTTGTTCAGGCTTTTTTCGACCACTGAAACCAAATCGTTCATATCCATATCCGGCTTATCGATATAATTGTACACCCGATAACCGGGTTTCAGATTTTCCAGCTGATATTTAATAAATGCAGCCACATTACCCACATAAGCCATCGATTTGTAATTGGCACCTTTGCCTACCATTAAAAAATGATTCGATGCAATTTGGTTGAGCAGGTTGTATACATTTCCGCGATTGCGTTCCCCAAAAATAACCGTGGGGCGGATGATCGTCAATGAACGATTGTTAGGGTCTTTATTGTACCATTCCCTAAGTATTTCTTCTGCCTGCCATTTACTTTTGCCATAGTGGTTGAAAGGATCGGCAGGATGCTGCTCGTCGGGATTCTGTTTATTAAGTCCGTAAATGGCTACCGAGCTGGTAAAAATAATATTTTTCACGTTAGCTTTATCCATAGCCTCTAAGACATTCCGTGTTCCCAGTACGTTTACTTCGTAATACAATGAAACGGGAGAAACATCATCTCGATGTTCTGCAGCCAGCAGTACAACGGTTTCCTTTCCATACATGTTTTTTATACTATCCGAATTTCGAATGTCGCCAATAGTGGTAAGATCGGGAAAAAACGGACTTTGTTGTTTATCGAGGTTGGTAATGTCAAATTCGTTTTTACAAATATCGATAAGACGTGTACCAACGAATCCTGAAGCGCCAATGAAAAGTATTTTGTTCATTAAAAAAACTTTTTTATATAATAAAATAAAAATCGAATTGATAGAAAAGCGGATTTTGGAATTGAAAATTTTTCTATATCATGATAAATATTCCATGTATATTTAATCAAACTAAATTTATTAGATGATATTGAATTGTTACGTTTGCGGTAGATTACCAAATTTTCTTGTAAACCTAATGCATATGGAATTTTTTTTAAAATTGCAAGCCACAAAGCCCAATCTTGACGTTTTCTAATCCCAGGCATGTACATTTTCCCAACTTTTTCTGTATCATACATGGCTGTAGTGCAACCTATATAATTATTTTTTAACATAGTATCATAAGTTACTTTATTGGGATATTTAACTTCTCCAATCCTATTGCCTATTTCATCAATTACGATATAGTTGGAATAAGATAATCCTATATCTTTTTCAAGCATAAATTTAACCTGTTTTTCAAGTTTATCCGTTTTCCATTGATCGTCGCTATCACAAAAAGCAATAAAACGACCTCTAGCATTTTTAATCGAATTGTTCCGAGCAATACCCGGCCCTGAATTTTTTTCCAATCGAAAAATTTTTATGCGATCATCTTTTGCTGCATATTGTTTTAATAAATTCCACGTACCGTCTGTTGAACAATCATCGGTTATTAGCAATTCCCATTTCGAATATGTTTGATTTGCGATTGAATGAATAGTTTCCTCGATATAGTTCGCCGAGTTATATGTGGGAGTAATTATACTTACAAGCATATTAAAGAAGTTTTTAAAGTAAAATTATTTGTATTGGGACCATGCATTTTATAGAAATTTATAGAACCGGGAATTAATTTTTCTTCATTATAGGCAGGTATGATGATCGATATTTGCTTCATTAATTTTCAATTACTTTCATTACTTTTTCATATATTTCCATAAATTCATCATCCATTTCACTTGGATTAAATGTTTCTTGCAGTTGATCATAAGTTAAATTACAAAAATGTTTTTTACAAATATATTTTCCACCTAACATATAGGTATTACCTATTTTTTTCACATCATCCCAATCTCCGTAAGAGATTTTCAAATGTGGATATTTATCTGTGAAATAGCTGCAAGGAATATAATTTTCTATTTCTCTTTTTCGTGTTAATATATATTGATCTTCATTCAAACCTAAGTTTTTAAGATTGGCTTCATTAGGCGAATCCATGTTTTCTGATTCTTTATCACTATCTAGCAGAACAATAAATGGTTTGTTTAGTTTTTTAATAACGCCAAGATTAACCCATGTCTGTATATTATCACATCCTCCAATTGGCAATAAGTGAATGTTAGCTTCTTCAAATGTTTGTTTTATCTTACCGCTTTTTTTATATATATCGGCAACATGATTATATGCCATTACATCATCTTTTCCTTCGACAAGTAGAAATGCTTTTATTCCGTCAATTTCGGATATGATGGCATCATCCGATCTAATACCCAGCTCCTCTATTATTGTTCTTATATCGGCATCCTCTCCTTGAGTAACAGTATATTTATTCTCCGAATTCCGGGTAATAAAAATCACATGTTCTTTCGTGGCATTTCCCACAAATATGGCAGAGTGAGTAGTAATTAATACCTGCAAACCGTTTTTAGAAATATCAATCAGGTTGTCTGACAATTTTTTCTGCATTTCCGGATGCAAAAATGTTTCCGGCTCTTCAAATCCATAAATTATATTTCGATTATCGTCATGTTCTTCTGCAAGCATTTCAAAATACGACATCATGGTAACTCTTCGAAACCCATCACCTCTGGAATTGAATGGAATATCCTTATCCTCTTTTTTGCAGACAAATTTTGTCGTGATTAATTTTGACCAGTCAAAATCGACTTTTGCTTCTACGGCTTCTTCTTCGGGAATCACAGCATTTATTTTTTCCGTGATTGAATTTAAAGCAGCAGCTACTTCATTCTTTATTTTTTCCTCTATGTCTTCTGTGGGATAACTCGATTTGATCAAACTGAGAGCTTTTTCCCTGAAGTATTTTTGTATGGAATTTTCAGTTTCCGATAAAGGCGTGTCTGCTTTAAAGTATTCGAAACGAGGCAATATTCTTTTTATTTCATCCAAGATAATCTTGTCTCTTCCTTTACCGGTAGTCGATAATTTTTGATATTCGTAGAACGAATCAATTTCATTTCTGTCACAATAATCTCTTATTTTTGTTCGTTTTTCCACATTGTTATACTCTACGCCATTAGCCCTTTTTGTTTCAATTCCCAGTTTTTCGCACAATTTAATTAGCTCATCCTGTTTCAACAATAGAGGATCGTTCTCGGCATATTTCTTTCTCAAAATGCACCATTCGGATTTGGGCTTTGATTTTGTCATATTCCAAGTTTTTTTCAAAATTAGATAATGATCTTCAGATAAAAGGCCTTCGTTCTCAAGCGTAGTAGGTATAACATCGTCTATTGTTATAGTAACATTGTTGCTTGAAAAGTAAAATTCCATGCATATCTCATCTTCGTTTGCAAAAATATTTTTATCGTCTATAATCGGATCTTTATCATTAAGAAACAGATCCATTGCATTAAATATCGTGGATTTTCCCACATCATTTTTCCCTACAATGCAATTATAATCTCTCAATTTTACCGTGATTTCATCGCCAACGCCTTTAAAATTTTTTATTTTTACTTGGTCTATTTTCATGGTTTTTATGTTTTTATATTGATTTTATATTCTGTACAAAATCTTTCAACTCTCGACTTCTAAAAATCGGTCGGCTCTTACGATTTAGGATAATAATAAATTTTTATATAAATTATAGGTTTGCTTACTGATCTTCTTCCAATCATAGTAAGTGTCAATTTTTTTCCATAATTCTTTATTGTTTTTTATTTCATCTATTTTGTTTTTTGATGTATATATTTCATTTAAAATTTGAATTAAATCTTTACATTCTGTCGATTTACTTATCCATCCAATTTCCCCAATTTCAAATGGTTCCGTTAATCCACCAACAGGGGTTACACATATTGGCTTGTGTTTGGATAAGACAGTAAGAAGTACTCCGCTTTGTGATATTTTTCGATATGGAAAAACTATAATGTCTCCTATTTCAATTAAAGCGATGAATTCTTCATTTGTAAGGAATTTGTTTATAATTATGCAATTATCGGCAATAGGTTTTTGATAATCAATGTCACCTTTCCCGGCAATAATTAAAAGACAATCCTTTTTACTTTTTAAACCCTTCTCTTCATCATTCCATGCATCTAAAAGAATATCTACTCCTTTATATGTTGATATTCCTCCAATCATAAGGAAAACCAATTTGTCTTTTAATTCAAATTTATTATTATACTTTTCTATAAAACTATTAGCGATATTATTGTCATATTCCATCGAAAGAAGTCCATGAGGAATAACTGTTAATTTTGACGGACTGATTCTAAATTCATCAATTAGTTCACTTTTGGAAATAAAAGTATGAATTATAATATGGTCAATTTTTGAATAGATATTTTGAAATGTTTCAAAATGTTTTTTACCTGAGTTATGAGGTAATATATTGTGAGCCGTAAATATAATTTTCCGATTCGGGGAAAATAATTTCATCAGACAAATCATCCAATAATCAAATTGAGGAACTTTCAGCCATTGGATGTGAATAATATCAGGTCTTATAAAAATACTAAAGAAGAAAACTTTCAACCAACTTATTATGTAAGAAATCATTTTCAATATTTTGTTGGAATAGTTGCTATAATTGAAGATTAAACGAGTTTTTTTTGGCGTAGAGTTTAAATTATATTTTGTATTTCCAAAAAAATAAACCTTAAAATTGGCTGGTAGGTAACCAGTCAATAATTTATAATCGTATTCTGCCAAATTGTTATATGACATCGGATCTACAAAAAATACTTTTTGAAATTTTTGGGAAAAGTTAAAGATTTTCATTTTAAAAACAGGGTTACTTCTAATTACAATTTAGGAATCAACTGATTAGCTACTATCCATTTTTAGAAATACGTTTATGAGTTCACTAGAATAAGTCTTATTTATCGAAAATGAGTAAAAAATAACTTGAAAGTCAGGCTTTTACAAAATTAATTTTCAGTATTTTGGTCTTTTTATAGCAGATTCTTTAATTATTTCTTAATTAAATTTTTTATTATAATTTCCTATAATGATTTATGTATTAACAAATCAAGCAATTATAAACAAACTTGTTTGACCTTATTTTTTATTTTCCCCACACAACTCTTTTGACATAATCGGTATACGAAATAATGATGAGGACGACTTTGTCGCTCACGTTGGGCATGGAATAATCGGCAACAGGGCGAAAGTTCCTTGTCGGTTGTTGATGCGTTAATTTGACAGATTGTTGATTTGATCAGAGCCGGTGACTTGATATTGCAACTGGATAAGTCCTTGCATCACGCGTTCGGGATTCAGCCCCACCATCATCACCGAAGCTTCTTCCATCGCTTCGGGTCGTTCGTGCGCTTCGCGAATGTTCAATGCCCGAAAATTCAAAATGGACGATTCCTCCGATATGGTTCCGCTGTCGGACAACACGGCATATGCATTTATCTGCAACCAATTGTAATCGCTAAAGCCCATCGTTTTCATCAGTTGTACCAACGGATGAAAACGCACCTGCTTTTCTTCGATCATTTTTCGCGTTCGCGGATGAGTGGAAACAATTACGGGAAAACCATAGTGTTCCGCAATCAAATTGAGAATTTCCATCAAATGAAAGAAATTCTTTTCCGAATTGATGTTTTCTTCCCGGTGCGCCGAAACCACAAAATATTTTTCTTTTTCAAGTCCCAATTGCTCCAAAACCGGGGATTGTTGAATTTTCGGCAGGTAATGCATCAGCACCTCATACATCGGACTGCCCGTTTTGATGATCCGGTCGGCCAGCAACCCTTCCCGCAACAGGTATTCCCGCGCAATGGAGCTGTACGTAAGATTGATATCCGCAATGTGATCCACGATTTTGCGGTTGCTTTCTTCGGGAACGCGCTGGTCGAAACATCGGTTACCCGCTTCCATGTAAAAAATGGGAATGTGCTGCTTCTTGGCTGCAATGGCGCAAAGGCACGAGTTGGTATCGCCCAGAACGAAAAAGGCGTCGGGTTGTTCTTTTTCCAGCACCGGATCGATGTTGATGAGAATTTGCCCCGCCGTTTCGGTCGCATTCTTTCCTGCCGCATTCAAAAAGTAGTCCGGTTTGCGGATTTCCAAATCGTTGTAAAATATTCCGTTGAGTTCGTAATCGTAGTTTTGTCCCGTATGCACCGTCACGTGCTCTATGGCTTCCGATTCGTCCAGCTTGGCCATGACGCGCGAAAGGCGAATGATTTCCGGGCGTGTACCTACGACTGTCAATACTTTCAGTTTCTTCATTGTTTTTTATTTTCCAATCTTCAATTCACACTTCCAAATAATACGTATCCGGCTTGTCGGGGTCGAAAGGCTCCTAGGCGGTACCGACATGATGGTCACCATGTCGGTACCGCCTAGGAGCCTGATAATGTGCTGCTAGATTAAAGATGTAGCAGGTTCTCTTCATTTTGTTCAATTTTGTTAATATTTAATAGAATACTGTTCAACATTTTTTGTTCGTTTGTTCCGATAGTTCAGTTTCGTGGCGTTCTGTGTTATCTCTTAAAGTGATGCACGGAATGCCCATTACTGTGGTTTCTTCGGTAATGCCGCCCGAATCGGTGATGACGGCTTTGAAATGCTGTACAAGATAATTAAATTCATTTTCTTTATTACCCCCTCGGATACCCCTTAATATTTTGATCAAAATAGAACTGATACCATAAATGATCATTTTCATTCGCTGTAATTTGAGACAAATAAAATATGCCTAAAAATATAACGATTAATCCATAATACATTAAAGCGTGAGGCGTACCTTGTGGGGTATCTTTCAATTTAGTTTTATAGAGAAAATAAAGAAAATATGCATACATGATTGTTTGAAATATGTAGAAATATCTAAATGGACGTGTTATTGCAATAAATCCTGCTGGGAACATATACGAAGTTACAAGTCCAATAAAGAAAAAGAAATAGATAATATTAAATCGCTTATTGTTATAAAAGAGTTTAAGTTTTTTGCTATATAAAATTATTCCCACGTTTAATATAATCTTAAATAAATAGGCGAATCCGGTTCCTTGTGGCTCTCTAAAACTTTTCATTAATCCCTCTATGTCATAGCTACTATATAACTCTCCACCAATAATATTGGAATAAAATGTAGTAATAGGTTCAATGCGCATTATGACTTCTGAAAATATTTCTCTAAATACAAAAGCGCCGGCGAATAATATAAGTTGCAAAGGTATACTTTTAAAATAGTCTTTTCCATTCTTAAGAATTGGATAGAAAATAATTAACACTATAGCACTTCTGTGAAAGAGAAATGCCACGATACACCAAAAAAGATATTTCCAAAATTTTTTATCTTCAATATACCTTATCGAGAATATCCAAATACACATTGCCAGTGATTGGCGTATCACATTCATCCAAAACAACCAGTCTTCATTGGCAAATAAGAAAAAAACTAAAAAAGGGAATAAGAACCTCTCATCTTTGAAAGCATAAAAGAAAAAAAATACCTGTATAAATGCTATTATACCAAAATAGATGACATAATGCAGATTCATTTTCCAACCAATTTCAGATAATAAGTTAAAAAGCAGTTCTCCTTTTCCCACATGCTCTTTCCATAAATACCCTTCTAAATAGACAAGATAGTCTACTCCAACATTGTACCTCATGCCAAATATTATAGCAAACAGTACCAATGGAAATATGATCTCGAATTTCCAAAAGGTTTTTTGCCTTATTTGTCCATTGGGAGATACATAGAAGCTCCCCTTTTGTGACGCAATTATTGCACACAAAATCATGATTCCCATTAAAAGGCTATATATAATTATACTTTGAAGCATATTTTCAGATAGCAGGGTTTTTTATATTGAATTTCTGAATGAATTTATAAATTTGAATTGTCTTTTTTGGGAATAACTTAAACAAAAGGCCCTCGAATTTATATTTAAATACTTGTGATCTTATTAAATGTTTAAATAGATGTCTACTCTCATAAATACATTTATTTAATTTTTTTATGTCATCTATTTCCATACTAAATGAATTAAATAGTGAGCCATTGAGATTCATAGAAATTAAATAATCAAATTTATGTTTATATTTTGGAAGAATTTGTTTAGAGAACTCACTTAAACTATTACACACTTTTATCAAGTCAAAAGCTTTTTGAGGATTAATAGATGTTGTTATAGAGTTTGGCCTTTTATAAAAATAATAAATTGGCTCTTCCAATATTTTTATTTTTGAAGCGTAATAAAGCATTCTAGGGGTAAATTCTGAATCCTCGTGAAAAATACCAACGTAGAAAAAAAGTAAATTTTTTTCTATAAATTTTTTTCTATAAATATATAGTTGTGCCGGAGTATAAAAATCGGAAGTCAATAATGTTTTTCCATTATTTATTTCCTTATTATGATAATCTACACTATAATTTTCCTTTGAATTATCAAACGCTTTAATATAACCCATTGCAATGACATCTATGTCTTTATTTTCTAGATGCGTTAGAATTTTTGACAGACAATTCGTTTCAATCCAGTCGTCAGAGTCGATAAACCAAACATATTCTCCTTTAGCTAGCGATAAGCCCTTATTGCGAGCAGCACTTAGCCCTTGGTTTTCTTGCGAGTATACTCTAATATTTTTATATTTTTCTTCAAAGCTTTTGGCAATACTTAAAGAATTGTCTTTTGTACCATCGTTTATAATTATTATTTCATATTCCTCCAAAGGAATATCTTGCTTAATGCATGATGTTAAGCATTTTTCTAAATATTGTTCAACATTATAAACCGGTATGATGAGTGAAATCTTGATCATAAAATTTCGTTAAAAAATGATTTGTATAGGCTACTGTGTTTCTTAACCATCACCTCGATAGAATATTTTTCTACAGCTAATTTTCTAGCATTGTAACCTTTTGTCTCTGCTAATCTTTTATCCTCAATTAATAATTTTACTTTATTTGCAATTTCTTCTGGAGATTTAGTTGGGACAATTAAAGCTGCTTCTTCATAGTTTGTCATTTCTGTCAAAGAAGGAATGTCTGAAATAACAAGCGGTAGACCGCAGCTCATCATTTCTGCAAAAGCTAAACTTAAGCCTTCAAATAATGATGGAAAAACACCAATATCTGCAATACTTAAATATTTAACAACTTCATTATTCGGGGAAATAAAATCAATGTTATTTTGTAAATTCATCTCTTTTGTCTGCTCGCCGTAAGCTAATTTATTGTTTTTACCTATAAGTAAAAGTTTAATGTTTGGATAATCATCTTTTAATATTTTGAGAGCATTAATAATGTCAATCTGTCTTTTTGTCTCCGAAGATCGTCCAACATGAATTAATATTGGGTAATTATTTTTATAATTGTCATGCCTGAATTGTTCGTAAATAGCTCTTTTGTCTGGATTAAAAAGATCTGTATCGATTCCATTTTCAATATAAGTAATTGTATTAAAGTTTAATTTCTTTCTTATCATTCTATCAACTGCGTTAGATATAGAGATTAAATGAAAATTTAAAAACTTATAAATTGAATTCTCTATCCCTTTAAAAATTCTGCTTGATATTTTCTTAGATGTATATATAAATTCAGAACTATGAATTGTAGCAATAAAAATAGCCTTATTTTTAAAAAATACAAAATTAAATAAATATATACATTTTATTCCCCATAAGTGGGAATGAACTATATTGGGTTTTATTTTTCTTATTATTTTGGCAAACTTTATAAATGATTTAAATGAAAACCATGGAAATCCAAGTTTTTCTGGCTCATTACATGAGTAAAAGTTGATTTTATCTTTATTTTTTAATGTATCAAGTAAAGGAACATTATTCGATAATGAGATTAAGCTTACGTTAAATTTATCGTAGTCCAAGTTATCACAAATCTGGCAGCAAACTTTTTCGGCACCGGCGATTTCAAGAGAGGGGATTATAAATAAGATGTTGATTTTCATTTTCAATTAAAAAATTATAAGATTTTTAAATTTCTCAGTTACATTTAGGATCTTAATTAGGCATGGTGATGTGAGTGTGAATAGTTTATTAAAACTTCTTGAAAAGAAATCTTTCTTATTCCCAAAAACTTGCAGCAAAACACTGTATTTATAAAAATAAATGTTCCATTCGAGGTATTTTTTATAATTGATTTCTTTCAAGTGTTTTTTAATTTCATCTTCATAGAATTCACGAAGTGAAATAAAATATTCAGAATTGATCCACTTATCATAATTCCTCCTCATTGATGGCGCTTGTCTATAATATGCTGTTATAAGAGGATAAAAATAGAGTTTTATGTTATTTTTTGTGGCTTTTAACCAAAATGGATAGTCCTCAATACACTTGTACTTTTCATTAAATAAAAGCAATCTTTTTATAATATCGGTTTTTATAAAAGAAGATGGTGCTGACCAGACAAAATTCCTTGTTAATAAATTTTTGTATTGATCACATGCATCATAATAAAAAAAATTGGTTTCATCTGCTAAAGGATATATTATAGAGTTCTTGGAATTTTTTATTTCATCTTGGAAAAGCAGTACTTGTGAGAAAATTATTTCAGCGCTTGTATTTTTCAACACATAAACAATATTATTTTCAATGCATTTTTTATCTAATATATCGTCTCCTGCAATTAATTTTACCCATTCGCCTTGGGCGGCTTTGACACCTCGATTGCAATTTGCCGGGATGCCCGTGTTTTTTTCGGCGGTAATTAACTCCGTACGAACAAATCGTTCTTTGTTTTTTTCGATCCATTCTCTGCAAATTTCCACGGTATTGTCAGTACTGCAATCATCGCTGACAATAAGTTCAATGTTTTGATACGTTTGAGCTTTGGCACTCTCGAGCGTTTCAAGCACGTATTTTGAGCTATTATACGTGATAACAATAATAGAAACCAAAGGTTGTTTTTCCAACGTATCATTATTGTTCGTGGTTTCCTCCATTTTCTCTTTTTCTTTTGATATTGACTATTGCGCCTTTGATATCCAATCGTTTATTTAGTTCCACAATGGAGTGGAAGGCAGAAATTCCTATTAAAAGTGTTCCCCCTAAATATGCCCAAGGGGTTGGCACAAAGAATATGATGAAAAAACATCCTAATCCCAATAGAAATTGAATGAAAAAAAGTTTGAAAAATAAGCGATTGAATGAGAAACCGTATTTTTTTCGAGCAATG
>ERZ795062.1230-NODE-1230-length-18535-cov-5.967370_pt1 | contig 18535 bp, 26 predicted proteins | sample MGYA00375146_ERZ795062 | MGnify/ENA primary metagenome ERZ795062 (study PRJEB30191, sample SAMN05720281) | activated sludge metagenome | isolation source: Anaerobic digester | place: USA | collected 2015-07-16 ... | reverse complement strand
GCATTCCCTTGACTGGACTGCTTTTACTGACTAACATGCGCGCCTCTGTTCCTCGATAGCTCAGTCGGTAGAGCGCCGGACTGTTAATCCGTAGGTCCTTGGTTCGAGCCCAAGTCGGGGAGCCACCTTACCTCGCATTGCGAATCACCTAAACGGGTATTCACAATGCGCTCCGGTAGGTATTCAAGCGTCACCACCTCGCGTCCGACGACGGCGCGCGTGACGAAATGGCCGATGAATTCACGCATCTGCGCCGGATTTTCCGCCGTCAGCAACGTGTCCCGAAACATCCGCGCCGCCGTGGCGCTCTCATTCGTGCCGAGGCTCATCTGCGGCCCCGGATCTGCGTCCAGTCGCTCGATCTCCAACTGCAGCCGGCTTTGTCGCTCGCGCAGCTCGCGCATCCTGGGGGCGACGTCATGGAGCGCCAGCCCGGCGCCGGCCTCGATCGTTTCGTACAGCCGCCGCAAGCGCCTATCCACGTCCGCCAGGTCATTCGCCAGGGCGTCGATGCGCGCCTGTTTTTCGCGCGCCCACTCGCTCGTCTGCGATTTCATCTCGAGGAGGATGCCGGCGATGTTTTCCGGCGTGAAAATCCGCCCGGCAATGCTCTCCAGCAGCGCCGAATCCAGCACGTCGACAGGAACCCGCCGGCTCTCACAGCCGAGCCCCTTCAGGAATGAGCGGCAGTTGTAGTAGTGATAGCGCACCTCTCCGCGCCCCGTCGCCGTCTCGGTATACATCGCCTGGCCGCACGCCTCGCACACCAGCAGTCCGGAAAATACCGCTTCGCTACGGGGGCGCCCGCCCACATTGCGCGGCGCCCGCGCGCCGATCATTGCCTTTGCCATGTCCCACACCTCCTGCGTAACAATCGCCTCGTGCGCCTGCGTCACGATCTCCCGGCCCCGGTCATTGAACACGATCTGCCCGAGCACCGCCCGCGATCGCAGCACCGACGCCACCGACGCCTTATCCCACACCCTCCCGCGCCGGCCGATGCCACTGCCGTTGAGGCGCAGCGCGATCTCTTTCTGCCCGTGGCCGTCGATGCACCACCGGAAGATCATCCGCACCACAAGCGCTTCGCTTTCCACCGGAACAAGCTGTTTTCGCCGTCCGACGGGGGCGGATTGATAGCCGAACGGCACATTTCCGCCATTCCAGAACCCGTCGACCGCATTTTTCGCCATCGAACGCCGGGTATCCTTGGCAATCGAGCGTGAATACTGCTCGTCCATGATCGCCACGATGCTTTCGATCATCCAAGCCTCGTCCGACTCGCCGAAATCCTGCGACACGAATACCAGGCGCACGCCGGATTTCTCCAGCAGGCGCTTGTTCAGCGCCGCATCGATGTGGTTTCGCGCGAAGCGGCTCGAAGACCAGCACACGAAGTAGTCTATCCGCTGCTCGTCGCAGTAATCGAGCGCCGCCTGGAACGCCGGACGGTTCGTCGTCCGCCCGGAAATCCCGTCGTCCCGGAACACTTCCCGCACCCGCGCCCCCAGTGCCGCCGCCTTGGCGCGGCACTGCTCGATCTGGCTCTCGACCGGCAAACCGTCGTCCGCCTGCCGCGCCGTGCTCACGCGTGCATACACCACCGCGGTTTTTTCGCACTCTCTCATGCTCTGAGTCTAGCCCGATTCGCTATTTTCTTGATGTTGGTCACATCCAGCGACTCACGCAAATTTTCCTGCAGGGACCTGTGGATCATGGCGATCGGCATGCCCTGCGCCGCCAGCGCCTCGATATAGCGGTTCCGCTGATACCGGCTGTAAGCCGAGTAGCAGCGCAATTTCGGCAAGCGTGCGCCGCCGTCGTGGCGCACGCTTTCATCGTCCGAAAGCATCCGCCAGATATCCAGCCATGCGTCAAAACCGACGCGCTCCGCGATGCGCAGCCACACCCGCGGCAGGCCAATGTGCTCGAGTTCGGAAAAACGCGGGTCGCGCCGTTTTTTTTCCCCATCGGGGGCGGGTGCGGGGGCGGGATTTGAAAAGTTCGGAAGGCCGCAATTGTTCAGGTACTCACCCCCCAGGGCCTGGACACCAGCCCCGCCCTGCCGAGCCCCCACCTCCAACCCGAACAGATCACCCTGTGCGATTTCGCCCGCGCAGCTTCGCTTTTCGCTCATTTCTCCCCCCTCAAAACCCCGATGGACACGTCAGCCAACTTCGCAAACTGCCAGAAAGCGAAATATGCAAAATTGAGTCTGCCCGCGGTCTTATACAAGACTCGAAAACACATTTCACCACCTCGCCGCGTCGCATCTATCGACCCGAGGCATGACCATGTCGCATGCGCACCCTGCTTTGCGCACGTAATTGGCCGAAAAAAACGTGTGGCGGCGAAGGCAAGAGCGGCCTGGCTCACGACGTGCGCCCCTTGAGCTGGGCCAGCAGCATGCTGACCGGCGTCTTGATCTTCGCCAGCGGATTCGACCGATCGGCAACGCGCGTCAGCTTGCGCAGCGCCAACTGCTGATAAACCTCTGTCGACTTCGGATCGGCATGCCCCATCAACTTCTGCGCCGTGATCGTCGGCACGTCGTCTTCGGCCAGCTCAGTGCCAAAGGCGTGGCGCATCGCATGCGGATGCAGCAGCTTCGGGTCGACTCCCGCCCTGATGCCATGCCTCTGGATCACCTGCTGCACCCGACTGCGGCAGAAGCGCCGCGCCTCCCCGCGATACTCATGCAGCGGGATATCGCTGCGCCGAAGCGTCGTGAACAGCACCTTGTCGCCGTTCGGCAGCAAGCGGTCGACCCCAGGAAGATCCGGGTGCTCGAGATACAACTGCACCAGCAGCGCCGCCTGCTCCGGGATCGGAATCTTGCGCTCGCGCTCGCCCTTCTCCACCACCCTCAAAAACAGGCGTGGACGGCCGTCGACCGCATCCCTCACCAGGTTCGACTCATTCAACGCCACCAGGCCAGAAGACCGCAGCCCGCAGCCCGCCAGAAACGCCATCATCGCCGCATCGCGCACCCCGGCCAGCGTGCTGAAATCCGGCTGCCACATCAGCTTCTCGATATCGGCCAGCGTCATCACCCGCGGAATCTTGCGCCCCACCTTCGGCTGCGGCACCGCCGTCGCCGGGTTGCGCTCGATCAGCCTCTGCCCTTCTGCCCAAATGAAGAATCCGCGCACCGCCGAAATATGCGTGCGCCGCGAAATCGGGTCCTTCAGCCCGAGGTCGAACAGATGCTTGCCGGTGAACAAGATCAGATCCTCGTGATTCGCCCGCAGCGGATCGCGGCCGGCGTCGCACATGAACCTGTCCAGGCGCGTCAGCGCCAGCCGATAAACCACCGTCAGCCGCTCCGATCGGCCCTTGTTCAAGCGCATGTACTGCAGAAAATCCTCGACGAGAGACAAAAAGCTCACGAAAACACCTCTTCATGGGGGGGGAGGGGCAAAACACGGGCGGATTGGTGGATATTGGTGGATCGCCGCGCAAGTCGTTGAAAATATGAGGATTTCCATCCACCACAATCCACCAAATGCGCCAAAAGCGAAGTACAACTGGTGGATGAAAAAATAGGCAGCCCTCCGAATTGGTGGATTGGGCACCTCTTTTGGTGGATCGCCTTTTCTTCTTCTTCTTCATTGTTTACAAAGGAAAAAGAGAGAGAAAAGAGGCCGAAAACCGGAAAAACCGTGGTGGAAGAAATGTCCGGTTTGGTGGAAGAAACCGCTGTTTTGGTGGAAGTTTCGCCCCATTTGGTGAGAGCATAGTGCTCCATGATCAATGACTTAGCAGCAAAAGCACCCGCCATCCACCAAAAAAGTGTACACCGCCCGACAACCTTTGGCGCGAAATCGCCCAAGCAAAAATTTTTTGGAGCCGGCCGGCCCCTGCCTTCGTTGGAAGGTTTTCGGGCGCGGCCAGCTCTACTTATGAGGGGTACGGGGAGAATGGCAGCAAGCGAGGATGCTGTTCTGGTTACGGTCATAACGCGTCCGTGAAGACATAGTGGGTAAAGCTCATGCCGTACTTTGTGCAGCAGTCGTTCATGTCGGTGCCGTGGTCATCTTCCGGCCAGTCGTGGTCACAGGGCGGTGGCGTCAAGGTGACGTGGGCGATGACGACCTTTCCTGGATCAACACCCATGCGACTGGCCACCGCAACGCGGAGTTCTTCAAGGTGCTTGGCGACGGATTCAGGCGGTTGGCTCATGAATGCACGCATCCGCCGAATGCTTTGGCAGCAGCCAGTTGATCACCCGTCAGCCTGTCATGGCATCCGATGCCGAGCAGCTTGCGTATTGGCTGACCAACCGGCGAACTGCCGCCTTGAGCGTGATACAGCGCCCACAGCAGCGCACTCTCCATCTGTTGAAGTTTTGGGTGATGCTCAATCGTGTCCGCATCAGGATCAATGCACATATTGACAGGGTCACAGATCACCGCCATTCCCCAAACCACCCGGGAAATCGAACCTTGATTGAGCAACCTCCTCAGTCCCTCGATCAAGCGCTTGCACTGCTCGCGGTCTTCACTGTCGAGCCATTCAATCGACTCAGCATCGATCGACAGCTCATCCGGCATGTGACCGCGCGAAATCGCATCGCAGTAGTTGGCCAGCGTCATGGCCATGCCGATATCGGCTTCGGAAGCCTTGGCCATTTTCATTGCTGGCCTCGTTGCTGGTTTTCATCCTGCTCGTGCTGATCGCACGGCGCATAGCGGTATTGCTCCAGGCTCATGGCCAGCCGCAATGCCATCGCCGCTGTCTGAATTGCTTCAGAGCGCACTTCTATCGGCGTGGTTTTGTGCGGCTCGTAGGTCAATTGCAGCATCGCCTTCGTCAGCTCGCCGAATTCTTCCCCGAGAACTGCCAGTGCATGCAAGGGATCTGTGGGCCATGTCGGAAATTTCCGTGTGGCGCGTTCGACCTCGATAACCACATGCTCAATTACGCTCATCTCTCTCTCCAAAAAATTCAAACCGACCCATCCGGCCGATGCACGAACACCCCGAACTCCTCCAGCTTGGCCAGCGACACCGCCGCCATGCGGTTGTAGCGCCGGTTGCCGATCGTCTTCTCGCTCTCGCCGACGATCACCCCGGCCTGCTCCATCTGCTGCTTGAACACCCGGTCGGATTTCACCGGCAGCCCGTTCCAGAACTCCCGCAGCGCCGTCGTCCGGCTCAGGTGGTGCATCACGTCGCTGGTGCGCAGGTACAGGCACGCCTCGCCGCCGTACCCGTGATCCTCGATCTTCCACGGCCCGACGTAATGCCCCGCCGCGATCTCGCCCACCACCGTCTCCATGATCCACACCCACGGCTGGCGGTCCGCGCTCGTCTGGCTGATATGCGCGTTCATCTCCGCCAGCAGATCGCTCAGGAACGGCCCCGCCTTCGCATCCAGCCCCGCGAAATCGCACAGCAGGCACCAGGCCGTCATCAGCGCCGCGTAATTGTTCGCCATGCGGATCGCCCCGTCGTCCTCGCCGGAAGCCCGTGACGACCTCGCGCACGCCTCGCAGCAGCGGTCGAACAGCGCCCGCACCTGCGCCCCCGTCAGCCCGGCCAGATACTCCAGCCACTGGCGCACCGGGAAGCGCGGCAGATCGACGGGCAGCAGCGGCCCCTTCTCCTTCAGCGAGGCGCGCACCACCTTGCCCGTCAGGCTCTTCACCGGCACATCCTCGCCGGCCAGCAGCACCGGCGCCGACAGCAGGAACTCCAGCATGTCGGACCCGCGCCGGTTCACCGTGTACTGGTAGTTCTCCTGCAGGATCGCCACCGCCTTGTCGATCACATCCTGCCGCCGCGCCGAAATCTCCTCCCAGCCCACCGGGTGGCTCGTGTGGCTCACCGACGTCAGCAGCCGGAACTCCGTCTGCAGCGACTGCCCGGAAAACATCGTGAATGAGATCGCCCGCTCCAGCCGCTTGATCAGCGTCGACTTGCCCATCCCCTTGCGCGCCTGCAGCACCATGTGCGGCCAGAACCCCAGCAACGCCTTCAGGTGCCCGCCCAGGCCCCACACCAGCAGCTGCCCGGCCGCGCTCTTGCCGAAAGTCGCGCCGAACGCCTCGATCACTCGCCGCGCCTCGCCCTTGCTGCCCGCCGGAAACGTCATGTTGTGGTACGGGCACTGCTGCTCCGGGTTCTGGAAATAACAATCCGGCCCCTCGTTCACCACCAGCCGCTCGTCGCGCCAGCACAGCCCGACGAAATTGCTCGCCTGCCGCGCCCCGATATGCGCCGCGTTCTCGAAAATATTCACCAGCCGGCTGAACTTCGACTGGTCCCACACCGGCCCGAACTTCTTCCACACGTCGATGTTGTGCAGCTTCTCGTCGTCGACCACCTTGCGGATCAGCCTCGCCCCGTGCCGCGTCGTCTGCACCGAAACCGAAAACAGCGTCTTCGGCTGCGTATCCGGGTCGCCCGTCATCGTCGCCGTCGCCCCCTGGATGCTCACCCGCGACACCGCCGCGATGCGGAACCCCGCCAGCTCGCGGATCGACAGCCGCGGCGCCACCGCGTCGCCCTCCTTGTCCTCCTCCACCTTGTCCACGTAACTCGTGAAGTCGGGGCGCACCCGGAACCGCCAATACAGCGCATCGTGGTGGAACGGCAGAAACAGGCGTCTTTTCCCGGTCGACCGCGAAAACAGATCGTTATCGCGCCCATGCCCCGGCATGCCGGGAATCGCCCACTGTTCGAGGCGCCACAGCGCCTTGCGCAGACCCTCCGGACCCTGCGCCCTCAGCAGGTCGTTCACGTCATTGACGCCCCACTCGCTGAAATCCACCATCACCGCCGAAATATCCAGCGCCACCAGCCGCTCGTGCAGCGCCCACGCCGCCCTCAGCCCCACGCAATACCCGTCGTCGCCCGGCTCGTCGTTGTCTGCCACGATGATCACCTGCTTCCCGCGCGCCCACTCGAACGGGATATTGCCCACGTTGCCCACCCCGCGCAGCGCGAACGCCGCCGTCCGCCCCGGCATCTTCGCCGACTCGATCGACAGCGCATTGATCGGCGACTCCGTCACATAAACCGTCTCCGCCGAGTGCAACCGCTTCACATCGGAAGTCCACCCGTAGCCGAACTTCTCCCCCTGGCACGTCGTCTTGATGCCGCCGTTCAGCGCCGCATCGAAATAGCGCAGATCCACCGCCATCACATGTCCCGGGTTCAGCGTGCGCACGATGAACGCGCACGCCGGCCCGCCGTGCATCCGCTCGCCCGCCGCTACCGTCGGCGAAGTCCAGTCGTTGAACCCCACCGTCCTGGCCAGCGCCGCTCGCTGCGCCACCTCCGGATCGATCCCGCGCTCCCCGATCAGCCAGTCCACCCCGCGCTGCACCGACGCCAGGCAGCGCTCGGCGATATACTCCGCCCGCGACTTCTCGGCCCGCGGCTCGGGGGCCGCGCCCTCCGCCCGCCGCTCCGGCAGCGCCACCCCGGCAAACGCCGCCACATCCCGCAACGCCTCCGCCCGCGACAGCCCGAGAATCTTCTCGGCGAAATGGAAGACGTCACCCCCCTTCAGATCGGCCGGCGCCCCGCACGAATAGCACTTCCACGAATTCTTCTTGGTGTCGACGTTGAAACAGTCGTTGTGCGAGCAGCACGGCGCCGGATTGACGAACGTCGTCGCCCCCGACCTCGCCACCTTCGCCCCCGGCAGCTTGTGCTCGATGTAATCGACGAGGGAGCAAGCCCCCTTCACCTCGGCGAAAATTCGGTTATCGGATGTCACGGAACCACCTCAAAGGTCGGCGAAACGAATCCCCGACGCATGCACGAAGCGCCGCGTCGTTCTCGACCGCAGCGCCATGCGGAACACCTGCAGCTGCCACTCGTCTCCGGCCAGGCGGCGCAGCGGCGGCGGCACCAGCGCCGGGTCGCCCAGCGACACCCCGGCCGCCGGCGCATCCAGCACGTCGAACACCTCCTCCCACGGCACCGGGCAGCCATCGACCACGCGCCGCAGATCGCCCGTCACCGCCCACACCGGCACCAGCAACAGCGCCCCGGTCCGCGCCAGAATCACATGGTCGAACGAACGGTACGCCCGCCCATCCTGCGAGAAACCCGCCAGCGTTTCTAGGGGAATCCGCAGCAGCGCCGGATGCGTCACAGCGGCCCCTCCGGAAGCTGCGCCCACCACCTCGGCGCGTCGCTCATCGGCATCGCCGACAGATCGCGCCACGTTTCCCCGTCGCGATAGCCCGGCCACACATCGGCGTCGGGCCACGCGCACAGCACCGTACACGCATCGTCGGGGAGTACGTCAGAACACGCGTGCCACTCGATCAGCTCGTTCATTCGACCTCCCTTTTCTGGCGCTGCGCCAGCATCCAGTCGGCATGAGCGCAGGCGGCTAAACTCACCGAGACATTATGATCACTACCGAAATGCGCCAGCAGCCCCGTCAACGCCGCCTTGGCATACTCGTCCCACAGCGTCATCCGCAACCGGCGGATCTCCCGCTCCAGCCCGGCCACCTTCGCCTCGAGAATCTGTTCGTCGTTCATAGCGCCTCCCACAGCAACACCCCGCCGTTCGCCAAACGGCGCACCATGCCCTTCGCTTTCAGCGCGTTCAGATGGAAATAGAGATTCGACTTCGAACGCCCCGTGTACTGCTCGATCCACGACCGGCTCACCGGCTTCCCCGCCCGCTTCAGACACGCCATCACTTCCGCCTGTACATCGCCACGCGCAAACGACGCCCGCCGCGCGACAGGCCGGCCCTTGACCGGCATCCCCTCGCCCTCCTCCGCCCACCACGACGGCCGCTGGATCTGCTCCAGAAAAATCGTCAGCTCGCTCATGGTTGCATCCCCCGCGCCTGCCGCCACTCGTCGATCGCCGCCTCGAACAAGCGTCCAGCCTTCGTCGCCATGTGCACCACCCAGGCATCGCCCAGGTGCTGCTTTTTCGACGCAGCGCCAGCGCCCGATACCCCAGCCGCGTCAGCCGGATCTCCCGCCTCCCCGTTGCTATCGCCGTGCCTAGCCGGCAGAACTGAATGCCGGCGACACCCGCACAGGTTCCGGCTCGGACTTCGGCAGCGCATCGCATGGACGGAAGTGCTTGCGCTCCTCCGGCGTCAGCTCCTCGCACTGCAACATCATCATCCCGTGGCGGATATCCCTCGCCGCCGCGTGATTCCCCGCCGCCATCTCCAGGTTGTGCTGGCGCTCCAGGTTGCACAGCTTGTCGCCCACATACCAGCCGGCGCCGCCGCCGAACCCGGCGAACGACGTCCCCAGCGAAATCCCCTTCGTGCAGTTCGTCGGCGACGGCATCGAAGGCGGCGACACATCGGGAACCATCCTCCCCTGCAGCCCGGACCCGCCGCCCACCCCGATCACCGGCGAAAACGTCAGGAACTGCCCGCCGTTGACCGCATTGCCCCCTGCCCCGCCGGCACCGCCAATCCCGCCGGCCCCGCCGAACCCGACCCCGGTCGCCACCTGGCTTTGCCCCTGGCCCTGCGCCTGAACCTGTTTCTGTCCCTGCGCCTGACCCTGCGCCTGCTCCTTCCCCGAGCTGCGCGCCGGCTTGCGCTTGCCCTCATGTTCCGACCCGGTGGCCTCGGCCGATGTCGCGAAAAGGCAAAGAACGACGATTGCGAAAATGCTCCGTTTCATGAATTACTCCCGTCATGGTTGTCATTGATGTCATTGGGCGCCGGCCCCTTCAACTGATTTCCCTGCAGCCTGCGGTCTCCTTTCGGATCGGCAGCCGGGGCCGGCAAAAAACCGTTTTCCTGCATCCCGGCGCAGAACGAGTCATGCGCCAGGACCAGCAATTCGTTGCGCAGAACGCTGCTGTCGCCGACATACCAGCGCAGCTTGTCGTAAGCCAGCATCGCGGCATCGAGAACGACCGCCCGCTGTCTGCCGTTCAGCAAGGTCATGTCCGCACCTCGAGGTACTGGTCGTGCGCCTCCGGCTGGCACACCCGGAACAGAAAGGTGAAGCACGTACCGGGCGCCGAATTGACGACGAAGCCGCTCGTGAAGCGCCGGCAAGTCTCCTTGCGCTCGCACAACCCGCCGCGCGGGTCGGTATGGCCCAGGCAGCGGATGTCTTCCGCCATCATGCGCGGCGGGTTCATGCCTTCACCCCCGCGTGCTCCAGGTGATGCGCCTCCAGCGAATCCGCCGCCTCGATCATGGAATTTCCCAGGCGACGCAGTTCGGCGGGAGTAACGTCCCACTGGCGGACTTCGCTAGCGGCCCCTCTCGCGCCTTGCCGGTTACTGGTGGCGTAAAGCGAACACCGCAGCAGCGAAACCAGCTCGCATTTACCGGAATCCCACCAGTGCGTGTGGTCAACCTCGAGCTGGCCAACGTTGCCAGAATGGACATAGTGCTCGTCGGGCTTGAATGGAACGTCCGCGGATCTCATGCCGCCACCCCCGCGAACTCCCGCCGCAGCCGCGCCGGCGTCATCCGCCCGCGCGCCGGAAAAGCCTGCGCCACCAGCTCCGCCGCGCCGCCGCTCGCGCTCTTGCGGCTCATCGTCAGGTAGCGCAGGCACGACCGCGCATCCGCATGCCCCAGCAGCCGCGACAGCCGCGCCAGGACGAAAGTCGGATTCTCCGACCCCGACGACTCCACCACCTGCGCCGCGAACGCATGGCGGAACCAGTGCGGCGATACCTCGTCATCCACCCCGGCCAGCCGCGCCCATTCCTTCAGCCCCAACTGGAACGCCCGCACCCCCAGCCGCTCGCCGCGCCGCCCGACCACCAGCGGCGCCGCCTCGTCCGCCGGCAGCCGCAGCGCCAGCAGGTCATGGAACGCCTGCCCCGCCTCGCCCCTCAGATGCACCGTCAGGTCGCAGAACTGCCCCTTGCGCCTACTTGCCGGCACGAACAAATAGCCAAGGCGGAATGCCGTCTTCGCCTCGCCCACCGACAGGCTCAGGAACTCGGAGATCCGCATTCCCGTCGTCAGCAGCGCCCGCATCACCCCCCAGTCGCGCTTCGCCTGCCAATCGCAGCGCGTCTTGAACAGGCGCCGCAGCAGCGCCTCCTCGCTCACCAGCAAACACCGGTTGCTCATCGCTCTCACTCCTCGAATCGGCCGCATCAAGGGCTGCGCCCGTGCCCAGAAAAACCACCGCAAAGGCCAGCGCCTCAATCCACGTTCTTGCGCCCACGCCGCCCTCCCCGCCGCACCGGCGCCGCCTCCGTCCCGTAGCCCCGCTCCGCCAGCGCCCGCCGGAACGCCCGCACGAACGCCGCGCACGTCTCGGCGTCGAACACGATCGTCGCCCCGGCCGGCAGCGTGTCGCGCACCGCCGGTACCGTCGCCCTGCGCTTACCGGCCATGCCCGTTCCCCCGGCGCAGCCCGCGCAGCCGCTCCACCAGCGCCAGCGTCGCCGCCGCCACCTCGTAAGCCGTCTCCTCGATCCGCGCCATCTCAACCGGGCAGATCGCCCCGTCGTCGAGCGCCGCCTCCACCACCCCGGCGAACGCGCCCATCCGCACATCGCGCTGCAGCACCATCTCCAGCAGCGAAGCATCGGAAAAACGGAAATAGTCGGGCTTGGCGAAAGCCACGCAGCCGCAGGTATCGGCGAAGGCATGCAGGATGCGGAAATCGTGCGCCGCCACGCTCATCGCCACCGCCATCCCCAGCGGCAGCGTATGCGTGTCCTGCTCCGGATTCACCCGGTTCAGGAACGTGCCCGCCGGCACCCCCAGCTTGCGCGCCAGCCCGCTCGCCCCGTCGGGGCGGAAATCGTGCGCCACCCGGTAGGCCGCCTGCATCACATCCATGTGGACACTCCCTCTCCGCTCACTATCAACGCGGGAGGCAAACCGGGAAACTGCAGCTGCTGAAGCGAAACAGCCCCGGTCGCTCACCCGACCAGCGCCCCGCTACCGCTCGCAACGGCGGCGGGGCGCAAACCCTACTTTTCTTCGGTTTTGGCAGCGACCCCCAGCGAACTCGCCAGGCGTTCGATTACTTCCGTGTTGCGGCTGCGCCTGTTGCGCTGCGCCGCCTTCGTCACACCATCCAGAACCTTCCTGGGGAAACGGATCGTCACTGCCGGATCGGTCTTTTTTGCAATCATCGTCGTTACACAAAGTAGTTATACGGTGTAGTTATACACGGTGTAACTACTTTGTGTCAACACGTGTGGTTACACTTTTGAGGGATGGGAATGAGAGAAATCGCGCCCTACGGCCTTCGCCTGACGCCCAAACTCAAGCAGCGCCTGGAAGAAAGCGCGCAGGCGGGCGGGCGCAGCCTGCAGAAAGAAATCGTCATGCGCCTGGAAAACAGCCTGCTGCCTGGCAACGGGCACGCCATCAACCAGAAAGTCAGTCCCTACACCCTGGAACTGAGCGAGCTGGAAGGCGAAATGCTCCGCCTGTTTCGCGACTGGCCGTCGGAAAAGCAGCTGGGATTCTTGACGCTGTTCAAATGAAGGAGAAACCGCCATCCATGACGCCGGAACAGTTGGCGGATGCTGAATTTATGGCTGACGCCTTTCCCGGAAATGTCGAGCGCAAGCATCGAGAGTCAGATCAATCAATCCGCGACCGCGAACTGTTAAACCTGTTTCACAAGCTCCCGCCTCAGCGGCAGAAGCTTGTCATTGATCTGCTGACAGATATGGCGATTCGCTGACCAAGGGCTTACGCACCCCCCCTGATCGCCCCGAACGCAATCAGGTCCGCCCGAATCCGGTGCAGCAGCGTCGATAGCGCGCGCACGTCGTCGGCAAGCTCCTCGCACTTGTCGCGCAGCGCCTGGACTTCGGCCTGCGAGTACGATGCGCCGATGGTCAGCCCGCCGATCTCGTCGTTCGCGTTGCCAAGCGTCACCGCTGCCTGGTCGGCGTGCGCTTGCTCGGAAAACGATATCCCCGTCGACCAGCTCGTGCCGTTGTGGCGGATCATCACGTCCTCGTCGTCGATGCTGGCCACCCAGCCCTCGCGCGGCACGCCGAAGACCCAGGCGGCGCCATCCCAGACGGCGATCTGGCCTTCCTTGCCGGCCCAGGCGCCGGTCGCCGTGGCCGCCGGGATGTAGGTATCCCCGGAAGCCGGCGAGCCGGGCGGCGCCGTCAGGTCGCGATCCTTGACGGACAAATGGTAAGCAAAACGGCCGATGGCCTTGAGGTTCGCATCCATGTCGGTGTGCCACCCGCTCTCGCCGAGCGACCACCCGAATTTCAATCCGCTGCGCGGTTCCGTGCTGGCTGCCATCATTGGCCCCCGTAGTAATAGCCGTAGTTGAAGCCGTACCCCTCGCGGAGGACGGTGTGGTTGTGCTTCTGGTAGCTGGCCAGTCCGGCACGCTTGGCCTCGAGCTCGAAGCGCAGGCGGCCATTCAGGCGGGTGCCATCACCTCTGTAACGGCCTGCAGGATAAGTTGGCGGGGCAGCGTTCAGGGCGACGCCTTTGGTAATTCGCAGGTCCTGCAGATAGGCGTACAGATGTTGATTATTGCTGTTGCTGCCGATCTTGAATGGTCTCGCGGACGGGAAGTGAACGGTGTCCGTGCCGCACGTATGGGTCAGAACATCCGCGCCGGCGGCACGCAGTTTCATCGTGGCCCCGCTTCGGTTCCACTCGACGTAAACCCATTGATTGGCCGGGATCACCCCGGCCGCAGTCGATTTCGAACGGCTGACGTCGTAAGAACCTGCCAGCGAATACTCGAAATACAGATGCCCGGTCGAAGAAGTTGCAAGATGCCAGCTTAGGGAGGAGCCGGAGACATCCCAGAACCCGGCAATATGTTGCGTACTCAGTCCGCCGGACTGGCGATAGATCCAGCAGTCAATGCTGAAATCCCCGGAGCCGAGGTTCAGGCCGGAATATCCCGTCGGTCCGGTCACCAGGTCGGAAGCGCCGTCGAAGACCCCGGACGCCCCGCCGAACTTGTATTGATCGGTCTCGATATGGGCGTTGCCGCTGGCCGTGTAGGTCTGCGGCGTACCGCAGGAGTCGGTAAACGTCGTCGATCCGTCCGTCCCGGTCATGTTGAGCAACAGGGTCACGCCGGACCAGTTCGGATCCTCCGTGCCATCGACTTCCAGCACGTTGTCGAAGGTATAGCTCGTGCCGGCCAGGGATTCGGTGTGAATCAGGGCGTCCGACTCGTCGTAGATGCGCAAGTCGTAGGTCACGCCTGCCTCCGGGCCGATGCTGGCTTCGCTTTGCTCGACCAGATAGGCCGTCTGGGCCAGGCGGTCGCGGTGCGCCCAGGACACCGTCAGTTCGGCGAGGCCGTCGATCCATTCCGGCCAGGACGCCGTGTTGACCAGCACCTTGCCCGGCGCGTAAGGCCGGTACTGGCGCTGATCGAAAGTCAGGCTGTCGACCTGGGCCAGCGACACGTCCAGCGTGCCCTGCCCGGTCGCCGGCAGCAGCTTGACGTCGACCGTCTCGCCGTCGGCGTATTCGGTGCTGCTGTGTCCCTGGTCGCCGTCGGCGAACCAGATGCGGGCGCCGGCCGCGTGTTCGGCCGGTACGGTATCGAGCAGTCCGCGCGAAAGGGTCGCCGTGCCGGCGGTCGCGTCGATGGCCGAAACGAGCATGTATTCGTCGTCGATGATCGCGTAGCCGCCGACCTCGACCAGATCGAGGTCGACGCCGTTGGCCAGCGTGATCGCCGTCGTGGTCTTGGTCAGCGCGCCGACCACGGTCGCCGACGGGCAGAAGTCACCATTGCCCGCGGCCTCGTAAGCCCCCGCGCCGACCCTGGTCTGGATGCCGTAATTGATCGCGGCCCCGCTCGGGCGGACAGCCAGCGTTTCGAGGTAGCCGGCGAGGTCGTCGACATAATCGAGGTCGGCGGCCGACAGGTTGCGCGCCAGGTCCCAGTACGGCGCCTCGAGCAGCTTGCGGTACGGCGCCGCGGCCGGGGCCTGCGAGGGATCGACCCAGCCGCCCGGCTGCTCGACCAGGTAGGTGTTGTCCGGCAGGCCGAACACGTCCTCGACGGCGTCGATGATGATCTGACCGTCGGTCAGCGTTCCGCGATTGACGGTCAGCGCCCGATACACAACGTCGTCGATCCCGTATTCCGGCCAGGTGAGGCGGAAGACATCGCCGGGAAAAACCTGCCAGGCGGCGCGGGTGGCCGTCAGCTTGATGCTCGCCAGCGGCGTCGACCCGACCTGCAGGTCGCGCAGGGCCACGCGCTGCGCCAGGCCGGCATTGCGGATGCCGGGGTAATTGCGTGTCTGGGCGACAACACCGCCCTGCACCAGGATATTGGCCGGGTCCTGCACGGTGACAGGCTCGTCCTTCCCGGTGCAGGCGTTGGCATAGACGACGGTGATCTCGTTGACCGTTTCGCCCCATGCCTGGCGCTGGTAGTCCTCGGCGGAGACCAGGGTCGCCGGGCCGTAGAGCGGCAGTGTTACGCGATCGTAATCGGCGCGGATCAGTTTCAGTGCGAAGGTCGAGGTGTCCGGCCGCACGTAGAGGATGCCGCCGATGTGATCAAGCACCACGCCGAGGAATTGATCGATGGTTTCCTGCTGATTCCACAGCATCGACAGGCCGAAGCCTTCTGTGTACAGCGCATCGGCGGCGGCGGTGAATGAGGTGTTGTCAATGGCGGCGGTCGGGTAACCCATGCCCCACCCGGTATCGGTGAGACACTGGTAAATGATGTGCGCCGGGTTCATGTCACCCTTGATGCAGCCCGTTGGCGCCAGTTTTTTCACGGTGACGCTAAGCCCGCCCCGGTTATAGAGCAAGTCGTCCTTGATCCACAACTGGTACGACGTGCTGCCCGTCAAGTTGCCGACCGTACCGGCGTTTGCCGCAAACGCTTCGGCGGCGGTCATGGCGGAGGTATCGAACAGATCGGTGAGATTGCCGGCGGCGTCCTTGATGCTGATTCGGCACCACCACAGCGGATCGGTTATCACGCTGTGATAGCCAACACCACTGCCGTACCCGAGCCAGCGCGACCAGGCATTTCCGGCCAGGGACACTTGCAACACATGGTCTTCCGCCATCCCGCTTACCACAATGGTCGACGCCGACGTCTCCGGACTGACGGCGGCCAGGTTGGGGTCGAACGAAAACTGCGCGGAAAAGTATTCGGCATAAACCTGCCCCCCGAATCTGGGGCTGGCATTTACCTCCGCCTTCTCCGGATACCACGCGCTTCCGGTCGACCACCCCTGCAGAATGCGCTTGACGCGAAAAGCCCACGGCTTCAGGTACGGATTGTTCGACGTCACCTGTCCGCCGCGCCAGACGGCGGAGAGGATGCCGCGGAAGGCCGGGATAGCGGCGCCAAGCTTGCTCACCAGGTAGTCGTTTTCGAACTGCGTCGGCTCGCCCATGAGCACGTCAAGCGTACCGACGACGCCGCCTTCGCGCTTGTCTCCGCCGAACAGTTTCGGCGCATTGACGGAAACCGATCCGCTGGCCGTCTGCTCGCCGCCCCAGGCTTCGCGCTCTCCGACGACGGCCTTCTGCAGCGCATCAACCGGGCCGTGGCAGATCCCGAAATGCAGGCCGAGGTAGTAGCGGTAGCCGACCGTGACCTTTTTGCTACTTCCCATGCGCCTCCCCTTCGGCCTGGGCGATGGCGCGTTCGGCCATGGCGTTGTTAAAACGCGCGCGCAGGATCTCGGCGTCGATGCCGTTTTTCAGAAAATCGGCCCAGTCCAGCCCAACCCGAGCGGCCCACGCGCGCATTCCGCGATTGCAGTACCCGAGTTCGCGACAATGGCGATGCCGGACGATGGTCATTTCTTATCGGCCTTTTCCTTGATCGCCGTCGTGCGCAGGTCGCCGTACCACAGCACGTTCGGCCCGGTCAGCAGCACCGTGCCGAAGACAACTGGTATCGGCCGCCCCTGCTCGGCGACCGGGATGTCGAAATCCTCCAGCGCGGCAGGCTTCGGTTTCGGCGGCTTCGGCGCCAGCGCATAGCTGACCAGCGACGAAATGATCAGGACGATGAAGTAGTAGACAAATTCCATGCCGTTTTCCTAATAGATCGCCGTTCCGCCAAACGGGTTTTTGCTCGGGAAGTAGGGCATTCCGCCGTAGTTGAGGCGGTTGGCGAATTTCGCGGCGCACGTCGCGAGCGTGTGATCGCAGCCGGGGTAGAGATTCGCCGAGGCACCGGCGGCGAGTCCTGGCAACAGAAAACTGAGGGTGAGGACGGCGCCGGACTGGCCGCGGATGGCGCGGCGCTCGAAGATGCCGGTGGCCGACTCCCATTCCAGGTAGCCGCCGGCGAAATGGCCGTCCGCGTAGCCCGCGAGCGTGTTCACAGTGACCGTGGCGGCGGTGACAACGGACACTGTGCGTACCACCTTGAAGGCGGCGCGGTCCAGCCCGCAGCCGGGGCCATAGACGACGTGCGGACAGCCGATCTGGTACAGTCGGCGCAGGCCGACGCGCTTGAGCGAAGTATAGACGCTCTCGCAATGGATCTCGGCGGAGGCGTTGTTCAAGGTCACGTTCAACACGCGCCCCATCCACATCGTGATCGCCTCGCCATCGCCGGCATGCAGGCGGCGCAAGGTGACGGCGACCACCTGGTCGGGCGGCATCAAGGCGAACAGCGCCAGCACCGGCAGATCGCGGGCGCAGGTGATTTCCAGCGCGAGGCGCGCCGTTTCGCTGGTCGCCTCGACCGCGCCGCGGGAAATCGGGACGGCGGTGTAGGTGTTTCCGCCATAGGAAATATCCCCGTCGGCGCTGGTGTAGCGGTAGGGGGTGGCGCCGGAGAGGAATTCGTACAGCTCGACGGGGCGAGCGGATTGAGCGGAGGTTTCAACCGCGGCGTAGGTCATGGCACGGGCACCTCGATGCACGGCACGGCAACCGACAGCCCCTCGCCAGGGCGGTGCAGCAGCTCGATCCGGTCTGCGGCGAAACGGGCGCAGCGCAGGAAGGAAATGCGGCCGAAGGCGGCGGTGGAAACGGCGACGCCGAGCGCGCTGTCCAGTGTCAGGTCGAAGGTCGGACGGCCGCCGACCGCCGGGCCTGCGGAGACAGCCGTCACGCGCCGGTACCAGACATTCCCGCCCGCGACGATTTCCAGATCGAACGTACTGCGCCCGAGCGAGGAAACACCGGCCGGCGCGAACACCCGCAACACCGTCGCTGCCGCGCCGATATCCGCAGCCGCCACCAGGTCTTTCTGCCAGCTCGATTCCCAGAAAGCCAGCCAGCGCCCGCAGCGGCTCGCCACCCAGGCGCGCAATGCCTGAATCTCCGCATCCTCGGCGGCACGATAGAGCCAGCGCATCATGAACTTGTCGTCGACCAGATCGCGCCCCCGGGTCGTTGAAACGCGCCCGGTTTCGTTGTCGAAAACCTCGATCGGCCAGTTCAGCGACTCCGGCAAGCCGCCGCCGGCCACTGGCACCATCGGCAGCACGTCATGTCCGCGATACTGCGCATAAGCCGTCGCCGCCGGCACATCGACGCCGGGCGACTCGAAAGAGATGCTGGCGTACTGCGTCGGCCCCGTCGGGCGGGTGATCGACAGCTCGACCGCCAGATGCGCCACGTCCAGCCGGTAAATCCGCGTCGCCGCGCGCGGC